>Ga0073928_10001528_pt1 | contig 44105 bp, 43 predicted proteins | sample PaiPotPPA55metaG_FD_76969 | JGI IMG/M metagenome (GOLD analysis project Ga0073928, IMG submission 76969) | Iron sulfur acid spring bacterial and archeal communities from Banff, Canada, to study Microbial Dark Matter (Phase II) - Paint Pots PPA... ...
CCATCTCCTAGGACGTCGCCATGGTGGTGCCGCCCGAAGGTACTATCCAGGAAGGTTGTGATCGTCAGCGGATTGCCCGGCCCTCCATAGACCGTTGTCTTCGACATGCCGAACTCGAAATTCAGCGTCAACTTGAAGCTGATTTTCCCACCGCTCAGAAATGGCTGGGGATGCAAATTCTTGCCATATTCTCCTAACAATGTGATGGTGGGCGCCCCAGTGTAGACGGTGGTCTGAAACTGCAGACCCGTCATGTGTCCGATAAAACCCTCGAAGCGTATGTCCCCGAGATAGCGAAAAATCCAAGGCAATCGGAACGGAGTGACTCGATCGACAGTGAACATGTTGTTGAGGGGAGCGGCGTTGTTGGTAAGGATCGTGTTTCCACCCTCACTCGGCCCCCACCACAAGCTGTTTCTGCCGAATGTGAACTGCCAGTTCGCGAGATTGAGGCCTACATAAGAGTCCAGCAGGCGGAAGCGGCTAATGGATGCGACGGGGAGTGCAGGACCGGTTGGCCAGTTGTCCGTTCTATTGAAGAAGTCGAGCATTGCCGGCGTCGGCGCCGGATCGGAGGGCGCTGACTGATATTCTCCACGGACGTAGAGAATGAGTGGACCCGCGGCAGCCCAGCCTGACGCGCCGTCTACGGCGTTGAATCCCTCCTGATACGGCCTTCCGTAGTCATTCAGCAAAGTCTGGCCGAAATGATAATTGTCCGTAAGCGGTTTTCCGGATATTCCAAGAATACGGGAGTAAACGGATTCGAGCTGAGCGTTCAAATTACGATTACCGTCCATTAGTCCGGATTCGTATCCGAGCTCTTTCGAGAGGGCATCATAGAGTTGCTGAACTTCCGCTGGTCGAACGGTATCGGCCATGCGGTCTGCCGCCTCTTTGAGAAGGCGAGCACATTCCAAGCGCGTCCAGGGGCGCAGACTGAGGGATGCGGTCTGGACGTAGCCGAGAGCTGTTAGCCGCTCTATCGCGGGATATATCCAACTGTCCAGCGGAACATAGCTGGAGCCCATATTTCGAGTTTTACGGTCGGCCTCGGCTTCCTCGCTCTCCTCACCTTTGTCGAATGTCCCAAATTTCGCGATGTCGGCGTTGCTATAGTGAGAATGGGAATTGAAGACCTGCCGCCCCATGTACCACCCCAAAGCGCTACCCATGATCACCTCCGAAGCGAAATGCTTCTGGGCGCCCCACCGAGCTGCACTCACTCCTCCGGCCACGCCATAGGCCAGCAACTGGGTGAGGGGACCGGGATATTCATGTGCAATGACACTTGCAATAGCCCAACTCACCGAAGCATGCGCCGAAGGAAACGAGTCCCCGCCCACAAAGAAGCGCCCCGGGTTAGTACCGCCAAAGGGCCGCTCTCGTCCGGCTGAATATTTGAACACTTCCGTATCCAGGAAGGCGCCAAGGGCAGCTTCTCCGGCCAGAATGCCGGTTTCGCGTTTTTGGTCGTCCTTTTGTAGATGTCCCAGCAAAAACAGGCCGGCGCCCGCGCCAGCCAAGACGCCGACCCCTGCATTGGAAGCCGTATCCGCGCGCGAAACCGTCGTAGGGTTTGTTGGAACGTGGTTTTCCAGGGTTTTGTCGCTCTCTATGAGAGCTCCACCAATGAGAATCGCAGGAACTACCCATTCCAACTGCTTCTCCTTCATGTGGAAAGGAGCCATGAAAAAGTTTTTCTGATCGAGAAAAAGATTCTTCGGAAGCGATTTGATGTCGACAGGGCCGGGTGAGAACTTCTTGGACCCCGCGTCCGCTTGCGAGGGTCGGGGAAGCGTCTCACTTTTCGACGGCTCCTGCGCACGCGCGAGCCCACTACAGCCCAAGACCAGCGCCGATAGTAGCCACGATGCGACCCGCCTCTTATTGCAAAAACCTGCGGTCTTCGGCGGCGTGTGTAAAGCCGTCTCAGCAAGCTTCATCCTCATCTCCTCACGATGCCCATTCTCTATTGGCTGTCTTAGTCGCTTTTCGATATCAGAATGCAACGGTGGATCGTCGGGTGGGATTTCCTTGATTCTAGTAGTTGATTCCCCAGGTGCACGGTATAGATCGTCACTTTGAAAAGAATACACCAACCGCTCAGGTGAAAACGGGACACCCGTTGCGGCTCCGCCATCGCCCCGAGCTCGTCGTATTTGAAATGGAACTGGCTAATTTGATGCAGAATCCAGCTTGTACGCTTTGCGGGAGAAGCTCGAAGGGGAACGTCATTTTGAAGGCAGAAGCTAGAATCCCTCCGCCCACAATGTCATAATGGCGTAGTGGCAACTCACTCCGACACAATAATCGAATCCGAACCGATAGTGCGCGAGGAAGACGGAAGTGTATCTCGGGCTGACACTGAGGTTTCGCTGCTTGATATCACGGTACTGCTGGTAGCACGCAAGCGGTTCGTTATCCGCTTTGTGTTGGGCGCCGCTGCATTGGCGACACTGATCGCATTCCTGCTGCCAGTCCGATACGAGGCAAAGATCGTGCTGCTGCCTCCGCAGCAGAATTCATCCATGGCCTCAGCGTTGTTGGGACAAATGGGAAATCTGGGGGGGCTGGGATCTCTCACTTCCCTGGCAGGGGGATTGAGCCTCAAGACTCCGGCTGATATGTACGTCTCCTTGCTGACCAGCCGTACCGTGGAGGACGCGATGATCCAGCGTTTCGGTCTGATGGCTGAGTACCGCCTAAAGCGAATGTCGGATACCAGAAAAGAGTTCGAGCGCCGTACCACCGCAGTTGCCGGCACCAAGGACGGCCTGATCCGTATCACGATCGAGGACGGCGATCCGAAGCGGGCTGCCGAATTGGCCAACGGTTACGTCGAGGAGTTTCGCAAACTGTCCGCCTCACTGGCAATGACAGAAGCCGCGCGTCGCCGTTTGTTTTTTCAGAACGAGCTGCAACAGGCCAAGGACGATCTCACGGCTTCCGAAGAGGCGATGAGAAAAACCCAACAGTCCACAGGCGTTTTGCAAATCGACAGTCAGGCGCGAGCGCTGATTGAATCCGCCGCTATCTTGCGCGGTCAGGTTGTGGCCAAGGAAGTGCAAATTCAGGGCATGAAGTCTTTCGCTGCCGACGACAATCCTAATCTCCTCCTGGCGAAACAGCAGCTCGCTGCGCTGCAATCGCAACTCGAACAGATAGCGGGATCGAGGTACGACGCGGGGTCAGACATCCTTCTATCTAAGGGAAAGGTAACGCAGTCCGGTATGGAGTACCTTCGCCGGTTTCGTGATCTCAAGTATCGTGAGACTGTGTTCGAGTTGCTGGCGAAGGAACTGGAAATAGCCAAACTCGATGAGGCGCGCGAAGGAGAAATTGTACAGGTTGTGGATGCTGCCGTGCCCCCTGATAGAAAATCATCCCCGCACCGGACACTGATTATCGTGGGCGCGACTATCTTTGCTTTTCTTGTCGCTGCGTTTTGGATCATCTCGCGTCGAGGATTAGAGCGGACCTTTGAGCTCCCTGAGAACCAGCGGCGGCTGGACGCCATCAAAGAATACTGGAAGGGAAAACGAGAATTGACGTAATCGCATGATCTCGGTTGGCCCCATTTTTCCCGGCGTCCCAAAGTAACACGTTCACCCCAGCAAAGCGCTAGTGCATTTCTTCGCACCATACGCTTTTTGTTTTTGAATCCTCCCTTTCCTCCCTCGCTTTTCCCGCCAGTAACGCGCTTCGTCTCGGACGAGCTGCGGGATTGCCACCCAATTTTTCGCTCGCATCAAAGTATAGCCCCGGTATGTTTAAGGATCACGCTGACGATCCACACCGCATCCCGCTGAAAAAGCCTCCTCGCAGCGTTCGAGCCATTCCGGGGGGACGAGGATGTTGGTAGAATTACACCCTTGGACGCTGCGTTGTGAGGATTGCCAGGGATTCTGAATTCATGATGCGAGAACTAGGTCTTCTTGTAGTGTTCACCGCTCTTTCCGTAGGGGGATGCTTTTCGCAATCTCTCAGTGACTCTTTGCCCCAGAACTCGACGTCACCGGGCACAACGGTGGACTGTTCGGATCCGTCGCTAGCAGGGAGCGGCGCGTGCAGCGCTGCACAGACTCAAAATTCCAGCAGCCCTCAAGGAACTCAAAATCCAGCCTCGCAAGTGCTCCTGCCGCAGTTGCGAACTCCGGTTGACACAACCCCGAACCCTCCCCTCACGGTTCCCCTTAATCCATCGCAGATTCGACGACCGAAATCCATCGTTTCGCCGGAAACTGAATTTGAACAGATGGTTGCAGATTCGGTGGGACGGCCGTTGCCCTTGTTCGGCCAGTCGTTGTTTGACCAGCCTCCAAGCACATTTGCTCCGAATGACCTGTTGCAAGTTCCCAGTGATTACATCATCGGTCCCGGCGATGGACTGCAGATCAGGATATGGGGCCAGATTGGCGGGGACCTACGGGTAACAGTGGATCGATCTGGCCAAGTATATATTCCACAGGTGGGCCAAATATCCGTAGCTGGTATCCATTATGGGGATTTGGAGCAGCACCTGAAGGCCGAGATTTCGAAAGTATTCAAGAACTTCAATCTTACGGTCAACGTCAGTCGGCTCCGATCCATACAGGTGCTGGTGCTTGGCAATGCGCGATATCCGGGAGCCTATACCATCAGTTCGTTGAGCACGCTGGTCAACGCGATTCTGGCTTCTGGCGGACCCGCGCCGCAGGGGTCGTTGCGGGACATTCAGGTCCGGCGCGATGGCGCGATCATCACAGATTTCGACTTCTACGACCTGTTGATTAAGGGCGACAAGTCAAAGGATGTGCGTCTGCAGCCCGGCGATGTACTCTACATTCCTCATGTTGGCCCCTTGGTTGCCATCGCGGGCTCCGTGAATACACCGGCAATTTACGAGATGAAGGAAAATTCCACACTGAACGATTTGATTGAAGTTGCCGGTGACCTGAGCACCGTAGCCGATACCAGTAGGATTACGATCGATCGCTTCGTGGACCACCAGGTGCGCAAAACTCTGGAGTTCCCCTACGATGAGCAATCCCGTTCTTCGTCCGTTAAGGATGGCGACATCGTCCGAGTGTTTTCCATCGTTCCGCGTTTCGAGGACACGGTTACATTGCGCGGCAATATCGCCAATCCCGGCCGTTATCCCTGGAAACCTGGCATGCGAGTTCGGGATCTGATTCCTAACGCACAAGCTTTGCTCACTCGCCGCTACTGGCGGAATCGAGCCGCCATTGTTAATGGCCGAGCAACCGAATATCCGCTTGCTACCGAGCGCAGTAGCTCCGTTCTCAATCAACAGCAGGCCGAGGGCACGTCTCCCACTGGAAACACGGCTGTTTCGGGCGAATTGCCCGAGGCGATGAAACCTTTAAATGCGGCAGATGCTCTTCATGCGCAGACCCAGCAAAAGTCGGCTACTCCGGCGAATAATGTCAACCCAAACTCGGTTCGGGATATCGCGGAGGAGGTCCGGCAGTATGCTCCCGAAATCAACTGGGACTACGCCATTATTCAGCGAGTGAATCCGCAAGATCTGACTTCCAAGCTTATTTGGATGAATCCCAGAAAAGCGATCCTTGAACATGACGAGGAAAGCAACCTCGAATTGCAGCCCGGAGATATCGTCACAATCTTTTCTCAGCGGGATATTGACGTGCCACAGGCGGACAGCTCGCAGTACGTGATTGTCGAAGGCGAGGTGATGCGTCCCGGCATCTATAAACTTGAGACCAGCGAGACCCTTCGCTCTGTTCTACAGCGAGCCGGCGGTTTGACTCCCAACGCCTACGTCTACGGGTCGCTATTGACCCGCGAATCGGCAAGGCGCGACCAGCAAAGAAGTCTTGACGAACTCGCCGACAGCATGGAGGTGCAAATCCGGCAATCGGCGGTCTCGGCAGCAGCTTCCGCCAACCCAGGGGATTTGCCGCAGGTACTGGCGGCGCAGGAAGCGATTATCACCCACATTCGAAACACTCGTGCCAGCGGACGCGTCGCGCTGCCTGTAAGACCGAACGACAAAGAGGTCGGCGATTTTCCCAACATGGTCATGGAAGACAGCGATCGGCTGTCCATTCCTCATACCCCGTCTACTGTCTCCGTCGTGGGAGATGTATACAATCCCGGCTCTTTTATTTTCACTTCTCCGAACACAACCGGATCATATCTCGAGATAGCCGGCAAGGGAAAACCCCAGTCCGACATGCATCACGCTTTTGTATTGCGCGCGAACGGCGTGGTCGTCGCCGCCAACAATGTGAATGGGCTTTTTACCGGGACAAAGTTTAACCGTATTCGCCTGTATCCGGGCGATCAGATCGTTGTGCCTTTCAAGCTTCCAACGGGAGCTTTCGTCCGCGGGCTGCGCGACTGGACGCAGATTTCCTCGCAGTTGGCCTTGACCGCCGCCGCCCTCGCGGTCGTCCGCTAGCAAGGAATGGACCCCGGCGAATGAAAAGCATCCCCGCCGAGCGCCAGCATCGACGACGTTCTGAATACGACTCTGCAATGATTTACGCCGACCAAAGATGGATTGGACCCCATGGCATCGGCCGTTTTGCGCGGCATGTGCTTGCCGGGCTGGATTATCGTCCGATTTTGCTGACCTCGCATCCAGCCGCGCCGCTCGACGCTTGGCGGCTCGCGCGCTCCCTTGGCAAGCTGACTCGCAATGACCTGTTCTTTTCGCCGGGGTACAACACCCCCCTCTTCTGCTCCTCGCCTTTCGTCTTCACAATATGCGATCTGAGCCACATTTACTGTCCGGAGATTAGCAGTCCCCTCATTCGGCTCTACTATGCAACGGTCCTGAAGCGGGCCTGCCATCGCGCCGCTTGCATTCTCACGATCTCGGAGTTTACGCGCAAGCAAATCGTCGAGTGGTCCGGGGTTTCGCCAGGTAAGGTTTTCAACGTCGGGTGCGGAGTCGACTCTGCATTTGATCCCCGGGGTGATTCGTACGCACTCCCATTTCCGTACCTTCTATCCGTCAGTAACCGCAAGCGCCACAAGAATGAGTTCCGAGTGGTGGAGGCCTTCGCGAAGGCCGGCCTCGACGCCGAAATGCGTCTGGTGTTCACCGGCAATCCTACAACCGAGCTCGCGGATTGCATGGAACGGCACCACGTGACCGCACTCGCGCATTTCACCGGCCTGGTTCCAGAAGAGAAACTGCCTTCGCTCTACCGGGGCGCCCAAGCCTTGATATTTCCTTCTCTTTACGAGGGCTTTGGACTTCCACTGCTGGAAGCGATGGCCTGCGGCACACCTGTGCTGACCGCAAACACCACCGCCTTGCCGGAGGTCGCCGGAGGGGCAGCCTTGTTGGTGGACCCAACGTCGGTAGAGCAGATTGCCGAGGCGATGAAGCGAATTGTTAGTGACACATCCCTACGCCAGCAGCTTCGAGAAAAGGGCCTTGCGCGGGCCGCCCAGTTTTCATGGATAAGCACGGCTGCCAGAGTGCACGAACTGCTTACCGGGAATGGAGTCGCAGTTTGCGGCAGCGAGAGACAAGCCTAATACAACCCAATAAAGAGCATAAGAAATATGACCAAGGAGTGCGCTATTAATGAAATTTGAGGGCAGGATATAAGCGTGAAAAGACAAAGTAGCAATGGCCAGCGCTCGATTCTTCGATTCCGGACGCAAAACATACTTCGAAATAGGAATCAACGCTAACAGAAGCATGCTCACGATCAATATGGTGAGTGGCACCCCGAATTCCAGCAGAAGTATCCACCAAGTCCCATCCGAGATAATTACATTTTCAGGCCCAGCAGAGTTTCCTTGGCTGCCCATCCCTGTTCCCGCCCAAGGGTGAGAAACGATTGCGTCGCTGGCATTTTGAATTTGCTGAAAATGCCCAAGGGTGGATACGAGAGAGGCGTCATCTGAGTTTTGTAGTCTCTGGACCATGGTTGAGTCCGCGCCATTCACGAAAACATACTCTCCGCCTGCGACTGCCACGACAACGATAACCAACGCAATAATCTTATGCTTAATTCGAAATCGGTTATGCAACAGCCATACAAGAATGAGAACTGGTATGGCCAAGATAAACGACGCCCTCGTATAAGTCACAAAGTTGGCTATCAGGGAACAAATAAGTGCTAACAGAAATCCAAATGTGCGTTTTTCGAGCCATAGTGCCGCAAAGAAAGCCGAACCAAAGACCAGGATGGAAGAAAAAATGATTGGATTCCCCGTTAGCCCCGTTGGACGAAATTGGTCGCCAATACCAAACGCGTGATCTCCTTGCAATACGAATAGGCTCAACGGCAGAGACTTAGCGAAGATGCTTTGAAAGATGCCGAACGCGGACAAGCCAAAAAGACCTATGGCGAGGGTTTTGAGGAGCCGTTCACGAACTTTAGGACTGTTGATTTGAATAAAAAAAAGGAAGGGCCATGCGCCCAGAAAGTAGATAACTAATTCCTGCACCCGTTGACTAGCTGGATTACTGTCAAAGGCGGCTTTGAACACAGCCAAACCGCTGAGTACCAGGATTGACAATGCAGCAATGGCAATCTGTTTCCGGAGCGGGTTCAACAGGTAAAACCCACCCGCGAACGACAGAAGGCATGCAAGCGAGTACAGCAAAATGGTGCCAGTGTTAACAGCTCCAGTCGGCACAAAATTGGTCAAAAAGCCAGCGGCCAAGAGCACGATCAAATATGCAATGCCGGTCGTCGATGTAAGACCTTCTGAAAACGCGACCATTTTTTTGGCTTCAGGCACAGGGGTTTCCGCCTATGATCCAACATAATGATCTCGGGCGCCTGCCCACACGCTCTGGCAACGCGAGAACTCGAAGCGCACTAGACGGCGCAGGAATCGTATAGTCAAGAACAAGAGCATCGCCGTACGTGGTGCAGGCGAGTGAAGCCGTAGTAGGTACAGGGTTGAGGCGGTTTGGTAACGATCGATCAGTTGACGGTTTTTTCCTGCACTAGCACTTACCTTGTGGAGGACGCAGGAACCTGGAGCAGCGGCAAGCCGCCATCCCGCCTTGCGCAGGCGTAGACATAATTCAGTTTCCTCCGCATAAAAGAAAAATCCCTCGTCTAGCAAACCAGCATCCTCCAGAGCCGGCCGCGCGATCAGAAGGCTTGCGCCATACAGCGCGTCGAACCAATCGTCCTCCCGAGGTTCCGTAGTATTTCTAGCGTGCCCCATCCAGAGATTAACCCGGGTGCCGGCCCAAACCTGTACGGTCGAGGGCGCGTCAGCACGGTAACAGATAGAGGCGACGGCTCCGATACGCCTATCTGTGAGCGCTTTTGCGATCAGCTCGGAGAGCGCATCCGGGGCCGGCTTCGTGTCATTGTTAAGCAGCCAAACATAATCCGCGCCGTGGGCGAGCGCATAACGGATCCCGATGTTATTGCCGCCGGCAAAACCTAGATTGCGCCCGCTCTCAAGGAGGAGAATATCGGGATAAGCAGCCCGAATTCTGGCGACAGAATCGTCAGTTGAACCATTGTCCACGACGACGACAGTCAAGTGTGTGTAGGTACCTTGTTTCAGTGCGTCGAGGCATTCTAGTGTGTCCCGCCAACCGTTCCAATTCAAAACAATGCATGTTACCAACGGATTCGAATTCAATTGGACCGGCATCTTGTGTTGTAATGTCGGGCATTAGGCCCACGCTCATGCACTGTTCCATGCATTTTACTCCGTCACAACCCCTCCCGTTTCCCCATTCTACCGATCAAGCCGTCCCAGGTTCCGAGCAGGAAGCTGCGGAGCTTGCGGGCACGGTCCTCTTCGCCAACGAAACATTTGGTGGTTTCGCGGACGGCCTCAATCATCGAAGACAGAGTCCAACGCGGGAACCTTCGAAAATATTTTCGATAAACGACAACTCTGTTGCGCGAGATGTAATAACGCCTCATGACGCTATGATGACTGGGCCCAAAGCTGAACCCCCAGAGCGAGATCCTCTTTGGCTGACCAGCACAATGGAGCAGCACAGCCTGTCTTGAGTCGGCAAGGAGATAGCCGGCAGCACGGATGCGAAGACTGTATTCGCAATCCACTAGATCGATAAAATATTTTGATTCGAACAGGCCGATCTTGTCAAAAATCCATGTCGGCATGAGAGCTCCCGAAGTCATGGATGTTACCGGACCGCCATCGCTTGCCCGCCGAACGACTGGCTCGACACCCGTGTCTGGTATCACATACTTGGGGTGAATAGAACCCACACGTTCGCGCTGGGGATGGGACTCCCATGCCGCGAACATGTGTTTAACAAAGTTGTTTGTGATCGTGCTGTCCTGGTCGAAAAGAATTACCCAAGGAAAGCCCTCGCTTTCGGCCCACAGAACACCCTGGTTCAAGGCCTCGGCAATACCGAGGTTATCTCCATTCTCGATCAGGTGAAAACCGAGGCGATGCCTTAAGGTCTGCAGTGCGTCCAGTTCATCGGTTGTCGAGCCGTTGTCTACTACCACTAGTCCCTGCACCTGAGCGAGGACATTAGGCACGTTTTCAAGCATCTTGGCAGTGGGATGATAGGTAACAATCACCGCGCAGGCAGATTGTGCCGTCATTTTGCGTGGTCCTGATAAAGGTCGGGCTGATTTGTTTCGACTTGCACTCCTGAGGGAAGGAACAGTTCTTCCTTTTGAGGTCAAACTAAAATCCCTAAACCGTAGCTTTCCTTAAAGTTATAAAATCGTTTGCCCGTCTGACGAGAAATATCAATGACGGCACGCTTCACGGCGGGAAAACTTAGCGTGTCATGGAAGAGAACGCACTGCGCGTGCTGGGCACTCCATAGTCCGCAAGTAAAGGTATCGATGTAGGTGTGAACAATGTCGACGTGAATCAGGTCGTAAAAGCTATCGTCCTTAGCCGACCAGTCGCGGTAATCGCTCCGAACCAGCCGAATATTATCGTAGGACGAGAGACGTTCCGAAGTTTCGGCAAAGATATCTTTCTTATTGGTAGTCTGTTTATCCCCACAAAAAGTATCCACTCCCGTAACGGTTTCGAAAAAGCAAGACAGAGCGGCCGTCGAATAACCATGTTCGACTCCGAATTCGAGACAGCGGCGAGTTCCGATGTTGAATCTCTGAATCAAATCACCCAGCACGCTTTCTATACCTTTCCATGCCGTCGGCACGTTAAGAACTCTCGGCGGCAACTTTCGGTGTTGGGGCACATAAGGCAAAATACGGACTTTTGGAGCAGTTAATCCGCCAATGACCGACTTCCAATATCCAGCTTCTGCGACGATCACGAATAACTCCTTTTCAAGGGGCGCCAGGCATTTTGCTTCCGTAGCCGACCCTGCCAGCTTTTCTATTTTAAGGTATTTTCCCTACCCTAGGTGGGACTCGTTGTTGCCAAGACTCGAGTTCTCAGGAAACTCATTGCATAGTTGCGTTCTGTACGGTTGAGGGCCCCGAACCAGGCAACGATCAGAGTGGTAAGGGCCCAAACAATCGTCAATCGCGGGCTCAGGGTCAAGTGAGCTGGCGGCCACCAGAGCGGCACAAGCACAACCGACGGGATTGCGATGAGCGCGGGCTGAAGCAGTCCTTTCAGAAACAACCTTGAACGAGAGATTGTAATCGTCTGGTGGGTGAAGTGCATAGTCGTGGCGAAATGCAGTGCGACGCTGACGAACGAACCGAGCAGGGTGCCAAGGGCTACTCCAACTGCGCCAAATCGGCTGGCCAGATAAATACTGCTGCCCAGGTTCACTACGGCTTCGGAGACAGCTGTGGCAGTGGCTGCGCCCTGTCTGCCGGTAGCGCAAATCATCGTTGCATACGGCGAACACAAATTGCGAATGACTGTTGCGAAGACAAGAATTCGGAGATATTTGATGGTGTGAAGAGCATAAGCGGGACCAATCCACAGGCGCAGCATTGGGAAACCGCAAACTACCAGCGTTAATCCGGCTAAAAGCAGCATGACAGCGATATAGCGGGTGGACCTGGCCAGAAACTCGCCCATCTCGGAAGGGGAGCGCTGTGTGCTCATGGCTGAAGCTGCAGGCATCAAAGGACCGATCATCGATCCGAGGATCAACAACAAGAAAGTCGTTGGCAATGTGGCGATAGAGTAATACGCGGTCTGCACATAGTCGTAATGGCCCACGATGGTCAGGTCAAGTCCGGTGACGCACAGCATCCCAAAAAGCCATATTGATTGCAACGAACAGTACCGGGCCATGCTCTTAAGAACACGGCGGTCCACGAAGCCAATGGATATCCGGACATGCGACGCTTTTTTGCGCCATGCGACCACTTGCGATACGCCGGTAACAATGTTCACAAAGGCCACAGCGATCCCCATCGCTGCGAGACTGCCGTGGAGAGCGACGACGGCAAGGACAATTGCGGCGAACGAGGCTCGGTTGACGATTGCGATCGTCATCGGGATCCAGTAACGCTGAAGTCCGAGAAACACGGCCGAATATACTGCGCAGACCAGACCGAAGGACAGAGACGACCCCACCAGGATCACGCTGATGCGGACATCATGGTAGAGATTCGCAGGCATGGTGCGAAACAGATGTGGGACTTGCCACGCCAGCATAAGTGTGAGGACCAGGCCTAATATTCCCGCCAGAATCATGAGGGCGAATCCGGCGCTGGCGTGGCGCCCCGTCCCAGCCTCATCGCCCTTTGCATCGTACTCGGCGACGAACTTGGAAACGCCCGTTTGTATCCCCAGGTCCAGATACGACACATAAGCCCCGAGTTGAAGGATCAGCACCCATGCGGCGTACGTCGTGACCGGCAAATGGTGTGCTAGATAGGCAGGCAACACCAACGCAACCAGTGCCACCGCAACAACACGCGCCAGGCTGGCAGCAACGTTCCTGGAAATTGTCGCCGCGAAACCGCCAGGTCTCTCTGGCTCGGTGCCGGGTAAATCAGGAATCATCGAAGAAACTTCACTCAAAATGTCGACCCTTGATAACAGATTGATGGTTGGAAACGATGTGGCCAATAAGAGGAATTCTTAGTCCATCATGGAACAGCACTGATTGCACCTGGATTCACCGCTTGTGGCCACTCACATTGAAGAGAATATACCAAGGACGCGCGCTGATAGGAACGAACACCAATGAGGCTTCGAAGAAAGGCACCTATTTGCGCGGAGCGTGGTTCTGGGGCACGGCCGCTCGGCAACCGCTGCAGGTGTATAAAGAAATAGCCTCGGCTGAAATCTCACCTGATTGCTCATGACTACCATGCAACGGCACGTGAAAGAACGCGCAGACTTAAAGGTCGCCCTTGTTTTCTACTGGTTTGTGAGCCACGGTGGTGGGGAACAAGTGATGGATGTCCTTGCGGAGATGTACCCGCAGGCAGACTTGTTTTGTCTGGTGGCGGATCCGGCTACGATGACTCCACGCCTGCGAACGCACCGGCTGACAACCTCATTCCTCCAGCGAGTGCCCGGGGCGCTGCGCTGGTATAAGCATTTCCTGCCGTTGCAACCGTTTGCCCTGGAGCAACTGGATCTTAGCGGATATGACCTCGTCATCAGCCTGGAATCGGGCCCCGCGAAGGGAGTGCTCACCCATACGGAGACTTGTCACATCTGCTATTGCCTGTCGCCGATGCGATACATATGGGATCTGTATCCTGAATACCGGCGCCAGTTGGGGAGAATCGTGCGGCCAATTTTCTCATTGACTGCACACTACATGAGAATGTGGGATTTGGCTTCCGCGTCACGCGTGGATTATTTTGGCGCAATCTCACAAACGGTAGCGGCCCGGATTCAAAAGCACTACCGCCGCGATGCAACCCTGATCTATCCTCCGGTGAACGTTTCCGCTGGTTATCTGTCGCCCGAAGTGTCGCGCGAAAAAGACGATTACTATCTTGTGATTGGTCGTCTGGTTGACTACAAACGTGTAGATTTGGCTATCAATGCCTGCAACCAGCTCAAACGTAAACTCCGCGTCATCGGGAAGGGAGATCAGTTTGAGAATCTACGCAGACTGGCTGCTCCGAACGTCGAGTTTTTGGGCCATGCTGACGACCAGACTGTCCGCGAGAACTACGCGCATTGCCGTGCATTGCTTTTTCCCGCGGAGGAGGACTTCGGGATTGTCCCGGTGGAAGCGCAGTCCTTTGGACGTCCAGTGATTGCTTTTGGCCGAGGTGGCGCACTGGAGACGATCATTGGATTTGGTGCCGACAACGAGCGAAGCCCGGCAAACTCCACCGGCCTGTTTTTTTCTGAACAGTCGGCCGATTCCCTGGTAGATGCGATACTGCGATTCGAGTCGATTGAGAAAGAATTCTCACCGGCGTTTATACGATCCAATGCGCAACGCTTCGATATCCCACGATTTAAGGCAGAGATGTATGACTTCATTGACACCAGTCTAGCGAATCACCGTCTTTCCCACGTGGCCTTGGGTCCCCGTTGAATTCGGATGCCAATCGCCAACTGAAAGACGAACGACGGGACTGATTCGACCTTGGCAGGCCGCCCCGTCGGCGTGGCCGTATTGACAAGGCCGTCTGTCTATACTTCCATCGTGGTGGGCGTTCTGACTTTCTCTCGCCAATAATCCAGCAAGTCCCGTATTGTTTCGCTTATCGGAATCCGGACATTCCATCCTGTTTCGTTTCTAATCTTGGTGGAGTCGCCAAGAATGCGGGGAACGTCACCGGTCCGGACCCGGGTTGGGTCCGTCTCAATCGTGACAACGGTTCTGCAAAGAACTTGAAACTGCTTAACGACGTCCGACAATAATGTTCCGACGCCAGAACAGACGTTGTACACCTGTCCAGTCTTGCCTTTGCTGAGCAGCGCCGAATAAGCGCGCACAACATCGCGGACGTCCGTGAAGTCGCGTTCTACGTCGATATTTCCGACCGCCAGCTTAGGCAGCCTTATGCCAGCCTCTATTTCCGCGAATTGTTTGGCGAAGGCCGGCAGTACGAATGTCGGCAACTGGCCCGGCCCGGTGTGGTTGAATGAACGCGCCGTGATGACACCGCCTGGGCTCGTTTTGCGAAATGAAACTTCCAACATCTCGGCCATTGCTTTGCTTGCTGCGTAGGGGTTGTCGGGGCCGAGTGGACTGCTCTCCGTTAGCGGCGCGTCCGACGGGGCGTAAACCTGAGCGCTGCTGATATTCAAAATCCGGGGGGGGAAAGGCAGTCCCATCGCTGCTTCTAGAAGATTGTACGTTCCAACAACATTGACATCGAAGGTTAGGCGTGAATTCGCCCAGGAGAGGTCTACAGCAGAGACACCCGCCAAATGGTAGATTTCGCTTGGCCCGATCTTTCGAACGGCCGACAGAACATCATCTTCGTTACGGATATCTAGCTCGTAATACTCGACTGCCGCTGGCAAAGCCGGTGGCCTTCCAGAAGCCATCACAACGATGCTTGTCGTCGGGGATTGGAGATGCCGAATGAGATGGCTTCCAACAAATCCAGTTCCGCCAGTGATCAGAACGCGATGCAAGGTTTCGGTCTCTGCCTAGCCGGCGAAAAATGAGTTAGCCCGCTCCAAAAGTGGCTACACTCAACGTATTTCGTTCCAATAGCGAAAGGTCGCTGTCGACCATCATTTCGACGAGCTTTTCGAAGCCTACCGTGGGTTTCCATCCAAGTTTTCGTCGAGCCTTGGAGTAATCGCCACGCAAGTGATGTACTTCAGCAGGCCTTAGCAGAGTCGAATCGATCTCCACAAACTTACGGTAATCCAACCCCACGTGGTTGAAAGCAACTTCTAATAGGCGTCTCACGGTGTGGGTTTCTCCGGTTGCAATCACGAAGTCGTCCGGGCTCTCCTGCTGAAGCATCAGCCACATGGCCTCGACGTAGTCTCCAGCAAAGCCCCAATCTCGTTCAGCGTCCAGATTGCCCATCTTCAGCTTCTCTTGAAGCCCTAACTTGATCCTCGCTGCACTGTAAGTAACTCTCCGAGTAACGAATTCAATGCCTCGCCGGGGCGACTCATGATTAAACAGAATTCCCGAACATGCGAACAAACCGTAGCTCTCTCGGGCGTTGACCGTAATCCAGTGTCCGTACAGCTTTGCGACTCCATAGGGGCTGCGCGGATAGAAACGAGTTGTTTCGTTTTGCGGAGATTGCTCCACCATCCCGAACATCTCGCTCGATGAAGCCTGATAAACGCGAATCGCAGGATTGACGACTCGGATCGCTTCCAATATCCGTGTGACACCGAGCGCAGTGAACTCCCCGGTGAGTACCGGTTGGCTCCACGACGTGGGAACAAACGATTGCGCCGCTAAGTTATACACTTCATCGGGCTCAGTCTTTTGAAGCGCGGCGATTAAGGAACTCTGATCGAGTAGATCCCCGGGAATGAGCTCGATCTGATCCTGCAGATGACTGATGCGTTCAAAGTTGATCGTGCTGCTGCGCCTAATCAGCCCGTACACGCGATAGTTCTTTTTTAGGAGGAACTCTGCCAGGTAAGAGCCGTCTTGACCTGTAATTCCAGTAATGAGTGCTTTACGTGGTGTGTTGGACATCGCAATTAGGCAGCCAGTCTAACACATGCGCCCGCGCTGTCACTGGTCACGAGCGCGTCTGTCCTGAAGGAGAAAGCTGAAGACCCAGCTCGCAACCTGGGTGTAAGAGGTAGGAAAATCGTCAGAGCATGCGCAGCCTGCCAGGAAAGCGGAGGCCACTGTGATGTTCCTTTCGTTGGATGGGACCCTGCAAGGAACTTCGACCCAAAGTGTCCCGAGAGCTCTTATTTGCTTCGAGGCTATGGCTCAGGAATTTGAACGTTGGGAGCGATGTTCGAGTAGCGTGTTCTTGGTCGCTTGATTCAAGGCTGTCGTAGCGTAGCCATACGACGTGCCGTCGGTCACTGCCCAGTCTGTACACGATGTACTCGTATTCAGCGCGGAGTTGATCTGGGGAAAAGATCCGCATACAAGAAATCAAGCCGTGACTTCAATGATTGGATCTTCCGCGAATGCTGAGTTCGGCCTCGGCCGAGACGTCCGCCAGGGTAACGTGCAAGGCGTGTTGCTTCGGGTCGTAGGATGTCTTCAGCGGATACGTGCTGCTGGAAAACTTTGCTTCGGCGTGGGCGGACGGCCAGTCGTAGATCACCACTTCGATGAATTTCCACCACGGCGTGTACGAGCCCTCGCGCGCGTGGAACTTCAAGCGCATGGAGTTGGCGTCGGACTGGCAGGTGAAGGTCTGGCGGAGAAATTCGCCGTGCTGATAGCGGAAGGTATGGCCGTCGTCAAAATAGATCGTGCCCCTGCACTCGGCGCCGGGATAGACCTGAAGCTGCAACGGGCCGCTGGGAGTTTCGTCGGTGTTTTGGATCAGCGGCTGCAGCGGCAGAATGCTTCCGCCGCGAACGTAAACCGGCATGGTATCGAGCGCGGGGTGGATCTCGCGAGGGCCGAGAGCTTTCCCGCCCGAGTTCACGACATCGACGATCGAGGGCGCTTGCGAAGATGAACCCATCTTGAGGCCAGTCCAGAAGTCGTACCAGTTTCCTTTAGGAAACGAGACGGCGTAGTCATTCATCATCTCGCCGAAAGGCGGCGGCGCGATCAGCAAGCTGGGGCCCAGAAGAAATTCCGTGTCGAAATGATCGAAGCCAGTTGCGAAGACGTCGGGAAATTCGAGGAAGACGGGACGCATGAGCGGAAGGCCGGTGCGCGAGGACTCGTCGGCCAGCGCGTAGATGTACGGGAGCAGACGATACCGGGTTTCAATGTAGCGGCGGCGAATGCCCTCCTGCTCCGGGCCGTTGTTCCAGACTTCGTGCGGCAGCGAGCCTTTGGTGGCGTGATCGCGAAAGAATGGCGAGAACGCGGCCTGCTCAACCCAGCGCGTGAGCAGGGCCGGAGACGGTGACCCATTGAATCCACCGACATCGGCGCCGACAAAAGAAATTCCGCTGAGGCCGAGATTGAGCACCATCTGCGTGGCTAAACGAAGATGGTTCCAAGTAGCGGAGTTGTCTCCGGTCCAGGTAAATCCGTAACGCTGGCCTCCTGCATAAGTGGCGCGGGTCAGAACAAACGGACGCTCGTCGGGACGCAGTTTGAGCAGGCCCTCGAATGTGCCGCGGGCGTTTTCCAGGCCGACGATATTGTGAATCTCGGCGTGAGTAGCCGTGCGCGTGGCAAATCCCGGCTCTTCGATGCGATGAACGGTATCGAGCGGCATGGTTTTTCCCGGTCCGTCAAAGACGGAAGGTTCGTTCATGTCGTTCCAGAATCCGGCCACCCCATCCTCAACAAATTGATGATAGAGTCCGCCCCACCACTCGCGGCTCTGGGCATGAGTGAAATCGGGAAACACCGCGGGGCCGGGCCACACGATGCCGACGAACTCTGAGCCGTCGGGCTTTTTGACGAAGTGATCGCCGCCATGGCCGGTGTCGTATGGCTCGTAGTTCTGATTGGGCAGGTGGGCGATGTGTAGGTCGGTGATGTTGACCAGATGAAAGTGTTGCTTGCGCAGATCGGCGACGAGTCCGGGAAAGTTAGGGAAGGTTTTTGGATTGACCGTGAAAGGCCGATTCCTGTCCTGGTAGTCGATGTCGAGATAAACGACGTCGGAAGGAATTCGGTCGGTGCGCAGACGATCGGCGATCTGCCTGATCTGCGCTTCCGGAGTGTAGCTGTAGCGCGACTGCTGGAATCCGAGCGCCCACAATGGAGGTAGCGGCGGGGTCCCGGTCAAATACGCATAGCCTTCGATGACCTGCTTTGGGGTGGGACCATAGAGGACGTAGTAGTCGAGTGGTCCGCCTTCGGCGCCGAAGGAGATCGCGTCGCGCATCTGTTTGCCGAAATCGAACCAGGTGCGCCAGGTGTTGTCGAGAAAGATTCCGTAACTGCGAGTGTTGTTGATGGCGAGGAAAAAAGGAATGCTTTTATAAAGCGGGTCGATGGATTCCTGGGGAGCGACGTCGGTGTTCCAGAGCGTGTAAGCCTGCTCTCTGCGATCGAATGAACCGGCCTTGTCGCCGAGTCCGAAGTAATGTTCGTCAGCGGGCATTTGCTTGGAGATGGAGAACCCTCCGACTGCGAACTGAATGGGGCGGCCAACGGCGTCGGCGGAGATGACGTTCCCGGCTAGATCGCGAATGACGATGCGGAGCGGATTGCGCTCTACCCTGACTTCCAGCGATGCGGTGCGGAAGCCTACTGCAGCAGAATCCTCAATCGCCTTTACGTCGATGGATTTGCTGCGCGGCTCGGAGAGGACCGCCCAGGAGGCGTCTTCAGGCAAGGTACCCGGCGCAATGCGCACGCGGACGATGTCATCGCGAAGCGCGGTGATGCGCACGGTCGCCGAGCCAGCCTGAAGTTCGATGCCGTCCCGCAGCGGATTGGAACTGGTTACGGCTTCGAGCGCAGTGGGGGGCTGTGAAGCAGCGGCGGTCTGCGCGGGCACGGAGCCCGTGGCGACGATTGCTAATCCGAAAAGTAAAATCTGGAATCGGTTGCGGGAAACTGGCATCAATGGACTCTTTCCAGAAACGGTTTCGTTGGACGCAGCAACATCATACTAAGTCCAATTGGGATAACGCGACATTCCTCGCCCGCCGTACTTGAATCTGATCGAATCGCCTCTCGGAACAAACAGTTGACAAGCCGCCAGCAGGAACTGTACTTAAGCCAATAACAATTTAATTAAAAGAGAGAGAACTTCATGCCATCAGAGATTCAAGCTGGTACGGTCTCGAAGGGGATACTGTGGACGGGACGAATCATGAGCGCGGTGCCGGTGTTGCTGACGCTGCTCGGCTCCGTGATGAAACTGATGAAGGTAACTCCGGCTGTGGAGGGCATGACCCGCGCCGGATTACCCGACAGACTTATTGTGCCGATCGGGATTCTTGAGTTGGTATGCGTTGCGACTTATGTGATACCGCGCACCTCTGTGCTGGGAGCGATTCTGCTCACCGGTTTGCTGGGCGGCGCTACGGTCACAACGTTGCGCATCGGTGATCCAACGTGGCCAATGCCCGTTATTCTTGGGATGATGGCCTGGGGCGGGATTTATTTGCGGGACGTGCGGCTGCGCGCGCTGATTCCACTGCGGAAGAGTCAGGCACCAGAGACCTAGAAATTCGGCCTCGGTTTTGGATTGCCTCGCTTCGCTCGGCGGACGGGCGAAAGCGCCCGCCCCACACGGCTGTCTCCACAGGAGCCGAGCCCACATCAAGCGCGTAGTAGTGGACGCGTCAGGCAGGTGGGGCCGCCGCTGCCGTTGATGCAGATTTCGGTGGCGGGGAAAGTGCGGACGTCGAATCCGGCGTGGCGAAGGCGGGCGTTAGTTTTGGGGTTTTCTTCGATCGCCAGCAGTCGCCTTTCGCCCAGCGCCAGGACATTGCAGGCAAGAGTGTCGCGCTCGGAATCGTCGATAGTGATGAATTGGAATCCGCGCGACTTCAGTAGTTCGACTGTTTCCACCGCGAGCCACGGGAGATCGACCAGCGCGGTTTGTTCGTCGAGCAAACTGATCAACGACATCAGGTGCAGGCAGGCCGAGGGCCCGGGACCGTAGGGCAGTGGGGCCGAGAGAACTTCTACTCTTCTTGGTGCAAGCAGGGCGCGCATCTGCGCGATGCCAGCCGGGTTGGTGCGGTAGCCATGACCAATCAGCAGCGTCCTGGAATCGAGCCACATCATGTCTCCAGCTTCGGTGGTTCCGGGTGCGGTGATCGCGCCCAAGGTTGGAATGCCTTGGACTTCGCATGACACGGCGTGATGGCGGGTTTCCGCGACGCGATTGGCTTTGCCGGGGCGCATGAGAATCAGGCCGAAGTCCGTGGCGAGCGAGGCATCGTGGGCGTAAACGGCATCGACAGAGAGTTGATCATCCGGAGGAAGTTCTACGACTTCGGCACCGGCGTTTTGCAGCTCACGCTCCAGCGCGTCGTGTTGCGACTGAGCTTGCTCGAAGTCGGGAGCATGATGGAAGCCAAGTTCGCGCCAACATTGGATGCGCTCCGGTTGATTCCATCCTGCGGTTCGAGGGGAGCACACCAGCACACGCTGGAGGGCTCCGACCATGGAGTGACCGTTGAAAATGACGTCCGTTTCGGAGCTGCGCAGCCTGGGCCTCCTCGTTTGGGTCAGAAGAACTCGGATAATTTTAAGGCAGGGACGGCGGAATTCAAAAATTGATACGTGAACCTAGTCTTTCACGGGTTTGGGCCGCGGGAGATCTTCAGGCGTCCGAGTCGGTGTCTGGCAGGTTTCTTTCGCCCTTTCAGGGCTCGCCAATTTTCCACTTCTCCACCCACGGCTTGCGCCCTGATCTACATTCTGTCGCCGCTTCGCGCTTGAGAGTGGGAGCTTCACTCGGACATGGAAAAGGATACGTGGGCGTCTTCGGTCGGCATCAGACCGTGCAAGCTGCTGGTTTCATTTTGTTTGTTGTGAGCGCTGCGTTTGTTGAGCCAGCGCTTCAGTTGCTTGCGGGCCGCGGGACTGAGCTTCGTAAAGAAAAGTCCGGCGCGGCCTTGATCGCTGGCCCAGATCACGTCGGCGTGTCCTTGCAGGGTGAAATCAGTACCCGGGAGCACGCAGCGAAACGCCAGGTTTGAACTGATGGGCACAGGTTCGGTGGCTTGTATTGCGAGGCCGTGCTCGCCAATATCGATGCTGACGCCGGAAAGCGTTGCGCTTTCGAGCTCCAGATAGACCAGAGTTTTTATTTCATAACGCGTGGACTTGCGCTGGTTGGTATTCCTGTTTTTTCTTTCATCTTTCAGCGCTTCTTTTAACTGCTCGGCGTCGAGGGGGCGGTACAGAATGCGGCTGGCGCCGGATTGGAATGCCTGACCAGTCCCGGGCCATGCCCGGCTGGCTACCGCCAGCAATGCCGGCTTTTGGCCGGGAGGCAAAAGAGCTGCCATGCGAATGATTTCCTCGGCCCCATCCAGGTCAAAATCTACAATCAGAGTGGAACAACGGCCGGCCATGACTAATTCCAGCGCCTCATGACCTGATGAGCATTTCACCAGGTCGATTCCAAGCTCGTGCAGCGTGGCTTCCAGCGTTGGAAGGGATCGTTTGTCTTGGCACAGAACGGCGGCAGAGTGGCGCATGAGTTACAAAGTACGAGCTGCCGGGCAGTGCGTAAATGTCACAGCGGTAATCCAAAGATCGGTTACTGAAGCACTCTGTAACTCGTGGAGAATGATTGATATTGCCTTGCGCCATAAAACCCTGCCAGCTCAGCCGGGCTGTCGATTCCGCTCGACCGAGGGGCGAAGGCGCCCGTCCGCACATGGGCCGTGCGCATGAAGGGGCACTGTTATAATCAAGAATTGCGCTGATGACTACGACGCGACTGATTCGATCCACCACAGTTTTATCGGTTCGGCGGAACGGCAAGGTCGTTCTTGCCGGTGACGGGCAGGTGACTCTCGGGGAGTCGGTGATCAAACATTCGGCCAAGAAGATCCGGCGTCTGTATAACGACAAGATTGTGGCCGGATTCGCAGGGTCGACGGCGGATGCCTTTACATTGTTTAGCCGCTTCGAGGCCAAGTTGGAGCAGTATCACGGAAATCTGGGGCGCGCTGCGGTGGAACTAGCGCGCGACTGGCGCACGGATAAGTTCCTTCGGCATCTGGAAGCGTTGTTGCTGGTGAGTGATAAGGAGCAGACATACCTGCTTAGCGGGCAAGGAGATGTGATTGAGCCCGACGGTGCGGTGGCGGCGATCGGAAGCGGAGGACCTTACGCGCAGGCCGCAGCGCAGGCGCTGGCGGAGCATACCGAGCTTTCCGCTCATCAGATTGCCGAAGAAGCAATGAAGATCGCGGGCAAGATGTGCATCTATACCAACGATAAGGTAACGATTGAAGAACTTTAGTTCTCAGTTTTCGGTTCTCAGTTCTCAGCAAGACTTTGGCGCTGAGCAGCTGAGAACTGGGAACTGAGAACTGAGGACTGATTTATGGCAATTTATCTTCCGTCTTCCGCCGAAGAAGAACAGCTTGCGCTGGATGAACTCACTCCGCGCGAGATTGTGGTTGAACTCGACAAACACGTAATTGGCCAGAAGGACGCCAAGCGCGCCGTGGCCATTGCGCTGCGCAATCGCATGCGCCGGCAGAAGCTCTCGCCCGAACTCGCCGAAGAGATCATCCCAAAGAACATCATCATGATCGGGCCCACGGGTGTGGGAAAGACGGAGATTGCAAGGCGGCTGGCGAAGCTGGCGAATTCGCCGTTCTTGAAAGTGGAGGCTTCGAAATTTACCGAGGTTGGCTACGTGGGGCGCGATGTCGAATCGATGGTGCGCGATCTGGTGGAGATCGCAATCGATAATGTGCGCGAAGAAAAGTTGGAGGATGTGGCGGATAAAGCCGAATTGAATGCGGAAGAGAGGCTGCTGGATATACTGCTGCCGCCGTCCCCTACGCCGAGGCCGGACGGAACCTCGACTTCCGGCGGCGTTGTGATTGACGGCAGTACTTCTCTGACGGAATCCTCCAGCCGGACGCGGGAAAAACTCCGGCAGCAGTTGCGCGAAGGAAAGCTGGACGAACGCATGGTGGAGATCGACGTACGCGAACGCAATTTTCCGTCGTTTGAAATCATGACCAACCAGGGCATGGAGGAGATGGATGTCAACATAAAAGACATGTTGCCGAACATCTTCGGGCAGCGCACCAAGAAGCGGAAAATGAAGGTGAACGAGGCCTTCGAATATTTGATTCAGGAAGAAGAGCAGCGGCTGATCGACATGGACCAGGTGACGCGCATGGCAATCGACCGCGTGGAGAACTCCGGCATTGTGTTCCTGGACGAGATTGACAAAATCGCCGGCCGTGAAGGCGGCCATGGGCCGGATGTTTCGCGGGAGGGCGTGCAGCGGGATATTCTTCCTATCGTCGAAGGCACCACGGTGAATACGCGGTATGGCATGGTGCGTACTGACCATATTCTGTTTATTGCGGCGGGTGCGTTCCACGTGTCAAAGCCCAGCGATCTGATTCCCGAACTGCAGGGGCGATTTCCGATTCGCGTCGAGCTGCAATCGTTGACCATGGAAGATTTCGTTCGAATTCTCACGGAGCCGAAATCCTCACTGGTGAAACAGTACACGGCTCTTCTGGAGACGGAGGGCGTGAAGCTGGAGTTTACGCCGGAGGCGCTGGATGAGATTGCGCACTTTGCTTTTCGGGTAAACGAGAGCACGGAAAACATCGGGGCACGGCGGCTACACACCATCATGGAGCGCGTGCTCGACGAGCTAAGCTTCGAAGCGCCGGAGAAGAAGGGCGAGCACGTCACGATTGACGCGGAATATGTGCGCAAGATGCTGACGGATATTGTGAAGGATCAGGATTTGTCGCGCTATATTCTGTAGGAAATCTTTAACTACAGAGGAGCACCGAGGAAGCTTGAGATTCTCCTCTGTCTTTCTGTGATTCATCTTTTGTCCAAGCCGCGTCATTTGAGGCATTCCAAGGCACAGCTAGCCCTGCAGCTCGGAGGCGCTAATCACGCGGGATGGGGATAGAGAAATGTGATGGTTTTGTCGCCTTGACAAGATTTGGTGTACCTGAGAAATTCCTCGGCCGCACGCATCACGACGGCTTTGAAGAATCTTCCAGCCGTTGCTCCTTGTGGTCCAGGAGATCATTGAGTTCCTGCACCAGTTTTACGAACTTGTCATGATCTTGTTCTTTCGCAATCTTTTCACATAGAACATGCATGCGTTCTCGTTCATCAGGGGTCATGGCGCCTCGGGGAAAGGACTTTACCGGACAAAAAGATTTATCGCATCCGTTATATGGACGTCAACCCGCAAAGGCTTCTCTGTCTGTAGGGTAAGTTACCGAAGGCAAGTCAAACGAGTGAAAGAAAGGAAGTTGTCGGCAGTATAGATTTGAGTCTCCTGAAGTCCGTTGGCCTCACTGAGGTGAAGTTCGCCTCTCGCAAGGATGCCCACCGCCGAGAAACCGTTTTGCCGCCAGACCTCTGAGACGCTCCATCTTTTCGTGGATGGCGGCCAGCAATTTCTGAAGAATTGTCGGGAGTTCTTCGGACGGAGCGTCAGTTAATCGACTACTAAGATGGCGGATTCGATCATCGACGCGTCGCGAAGGCATGAGATACACGAGGCCCTGCAGAATGATCACTGATTTTTTGCAGATGTACGATACCGCACATACTGTAGGTCAGATATCGAACCAAGGCTTTCCCCTAGGGGTTTTCCTTTAGCTCCCGAACCTTTCGGCGGCGCGGGCTTTCGCTTTGGCGGCTTCTTCTTCTCGATTCTTGGGCGGTGCCGTGGTCTCCAGGGAACGCAGCAGCCCAGTAGAAATCTCCGCCACTTGGTCTACAGCCGCCAGAAATGAAGGTTCGTTGGCCTTCGAGGGCTTGTTGAAGCCTGTTATTTTTCGCACGAATTGCAGCGAAGCCGCACGCACCTCGTCATCGGTCACAGGCGGATCGAAGTTGAAAAGTGTTTTAATATTTCTGCACATGAGACAGAAACCTCGAGATCGAATGTGGGCACAGCCGCCCTCGGCTGTCCAGTCGCACTGCTAACAACCGCAACCTGAAATATTATCAATCAACCAGCCGAGCCGCCTACGCGGAATCCTCATGCTATAATTCTTTATTCTCAGTCGCTTAGGGTACGGAGGACTGTATCGATAAACGTTTTATCCGCACCAATGATCGCATTCGGGCGCGTGAAATCCGCGTGATTGATGACGATGGGCAGCAGCTTGGCATCATGCCGCCCTATGAGGCCATCAAAAAAGCCCGCGAACAGAATCTGGATCTGGTCGAAATTTCGCCCACCGCGCAGCCTCCCGTGTGCCGCATCATGGACTACGGGAAGTATCTTTACCAGCAGGAAAAGAAAGAGCGCGAAGCCAAAAAGCACCAGAAAACCATTACCGTAAAAGAGGTCAAGTTCCGCATCAACGTGGACGACCACGATTACGAGACAAAAAAAAATCACGTGCTGCGTTTCCTGGACGAAGGCGACAAAGTAAAAGCAACCATCTTCTTCCGCGGACGCGAAATGACCAGAACCGGCCTGGGCCGCCAGATTCTGGAGCGCCTAATCAAAGACGTAGAGCCCCACAGCATCGTAGAATTCCGCCCCCGCCAGGAAGGAAATACTCTTCATGCGATCTTGGCGCCTAAGAAGACGGAAAAGGAACGGGAGAAAGAGAAGCACAGGGAAGAGAAGCATAAGGCTGCGGCGCAGAGTGCGCCTGCTGCTGCTGTGGTGCAGGTTGCGAAGCCCGCGTCGTAAGATTTCTCGATGCGCTCGGAATGCTAGTCTCGTCTGGGCGGTCCATCTGGACTGCGAGAGCGAATTTTAACTGACAGCTGATGGCCGAAAGCTGACGGCTGTTCGAGGACTTTATGCCGAAATTGAAAACGCACAAGGGCGCTGCCAAGCGCTTCAAAGTAACTGGGACGGGGAAGATCAAGCGGGGGCGGTCGCACCTGCGGCATATTCTGACGTCGAAGAGCAAAAAACGGAAACGGAATCTGGGATCTCCGGCGCTGGTCAGCGACGGGGATAAGCGCAAAGTTAAGCGCATGATTCCGTACCAGTAGAGGCATTTTTGATTTTTGATTTTTGATTGCTGATTGTTGATTAAAACCATGGCTTCAGGCGGTGGGTTTTCAATCAACAATCAAAAATCATCAATCATCAATCAACAATTGCTTCAGGTGTGTGAAGAGGCCGAGAGATTGCCGCCATGGCGAATCGTCCTTGCCTCCAGCCGCCAGTAGTTGGAAATAAAAAAGGAGAATCACAATGCCTCGTGTAAAACGCGGGACGAAACGTCGCGCGAAACGCAAGAAGATACTTGACCGCGCCAGCGGTTACTTCCTTACTAAATCGAAACTTTACCGTTCGGCGAAAGAAGCTGTCGAGCGTGGCCTGAAGTTTGCCTACTCCGGACGCAAGCAGCGCAAGCGGCAGTATCGGTCCCTGTGGATCGTGCGTATCGGCGCGGCCGCCAAGCTGAATGGGATGAGTTATAACCAGTTCATCCATGGGCTCAAGGTTGCGGGGATCGAGCTGGACCGCAAGATTCTGGCGGACCTGGCGGTGAAGGATCCGGCGGGATTTTCCAATCTGGCGACGCAGGCTAAGGGCGCGATTGAAGGGGCGGCGTAGCAAGCTATCAGCTTTCAGCCGTCAGCTATCAGTTCTTGTCGTGGCGGCTGGGGAAGGGCACGGCTTCAGCCGTGCCGTCCAACGCTCTCAACTTTTATTTATCGGTCGTTCTGAGCGAAGCGAAGAACCTATGCAGTCCGCCGGGAGTTGCATAGGTCCTTCGCGCAAAAGGTGCGCTCAGGATGACAATGCGTCTTGCTAACTATCGTGGCATACACGGTTCCCAAACTAACGGATTATTCGGCGGCGGCGCTGCAAAGCGCTGCGGGCGAGTGCTTGGACGCGTGCTCGCGCGAAGCTGGGGAAGTTCGCAGCGAGGCTGAGCTGAAGGCTTTTCGTGACCGGTGGCTGGCGCGGAAGAACGGGATTCTCACACAGATCAATGATTTGTGGTTGAAGGGCGCGCCGAAAGAGGCGAAGCGAGAGGCCGGGATTCGCGTTAACGAATTGAAGGCGCGGATTACGGAATTGGTGGAGAGGGCCCACGTTGCCGCGGACGACGCGGATTCGCTTGCCAGCGAGCCAATCGACATTTCCCTACCAGGAGTGCGAAGGCCCATTGGGGCCGAGCATCCTGTCATGCGGACCTGGCGGGAGATTGTTTCCGTCTTCGAGAAGCTGGGGTATTCCGTGGCCGAAGGGCCGGTGGTCGAGACCGATTATTACAACTTCGAGGCGCTGAACTTTCCGCCGAACCATCCGGCGCGGGATACGCAGGATACTTTATTTATTGCGGGGCAGCAGGGGAAGCCGCAGCGCGAGCGGTTGCTGCTGCGCACGCACACTTCTCCGGTGCAGATTCGGACGATGGAGAAGATGCGGCCGCCGCTTCGCATTGTGATTCCGGGGACGGTGCATCGCAACGATCCTCCGGATGCGAGCCACTCGCCGATGTTTCATCAGATTGAAGGGCTCGCGGTTGATACGAACATTACTTTTGGCGATTTGAAGGGGACGCTCGATCACGCCATGAAGGCACTGTTCGGGTCGTCGGTGAAAACGCATTTCCGGCCTTCGTTCTTCCCGTTTACCGAGCCCAGCGCGGAACTTTACGTCACCTGCTTTATTTGCGGGGGGAGTGGGAAGCGCGGGCCGGATAATTCCCCTTGCCGTCCGTGCAAGCAGACGGGGTGGATTGAAGTGCTGGGGTGCGGGATGGTCGATCCCAATGTGTTTGAGTTTGTGAAGGACAATGGGTATGACCCGCGGAAGGTTTCTGGCTTTGCGTTCGGCATGGGCGTGGATCGGCTGGCGCTGCTGAAGTACGGAGTGGATGATATTCAGCTGTTTTTTCAGGGGGATGTGAGATTTTTGCAGCAGTTTGGATGAAAAGAAGCGTTAGCTGTTAGCTCTTGGCTTTTAGCTAAGAGCTAAAAGCTGATTTCATGAAACTTTCCGTCGATTGGATTCGCGATTTTGTTGATCTCACCGTCGATGACCGCCGGCTTGCTGAAGACTTGACCAATGTCGGGATCGCGGTCGAGGGGATCAGCGGGAGCGGGGCCGATACGGTGTTTGAGCTGGAGATTGGGACGAATCGGCCGGATGCGATGAATCATTACGGAGTGGCCAGGGAGGCGGCGGCGATTTATGAAGTGCCGCTGGAACCGCTGTCAGCTGTCAGCTCTCAGCTTTCAGCCTCTGCGGCTAAAGCCGCCTCCGCTCGGGCGTCTAGTGGCACAACTGGAGTCGTGCCCTTCCCGATTACGGTGGAGGAGCCGGTGCTTTGTCCTCGCTTCTCAGCCCGGGTGATTCGCGGGACTCGCATTAAGCCGTCCTCAGAAAAAATTGCGCATCGGTTGGCGTTGCTCGATCAGCGGGCGATTTCGAATGCGGTCGACGCGACCAATTATGTTCTTTGGGAGATTGGGAAGCCTACGCATGTCTTCGATATGGACCTGATCGAGGGCGGGCGGATTGTTGTGCGGAAGGGGCGGGATGGGGAGACGCTTCGGACTCTGGACGGCGTCGAGCGCAATCTGACTTCTGAGGATCTTGTCGTTTGCGACGCGCGAAAGCCTGTGGGGCTGGCTGGGGTGATGGGCGGGTATGACACGATGATTACCGAGAAGACGCGGAATATCGTGATTGAGTCGGCGTGGTGGGATCCGGGGATCGTGCGGAAGATGGCGCGGCGGCATGGGTTGCATACGGATGCATCGCACCGGTTTGAGCGCGGGGCGGATTTTGAATCGACGGTGGTTTCATGCGATCTGGTGGCCCGGATGATTCTCGATTCGGGCGGCGGGGATCTGGTCGGCGATGTGGTGGATGTGGTGTCGCGGCCAATGGATCAGGCGCCGGTGGTGCTGCGGGTCTCGGAGGTGCGGCGGATTCTGGGCGGGGGGGTCGACTCGGGAGAGATTTTTCGGCTGCTGAAGCGGCTGGGCTTTACGCTGATTCCGGAGGGGCAAGGCGGCTCTCAGGAAGACGCGCAGTTTCGCGTGCATATTCCGAGTTGGCGGCTGGATGTGGAGCGCGAGATCGATGTGATCGAAGAGATTGCGCGGTTGCACGGGTATGACAAGTTTCCCAACACGCTGCCGGCTTATAGCGGCGCGGTGGTGGAGTTGCCGCATGCGGCCATGGATGCGGCTTTCCGCGGACGGGCACTGGCCTTGGGGTACAACGAGGCGGTTTCGTTGACGTTTATTTCGCATGCGGACGCGGAGAGGTTTGAGGCGAGTTTTCCCTCAGCGCCTGAAGCCGTCCGAGAGAGCGTCGATACGGCCCGACTGAAGCCGGGCCCTTCCCAAGTTACTCGCGTGCTGGAGCTGGAGAATCCGTTGAGCGAAGAGGCGTCGGTGATGCGGACATCGCTGGCTCCGGGGATGCTCGACATGCTGGGATGGAATTTGAATCGCGATGTGGCGGAGGCGCGGTTGTTTGAGATGGGAAGCGTTTACGGCTTATCGAGTGAGGGCCGTGTGGAACCGCGGTGGGCGTGTCTGGGGTCGACAGCTGCAGCGGTGCGAGCTGCGTTGCCTGTGGGTGGCGCGCTCGACGTAAGTAAGGATGAGCATGCGATCGCAGCGGAAACCTTTCGCGGATTCAAGGGGGACGTGGAGAATTTGCTGGCGGCGTTCTGCTGGGGTTATGCGAGCTATGACCGGGAGGCAGCCGATTATTTTCATCCGGGGCGGTCGGCGCGAGCCGTAATGGATGCCATCGTGGTGGCGCAGTTTGGGCAGATTCATCCGGAAGTGACGGCGGCGCGGAAGCTGCGACAGGATGTGTTTCTGGCGGAGTTTGATCTGGAGGCGTTGTATGAGCTCGGGCCGCGGCAGAGGAGGTTTCGTCCGCTGGGAAAGTATCCGGCGGTGGAGCGGGATTTTTCTTTTGTCTTTCCTGACGCCGTTACGTTCATCGAGATGCGCAAGGCTGTGGCAGAACTGGTCATCGCCGAGTTGCGGGAGTTTCGTCCAGTGGAGATTTTTCGCGGCGGGTCGATTGGAGCGGGGAAATATTCGGTGTTGTTGCGGGTAAGATTTCAGTCGGCGGAGAGGACGTTGCGCGAGGATGAGGTGGCACAGTGGTCGGGGAAGATTGTGGGGGGACTCACCAAACTCGGCGGGGTGCAGAGGGTGTAGGACAGCATCCTGACTCATTAATCAAAATCCCCACCATTTCGCGAACGGCGCGAGAAGGGTGGAGCACCCGCTTTCGACTTGCTTGGGCGGCGGGAACCGGTTAGTCATGTCCTCCTGTGCAAAACAGGGATGGTTATTGGCCTTGCGCGGTGGGGCCGGGACGAGTACGATAAAGATGTTCTCATTTGGGCCGCGTTCCCGCGTAGGCCTTCCGCGCCAGCCGATCCGAGGCGGCGCCTTACGGATCCGATAAACGAAATCGATAGAAACTAGGAAGTTTTTCATTCGCGAAAGTAGTTCGTGTTCAAGAGTTGGGGTTCGTTCCATAGCGTGTCCAGAGTATGTGTGTGCAGTAAGTGTGTCCAGTCGCCACCCGCAACTGCGTAGATCCGAATCGCTATGCTTGGCGGAACTCTGCGCGAATGCGGTGGGAGTGCGCGGCTGGCGGGCCATTCAAAATTCTGTAAAATTCTGCAACCGATGCGCAACAGTTTGAGAGGACTATGAACGCAGGACCAGGAAGACCTTCCGGCGGCGGTGGAGGGGGAAGAAGAAGGCGGCGCGGACGCCGTCCCCATAATCAACGCGGACAACGGCCGGGTCCGGGCTTGAGCCGGGAAAATAAAGACGGCATTTACACGGCGCCCATGGACCACAGCTACCGGGCGGCTTTGGCCGGCAACAATAACAATGGGCACAAGGGCGGGCGGCAGAGGCCGGGGTTTGCGGCGCAATACGCGCAACCGGAGCCGGAACCGTTGCCGGTGAACGGCGATGCGACCTCGCGCATTTTCGCGTTTATTGAAGATCTGTTTTTCATGGCGAAGATCCAGGAGACGGCGCGCAAGCTCAACGTGAAAGTTGAGTTCGTGAAGACGGACAAGGATCTGATGGAGCGCATGGAACAAAACGGCGAGGAGAAGCCGTCGCTCATTATTTTCGATTTGAACCTGGCCAGCGTGAAACCGCTCACTTTGATTCCGAAGCTGAAGAGCAAACTGAAGAAGGGGACGTCGATCATCGGATTCCTGTCGCACGTGCAGGGAGACTTGAAGCAGAAGGCTCACGAAGTGGGCTGCGACATGGTGCTGCCGCGGTCGGCGTTTTCGCAGAACCTTCCACAATTGTTGCGCAGGCACGGAGCGCCGGAAGATGTAGAGCCGACGGTGCAGTAGGGCTTTCCAGGTTTCCTGCGAACCAGTTCGTCGCGGGGCCGTCGCTAAGTTCGCGCTTATTGCCTCAAGTCACCTCGCGGGACAAGGCGCTCCCGCGGCCTGCCATTGTTTTACCTTTGCTCCAAACTCTTCATGCGGCATGGGGACAGGATTTCGTCCTTCTCCGGGGTTCCATCCCCAGGAGACGAGTTTATCTTCCGTAAGGTGTTCGACGAGCTGCGCAAGACTGCGGTTCCGGTTTTGTTTGGGATCTTTGATCGACTCGCAAAGCTGGGCGTCGGTCAGTCCCTGCCAGATCATGGGAGTGTGTGGGGGCGGCAGGCCCCAGGAGGGCGCGCCGGGTGGAAGATGTGCTCCAGGCAGATTGTGGTCCTGATGACAGGCGCTGCACTTTTCGGCAGTTATTCCGTGACCGTCAGTCCCTCGCCGCACATTCATGCTGTGCGGATGCCCGTCATCCCCTTGCCGCGGAAAATCTCCCTGCGAGTGACAGTTCATGCAACGGGGGTGCCGCAGCACGGAAACAAATGCTGTAAAGAGAGTTCCATCGTCGGCCGCTACCGCAGGGGCAGTACTTGTTGACTTCGGCTTGGCGGCCGGTTCTGCAGCGGCTGTCGGGCGCCATAGCCAGAGTGCGGTAGCGAGGGCGATACAGCAGACGAAGAAGACCAGCCGAACCAAGTTGTGCATGCTCTTCATACCGCCTCCGTCTCCGCCAGGCGGATGGGGAGCCGCCGGATTCGCCTGCCGGTAACCGCGAAGATGGCATTGGCGATCGCCGGAGCCGCGCACGGAACGCCCGGCTCTCCCACTCCGCCGGATTTCTCGGTGCTCTCCACGATGTGAGTTTCGATTTCCGGACACTCATTCATGCGCATGACCGGGAAAGTGTGGAAATTGGTTTGCTGGAGTCGCCCGTTTTCGAAAGTCAGCTCCTGGAATAGCGCTGCCGAGGCGCCGAAGATTGCGCCTCCCTCAGTTTGTGCCGCAATAATGCCGGGGTTCACGTACTGTCCGCAGTCAATAGCACATACGATGCGGTGCAGCCGAACCTTGCCGTCGGTGACCGAAACTTCGGCGACATTCGCCGCGTAGCTGCCAAATGCAAAATGGACGGCGATCCCCCTGCCCACCCCTTTTGGCAGCGGCTTGTCCCATCGCGCTTTTTGTGCGGCGAGATCGAGCACGCCAAGGTGACGAGGCTGCTTTGACAATAATTCGCGCCTGAACTGGTAGGGATCTTTTCCTGCCAGGCCGGCGAGTTCGTCAATGAAACATTCGGTAGCAAATGCCGTGTGAGAGTGACCAACGGAACGCAGCCACTGTACGGGAACATTGATATCAGCGCGGTGCGATTCGACTCGCAGGTTCGGGATGGCGTAGGGAAGATCGTCAACGCCCTCGACGGATGCGGGATCGTATTCCTTCCCCTTCATCATCATGCCTTCGAAGGGTGTTCCCGCCATGATCGATTGCCCGACGAGACGGGAACTCCAACTGACGGGATTGCCAGTTGCATCGACTCCGCCTTCGATGGCATGCAGAAATGCGGGGCGATACCACCCGCCCGCCATGTCATCTTCGCGCGTCCAAATTACTTTGACCGGAGCCCCTGCCGCCTTGGCGACGTGCACCGCTTCCACTACAAAGTCGGACTGCGGGTTGGCCCGGCGGCCGAAGCCTCCGCCCAAAAGAGTGGTGTGGAGCTGAACCTTCTCGTTGGGAAGTCCGGCGACTTTTGCGGCGTTGGCGCGATCGATCGTCTGAAACTGCGACCCTGTCCAGACTTCGCAGGAGTCCGGGCGCAGGTCGACCGTGCAGTTTAGCGGCTCCATCATGAGGTGCGAGAGATAGGGAACTTCGTAAACCGCCTCGATCTTCTTTGCTGCATTCGCTAGCGCACTGGCGGCGTCCCCGTCGTTGCGGACAGTCTTACCGGGTGATTTTGCGCGGCCGCGGAACTCCTCCATCATCTGTGTGGTGCTGAAGGCTCGCATGCTGCCTTCGTCCCAATCCACGCGAAGAGCTTCCCGCGCCATCTTGGCTTGCCAGAAAGAGTCCGCGATCACCGCGACGCCGGCGGGAACGGCGACGATTTTGCGTACTCCCGGCATCGAACGGGCACGGGAATCGTCGAAGCTCTTCATCGTTGCTCCGAAGATAGGCGGGCGCGCGATCACGGCCGTAACCATGCCCGGCAATTTGACATCGATTCCAAAGACTGCCGAGCCATTCAATTTCTCCGGAGTGTCCAGCCGCTTGATTGGTTTGCCAATCAGTTTGAATGTCTTTGGATCTTTCAGTTGCACTTGCGAGGGCGGCGTCTGCTTTGCCGCAGCGCCGACGAGCTGGCCATAGGTCAGCTTACGAGTGGAACCGTTGAAGACTGTCCCGGATTCTGTACGGCACACCGTCGCGTCCACGTTCCATTGTTGCGCGGCTGCAGCGAGCAGCATCGCGCGTGCCGCGGCCCCCGCTTGCCGGAATTGCTCCAATCCCGACCACACGCTGGAGCTCCCACCTGTCATTTGCATGCCGAAGGCCGGATGGTTGTATTTGGGATCGACTGGAGCAGATTCAAAACTAACCTTTGTCCAGTCGGCATCGAGTTCCTCGGCCAGGAGCATCGGCAATGAGGTGTAGACACCCTGCCCCATCTCCGAATGGTTGACGATGACGGTGACCCGCTCGTCGGTTCCGATCCGCACGAATGCGTTCGGCACGAAAACATTGGCGGACGGCCCGGAGGAAGCCAGCTTAGCCGCTCCCGGTACATAGAAGCCGAGTAACAAACCGCCACTGGCCGTCACTGACATCTTGATAAATTCACGGCGTTCCATACCGGTAGGTTCGGTTGCAGCGCGCTTCCGTCTAGTGCTCACTTGGCACCGTCCTTTGCCACCATCTCGGCAGCGCGGTGGATGGCCCGGCGGATGCGCGGATAGGTCCCACAGCGACAAATGTTGCCGGTCATCGCCTGGTCAATATCCTCATCGGTGGGCCGCGGTTTCTCGCGCAACAGAACAGCCGCACTCATCAGCTGTCCGGATTGACAATAGCCGCATTGGGGAACGTCTTCTTCGATCCACGCGCGTTGCAGGGGATGACTGAGATTCGGCGCAAGTCCCTCGATTGTGGTCACCGCTTTTCCGGTCGCTCGCGATACGGGCGCAACGCAGGAGCGCACTGCATCTCCCTCGATATGGACGGTACACGCGCCGCATTGCGCCATGCCGCATCCATATTTTGTTCCGGTGAGACCGAGTTGCTCGCGGATAACCCATAGCAGTGGAGTAGAAGGATCGACGTCGAGATCGACGCTTTTGCCGTTAACGGAGAATCCGATCATCGTAGGCCTCCTGGTTTTCTCCTGCGTCCAACTGGCAGACGACGCTGCCGAGACGCCATCGATTTTACATCCGCGGCTGAAAAAGGTTGACCGCGATTTTCTATCCCGGCGGCCATGCGAGGGGGCGGCCGCCGAGGAGGTGGACGTGGAGGTGGAATACGGATTGGCCGGCGCCGGGGCCGACGTTGAGGACGGTGCGATAGCCCCGCTCGATGTTGCGCTGGCGGGCTATCTGGGCGGCGGCTAGGTGGCAGCGGCCGATGATTTCGGCGTCGGACGACTGGGCTTCTTTGAGTCCGGCGAAATGTTTCCTGGGAATGATGAGGACGTGGGTGGGAGCTTGCGGATTGATGTCTTCGAAGGCGAAGACATGGTCATCTTCGTAGATTTTTTTGGCGGGAATTTCGCCCCGGAGGATGCGGCAGAAAAGGCAGTTGGGATCGGTCATTCTGTGTTCCCTTTCTTTGTTTACCTTCCGAAACGATAATATCCCGGCTAGAAATTGTCCTGCGAATGAAGGCGGCCTCAGCAGCTGGAGCGTCGAATATTTGCGGATGTTTATGGCACGACTGAAATCGTGGCCTTCATTCTCGTGCCCTCTTATCTCGTGATGTCTGAACAAGTCAAAGGAAGCGGGCGGGGCGCCCGCTTCACGCAGACGCTAATCTAATCGGACTAGGAAGACAGAGCCTTCGGGGGTTTGGGTTTCGGCGGCTAGTTGTTGGGCGCGCGCGTGGTCGTCGTCGAGGACGCGAATGCGGATCCACCAGTCTCCGGCGGGGCTGGCGAAGCACAGGACTTGGGCGGTGTGGTAGCGGCGTTTAAGGTGGTCGGCGAGCTTGCTGGCGGTGGGTTGGTGGGGGAATCCGCCGATTTGGACAGCCCATTTTCCGGGGGCCTCGGCAGACACAGCGGACTGCATCAATTCCACTTTCACTTGGGCGACGCCGGGCTGGTAGACATCGAGTTTTTTGGCGGCGGCCAGGGAGAGATCGACGACGCGTCCGGGAATGAATGGGCCGCGGTCGGTGATGCGGACCAGTGCGGTAGCGTGGGTCTTTAAGTTGGTGACGCGCACGATGGAGCCAAGAGGATAGGTGCGGTGGGCGGCAGTCATAGCGTGCATGTTGTAGATTTCCCCGTTCGATCCGCGGCGGTTGTGGTAAGGCGGGCCGTACCAGCTGGCGAGTCCAGTTTCGGTGGCGACGGGATGGGCGTCGGCAGGGAGAGTGGGTCCGGCCAGATCGGCTTCGGCGTTGCCGATGTCACTGGGCTTGGGTCCACGGGGCTTTGGGGCAGCTTTGGCGGGCGGAAGGTTTGCGGCTGGGATGGACTCCTTGGGTTTGGACTCTTGGGGCGGCGGAGGCGCGGGAAGATTCACAGCCGCTGGTTTGGGATGGGCGCAGGCGCTTAGAAAAAGGATCGCGCTCAGAACAAAAAATCGCACGATGACGTCGATAAAGGAAGCGCGGCGCGGGGTTCCTGCGATTCTTGACGGCATCACTTGGGCGGGTGCTGGTGCTGCTCCATGTAGTCGGCGAATTCGGTGAGTTTCTTGGAAGCTACGCGCAGGGCTTTGGTGGAGTGCGTTCGCACTGCCGGGACAACCTCGTCGTTGAGATATTTGATGAACTCGGGAATCTCTTTTTCCAGGCGCTCGGCGGCGTTGCCAATGGTTTGACTGACGCGGGCCGAGGCGTCCTCGACTTTGCGGTTGAAGTCCGTCATGATGCTCCTTGCTGCTTGCTAGAACGCGGCCTGAATCAGTCCACGGTGGGTTTCGGAATGCCAGGCTCGACTATTATTTCGTGAGCTGAGGTCGGGGGTCAATGGAGAGTGGTTGAGAGGTTAACTTCACAGCTTGGGGTAGGACAAATCTTGCAGGTATCACCGGAACAATTCCGAAAACTTCTCTTGGCATGGTATGACGCGCATGCGCGCGATTTGCCGTGGCGGGAGAGTCGCGACCCTTATCGGGTATGGATTTCGGAGATCATGCTGCAGCAGACGCGGGTGGCGGCGGTGATTGCGCACTATCGCGAATTTTTGCGGCGGTTTCCGGCGGTGGAGAAGCTGGCGCGGGCGCGGGAGGCTTCGGTGCTGGCGGCGTGGAGCGGGCTGGGATATTACCGGCGGGCGCGGATGTTGCATGCGGCGGCGAAGGTGGTGGCGCGGCGTGGGACGTTTCCGGAGACGTCGGAGGAATTGCGCCAGTTGCCGGGTATCGGCCGGTATACGGCTGCGGCGATTGCCAGCATTGCGTTTGGGGAATGTGTCGCGGTGGTGGATGGGAATGTCGAGCGGGTGCTGCAGCGGGTATTAGGGCGGCGGATGAGCGGCGGGGATTTTTGGATTGCGGCTGAGGAGTTGCTTGATCGGGAGCGGCCGGGAGATTTTAATCAGGCGATGATGGAACTGGGTGCGACGGTGTGTACTCCCAGATCACCGTCGTGTTTGACCTGTCCGGTAATGGAGGTGTGCGCTACGCGCGGGGAGATGGGCGGCGCGGTGAAGCCAGCGCGCCAGAGGAAGCGAGAGATTCATTATGCGCTGGATTGTTGCGGCGGCAGAGTGCTTCTGGTGCAGCGGGCACGGGATGCATCGCTCATGCCTGGGATGTGGGAGTTGCCGGAACTGGCGCGTCCCTCACGAGCTAAAGCCCGCTCCACTGGGGCTGACAAGATCGCAGCGCTAAAAGCGCTGCGCCACCCGAAGGCAAGCGCCTGCAACAACGTGAAAGCCTGCCTCACCCTCAAACACTCGATCACGGTGACGGACTACACCGTACGGGTTTGGCGAAGGTCAGCCCCGTCGCGGGTCGCAGGAAAATGGATTGCTGTGGAGAAGATGTCGGAAGTCGCCCTCACCGGATTGGCGCGGAAGATTCTGCGTAAGGCGGAAATCATTTACGGACTGAGCAGGCGGCTAACGCTAAACTAGTTCGGGCTTTAGCCCCAGGCGGGATCGAGGAGGGCCTAGTTGACCGACCAAAGCAGACGCACTTTCTTAAGACACGCTTCGCTGGTAACAGCGGCAGCGCTGGCGTATCCAACTGCGCGCGTGCTGGGGGCGAATGACCGGATTCGCATCGGCATGATCGGAGTGGGCGATCGCGGAAACGATTTGCTGGGTCAAATTCTTTCCGTACACGGCGTCGAGGTCGTTGCCATGGCGGACGTCTACAGCCGCCGGCGCGATCAGGCGAAAAACAGAGTGCCCGGCATTCAGACCTTTGACGATCATCGCGGCCTACTGGAGATGAAGGATATCGATGCTGTCATAGTCGCCAGCCCGCTGCACATCCACGCCCGCCATTTTCTGGATACGCTGGCTGCGGGAAAAGATCTTTATGCGGAGAAGACGTTGACCTGGTCGATTCCGGAAGCAGAAAAATGTTTAGCCGCCGCGAAAGAGTCAAACCGCGTGATTCAGATCGGACTGCAGCATCAAAGTTCCGGAGCGCTCGCCGACGCTAAACAGTGGATCAACGACGGCTGGATTGGCAAAGTCGCGCAGGTGGAATCCTGGATGAGCCGCAACACCCCGCACGGCAAAGGCCAGTGGGTGCGGCCGGTTCCACCGGACTGCAATCCGCAGAATGTCAACTGGGGCGCGTTTCTCAACGGGCGGCCGGAGCGTCCCTTCGATGGCTTCCGGTTCATCAACTGGCGGTTGTTCTGGGAATTTTCCGGAGGCAATTGCGCTGAAAACATGGTGCATCAGATTGCCTGGATCATGGGGGCCCTCGATTTGCCACTGCCGTCGGCGGCTTACATGTCGGGCGGAGTGTTCTCCGAAAAAGATGGGCGCGAGGTCCCGGATACGATTGCGGTCACGCTGGATTTTCCCAAAGATATTGTGGTGACCTGGCAATCCACCTTCAGCAACAAGCATTACGAATTGGGCGACCGCATTCTCGGCAGCGACGGAACCCTCGAACATCATTTCGACGAGCCGCTGCAGTACTGGCCGGAAAAGACGAACCGGTCCGGCGGAGATTCCACTCGTGGCAAGACGCATGACCAGAAGCACATGCAGAATTGGATCGACTGCGTGCGCAGCCGCGGCATTCCAAATGCTCCGCCAGAGATTGGATACCGGTCGGCGATTGCCGTGCATATGTCGAACCTGTCTTACAAGAACAAGGGGCGCATCACTCTGGAAGAAGCGAAGGCGATGACGCCAGAATACTCATGATCGGCGCGGTCGACATTGGAGGCACAAAAATCGCGGTCGGCATGGTCGATGACAACGGTAAAGTGCTTTCGAGGATGGAAGCGCCCACCGATCCCAACCGTTACTCCGATGGAATCGAACTGATCGCGCATATGCTGCGCAAAACCGCGCAAAGAGCCGGGGCCAACCTTACCGGCATCGGCATCGGATCTACCGGTCCGGTTGATCCCCTGCGCGGAGAATTTGGCGACGTCGATTTCCTTCCGGGATGGCGAGGGAAAAGTCCGGTCAAGGATCTCACGCAGATTTTTAGTGTAAGCGTGGCATTGGAGAACGACGGCGACGCGGCTGCGCTCGCGGAAGCCGGATGGGGCGCGGGTCGAAATCGCTCGCGCCTGATCTACGTAACCGTCGGCACGGGAATTGGCGGCGGCATTGTGCTCGATGGCAAACTTTATCGTGGCGTCGACGGCGCGCACCCGGAAGTCGGACATCATGTGGTCGATCCCGCTGGCCCAAAATGCTCGTGCGGCTTTCACGGTTGCTGGGAATCATTAGCGGCCGGTCCAGCCATGGTGGCGTGGTTTGAAGCACACGCGCCCACCGGCCATCCGCGCCGAGATGGCGTCACGGCCAAGAGAATCTGCGAGCTTGCCCAAGAAGGCGATGCAATCGCGCTCGGGGCTGTCGAACACGAGTCCTACTATCTCGGTTTAGGACTCGCCAATCTCATCAACCTCTTTACTCCGGACGCTATCGTGCTGAGCGGGAGCGTCATGAAGAGTGCGGAACTCTTTCTCGATCGCATCCGCGAAGTGATCCGCAGCGGCTGCCGCTTTGTTCCAGCAGAAAAGAGCCAGCTCACGCTCGCCTCCCTCGGCGAAGACACAAACCTGATCGGCGCTGCCAGAGTCTGGCACTACCGTTTCCGAGAGTAGCGATTCGCCGAGTAGCGCCGCCACTCTCGGCAGCCGGCAAAATGCCGCCGTCACTCCTGTTTCCCTCCTCACGTCGCGAAGCGCCGCAATCGCGGCGCACCTTCCAGTTCCCCCCACGATCTGTTACTGTTTTCAGTCCCCTTTTTTTTCGTAGTAATGTGAGAGAAAGGACTAGCGCCGCGTGATTGTTGGAGTTCCGAAAGAAAGTTATCCCGGCGAACGCCGGGTTGCGCTCGTTCCCGTGGTCGTTCCCAACCTTGTCAAAGCAGGGCTCGAGGTTATCGTACAAGCCGGAGCCGGCGACCAGGCTGGCTACCCGGACGCGATCTATGCCGAAAAGGGTGCGAAGATTGTGCCTGATCGCGACGCGGTGTTCGGCACCGCCGACATCGTGTTGCAGGTGCTGTGCTACGGCTCGAACGACGTTACCGGCCAAGCCGACCTGCCACTCATGCGCCGCGGACAAGCCATCATCGGATTCCTGCGCCCTCTGGGTTCCGCAGAAGTAATTGAACAAATCGCCCACGCAGGCGTCACCGCTTTTTCCGTGGAGCTCATGCCACGCACCACGCGCGCACAAAGCATGGACGCCCTTTCTTCGATGGGCACGATTTGCGGTTACAAAGCCACGCTACTTGCCGCCGAAACCTCGCCGCGAATTTTTCCCATGATGACCACCGCCGCCGGCACCATCACTCCTGCGCGAGTGTTCGTCATCGGCGCCGGCGTCGCCGGACTGCAAGCCATCTCAACGGCCCGTCGTCTCGGAGCCGTGGCTTCCGCGTACGACATGCGTCCCGCCGCCAAAGAGCAGGTGCAGAGCCTCGGCGGCCGTTTCGTCGAACTCCCCATCGAAGCCCAAAATGCTCAAGACGCCCGCGGCTACGGCACCGCGCAGGACGAAACCTTTTACGCGCGCCAGCGCGAACTGCTGACCCGCGTCGTCGCCGAAAGCGACGTCGTGATTACCGCCGCCGTCATTCCCGGCAAGAAATCTCCAGTGCTGATTACCGCTGACATGGTCAAAGGCATGGCCCCAGGTTCAGTAATCGTCGACCTCGCTGCCGAGCGCGGCGGCAACTGTGAACTGACACGCACCGGAGAAACCGTGGTGGTCGACGGAGTCACCATCATCGGCGCCATCAACCTGGCCACCAGCGTTCCCTACCACGCCAGTCAGATGTACGCCCGCAACATCACTACCTTCCTGCTGTACATGGTGAAGGAAGGCAAGCTGCAACTGAACCTGCAGGATGAAATCATTCGCGAGACCATGATCACGAATGCCGGCGAAGTAGTGAACGCCCGCGTCCGGGAATTCTTCAAGATGCCGGCCCTGGCGAGTGTTGGATAGTGGATTGTCATCCCATGAGTTGTCATTAATGATGGATTGTCATCCTGAGCGGAGCAAGGGTTCGCAAAGCGAACGCTTGCGCAGTCGAAGGATCCCTGCAATCTTCCGTGTATCGCGAGGTTGCGGGGAGTTCTCCCGTCGCAGGTACGGTTCGGTGAGAACGCCTTTTGACTGTCGAGTTCTGCCTGAATGGGTAGGGATCCTTCGACTCCGTGAGTGCTTCGCTTCGCGGAGCTCACTGCGCTCAGGATGACAGTTTTGAAAAGCGGAAACTAGGAATACACATGAACAATAACCTGATCGACGCGCTTTTCGTTTTCATGCTGGCGGCCTTCATCGGATTCGAAGTCATCCGCCACGTCTCTCCCTTACTGCATACGCCACTCATGTCCCTGACCAATGCATTAGACGCCATCGCCGTAGTCGGCGCCATCGTTCTCGTCGGCGAGAGAAAAAGTACCTTCGCCTTGGTCCTCGGCGTGATCGCCATCATCGCTGCCACCAGCAATGTGGTCGGTGGATTCCTCATCACCGACCGCATGCTCAGAATGTTCAAAACCAGCCGTCCCAGCAAGCCGCAAGTAACAAAGCCATAAGACGAAGCCTAATATGACCGAGTTCGCCGGAAGCCAGTACGTCATCGAGATCATCTACCTCGTCGCCAGCGCTCTTTTTATTCTCTCGCTGAAGTGGATGAGTTCGCCCGCCACCGCCCGCCACGGCATCCTGGCCGGCGAAATCGGGATGGTCCTCGCCATTGCCGGCACGCTGCTGCATCACGGCATCGTCGACTACAAGTGGATCATCATCGCGCTCGTGCTCGGCAGCGGCATCGGCATCCCCCTCGGCATGGTGCAGATGACCGCCGTCCCCCAGCGGACCGCCCTCAGCCACGCCTTCGGCGCCCTCTGCGTAACCCTGGTCGGCACTGCCGAGTTCTATCTGCGCTCGCCCGCTGTGCCCAAGTTCATGATGTCGGTGCTCTCGATGGAAGTCATTCTCGGAGGCCTGACCTTCACCGGCAGCCTGATGGCTGCGGGAAAGTTGCAGGAAATCCTGCCGCAGCGCCCCATCACGTATAGAGGCCAGAACCTCGTCAACTTGCTGCTATTCATCGTGGCCGTCGGAAGCGCAGTTTACTTAGTGCTGCATCCCGGGGCGAAGATCTTTTTCCCTATCATCGTCGGCGTCTCTCTGATCTTCGGAGTACTGCTGGTGATCCCGATCGGCGGCGCTGATATGCCGACCGTGATCTCGCTGTTGAACTCTTATGCCGGACTTTCCGCCGCCGCCATGGGATTCGTGCTTGACTCCAAACTTCTGATCATCGCCGGCGCGCTCGACGGATCCTCCGGCCTCATCCTCTCCATCATCATGTCGAAGGCCATGAACCGTTCGTTCACCAACGTCCTCTTCGGAGCCTTCGGCCAAGTGCAGGCGTCGGCCGCTGCCGGGGAGGAAGCGAAGCCAGTGCGCAGCGCCACCGCCGAAGAAGCCGCCGCAATTCTCTCAGCAGCTAACAAGGTGGTAATCGTCCCCGGCTACGGAATGGCCGTCGCGCAGGCGCAGCACAAAGTCCGCGAACTCTATGACGCGCTCACCAAGAAGGGAGTCGACGTCCGCTTCGCTATCCACCCGGTTGCCGGACGCATGCCTGGCCACATGAACGTGCTGCTGGCCGAAGCCGACATTCCCTACGACCGCCTCATCGAGATGGACGAGATCAACGGCGACTTCCCGCAGACCGACGTGGCCCTGATCATCGGCGCCAACGACGTGACCAACCCCGCCGCCCGCACCGACCAATCCAGCCCCATCTTCGGCATGCCCATCCTCGACGTGGACAAAGCCCACACCGTCATGGTCATCAAGCGCGGCATGAGCCCCGGCTTCGCCGGCATCGACAACCCGCTCTACTATCTCGACCGCACCCTGATGCTCTTCGGCGACGCCAAACAATTCGTAGGCGGCATCGTCCGCGAGTTAACCGGCGGCCACTGATCAGATCGGCCAGCAAATTAAGCAATTGAGTAGAGCGGAAATTTAGCGAGTCGGGATCGGATGTGAAGTCGTGACCGCACAACTCCCTACTAGGCAGACTCGTTACATGCCGAGCTTTTTGACTTCCTCGTTGTAATACTTGCGGTAGAGAATGTCCCACTCTTGCGAGCCTTCGAGGATGGTGCGTTTCTGGCTCTCGATTTTCTGGCGGGCGGCGACGTCGATTCGGGCTTCCTGATTCAGCAGTTCTTCGAGAATCTTACGAGTCTCCTGGCGGATGGTGTTGGGGTCTTCGATGAACTCCACCTCGTCCATCTGCTTGAGCACCTCGGAAACGGCGCGGGCCAGCACGTTGACTTTGTCCCGGCTCAGTCTCACAGCACCG
>Ga0073928_10001530_pt1 | contig 44079 bp, 31 predicted proteins | sample PaiPotPPA55metaG_FD_76969 | JGI IMG/M metagenome (GOLD analysis project Ga0073928, IMG submission 76969) | Iron sulfur acid spring bacterial and archeal communities from Banff, Canada, to study Microbial Dark Matter (Phase II) - Paint Pots PPA... ...
GAAGCCCTTCTCCAAGCATTGCTCCGAGTTTCATAGGGTGAACTCTGACGGGCTGTGTTCACAATTCGGTTCTCGGCTGCTGAAGCAGCTTTTAAAAAGCAATTCTCGGACAGACTCCTAGAACAAACCAGAATCCCGCTTCGAGCACCCTCTTGAATCGTGGCGTCATTGACACAATCATGCCATAATCCCCGTAGCCTAGCCATTCCCTGTGAAGGGGTGGGCTGGGAGTTGGTGTTACAATTCCCACCCGAAGGGGCGGAGCCGCCCGTTTGAACGGCACGCAGCTCCAGGCGGCCTTAACTAATCCTTCGTTGTCGGCGGGCCAAGCCAACAGAAAACGACTAACCCACATGCCGCATCTGTAGCAAGCCATGTCCTTCAGAGGATTGTGTCACTGACTCACAGGACCGCGCTTTCCACAAAGAATGCTATCGTGAGGCGATCATAGAAGGGCAGGAATCACTCTGACAGTTGCGATTTCTTTCCCTAGTTCTAGCCAGAAACCCTGAACTGGCAGCCCTGATTCCCGTTCACTTCGGACCGGTTTCTTGAGAACTTTGCTCGACCTCTCTACGCAGTACGTTTAGCGCAGCAAGCGCGTCGGAAAGTGCGTACCGTTCTTCGTGGTCCGCCTTCAATTCATAAAGCCGAGTGTCAATTGCGGCCTTTGCTACTTGAATTCGATTTGGCAGTTTCTTACGGTCGGTTTCGAGGATGGCCGCTTGGTACGATTCTTCCCACAGATAGTCAGACTTCATGGCGCCTCTGTTCTGAGTCGCGTTCTGGATAGACGAGTGAACGGCGTAGCCGCCCGGCTTCGCGACAAGTACGTCAGTTTTCGCAAGGAACCGTCGCCCGACAGGGCGCGGCGGAAGGATGGGAAAAATAACAAAACTATTCTATCAGGGGCAGAATTTTACTTATGTTCGACGTCGAACAGTGTTGGTCAAAGGACTTTTGCCCGCTTGCACCTGTGACGGTCGAACTGCTGTTGCAGTTTCGCCTGTGCATCCTTCGTCTTGCTTAAGAGCGGTCATGGGCACCTTGAAAATCCGGGAGCAATATTCACACGCACCAATTGCGGGAGTCGAACCTAAACGTCAGAGGAACGACACGGTTGACAAGCGGCGCGATATGCCTCGCTTGTTCGACGAAGACTAGAAGGACTCAATCAGTTTGAGGGCTCAAGGTCTATTGCCAGGGTCAGCCGAGTTCCAGAGGGTACCTGAAGAGGCTTTCCGCTTCCGGCGCTTTGGTCCTACTCACGAAATCCATCTGAGTTCACATGCAACGATTTCACTAATCGCGGTCCAAGGATTCCGATATCTCGGGAGGCCTTTGGACCGCCGCGGTGTTGAGTCGGTTGTGACTCCATGCTTGCTGTGTGATTAAATTCAGCACAACATGAAACCCCTCGAGCTTTCCCCCGACCAATTCCGCACACTGGCCGCAGAGGTGATTACACTGTCTGCCGAATATCTATCAGCTCTGGATGCACGTTCCATATTTCCAAAAACAAGCGGTGCGGAAACGGAGCGGCTATTCGCAGAGGACGCGCCTGAACAAGGGATGGGCGATCTAGCCTTTGGCGCGCTTAGTGATGTCATCGCGCATTCTCGCGCCCAGAACGGCCGCTTTTTCGGATATGTGCAGGGATCGGGTGAGCCCATCGCAGCGCTGGGTGACCTTGTCGCATCGATTCTCACGCAGAACATTACGGCCTGGCGTTCGTCGCCAGCCGGAGTCACGATTGAGCGCACCGTGGTTCGCTGGTTGGCCGAGGGGGTCGGCTGCCACGGTTTCTCTGGGACCCTGACCGGAGGAGGTTCCGCCGCAAACCTGATGGGTTTGGCTATGGCTCGCGAATCAAAGATCCCGGCCAATGATCGTGGCATTTCCCGTGCCGGAGTGGGCATCGTTTACGCAGCGGAGCAGGTGCACATGGCCGTGCCCAAGGCAGTTGCGCTGCTTGGAATTGGGCGCGAGAATCTGCACTACATATCCTGTGATGATCGCTATCGTATGGTTCCTTCAGAATTGGAGCGAGCCATATCCACGGATGAGGCGCAAGGGCGAAAGCCAATGGCGGTGGTTGCCTCGGCTGGCACCGTGAACACCGGTTCTATCGATCCGCTGCCGGAAATCGCCGCGATTGCCCGCTCACACAGCTTGTGGATGCATGTTGATGGTGCTTACGGAGCTCTTGCCGCCATTGCCATTCCAGAGAAATTCGCCGGTCTGGCCGAGGCGGATTCGCTTTCCCTCGATCCGCACAAATGGCTTTATCAGCCCCTCGATTGTGGATGTCTCCTCTATCGCGACGTTGGCGTCGCCCGAACGACCTTTAGCTATACGGGCAGCTACGCCAAACAGCTCAGCTCTGACCCAATCGAAGGTTTTGCGTTCTTTGAGGAGTCGATGGAGCTTTCTCGTCGCTTTCGAGCGCTAAAGCTCTGGCTTTCGCTGCGGTATCACGGGCTGCAGGCGTTCCGCTCCGCGATCCAACAGAATCTCGACCAAGCACAACGTCTGGCAGCGGCGATTAAAGACTCGCCAGCACTGGAGGTTGCCGGTCCTGTCGAACTGAGCGCGGTGTGCTTCCGCCACCGGCTGCAAGAGGGCGCCTCCGAGGAAATGCGAAATCGCTTCAACTTGGAGCTGCTCAAACGTATTGTGAAGCGGGGGAGGGTCTATCTCTCGAACGCCGAATTGAGGGGAAAATTCTGCCTCCGCGCCTGCATCGTGAATCATCTTACACAGCAGACGGATATCGATGCAGTGGTTCCCGAGGTCCTAGATACCGCCTCAGAAATCACGAAGGAGCAGAACTTCATTGTGGCCGGGTTTCCGCCCTAGTTGCTGCAGGCCGTTCTCGAGACGCACTTGATTAGATATGCATCAAGCGGTCCCCAGAGCTCTAGTGGCTCTCCGATGAAGAGCTCGGTGCAGGAGCGATCCCGGACAAGGTCGTCTTGCCCTCGCCAGAAAATCGGGAGGGTAGAGGGCGATATCCGTTGCGGGTGCGTACTTTATATTTTTTAAGATCATCACCCAGGAGTCTTACAGTAATCGCACGCCAGCCAGAGTTGGGATTGGGCTTCGGGTAGTAGCTTAGAGAATAGAGATGCGCCAAATCGTCGCGGATGGAGGCAAAAGCTCGCTTCTCGTCTTTCCAGTTCTTGGCGAAATAGGCTTTACCACCCGTGGCCGCGGTCATGCGGTCGAAAACCGTGGTGGATAGCGGTTCCAGCTTAGCCGCCTGCGTACTGATCATGTAAACGGAGACTCCAGCAGACTGGGCGAATTCGGCAACATCCTCAGGAGGCACTACGCTGGAGTTGTCCGGGCCGTTGGAGAACACCACTACGACTTTCCTGCCCGTGTTTTGAGCCGCGTCTTTCAGGGTCAACAAGAGCGCGTTGTAAAGCGCTGCCTCATCTCCCGCGACGGTTGAGCGTACGGCCCGCACGACTTGCGATCGGTCGGAGGTAAGAGCCGCAGCGCGCGAGAGATTTCGGCTGTACGAATAGAATGCGATCTTATCTGCGCTTCCGAGCGAGCGAACAAACTCGGTGATCGCGTCTTGCGCAAAGACAAAGCCGCGATACATGTAGTCGCTGGTATCAAATAGCACGAATACATTGGCTCCGCTTATCAGCGACTCAAAGGTCTGCGGCGGCCCACCACCTTCAGAAGAATGTTTGGCCAAGTCACCCGAGGGAGCCGCCGGTGCATCTTGATCCCCAAAATCGCTTAGACTTCGAGCCGCTTCATTGCCTTCCGCAAAGGTAGCTGTTTTCTCCGAAATTCCATCTTCGACGATGGCAAAGTCCTTCGGGCGAAGGCCAGTAATATAGTTTCCGTTCTTGTCCGTCACCGCTACATTGAGCTGAACCATGTTCACCACAACGTGAAGGTCCGGGCTCTCCTGCGCATCGATGACGGTGTTGTCTCCCCGGAACAGCCCCAGAGGAATCAAAATCAGCAAAAAAAGGAATTTCCGAAACATAGCTTCTAAGGTTTCCTACTCTGCGACCCAGATTCCTGGGATCGCTGTATTCGATCTGTACTTTGATCAAACCAACACTCAAGGACGAACGGAGCTAATCTTTGGCGGCGAAGTCAACTTGCCGTCAACAAAATCTTTGCCGGTTTCGTGCATTGCCCGAAGGAGGGCCGGCCAATCCTCGAAGTCGGTAGCGAAAATCTTCTCTACCATCCGCCGGGTAAGCTCCGGCACCAGATGATTGAGCATCACCGGCGAATATCCACCTTCATCGGCGAGGCGAGCCCAGTACAGATTGGGCGAATCCCAAGACTCCGCCAAGAAACGGCTGGGAGATCCAGCGAACGAAGGCATCGGCGCCACGTTCAATAGTTCAAGACCGTAATTCTGAGCCAGGCTGGGATGCGGCGTCCCAAAATCGTGCGACAAGCGCCTCCAATTAACCAGTTCGGGGTGGTGGTGGCAAAGCTCCTGCAGTTCTTGGGTGGCGGTTCCCGATGCTCCGGATTGCTCTGGATATTTTCGTTGGAACTCCGCCCCAAGATAGAACGTATCTGCCGGCATCATCTCAGAAAGTATTGTCGATACGCGACCGGTGGTTAGGGCTTGCTCGACTCGCCTGGATCGCTGCGGAAGCAATCTGTCGGAGAGAATGCTCATGACCTTGCTTCGCAGTGCGCCATCCTCTGCGGAGGCGGCCAGGAGCTCTTCTCCGGTGCGTTGATAGAGAGCGATGGCATGCAGTTCCATCGGGCTGACATTCCACCAGCGGGGCAGGATCGCGCTGGTCAAGAGTTCTGGCGTCAATTCCTTCCAGATAAGCGCCTGTATATTTTCTGGCGAAATAAAATCCTGCTCCAGCTCGGCCAGCGCGTATGGGAGATCGGCAAGAGAACCTACAAAATGCGCTCCTCCACCGGCAGGAGAACCTTGACCCAAAAGCTTCGGCGCCTGCCAAAGTGTCTTCATGCCGCCGACCGTCTCTCCGGCAAAGTCGTGGGAACGAACAAACAGAGGATTATTGTGCAAAGCCTGCGCCCCCGGCGGCTCGTAGTAGGCATAATTCAATCCAACGAGAGTGTCTCTCAGGAACGAGGCGAGCTGGCCGCGCGCCTGATCGATTTGTGCGTGCGAGGCCGTCGGAGACTTGAGAACCTTTGGCAACTCGGTTCGCATCTCTACGTCGGTGTGATGGTTGTTATAGATTCCTGCGGCCCATTCCGTCCTCTCGCCGTTTGTAAAGATTGGCCGTGGCATCTCGAATTCTCGCGTCTGGCCGGCGAGCAGGATCATGTACTCTTCCGGCTCTTTTCCTCGCGCCTTTTCCTTCAGCGCATCGCCCAGCGTCAGCAGCGTATCGAGCGAGACCAATCGCTGGTCGTCCAATACGGAGCGGATTCTGCGGGCAACTTCCCGGTGCATCTGCATTCCTTCCGGAGTCGTCTGTCGAGGTCCCGCCAGCAAGTCGATGATTTCGTCCTGTGATGCATTCGCTTTGCCAGTCGAAAATCGGAATATTTCCTCCAATGATGTTCGCCCCGCGTCATACAACTGGGAAGCCGACCGAACCGTGGCGAAAGGCTTAATCACCTTCTGCCACGACTCATCCAGGTGTAGGTTCGAAATCTGTCCCTGACGTGCCAAAATCTGCCAGATTCCGACATTCGCCTGGAAGAGGCCAAGCGCGTTCCCCCGTAACGAAGTGGGCATGCCGTCCAGTTCTTGAACCACATTCAGGAATAGTGCGATCGATTCGTCGCTCAACTCTGGAAACTCGGAAAAAATCCGATACTGATCGCTGAAATCGTCGAACCTGCGAGCCAACAAGCGGACCGTCGCCGGCGCCAAGCGGTGGCCAGGAGACCGTCTGCTGTCGAGTTCGCTGATCGCCATGTACATTTGCAGCGGCCCGCTATCGCTGGGCGTGCGGGACAGGGCAAACATTAATTGCACAAGCTGATCCGAACCGGCCGTGCTTGCCGTCCACTTTCCCGACTTACGCACGAGTTTAGAATTCTGCCCTTGAAGCAGAATGCTTTTCCACACTTCGAGATTTCCTGGGATAAGAGGTTCGCCGTTGGAGTCCAACTGAAGTCGGGTGGTGAGAAGCAACAGCGCCGGAGCTGGCCTGAAAGATCCGGTTGTGGCCTTGGTAGAGGGATCGGCGGCACGCAGTCCGTCGTAGAAGAGTCGAAGCCGGTCTGGCTGGGTAAAATACGCCTGCTGATTTCTACTCACTCGCGAGAGCACATCAAAATAAGCGGCCATCCAACCCTTGTCTTTCGCCAGCAACCTTTCGACAAAGGCGGCGGGGGATGCCGGGTTGGCTCCAACCAAATCCTTCCACGCAGATTCTGCACCTACTCCTCCTGGCACAATGACTCGTCCGTCGCTGATGCACAGGCTTCTCCCATAAAAATCAAGGACTGCGCCGTCGGGAAGTAGCTTCCCGATTCCAATCGATTGCTGCAAGAACCTACTGGTTTCCGGGTCGAGTTTGGAAAGTGCCCAATACAATCGTGCAACGGCTTGATCGTTGAGGATCGTATCGATCAGGTCCGCATTGCTTCCGTTGTAGTTCTTCTTGTTCGCCCTGGTCCAATCACTCTCGGCGAACAGCACCGTCACGGGAGCGGACGAAAACGGGTACAAGAAGGGTTGGCCTCCTTGCAGTGTCTGCTCCAATTCGGGAAGGGGAAACCCTGAGTCGATGGCAAGGAAGGCCTTCTCAGGATCCTCCGTCTGCAACGAGGTGCCTGGAACCCCGCAGTTTGCCCGTGGTCGATAACCCAGAATTCTCAGAAGCGGTGCGGCATCCTGGCAATTCGAAACGCGAATCACCATGCCATCAGCCGCGGCTAGGTTTGCCAGCTCCCTGGCCTGCGAGACGTATCGCCTCAAAAGGATGAGGAACTCAGTTGGCCGAGTGGAACCCTGATAGCCTTGTGTGATCACGTTGCGGCTCAGCAAGGGCAGCACCTCGTCAGCCGTAATCTTTTGACTGATTCCTGCCATGCGTAGGAAAGATCGCAGTGGACCTGGGATCATTAACTGCGACGAAGCCAGCGAGGTTCCGTCTTCCGCAACCGAGATCGCCGCTGAAACGGGACGGTTTGAGTTGTCGGCGGTGGGGTGTTCGTCGGTACCCGCGAACAAATTACAGGGGACCAAAGAAGATGCGACAAGGGCGAACAGGCAAAGACGAGATTTCACGGCTGGATCCTTTGGAGCCAGCGAGACAGTCACCGAACCAGGAATCTCTCATGGAAGACAGGGGGGTCTTCCATCGCGAATCGAAATGTCCCGAGATCCCCGCTTTGTGAGAACCCGCCCTTGCTCCACTTCAATGTCGGCAAAAATACTCCATCTCGCACGACTATCCAAGATGTTTTTTGAATTTTCTTTGTGAGGAGGGCCTTCACCGGGGTTGAGCCGCGTTCTCGTCTACTTATTGAAGCGGCTGTATTCTCGGAACCCCAGTATTCTGAATAGATTGTAGAAAATGTGGGGGTAATCCCTTAGTCCCTTTGAGGGAGGCGCACCCCTGCCATAGTCGCTCGAGAGCCCGCGGTTGAACTGTTACCGCAAACGCGATTGCGTCATTTCCCCCCGCGAAGAAGTTCCAGTTCAGAGCCGATGAACCCCCAGGAGTTCCACGCCTCACCTTTCACAACGTTGCTGAACAGGTTAACTGCGTCGGAGCGGTTGTGATGATAAACGCGCCAGTTCCCGACGCCATAGCTGACCGTATCGAAGGCCAACTCGCCTTCGATGTCTTCCCGTCCTGCAGGCGGAGGCGGCAGCACCGCCTCTGCTGTAAGCTGCCCCTGATAGAAATGCAGGAGGCGCAAGTAAAAAGCCAGGTGTGGCTCCGTGTTCTTAACGTCGGGCGTAATACGTGTCAAAACCTGCGCAGCCTGTCCCTCCTTGCCCGCACGACGCAGCGAAACATATAGCCAGTTCGAGCAATCGATCAGGCTGTCATTGCTTTTGGCCAACGCTCGCGCCTGGTCGAACGAAGCTGCCGCCTCATCGAACTCGCCCAAGAAATAATGCGCCAGCCCAAGGTGATAGTGACCATCCAGCATCTCCGGAGCGAGCCGCGTTGCCTGCTCCAGATCGTTCAAGGCAGGCTTGAACTCCCGCAGTCCCAGCTCCCGGTGGCCCCGTTCGAGATACAGTTCCGCGTTCTTCGGAGCGAAAGCCAACCCCTCGCTGGTTGTCGCCACCGCCTCCTGGTACTGTCGGCGTGCTGCCTGCGCTTTGGAAAGCTGGAGCACGCGCTCCACACGTTTCGGATCTGCGGCGAGACTGTTGCGTGCATCGATAACATTTTTGTCGTCCGGAAGCGCATAGAGCTTGCGCCCCAGAGAGGATGTAACCTCGAGCGCTCCTTGCGCGACTCCCGCAACAGTTTGAGACGTTAAGTGATCCCCCGGGTTAAGGGTGGCCACGAAGAACAATACGGTAAAGACGACCCCGGATCCTGGTCTCCATCTGATTCGATGCTTCGCTCGGTTCATTTGAGATGTCTCCGATTCGATACGTAACTAGGCTCGCCGCGAAGGAAAGCGGCTATACATTCGGAGAGTCCACGATAGCAAACGTTTGGCAACGTGCGATGCTTTTTTGGTGGCGTCCAAGAAATGCTTGGCAAAAGCTGCTCGAGATCCAACCTCCCTTTGCTGCGAAACTTAAGGTCCGGCCTTGGGTTTACAATTAGCAACAGTGTCCGCCGGGTCGTAAGCTCACCTGACGGCGGCTTGAAACATAGGTTTGGCCCCTGAAGCGAACCTATGTAGGCCTCTGAGAGGGAAGATGACACCCCAAACGTACACTCTCGCATCACGCACCTACGCTTCTTTCCGATCCATGATTTTCCGATCCATGATTTTCCGACCCATGATTGATGTGCGCCACGATTCCAGGCGCGTTACCGGCTGGGTTCCGAGCAGACGTCTCGTCGCACTGGCGACGGCGCTGAGTCTGGCGTCGATGGTCCAAGGAAAGCTGGTCGCGCAGCAGGTGCCGGAGAGCGGACAGTACGCGCAGGATCAGCAATCTGACGCTAACCAATCGGACAATAAGTACAATCAGCCGGGCTACGCGCAGCAGCAGCCCAATGGGCAAGACTCTTATGCTCCACAAGCGTACCCAGCGCCCGGCCAACAGAATACGGAACAAGGTTATGGGCAAGCGCAGCCATTGAACTCCCAGGACCTCGAGCAACTGGTGGCGCCGATTGCGCTCTATCCGGATGCGCTGGTCGCACAAGTGCTGACCGCGTCTACATATCCTGCGCAGGTTGCGGATGCCGACCGTTGGCGGCGGGCGCAGGGCTATGCGTCGCCCGATCAGATTGTAGCCGGCGCTGACGCCCAGCCCTGGGACCCGAGCGTTAAAGCGCTGACTGCGTTTCCGCAGGTTCTGGCGCAGATGGACCAGAACTTGAACTGGACTACCGAACTGGGCAACGCCTACTACAACCAGCCGCAGGATTTAATCGAAGCCGTGCAAGTGATGCGCCAGCGGGCCCAATCGGCAGGAAACCTGCGCAGCTCTCCTCAGGAAACCGTGAGCTACGATCAGGGCAACATCGAGCTGGCGCCTGTGAATCCGCAAGTCGTCTACGTGCCGGCCTATAATCCCTGGGCTGTGTACGGACAGCCGGTCGCGCCCTATCCCGGCTTTTCGTTGCTTGGCGCGCTCGGGTCGTTCTTAGGATCATCTTTCGGATCACCTTTCGGTTCTTCGGCCGTGAGATTTGGCCTGGGCATTGCGATGACGGCCTTCACGCACACACCGTGGGGATGGCTGGGCTGGGGCTTGAACTGGCTGGCTCAATCCGTGCTCTTCCATCAATCGAATTATTTTTCGCACAGCACTACCGTTGCTGATTGGGGTTTGCCGCACGGCGGTCCGCGCGCTTTTTCGCAGCGGGGAACGATGGCTTCGAACAGACCGGACCGAACGTTCGGCGGTTATGGCCGATCTAGAGTTGGATATGGTGGGTCTCGCTCGCCGGGTTTTGCCCGAACGCGTGAGGAAGACGCCTACGCAGGACGCCGGGGAGAGTTGAGCCACGGTTTCGGTACCTCGGGAACCGGCTACGGCCCGACGTCACGGGACCCATACAGGGGATTCCAGCCAGCCGTCGCTCGCTCGCAAGAAAATAGATCGCAACCATACAGATCGCCGCAGTACGGATCGTCACGATACGGATCGTCACAGTACGGATCGCGGCAATCTGGCCGTTCGAGCTCTGGCTCAAACTCTTATCGTTCCGCAGAAAGCTATGGCAACCGGGTGAACCCAACTTTTGGCACTTCGATGCGAGCCAATCGCACACCGGGCGCAGGTTTTCAGCGTAGCGATTTCGGAAAGCGATCTTCCTCCCACGGCTTCAAGGGTAAAGGTTTTGCCGAGTCCGGCAGGCGGGAGCACTCGGGTGGATCCCATTTTGGCGGACACGCGCCGAAGAGTTCTGGTGGCGGAAAAGGTTTCAGCCATAGTCACTCCGGGGGTGGTCACTCGGGTGGTCACGGGCACTCCGGCAGCAAACATCACCACTGAATGAGACGGGCCGCACAAGGAAAAACGCTGCGCCGTCGTTTGGTTTACTTGAATTGCCGGATTCAACGAACTTCGGGGGATATGTCAGCGCTGGCGCTTGGCATCCGATCCCCATATGTCAGTTGGGGGTTGGAATTTTCTTGGGCAGGCAGAGCGCCTACCAATATGGATAAACCACCAGCATTGGGAGTCGGCTAACGAGGGAGCCTCCCTGAAAATAAGCGTTTTCCTCTGCATCGTACGTTTTCAAATTGCATAAGCTCGTCATACCGCAGCAGGTCGACAACTCGCCAACTCAATTCAGAAATCGTCGCCGGTCTAACCCTGGAACGGAAATTCTCTACGGTAGAGACCCCCAAAGGTACAATATCTGTGAGTATGCGGTTCGTCCTGGACCTCTTCGCGCAAATCTTCCGCACCCTCTGGGCGCACAAGCTGCGCTCGTTCCTCACTATGTTTGGGGTTGCCTGGGGTGTGGGCTCGTTGCTGCTGCTGGTCGGTATGGGCGAAGGTTTCCGCTCGGGAAATAAGCGTGGGCTGGCCGAATTCGGCGAAAATATAATGTTCATCTTCCCTGGCCGCGCCCCCGCTGTGGTAGGCAGCATGAACTCCGCCCGGAACTATCTGCTCACCTACCAGGACTATGCGGATATCCGCGCCGAAGCCCCGCACGTTCGCAATTCCTCACCTGTGCTTTCCCGAGATGACGTACATGCGGTGAGCGAATTTGCCAGCGCCAATGGACAGATTGCCGGCGTGGAGCCTCAGTATAGTGAGATCCGGTATCTTCCTCTCAAGCAGGGACGCTGGCTCAATGGCTTGGACGAGACTCAGAGACGCAACGTCATCGTCCTCGGCGACGAACTGACCAGAAACCTCTTCCCCGGCCGCCCCGCTCTCGGTGCGGCTATCCTTCTCAATGACATAAGGTTCGAAGTGATCGGTACGGTGAAGCGCATCGGCCGTGGCGACGAAAACCTTACCAACATGCGCGGCTATATTCCCTTTCAGGTGATGGCCATCTTCTTTCCGCTGAAGGGCGAAAATCACCAGAACTCAATCTCGTTGATCAACTACCAGCCTCGCGTGCCAGCCGAGCATTTGTTGGCACGGGAAGAAGTTCACAGGATCATCGCCCGCAACCACAGTTTCGACTTCCGCGATGAAGACGCGTTCGAAAACCTGGATACGGTTCAACAGGCTGAGATGATGGGCAAGATTTTCGATGCCATGAACATGTTTCTGGGCACCGTGGGACTAGTAACCCTGGCCCTGGGCGCTATTGGCGTGATCAACATCATGCTCGTTGCTGTCAGTGAGCGAACCCGCGAGATCGGATTGCGCAAGGCTCTGGGCGCCACCAACCGCAGCATTCTGGTCCACTTTTTTCTGGAGGGAATTCTTCTCACGTTGTTTAGCGGCTTGATTGGTATGGGGTTCGCCGGCGCTCTGATGGCGCTGCTGGGTACGCAGCAAGGGCCCGGAGGATTTGATCCTCCGAAGCTGGTGCCAGCGTCCGCGATTCTGGCGATCGGGAGTTTGGCGCTGGCTGGCGTGGCCGCCGGATTGTATCCCGCGCGCAAAGCCGCGATGCTGCCGCCCGTGGAAGCGCTTCGGCAGGAATAGACCAAGGTGGCTAGAAATTTACACGCCAAAGTTGAGACCCAGGATTAAGAAGAATGTTCGGCGATTTGCTCCAGGAAGCGTACGGTGCCATGCGGCATAACGGCCGCCGCACCGCTCTCACGATGCTCGGCATGGCTTGGGGTATAGCCACGGTCGTCCTGTTGCTTGCGTACGGCAACGGATTCGGCCGGGCTTGCGTTAACATTTTCGCCAACTTCGGCACCAAGCTAATGATCATGGTTCCAGGACGCAGCTCTATGCAGGCTGGCGGGCAGAAAGCAGGAGTGCCCATACGCTTCACCCTCGACGATGTGGACACTCTAACCGCCAATATTCCTCAAATTACGCACATCACGCCGGAAGCCAGCAAGCAGGCCAACATCCAATACGAGACGAGAACATTCACCTTCAATGTGACCGGCAACTATCCCAACGTCTTTCCGATCCGCGCGCTCACACTGGCACTGGGCCGCTTCTACAACGCGGAAGATGAGATGCAGCACGCCCACGTCGCAGTCATTGGCTCTGAGGCCAAGGAGAAGCTCTTCTCTGGACGCAACGCATTGGGCGAACGAATCCGCGTCGATGGCCTTAGCGTTGAAGTTGTCGGGATCTTAAGCCCCAAGATGCAAGCGGGCGATGACAATATCAACCGCGTGATCTATGTTCCCTTCACTACCATGAGCGAGGTCAAAGATACGCACTACCTCGACTCAATCTGGTTTAACTACGAAACTCCTGCGTACCAGGATCTGGAACACTCAGTTCGCGCGGTGATGGCTGCGGAACACAAATTCAACCCGACCGACCGGCGCGCCATGCTGGTGTTTAACCTTATGGAGCAGGTTCACCAGTTCGAAATGATTACGCTCGGCCTAAAGATTCTGCTGGGTTTTATCGGTACGCTTACGCTCGGCATCGGGGGAGTGGGCCTCATGAACATCATGCTGGTCTCGGTAACGCAACGCACTCGTGAGATAGGCGTGGAAAAGGCGCTGGGTGCGCGCCGTAGTCATATCCTCCTGCAGTTCCTCGCCGAATCTCTGACCATCACTTTCATTGGCGGTGCACTTGGAATCATCCTGGCCTACGCCGTCTCGCTCTCGGTCGGACGGCTCACTTTATACAGCGCAATGGCAAAGAACGCGGAAGGCGGCGACGTCCGACTGATCATTGCTCCGAGCACTCTGATCGTGGCCACGCTTATTCTGGGCGCGGTAGGGTTGATCAGTGGAATGGTGCCCGCCGTCAGAGCGTCGCGGTTGGACCCCATCGAGGCTCTGCGGTACGAGTAGCGGAGGTGAGCGAGGCAAAGTCAGGTTCGATTCCTGATATCCTCGCACACTCTCGTAACTGTTCAGCAGGTTCGGTGCTGCCCTTGAACTCGGGCGCAGTCTTGAACCGTGATCCTCGAGGTCAGCCCCGATCGCATTCTGTACTCTGTTGACGGAGCGAATCCGCCTTGTCCGGCGCCGGCCTGAGGCGTATACTCCCGCGGTTACGAGAACAAGAGTCCGTGCGGAGGTCAAACACCTCGTGAGCTGGAAAAGCAAACTGGTCCTGGGCGTTCTCACTGCTTTGGCGATGATGTTCCTTACGTACGCTCTGCCGAGGGGCGGCGCGATGCGCGATGCCGCGTTGGTTCAGTTTCCGGTCACGGTTGGAGTGTGGGCGATCTTCGTTTTGCTTTTCGTGAAGTTGAAATAGGAACCATCCCCGCACACCCGCTCTGGCTGCCGATTCCGAACTTACATTTTCTCTCGACTGCAGGCGCGACCATAGAGTAAAAATGCCCCATGGCCAAGAAAACTGGAATGAGCGGTTCGTCTCTTTGGATCATCGCAGTTGTATTGCTGGCGCTCGCCGCCTGGACGTTCTTCAAAAAGTAGCGGACTGATGGCTAACCTGCGAGTTCGGTTCACGCAGTTGGCTCTGCGCCTCGAGCAAACCTAGCCACGACTTGAGGGCAATTTCGGAGTCTTTTTCGATATACAAGTAGCGCAAGCCCATTTCGAAAGAGTCACTCCAAACAATATCCGCCTTTGCTCGAAAGAGCTGTGGCTCAATGCTTGGGATGTCGAACTCCACCGGAACGACTCCTTTGAGATGCACCGGATCAGCCAGTCTGATAGCCAGTCCGCTTTCGCTTACATTCTTGATCCTGGCGGTGACGGTTTGCTCAAGGTGGTTCCGTAACCGCACCCGCAGATCGGCGTTGTACCGGAAATACCTGCGGTGTTCACATTCCATCCGAGGGAAAGCAATATCGAGAACACTCTGCAATCGAGTTTCCGGAATCGGTTTGCAGAGCACGAAGCTTGCTCCTAAATCAAGCGCAGGTCCCGCGCCGGTCAACCCGTTTACAACCGCGATAATCAGAGTGTCCTTATTCGAGCGGCTCTCTCGCACCTTGGCGAGTGCTTCCGTGCCTCCGGCGGTGTCATCGCAATCGATGACAAGTCCGTCCAAATGGCGGCGAGCAGCCAGTTCGATCGCACTTGCGGAATCCTGACGGAGATCAATCGAAGCTGCGCGCGAAGTGAAGGCTGCCTTGATTTGAGCTAACAAGGCAGGATCGCCAGTCACCAGCAAGCAGTCTAAGCCCATACCTGATCGTAGTGAATTGTGCCATCGCTACCAACGTTACAGACGTGCATGGCACTTGCATCTTGCCATCGAGCAGGGACTTTTTTTGACGGGATGGTTATGTTGCTGTCAATCGGGAGGCCGCCCGTCCAAAGTTGGAGTGGCATAGTGATAGCACTCACTGTTGAAGTGAATGAATCTATCGCCTGGATCTACACTAAGTACCGACGGGGAGAGTGCTATACTTTCGAGTGCGGTGAGCGTGCAATTGAGGAAGTAACGTCTATGAAGAAGATGTTTCTGCTTTATATCGGGCTGCCGATCGCGCTTTTGGTGGTTGGTCCGGCCTACAGTGCCGCCCAGGACACAACCATTACCGGATACATTACTTGTTCGGTTTGCGCAGCCAAAGGTGCTAACTCAGGGCACTTCGACTGTATGGAGAAGTGTTTGGCCAAGGGCGCGAAGGTTGTGATTGTGGTGGACGACGATCAGCGAATCGTCCCCATTGAAAATCCCGACACCGTAAGCGGACACCACGCGCACCGGGTTGCGCTGTTCGGTTACCTCAACAATAATGGCTTCCACGTAGTAAGCGTGCGCATCCTTTAGCTCGGGTATTCGGTCAGGTCCGCCTCAAAACTGGATGCGCGCCGCGAATTGCAGCCGCCGCATTGTAGTTCCGTCTTGAGAGGCGACGATGTCCGTAATCAACCCAGAGCTGCTGCCGCAATCCACACACCCATTCGGCTGACCCAGGTTGGGATGATTAAAGACGTTGAAGGCCTGCGCCGTCAATTGGAACTCTATGCCTTCCGTAAGGAAGAATTTCTTGCTCAGGGCCAAGTCGCTGTTAATCAATCCCGGCCCCCACAATGAGGGCAACTAGTCGCATATGCGCGCATGACCGGTGTGGTGCCGCCGTGGTCGGCTGGTCACAAGAGCTGAAAGGCTGTTCCATGAGCAAGGGTCAAGAAATGGGGTTCGACGTCACTTTATGATCCGAGGCTTTAGCAAGCTACTTTGTCGGCGGTCGTTGTGTGCAGTTGCGATTAGCGTTCTCGCCTGCGTGCACTTTGTTGCCTCCTTCGCCTGGACGCAAGCAACCTCGGCTGCTTCAGGTGACGTCGCCCTCTATGTGCGCAGCGAAATGGAACGTCAGCGTATTCCCGGCGTGGCGCTTCTGGTGTCGCAAGGTGGAAAGATCGTGCAGGCTAAGGGTTTCGGGCTGGCCAACGTTGAACTGCAAGTCCCGGTGAAACCGGAGACCATTTTCCAATCAGGGTCGGTGGGAAAACAGTTCACGGCTACCGCGGTAATGATGCTGGTCGAAGAGGGTAAGGTGGGTCTCGACGATCCGCTGACCAAATATTTTCCCGACGGTCCGGCGAGTTGGAATGAAGTCACAGTGCGCGAATTGTTGAGCCACACCGCTGGGTTCAGCGATTACCCTGAGAAGTTTGACTTCCGCAAGGACTGGACGGAAGACGAGTTGTTGAAAATGGTGGAGGGGATTCCACTGGCGTATCCGCCGGGGACGAAATGGGATTACAGCAACCTTGGATTTCTAACTCTGGGGATTCTGATCCATCAGGTCACTGGAGAATTCTACGGAGACTTTTTGCAGCAGCGGATTTTTCAGCCGCTCGGCATGCAAACCACACACATCATCAGCGAGGCCGATATTGTTCCCAATCGCGCTGCCGGTTATCGGTTGGTGAAAGGCGAACTGAAGAACCAGGAATGGGTTGCGCCCATGGTGAACACTACGGCGGATGGAAGCCTTTATTTTTCTATCCTCGATCTGGCGAAGTGGGATGCCGCGTTGTACACGGAAAAGCTCTTGAAACGTTCGAGTCTCGACCAGATGTGGACTCCGGCGAAGTTGAAGAACGGGCAACCGAACACGGAAGGCTATGGATTCGGCTGGTTCATTGAAGAACGCCATGGACACCGCGTGATAAGCCACGATGGCGCCTGGCAAGGGTTTAAGACCTCGATTTCTCGATACGAGAATGATCGGCTGACGGTGGTGGTGCTGGCGAACTTGGCGGAAGCCAAGCCGGAGGTGATTGCCGAACACGTCGCGCAAATGTATTTGTCAGACCCGAATGCGGTCGGGAAACATTAATTCTCTAACGCGGCTCAATTTGCATGAGCATTCCATATTTTGGGCGCAGCGTAATGAGCGGTTGCGGCTCAACCCGATGGCCCGGCGCTAACCGTAATCTCCATTTTTGCGCCAGCGTGGCGAGAATCAGCACTCCCTCCATCCAAGCAAACGATTCGCCGATGCACTGCCGCGCCCCCGCTCCGAATGGAAAATAACTAAATTTTGTGCGCTGGGCCTTGGCTTCCGCCGAAAATCGATCGGGGTCGAAGCGCAACGGATCGGGAAAATACCGGGGATCGCGATGGGTGATGAATTGGCTGATCAGCACAGTGGTTCGTGCAGGGAGAAAAAACTCTCCCAAAGCAAAATCGTTGCGGGCACAACGGCCCATCGCCCACGCGGGAGGATAAAGCCGGAGAGATTCCGCCATCACATTCTCCGTGTAACGTAGGCGAGAAACATTCTCCACTGTGGGCGGCTCGCCTTTAAGCACCCCGTCCACTTCGCCATGAAATTTGAGTTCGCAGTCTGGATTTTGTGAAAGCAAATACCAGGTCCACGACAGGGCGTTGGCAACGGTCTCGTAACCCGCCAGGAAAATGGTAATAACCTGATCTCGCAGAGACGTGCGCGACTGGGCGTCGTCGGTGGGGGAGGCTGCGATCATCAGATCGAGCAAGCTTCCTCGATCGAGGCCGCTTTTGAGGTGCGTGTCGATCATGCGATAAACCACCGCGTCGATTCGATTTCGTGCTCGCACAAACGCCGCCAGGCCGGGCGGACGAAAGTGCACGAGCCACTCTGCCGCCGGCAACATAACCAGAAAATTGTAGAGGCTCATGATGCGGTTGATGGCGGCCGCAAGCTCGTAGACTTCCTGGCGCAGATCGGTGGCAAACAAAGTTCGCGCCACCACATTGAGCGTCAGGTGCATCATGTCCACCGCAATATCGCGTTGCTTCCCTGCGCGCCACGAATCGCGCGTGCGCACCGCTTCTTCCACCATGATGCCGCCGTATTCCACAATACGTTGCCGATGGAAGGCGGGTTGTGCCGCAAGCCGCTGCGCGCGGTGCATGGCCCCTTCGCTCGTGATCATGCCTTCGCCGAGAAGCATCTTCGTGCGCTGCACGGTTCTTTCTTTGACGAAGTTGTCGTTCTGTACTACCAGCAATTCGCGGATGTAATCGGGGTTGTTCAGAAAAACAATGTGATGATGGCCAAGCTTGTAATGAGCAATATCACCGTAGGCCTCGGCGAGGTGCTGGAAAAGAAAGATCGGGTTTGCCGGGCGTAGCTTGCGCAGAGCATACCAGAGGAGATTGCGCTGAAGACCGGGCGGGAAGCGGTAAGTCGTCCCTTTCTGAAATGGCTCGCGCACGCCAGGTCGCCGCATCGCGGTGCTCATGAGTGTATTTTACGCTGCCAGGCTTATCGCTTTTGCAACTGGTCGAGAGCAGCCAGGACTTCTTCGCTGTGCCGGGCGGGATTGACGCCGGTATACGCCTTGGAAATCTTGCCGGCAGGGTCGATAAGGAATGTATGCCTCGCCGCAAACTTCACGATGCCAAAATTTGTAAGCGAGCCGTAGGCATTACTCACTTTGCCATCTTTGTCGGCCAATAGCTTGAAGTTCAATCCTTCTTTCGTGCAAAACTTCTTGTGAGAGTCGACGCTGTCCACGCTGATGCCTAAGATTTCTGTATGACGTTGGATGTATTTCGACTGATCCATTTGAAAGTTGTGCGCTTCCCGGGTGCAGCCAGGAGTCTGGTCCTTAGGATAGAAGTAAAGCACGACCCAGCTGCCGCGGAAGTCCTTCAAACTGACGAGAGCACCTTCCTGGGAGGGCAGTGTGAAATCGGGAGCGGCGCTCCCGGGGGGAGGCGTAGCGACGCGCGCTCCCGAGATGAAGCGCGGAACCAGGAATATAAGGATCACAACCATGAACACGAACGCCATGATTCGTATCATGATCATTAAAGAAGCCTCCCCCACAGGCAGCCTGCAATCCCGATCGGCATACGCCCGGCTCAGACGCGAACTTTAGCATTGTAAACGTTTATGCATCTACCTTCGTCCAGCAAAAATCCACGCAATTGAATATCATGGACTATCGCCTTCATCGAACGGAGACATCAGAGTGGCTCAGACGGAAACGGACGGTCAAGAGGTATTGGAAACACGGGAGTGGGTCGACTCGCTGGATTACGTTCTCTCGAAGGGCGGCCCAGTGCGAGCCGGCCGCCTTCTGCAGCAACTGGCATTGCACGCCCGCCACGCCGCCGGTGTGAATCTTCCCTTCTCGGCCACTACTCCTTACCAGAACACGATCCCGTTTCCGCAACAAGCCCCGTTCCCCGGAAGCCAGGAGATGGAACGCCGCATCAAGAGCCTGGTGAGATGGAATGCACTCGCCATGGTGGTGCGTGCCAACAAGATTCAGGAGGGAATCGGGGGACACATCTCCACGTTCGCGTCGGCGGCTACCCTGTACGAAGTGGGATTCAATCACTTTTTTCGGGCGAAAACGGAAGATGGCGATCGCGACTTCGTCTATTTTCAGGGCCATGCCGCACCCGGAATTTATGCTCGCGCCTATCTTGAGGGCCGGATTCCGAGAGAAAAACTGGAAAACTTCCGCCGCGAACTAAAGCCTGGCGGTGGCCTGAGTTCGTATCCCCACCCATGGCTCATGCCGAATTTCTGGGAGTTTCCTACAGTTTCAATGGGATTGGGACCGATTCAGGCAATCTATCACGCACGCTTTATCCGCTATCTGGAAAATCGCGGACTCAAACCATCTACGGGCGGCAAAGTGTGGGCGTTCCTGGGCGACGGAGAGATGGACGAACCCGAAGCCCTGGGGTCGATCACTCTGGCTTCACGTGAGAATCTCGATAATTTAATCTTCGTCGTCAACTGCAACCTGCAGCGCCTCGACGGTCCGGTGCGCGGCAACGGCAAGATCATTCAGGAACTGGAGGCTATCTTCCGCGGGGCGGGATGGAACGTCATCAAGGTCATCTGGGGTTCGGATTGGGATAGCCTGATCCGCAATGATCGCGACGGGCTGCTGGTAAGGCGTTTGGGCGAAATCAGCGACGGGCAGTATCAGAAGTACTTTGTCGAGAGTGGAGCGTACTTCCGGCAGAATCTTTTCGGGGCCGACCCGCGCCTGTTGAAAATGGTGGAGCACCTTTCCGACGAGCAACTGGCGCGCATGCGGCTGGGGGGGCATGACCCCATCAAGGTGCACGCCGCGTATCGCTCCGCGGTGGATCATACCGGGTCTCCCACGATCATCTTGGCCAAAACGATCAAGGGCTACGGCCTTGGAGAAGCCGGCGAAGGCAAGAACATCACACACCAGCAAAAGAAGTTGAATGACGACGAGTTGGAGCTGTTCCGTTCCCGCTTCGGAATTCCGATCCCAGACGATGAACTGCACAACGCGCCGTTCTACCGGCCCTCCGATGATGCCGCCGAAATCAAATATATGCAGGCGCGCCGGCAACAACTCGGCGGATACATGCCGCAACGCAAAGTGTGCGCCCCGCCGCTGAAGTCGGTGCCAGAGGCCCACTTTGAAGAGTTCTATAAAGGCACCGACGGACGCGAAGCCTCCACCACGATGGTCTTTGTGCGATTGCTGGCAAAGCTGCTGCGCGATCCAGAGTTGGGCAAGCTGATTGTTCCCATCATCCCCGACGAAGCTCGCACCTTTGGCATGGAAGCTTTATTCCGGCAGGTCGGAATCTACTCCAGCGTCGGGCAACTTTATGAGCCCGTCGATATGGCCACCCTTCTTTATTATAAGGAAGCCAAGAACGGCCAGATTCTCGAAGAGGGCATCACCGAAGCCGGCTCGATGTGCTCCTTTATTGCCGCCGGCACTGCGTATGCCAACCACGGCATCAACACGATCCCCTTCTTTATCTATTACTCCATGTTCGGCTTCCAGCGCATCGGCGATCTGATCTGGGCGGCCGCAGACATGCGGTGCCGCGGATTTCTCGTCGGCGGCACGGCGGGACGAACCACACTCGCGGGCGAAGGATTGCAGCATCAGGATGGCCACAGCCACGTACTGGCCCTACCGGTTCCCAACTTGATGGCCTACGATCCTGCATTCGCTTATGAGATTGCCGTCATCATTCAAGACGGAATCCGGCGCATGTACGTGGACCAGGAATCCATTTTCTATTACCTTACGGTCACCAACGAGCCGCTTCCCATGCCGGAAATGCCGAAAGGTGAGAGTGTTCGTGAAGGCATTTTACGCGGCATCTACCGCTTCAAAGCATCGAACGCGCCAGACGCAAAGCTGCGAGCGCAACTGCTCGGCAGCGGAGCCATTATGTACGAAGTATTAAAGGCGCAAACGATCCTTCACGAGAAATACGGCGTGGCCGCAGATGTGTGGAGCGTCACCAGCTATAAAGAGCTTTATCGCAATGCCAACGACTGCGAACGCTGGAACATGCTGCACCCCGCCGAATCTCCCAGAACTCCCTTCATTACTCAGAATCTGAAAGATGCGCCCGGCCCGTTCATCGCCGCATCCGATTACATGAAGGTATTGCCCGAGTCGCTGGGGAAATGGGTGCCCGGGCAACTTGTCTCGCTGGGTACTGACGGTTTTGGCCGCAGCGAGAGCCGCGCCGCGCTGCGCGACTTCTTTGAGGTCGATGCGAAGCATATTGTGCTGGCAACCCTGGGCGCTTTAGCCAGAGAGAACAAAATCAAACTTGATCTCGTGAAACAGGCGATTCATGACCTGGAAATCGATCAGGAGAAACTGAACCCTGCTACGAGTTAGGCACTGAGTCGCGAATACTTTCGAGAATAGAGGAATGGAATTGGTCATCGAATTCAAGCTCCCCGCACTCGGCGAGAATATTGAACAGGGTGACCTGGTGCGGCTGATGGTCGCTCCGGGCGCGACCGTTTCCGAGGGCCAGGCGGTGATGGAGCTCGAAACCGACAAGGCTGTTGTCGAAGTTCCTTCCTCGGTGAGCGGAACGATTAAGGAAATCCTGGTCAAGGAAGGCGACAAGATTAAGGTTGGGCAGGTAATTTTTACCGCGGATAACAATGGGGCAGCCGCCGGCGAAACTCCGCGCAAGGCGGACACATCTGGGAAAGGTTCAGCCGTTCCACCTGCACAAGCCGCATCAGCCGTAGGAGCTGCTCCGGCGCTAAAGCCACAGCCGTCTTTATCGCCGACTCTGTCTAAACCACCGCAGCAATCCGAACCCCGTGCCGCATCGCAGCGAACCCGGGCAAGCGATGCCACAGCGGCCAGTGAATTCCGTCTGCAGGAACTCGGAGAAAACATCTCTGAAGGCGATCTTGTCCGTTTGATGATCGCTCCGGGCGCCAAGGTTTCAGAGGGTCAGCCCGTCATGGAATTGGAAACAGACAAGGCCGTCGTGGAAGTTCCCTCCTCGGTAAGCGGCGTGGTGAAGGATGTGAAGGTAAAGGAAGGCGAGAAGATTAAAGTCGGTCAAGTGATTTTTACGCTGCAGGGCGCGGCGCCGTCACAAACTGAAAGCAGTCGTCTGCAACGGCAGCCCGTCGAGCACGTTTCCGGCCAGCATGGCGCGCGTCTGGCTTTCCAGGCCGCAATCCGCGCGGAAGGCAAAACCGAGGAGCAGGCGCTGCCTCCCGATCAGCCGCAACTACGTCCCGCAGCATTCTCCATGCCGGTGCAATTGGACAAGGTCGCAGGAACAGAGCATCGCGAAGCGGTTCCAGCGGCTCCGCATACCCGCCGCCTGGCGCGCGAGATCGGAGTCGATATTTACGAGGTAAAGGGCACGGGTCCCGGGGGACGCATCAGTGAGGAAGACGTGAAAGCCCACGCCAAGGCCGCGCTGGCGGGCGTATCAGGCGCTCAGGCTCCGGCACGTGCCGGACATTTCGTCGCGCCCAAGTTGCCCGACTTTGCGAAGTGGGGAAAGATCGAGCGCGTTTCGATGCGCGGAGTTCGAAGGAAAACGGCTGAACATCTGGCCGAATCCTGGAACACAATTCCTCACGTCACCCAGCACGACCGCGCCGACATCACCGAACTCGAGCACTTGCGAGCGCGTTTTGCGCCCAAGGCCGAACAAGCGGGCGGCAAAATGACGGTGACGGCGATTGCCTTGAAAGTCTGCGCCGCCGCTCTGAAGGTTTTCCCGCAATTCAACGCTACCATCGACATGGAAAAGGAAGAGATCATCTATAAGCAGTACATCAATATCGGTGTCGCGGCGGATACAGATCGTGGCTTGCTAGTTCCGGTGATCCGCGATGTGGACAAGAAAAACATCGTGGAGCTGGCTGTGGAGTTATCGCAATTGTCGCAGAAGGCGCGCGACAAAAAAATTACACTCGCCGATATGGAAGGCGGAACGTTTACCATCACCAACCTTGGCGGCATCGGAGGCACGGCATTTACCCCGATTGTGAATCATCCCGAGGTCGCCATCCTCGGCCTATCGCGGTCACGCATGGAGCCAGAGTGGATCGGCGGAAAGTTCGAGGCGCGGCTGATCCTGCCGCTTTCGCTCTCCTATGATCATCGCCTGATTGACGGCGCGGACGCCGCCCGTTTCCTGCGCTGGGTGGCGGAGGCATTTGAGCAGCCTTTCCTGTTATCGGTCCAGGGATAACTTCCAAGTGCTAGATCTTGCAGAGAAGTCCGATTAGGGAATCCCCCAGAACCAATCACTTCATGAACGATACCGTCAACCAGACACACGAACCAACCCCTGAGGGAACCACGAACCTACGCCTTGCGGTGGTCGGCGCTGGTCCCGGCGGCTACGCTGCGGCCTTCCTCGCTGCCGATCTAGGTATGCATGTCACATTGATTGACCCGGAGGTGAATCCAGGCGGAGTCTGCCTCTACCGGGGCTGTATTCCTTCGAAGGCGCTACTGCACGTCGCCAAGTTGATTGAAGAATCCCAGCAAGCAAAAAATTGGGGAATTGATTTTCCCGAGCCGAAAATCGATCTCCCGCGGTTACGCACATGGAAAGAAGGCGTCGTCAAGAAGCTCACGGGAGGCTTAGGACAGCTGTCTAAGCAGCGTCACGTGGAATACGTCCAAGGCCGCGCCGCGTTCGACAATTCCACTACGTTACGCATCACCAAGGCGGATGCATCCGAGGTTGTTCTTAGTTTTGACCGCATCATCCTCGCGAGCGGTTCACGGCCTGCGATCATCCCGGCGTTCAAACTCGATTCGCCGCGCCTGATGGACTCCACCAGCGCCCTGAACCTCGAAGATATACCGGGCAGCCTGCTTGTAGTCGGCGGCGGCTACATCGGATTGGAACTCGGCTCGGTGTATGCCGCTCTGGGAACGCGAGTTACCGTGGTTGAAATGCTGCCCGGCCTGCTTCCTGGCGCGGATCGTGATCTGGTTCTTCCCTTGCACAAGCGCCTGGAGAAGATGTTCGAAGCGATTCTGCTGCACACCACGGTCGCTTCTCTTAAAGAAGACAGCTCGGGAATTCGCGCCACTTTCGAAGGCGCCGGGTTGAAAGAAAATAACCGCGAGAAGATCTTCGACCGAGTTCTGGTTTCCGTGGGCCGCAAGCCAAACTCCGAGATCCCTGGACTCGAAAACACGCAGGTGCATGTCGGTTCGCGAGGGTTCATTGAAGTCAACAAGCAGCTGCAGACCGCCGACGCTTCCATTTACGCGATCGGCGATGTAGTTGGCGAACCTATGCTCGCGCACAAGGCTTCGCATGAAGGCCGCACCGCGGTGGAAGCAATCGCCGGACACAAAGTCGCCTTCGAACCGAACGCGATTCCTGCCGTCGTTTTCACTGATCCTGAAGTCGCATGGTGCGGCCTCACGGAAACTCAGGCAGAAAAGGACAATCGAGAAATCAGAGTTGCAAAATTCCCCTGGGGAGCTTCTGGGCGCGCTGTGACGCTCGATCGTCCCGAAGGCATAACCAAACTCATCGTCGATCCATCAACCGAGCGAGTGTTGGGTGTTGGCATCGTCGGAGCCGGGGCCGGCGAACTGATTGCCGAGGGTGTGCTAGCCATTGAGATGGCAGCGCTAGCCAAAGACGTGGCCATGACGATCCATCCGCATCCCACGCTCTCCGAGACTGTGATGGAGTCTGCGGAAGTCTTGTTTGGCACCAGCACGCACGTATTCCGGCCCAAGCGCGGTTAAGATCGATGGGGCCTCGCGTTAGATTGAGATCCAATTAGTTCCGCTACAATAAACTCTCACTTGGAGGCCGCACCGCTACTCGCGCAAAGCTTGCGCGCGAAAAAACCAATGTCCTATCCCATACCCAATTTCTATAGAGCAATTTGTCTTCTTGCTGTGAGTCTCGCGCTGACCCTGCCAGCTCCAGCCCAGGGTGCTTTGGGCGAACTCCTGCAACCGAAAGCGTCCGCGAGCTCTTCCTCGAAGACTCCGCCCGATTCGCTGGGCCGTGACACGCCCTATGGGACAGTCTTTGGATTTCTCGAGGCGGCGCAGTCGGGCAAGTACGCTGTCGCCGCTCAATATCTGAGGATGAATGCGGGGCAGCGGCAGAGCCAGGGCGAAAAGCTGGCGCAGCAGCTTAAAGCCGTGATGGACAGTTCTTTTTCCGGAAGCCTGAAACATGTAAGTACCCAGCCCGAAGGCACGCCCCAGGAAGGGGTACCAGCGGACCGGCAAGATCTTGGGAGCATGTCGTCCGGCGAGGTGGAAGTGCAGCTGCAGTTGGTGCGCGTTTCCGATCCGAACGCGGGCAGGGTATGGCTCATCGCCCCCGAGACTCTCGTCAAAGTGCCCGAACTCTACGACCAGGTAGAAGCTCGGCAAGTAGAAACGCGATTACCGACCTGGGTGGTGAGGCATGAATTCGCAGGGATGCCGCTGTGGCAGTGGTTCGCGCTCGTCTTGCTGATTCCGGTCGCGGCTGCGGCAGGCTGGCTGTTCCTGGTGGCCCTGGGATTTCCACTGCGATGGTGGACGCGAAAACATGGGCATCCGGAATTGTTGCACTGGAGCTCGGTTTCCGGCTCAGCATGGCTGCTTGCCGGTACCCTTATTCACCGGATTATAGCCGGCTATCTGCGGATGCCGCTGCTGCAACGCCATTACTACGTGCAACTCACGGCCGTCGCCGTTATCATCGGCGCCAATTGGATTCTCTGGCGAGTGATCCGCTGGTTCCTGCATCGCGTGCGTATTCGGGCTCTGGCTCGCGGCCTCGGGGGCACAGGTTCGCTCATGCTGCTGGGCGAACGCTTCGTGAAGGCGCTGGTCTTCGTGACGGCGGTATTTTCCATTCTCGGCGTCCTCGGCTTCAACATGACCACTGCGCTGGCTGGCTTGGGCATCGGAGGATTGGCCATCGGCTTCGGCGCACAGCAGACGATCGCGAATTTATTTGGCGGCGTTTCGGTGCTGGGCGACGAAGTCATTCGCGTGGGCGACGTTTGCCGTTTTGGCGATCGCACTGGAACAGTCGAAGATATCGGACTGCGCTCCACGCGAGTGCGCACAGAAGAAAGGACCTTGCTCGCAATCCCGAACGGCACGGTCGCGACCATCAATGTCGAGAACCTGAGCCGCCGCGACAAGATATTGTTCAAGGCAGTGCTGGGCTTTCACCAGGACACATCGTCCGACCAGCTTCGCGGAGTACTCTCGGAAATTCGTGCAGTGCTGGCCGGCAATCCAAAGATCGAGGCCTCCACCGTGCGCGTTCGCCTCCTGGAGCTGGCCTCCGCCTCCATCAATGTGGAACTTGTCTGTTACGTGCTGACTCAGGATTTCGATAAATTTGCCGAAGTCCGGGAAGATTTGCTACTGAAGATCATGAATTATGCGGAAGACTCCGGGACTAGACTGGCAAGGCCATCCCAGACGCTCTATTTGGGCGGCGATCCAGCGTCCCCAACCCTAGCTCAGAACCAGAATAAGATCGAATCTGCGGCGAAACAGATAAATAATTCTCTCCCGGGAACACGACTGCCGAAATCTGACGTAACCGCTCAAAGTGATGAGAAGGAAGGATGACTACGACTTTGTCCGCCAGGTGCGGGTCAACTGAACAAGAAAACAGTGGGTTGGAAAGTACACGACCGCAGGCACAATACTCAAATATCCAAACAGATACACCATCCCGGGGACGGCGTGCTGTTCGTGGAAAAACGGCCCGCGCGCCCAATTCACGTCGTATTGCGGACGCCAGAAATAGTTAATCGGAATCACAATCCACGCGGTTAGGGTTTGCAACTTCCAGCCTCGACGGTCGTAGCCCAAACCCCAAATCGCCCATAGCAGCAAAGGTGGCGTCACCACATGAAACAGGCCAAGAAGTCGAATCCACAGCGGGATTTGCGGATCGAACATATATTCGGTTCCGCCGATCAGATGTCTTCCACTCACAAGAGCAGAAACCAAATCGATGCTGAATAAGGTCTGGAACAACAGCAGTCCAGTTGCCTGCCACGAAAAAATGAGCGAACTCTCAAGCCAAAGACCGGCCGCGATAAAGACATTTCCGAGGTCACAGAAAAAAAGGAAATTTTGCAGTCCGTATTCTCGCCCGTAAACGGGTAACCATACGATCACCCACGTGGTCCAAAACACTTTGAGCCAGAGTGGGATCCGCATGGCTCGCATTGTATCCGCAGTTCGCATATGGGAATATGGACCGCCAAAAACCCGTTCTGGCAAGGGTGTAGCCACTTTTTCCGAATTACTACCGTAACTTGATGCGCCTTACCGGTGTACCTACGATGACAATGATATGGGTTACCAAGCACTCCTATTCTGCCCCGATGAAAAGACGGCTCGGACTGTAGCTCAGGTTCTGAGCGAATTGGACTTTAGCGTCACACCTTGCACCGAGCCCTTTGCCGCAGTCAAGAAGTTAATGGGTGAGCGCTTCGATGCCGTGGTGGTGGATTGCGATAACGAGCAGAACGCCACGCTATTGTTTAAGAGCGCGCGCACCGCGCCCAACAATCAGTCGTCGCTCGCGGTTGCGGTGGTGGAGGGGCAGGCGGGAGTTGCGAAGGCATTCAGGATCGGCGCAAACCTTGTCCTCACCAAGCCTATTAATGTGGAACAGGCGAAAGGCACGCTGCGGGTTGCACGGGGATTGCTGCGCAAGAATGAAGGAACGAAACCTGCCGGTGTGGCTGCAACCCCGGCGGCGAAGCCCATCTCGCAAGCACCGTCGCCAGCACCATCTGCAACGAGACCCGCGCCCACAGCTGCAGCTCCCGGCGTCCCAAGCAAGCGACCGGCGCCGCCCGTCTCCGCGCCGCCAGCCCCAAGCATCTTCACTCAGAAACCGGCGCAACAGCCGAGCGTTGTGGCTTCCACGCCAATTGAGATCACTGAAGCTAGCATGGACGCTATCGAGGAAGCCTGTGATCCGAGCCCTTCGCTACCGGAGACAACCTCGGCACTTCTCTCCGCGCCTAAAATCGTTTCGTCCGCCTCGGTGCCTGCGGCCCCTGAGCGCCGGAGTTCGGGAGGGTTCGCTGCGAGTGCTCCTGCACCCGCGCGCGACTTGAGACCGACCCCTTCTGTCGACAACAAACCATCCACGATCGTCAGCCAGCCTGCGCATGAAGCTACTAAAACGGACGTGGACGATAAGCCTTCTGCGCTCGACCCGACAACAGCAGGGACCCCTTCGTTCACATTGGGCGCAGTCGCTGCCGAAGCGAAACCCTCGACGGGTGGAAGCAAGAAAGCAATTCTGGCGGTAGTGGCAACCGTTGTATTTGCAGCCGCTGCCTATGCGGCCTGGACGCAGTGGGGACACTCCGGCGCAACTGCGAGTACCCCGGTACGCGCCACCGAGCAACCAGCACTGACGCCTGCTCCGGTTCAACGAGCGACACCCAGCGCAGCCCCGACACCGATTGCCACGTCAGCTGCTTCCGATATTCAAACCCCCGCTCCTCAAACAAACGCGAATGCTGCGAACGCACCGGCGCGTGCGAACAAAATCATTGCTCCAGTACCAGAATCATCGAAACCCTCAGCGTCTACGCCGTCGGCTACCAAGGTCTTGGCAACGAACATGACGCCTCCTCCAATGATCCTCAAGAATAATCGTTCCCAGACAAGCGAAAAATCGGAGGAAACCACCGACGCACCAACCTTGAGCGTGACCGACATCGCTCAAGGCAACGATGGAGCGCTCCCGAGTCTCATGGGGCCCAGTAACGCTCCGGCTCCAGTTCTTCAGAAGATGACGGTATCGCAGGGGGTATCCCGAGGACTGTTGGTGAAACAAGTACAGCCAGTATATCCGCGCGGCGCATTACAGATGCACGTTGAAGGGGCAGTCCAGTTGTCGGCGACCATCTCTAAGACCGGCGAGATCTCCGAGGTAAAGGCTCTCAGCGGAGACTCACAACTCGCGCACGCCGCGATGGACGCGGTCAGGCAGTGGAAATACAAACCGTATCTGCTCAACGGTGAGCCGGTTAGTATCCAGACGCAGATCACGGTCAATTTCAAGCTCCCGCGCTAAGTCTCACATAAATAGCGACCTGACAAGCCGATGCGGTCCATTGGCAGGTCATTTCCTGAATCCTGATTGAAAGTCCCGTTAGTCTTCTCGCTACCGTTTGCGGCCTATGATCCGCTTCTACCGGTAACACCACTGAATCTCCGTGTCTCGAAACGGATAGATTAAGGCGCAGCGACTACTTCGTAGGGCCGCATCATTTCGTTGTCCTCGTGTTCCAGGATGTGGCAATGCCAGACGTAGCGGCCGGTAAATCCCGTGAACGGCACCACAATCCGCGTGACCATGCGAGAGTGGGCCTGGACCGTATCTTTCCACCCGGCCTCATTTGCATCGGGAGGCTCTGGTGGACCCAGGAAATGTAACTGGCGCTTGGTTTGGAACAGCCATGGCTCGTAGGGTTGGCGGTCGAGGATTTGGAAGCGCACCAAGTGCAAATGAATGGGATGGGAATCGTTGGTGGGATTGATCAGCCTCCAGATTTCAGTCGAACCCAGCACCGGCGTTTCCGTGACCGGCATGTTCCAGTGCGCAGCATTCAGGAGCAGCATGACCGGATTGCCGGCTTTGTTGACATATTCGTCGAGCGTCAGCAAACGTGTCTGCACAGCTTGCGATTCAGGAATCCTGGGCACGGGCCGCAGGGTGGGAGGCAAGGAGCTTGTGTCAATCACTTTTGTGGGTGAGACGCGGAATTGCATCACAACAAAAGCGTCGTTCTTGAGAACCACCGGCGCGCCCCGATGTTCCGTGAAGTCGACGACGAGATCGGCGCGTTCACCCGGCGCGATTTCAAGGCTGGTCAGCGGAACCGGCGCGGGCAATAGGCCTTGGTCGGTGCCGATCTGATAAAAGGGCGCACGATTGGCGGCGGTCACATCATTGGCGTCGGCTTTATTGACGAACGATAAATGGTAAAAACGGGAGTTTGACGCATTCAGGATCCGGAAACGATATTTTCTTGGCTCGACCTCGAGATAGGGGAAGAGTTTGCCATTCGCCAGAATGGCGTCGCCAAAGACCTCGGGAACCCAGGGAGATTGTGGATCGGGCGAAACTGGATAAAGAAGCTGGGCATCTCTTGTCAACAGGCGATCAAACAGAATGAGTGGCAGCTCGTACTTGCCCTTCGGTAAATTGAGCGCGTCCTCCACACTGTCTCGAACGAAGAACGTTCCAAACAATCCTGCGTAAACATTCAGGCGATTAATCCCCAGCGCGTGATCGTGATACCAGAGCATGGCCGCGTCTTGTTCGTTTGGATAGAAGTAAAGCGAGGACTTTCCCGGGATAACCCAGTCGTCAGGATATCCGTCGCTTTCGGGGCGGGTTTTCGCTCCATGAAGATGCACCACGGTGCGCACCGCCGGCTTGTTGGACTCGGCCCCGTGAATTGTGTGGTCAATGGGCAAGAAGTGCTCGTTCGGCAGCCCATTCACCCACTCCACCAGCAGTGGCTCGCCGGCACGCGTCTCGAATGTGGGGCCAGGGATCGAGGAACCAAAGCCCCAGAACTTGGTTGGCTGCAGATCACGGTGAACTTTAGTTGCGATGGGCTGGGCTTGAATTCGGTAAAACGGAACGCTCTGCTTTGAGTCCACAGGACTCGGGCGGTGTCCGGTGCTTTGCGCAATTTCAGGAATAGGAAGCGGATCCACGAATTGCGCCAGAGTGCTGACATCGAGCGCCGGTGGCATGGTAGCCACGGCATGCGTCTGCGCGATTGCGTTCAGCAGGCCGCTGTTGGCTGTGGCAAACGTTGTGGCCAGCGCGCTCGACCGCTGTAGAAATTTTCGACGTGTAATCACATATGCCTTTCGGCCAAGGATACAACAACGGCAAGGCGGTGAGCGCTGCTGCGCCGCACATGCCTTGCCGTCGTCGTTATACATATCGCGTTTTCGTCTACACCATTATCAGGGACGACCCTAGTGGGTGCTCACAGGTTCGCCCGTCGTTTCGTCCAGGATGAATAGATCGTCCGTCACGATTTGGTGGAAATCGAACATAGAGCTAACCGAGTTGGCAATCGCATCGAAGGATCCCTGCCCAATGCGTTGACCGCCCAGCCAATTGTCCTCGATGAAGCGAATGACCGAGGTTTGGTCGGTGATGGAATTGTCTACGAAATTGTGTCGGGCCCATGGGGAGATGACGAGAAGGGGTTGCCGCGGACCGTATCCGCAACGGCCCTGAGCATGTGTGGTGGCGGGATTAATTCCAGGCAACGCAGCTGCGCCACTTCCGCAGCTTCCCGGACCCGTAAGTGCATCGGCGGCGCTCTTCGAGGAATTCACAATCTGGCCGAGTTGATGATCGTACCAGCCATCGGAATCGTCATAGAGCACGATTAACGCGGTGTTGGGCCACTCCGGCTGGTCTTGCAGAAAGTTGGCAACTCTGACCACAAAACGCTGCTCATCTAGGGGATCGGAATTCCCGGGATGGCCGTCTTGAATTGAGATTGCCTTAAGAAAACTTACCGTCGGGAAATTGCCTGCCTGAACCGCGGTAAAGAAGTCCTCGATGTCGTAGTCGTGGTTCGCCGGATCGCCCGAATGACCAATCGACGAGACCGACTTTGGGCGCGCGTGCGTTGGGTTCGCGGTCGACGCGTAGTATTGGAACGGAGTGTGATGGGGAACGTAATCACCCTGTGTACCAACGATGGACGAAGTCGACTGACGGTTGCACCCAGTACTGCCATCTGAGTTGACTAGGTTCAGGTTGAAGCCTCCGGCGAACCAACCCCACGTAATTCCGGCAGCGTTGAGGAGGTCTCCGATGTTCTTGCCTCCCATCTGCGCCTGTCCGCTACCCGAGCACACGTCGTTCAGAGGATCGGGGTCGCCGATCACTGTCAGTCCGCCGTTACCGTCGCTCACGTACGAACCGGTACCACCTGTGTGCTGCACAACACCATTTGTCTGACCTGAAATCAAATTGATCGCGCCGACCGTCGACGGGCCGAAGTTCGTGCTATAGGAGTTGTCGCTCATGGCGTAGTGCTGGGCATAGTTCCAGTACGCCGTAACCGTATTGCCGTCAAAGTAGCCCATTACTTGGCCGTTCGTGAGTACTACTTGCGGCGGAGCGCTAGGCGGCGGGCCTGCGCTTCCGGTGTTCGCGGGGAACAGATCCATTACCCCCCCATCAAAGGCCATTTGTTCGGCCGTGTAATCGTGATCCATATCCTGCGTGTTCGCCTGGGAGCGATCAAACCGGAATGGATTGGCTGCGCCGCTGCCATTGGCTGGGTTGAGATTGGGATTATTGTTCAAGAGGGCGTTGCCCAAACCGTTCACGGTGGGCGTATTGGAAAGCGGGTGGAATTGTGGTTCTCCCTTTGGGTTCCGGGCATTCGGATACGTTCCGAAGTAATGGTCAAAGGACCGGTTTTCCCCGAAAATGACGACCAGGTGCTTAATGGGAGTTGCGGAAGCCGGGGTAGTTTTCATGTTTTGGCTTATGGCCGGTTGTGAGGCAGCGAAGGCGGGCATGGCGGTCGGTCCCAGGGCAATGATCGATGCCAGCAGCAAAGCTATCATCCTCCTGGGGGCATCGGACGTCTTCAGCTTGTCTAACATATCTATTTCCTCCGCCCTGGTGAGCAAGGTCCGATCCTTCGCGGCGCGAGAGGTCGCCCAGCTGTCTTTAAACCGGGGGCGAGAGAAATATAGTGGCAGGATGTTTCAGAACGGTTGCTGCAATGTTAAATGAAAGTGAATTGCGAGGAGCTGTAACGCGGAAGGACGGCGGTGCCCAAGCCTAGGAGAGTTGTCCACCCATGCAGGGCGCACGGCTCCAGTTTGGCTATTGACGCTGCAGGGCCTCATCGATTACGGCCTTGCCTCCTTTATCAACATTGATGATTTTGTGAATGGGAGCGTAGCCGGTCATGGTGATATCGACGATATAGTTGCCGGGGTCGAGCATGAAGTCAACGGGAGACTCTTTATCCAGCATATGCTGGTTCACAGCCACCTGGGCTCCTTTGGGTTGAGTCTTGATGCTGACCGTGCCCATGCCCTGGGTTTCTTTACCCCCGAACAGCTTCTTCATTTTGCCGACGGTCCTGATGTCGTCGACATTGCCGAGCGATCGCAGTGTGGGCGAGAAGCTGATGGTCTGGCCCAGGATGAATTGGGCATTCGTGGTCTCATCGATGAATCCCGGCTTGCGCACCAACACAACGTGCTGGCCCTTGTCCACGGATACTTGCGCGGGAGTGAGCTTGCCAGTGTCCTTGCCGTCGACGTAAACATTTGCTCCGGCAGGCGCGCTGGAAACTGCGAGAGTCGCCATGAGTTGGGCGAGGTGACTCACTACAAAAGACTTGCTGCCCGAAACCACGTCGACAGAGCGCGTATCTGTGCCGTAACCCGCCTTCGTGACCGTGATCGAATGCTGGCCTGGAGCTAAACCTGACAGACTGAAAGGCGTAATCCACGAGGCATCGGTCTTTCCGTCGACTTGTACTTGCGCACCCTGCGGGGTGGAGTCAATCGCCATCTGTCCCGGAACCAACACGGCAGTAGCGGGGGCTGGAGCGGCTTTTTTCCTGGCGTTCTTGCCTCTACCAGCAGCAGCAACCGGACGAGTGGGCATCGGCTCGGTCTCTGCGGCAGAAGGTTGAACTTCCGCTTGGGGTTGCACCTGCGCCGTGGCAGCAGGGGGCCGGGCTGGTTGCGACTGTACGGGTTGGCTCTGGGCAGGTTGGCTCGGCGCAGGCTGGGTTGGCTCCACTGCAGCCGGGCGGGGTGAATCACCGTCACTATTCAAACTGTTCACATGCATGACAAGAGCGATCGCAATAATGAGAATCAGCACCGCCGCGCCCGCGATGGAGTAAACCATAAGCCGCGGTGGAACATTCTTGATTTCCTTGATCGCCTTTTGCGCGACTTCTCGAGGCTGAACGGTTGGCTTCTCCGATTCACCCTCATATGTGGTGAAACCGGTCGCATGACGAGCAGGCTCCGCCTCAAATGCCGGTGGTGGCGGAGGCGGCTCGATATAGGACTCTTTGAGCGGAGGGAGTTCGGTCATCTCCGAGAAACTAACACTGCTGCCGCCTCGCGCAGGAGCTTCGGCCATCATAGGATCTACAGCGATTCTCGGTGCCTCGATTTCCGAAACCTGCACCAGAGGATCCTCAAGACCGGCTGACGACATTGAGGCAGAAGGCGGCGCATCGATGTTCGGCTTGCGGCCAAAACTCGTGGACGGAGGGGGAACTTGGGATCCAGGCGAGCTTGGCGAGGATGCCGCCACTCGGCTACCGGCCGACGCTGCTACCGCTTTGCCAGGTGCGGCTGACGGGGCGCTCATTTTCCCTTCGACGGGCTTCCTCTGAACTGGCTGATTCTGGATTGACGGCGCCCCAGCCGGCTTGGTCGCGACTGGATGGCTTGAGGAAATAGTACTGGCAGCAGCAGGGGCCACCGACGGCGCTGCCGAAGCAATGAATTTCGCCTGAGTTGCGGCTTTGACTGCATCAGGAATGACGACATTCTTCGCTGGCGCTGCTGGTTGCTTTGCCGCAGGAGTTTTAGATTCCTTGCATTTCTCCAGCTCGTCAAGCAGTTCCCTTCCGTTCTGATAACGTGCTCCTGGATCCTTCGACAGCGCTTTCATGATGAGGTCGCTCAACACGGGATGGAGCTTGGGATTCAGCTGCATCGGAGGCACCGGTGTGTTCTCAAGAACGCTCCGACGCAGTGATTCGGGATCTTCAGCATCGAAGGCCCGGCGGTCGGTCACCATCTCGTAAAAGATTGCGCCAAGACTAAACAGGTTCGAGCGCGCATCGATCTCCTCATCGCGAATCTGCTCCGGAGACATGTAGTGCAGGATCGAGGGGACACCCGGCATCTGATCAGTAAACTTGCCAACGCTGGATACACCATATCCCAGAATCCTGACTGTGCCATCCCAGCCGCACATGATTTTCGCGGGTTCCAGACTATAGTGAACGACATTGTGTGACTGAGCGTGATCGAGCCCACTGCACACTTGCCTTCCGATATCAAGCAGATCCCAGATGGAAAATCCCTCTTTCCGCGCGAGCATGGTAGCGATGCTGTTGCCCTGTATGTATTCCATCGCCGCGCAAAACTGGCCATCGATTTCACCCGTGCCGTTCACGGGAGTCAGGTTGGAATGGCTCAGAACTTTGGTGGTCTCCGCCTCTTGCAGAAGACACTTCTCCAGGTCCGCAGCGCGTTCGCCAAAAGCGGACAGTTGAATTGCCTTCAAAGCAACGGTCTGGCCGGTTTGCGGATCGTTAGCCTTGTACACCGTGCCGATCGCGGACTTTGCGAGTTCACTGAGGATTTCGAAGTGGCCGATTTTCGTAGACATGTGTGCCGTACCTCATCCCAGAAAGAAAGCCACACAATCTTCCATCGGAAGTAGCGTGGGTTAAAACCCGGGGCAGGTTAAGGCTTAGGATATCGCTCGGAAGGTGTGGGATCGAGTTACCAAAGTACTGCGGAACTCGAAGACCACGTTTTTGGAATGCGGGGCAGGCCGCCTCGTGCATCACCTGACACTCGGCCGCGCGGACAGTCTTCAATTGCTCACTTATTGCTCGGCGGACACGGCCAAGTCCGCCGTCGATGCTGAGTCAGAGTCTGCAACCCATTGCCAGGCGCGCCGGCCATTGTTCAGAACCACGGCCTTGGCCTCGCCATATGCCACCAAGCGATTGAGCACCGTGGTGACAGACGCCATCGGATCTTTGTGCCGCGCCAACATGTTATTGGACTTTTGCTGAATACGGTCGCATACGTCACGCGCACTCAGGGCATGGTTGGCATCCATCAGAACCATACGGCAGGCTTTGGTAAATCCTGGTTGGCGTCCGCTGCTCTTGCGATCCACCAGTTCCAGCAATTCATCACTCAAAACACCGTCTCCAAAGAGGTTAGCGAGGCCGGCGATGGTCTGTTTTATGGTCCCAATGCGGCGCATCACTTCGGACCGTTGTTGCAGGAGTTGGCGCAACTCACCATGAGCCTGCCGCACCACCTCTTCCACATGTCCATTCCCGGCGTTAGGGATGATTTTCATCGGACCTTCGTTCTGCTCGACCTGCATAAACCCTCCAGTCACTCTATCTGTGCCCTCGCGCACACCCTTTTCTCTCACTGATACGCAGGAACCTATGCAGGTGTTCCCTGATTTCATCCACACCGGGCGCGCCCGATCGGGACCCAGCTTCTGTCCGTTAGACGCTTGAGATTAGAGTTGGTTAACAATTAAGAGTGGGCCGGGTGAAACTTTTCTATATTCCCCTTCCGAATTGGGAACCGGCGAAGTCATCCAAATCCCGAACGCAACCATCCCCCAGAATGGGATTCTTTTCAGACATCAATGGTTGTATGTCTGGGCATAAAGACGACGCTAAGATGCAAACCTTCCGATGTGAAGAGAGAAGCGAACGATTCCTCATGGAAGCGACCATCCAACTCGAGCACTCCCTTTTGCGCGTCCTGCTGGTCGGCAGCAAGGAGGAAGATTTTTTCTTAATCCGTGAGATCCTCGATCGCAATCATTGCGCTCTGCCAACCGAACTCGCTCATGCTCGCTCGGTGGAAGAGGCTGAAACGATGCTCCAGCGCGGTGAATATGGATTAGTGTTATTCGAATATGACATTGTGGACGCAGCAGCCACCAAGCTTCTCTTTGAGTTTCTGCACACGCAAGGCCCCACACCGTTCATCATGCTGACGGAGAACGCAGATGAGAAGGCGGTAGCTGACATCATCCAAGGTGGCGCTTACGAGTGCATGGAGAGCTCACAGCTCACCGGGAGCCAACCTGGTTCGAACCATCCGGTGTGCGCTCAATTTGCGCTCGACGCAGCAGGAACGTCAAGCGGCGGACCAATCCTGCGCAAGCTTTCCTTTGCGGTAGAACATTCTGCTGACACGATCCTAGTTACAAACAGCGAAGGCATCATTGATGCATGTCAACCCAGCTCTTGAAATGGTAACCGGCTATTCTCAGCAAGAAATCGCAGGCAAGAACCAGAACATCTTGAAGTCGGAGCTGCAGGCGCCGTTGCTCTACCGTGAGCTGTGGGAGACCATTCGCCCCGGGGACATTCGCCGCAGTATCGTGGTGATCGAGGTCTTTGACATTAACGCCGAGCAGTTGTTCCGCGGAACACAGACTGTTTTGCTGGTCGAGGACGAGTACGCCTTGCGCCGTGCGGCCGTCGAGTTCCTCGGTCTTCGCGGCTACACCGTTCTGGAGGCCAAAGACGGCCTTGACGCGTTATCTGTCATCAAGAACCACACTTCAACGGTTCACTTAGTAGTTATTGATGTAGTAATGCCTCAAATGAGTGGCGGAGAACTGGCGACGGAACTGGAAAGGATACACCCCGAGACTAAACTCTTGTTCGTTTCAGGCTACCCTGGACCAACGGTGTTAGATCACTAAGGTAGTCGACGTTGATAGCAACTTCCTGCAGAAAGCCTTCACCTTGAAACAACTCGCCAGCAAAGTCCGAATGGTTCTCGACCTTAACGATAAGGCCGGGCTCCGGACGGCTGATACTGTTGAAGATACTGTTGAACATGCCGTTTGAACATTCCCGCATGTCACGGCAAGATCCGTATTAGTTTCCCCCGTTTGAGTCGGAAGAGGTCTCCGCGCCAAGTCACAGTGTGGCCGCCGAGGCTGGCTATCCAGACCAAGATTGCAAATAAATCCCGGAGCGGGATGAGCCACAGATTCTTCAGCATCTGCTCATCTTCCAGGACCCCATGACCCACATTCACAGCAACCATTAAGCGCAGAAATAGAGTGAAGAACAGCGCTCCCCAAACCCAGACTGCCCCTCCACTCGCGGCTACGGCCAGCAATGCCCAGGGAAACCCAAATGTGAAAACCAGGCCGAAGTAGCCGCCCCTTCGAGCGTCCCGGACACCACGCGCCCACCGGAGCTGATGCGCCAGGAAATCGCGCAGGCGATAAGGCGGAAGAAAAGTTTCAACCACGACATTTGAGAGTTCGACGGTCAGCCCTAGGTCGGCGATGCGCTTTCCCAGTTCGTAGTCATCGGCAAGATAGTCGAGAAATGACGCGAAGCCACCGATCTTCTCCAAATCGGCGCGGCGGAATGCCAGGGTTGAGCCCAATCCGAATCGAATGCCGCCTTCAAGTTGGCGCGCGGCCAGTACGCCCGGGCAAAAATCCGTGGCAATACCCAGCGCTTCGAGTCTTGATCCCAGCGTCGCGGAGGCCACTCCCCGGTACAGGCAGGTGACCATTCCTACTCCCGGATCGGCCAGCGGTGCGACCAACCGGCGCAGATAGTCAGGGCGCACGCGAATGTCACTGTCGTTGACGACCATGTGCTCGTAGCGAGCTGCCGTCGACATCTGCGCCAGGTTGCTGACCTTCACATTCGATCCGAGAATCTTCGGACACCAAACCAGGAAAATTCTGCGGTCCGGAAATTCGTGCTGCAATTTCCTCACACTCTCGATCGCAGGATCTCCAGGGTCGCTCACGCCAAAAATGATTTCGTACTCAGGATAATCTTGCAGGCAATGGCTTCGGAAACTCTCATACATTTCCGGATCAGTACCCTTGAGCGGCTTGAGAATAGATACCGGAGGCAGCGTGAGGAGATGTGGGTCACCCGGCCGAGCAGGGTTGGCGTGGCCTTCAGCCTTCCGCTCGCGAAGAAACTTCGCCGCGCTCCATAAACAGAGAAGGTAATAGAGCGAACTGGAAACAATTCCGACGAATGCGACGATCTGAACGATTCGGAGGATAAGATGCGTCATGGGCCAACGCGGGCTAGGCTATTCGTAGCGCAGCGCCTCAATCGGATCGAGATTCGCAGCCTTCCACGCAGGATAGATGCCGAAGATGAGCCCGACTCCCGCGGCGGAAGTAAAGCCGAAAACCACCCAGAACGTGGACATATGGGCGGGCAGCGCGGGCCACAAAGCAGGAATCACCCATACGATCGCCGCTCCCAAAATAACTCCAATCACCCCGCCGACGGCAGTGAGAATTATCGCCTCCAAGGTGAACTGCAAAAGAATATCGCGCTTGCGCGCGCCGATCGCTTTACGAACTCCGATTTCGCGCGTCCTTTCGGTGACACTTACCAGCATGATGTTCATCACCCCGACGCCGCCGACAATCAGGCCCACACTCGAAACGGCAAATACCCCAACAAACAACATTCCGGTGAGCTGATTCCAAACGTCTGAGATCGAATCTGAGGTGAATACGGCAAAATTATCCGGCTTGTCGGGAGGAACCTTTCGCCGTCGGCGCAGCAGTTCGCGGATCTCATCAATTGCTTTCGGCATGTCGTCATGGGACGTGGCCTTGGCGCTGATCCAATGATCTTTCAATTCCGGGTGAAGCGTCTTGAAAGTAGTGAGCGGAAAAAAGATCCGGTTATCGTTGGGATCCTTGCCACCTCCAAACACAGACTTGAGCTTCGCCAGAACCCCGATCACTTCGAACAATCGTCCTTCGATGTTGATTTCCTTGCCCAACGGACTCTCGATGGGAAACAACTCTTCCGCTGTGTCATGGCCGAGAACGATGACGGTTGCGTGACGCTCATCATCGCCCTCGGTGAACCACCTGCCGGAGGACATCTGGAGATCAACAACATCCTTTACGGAAGCCGTATCTCCCTCAAGGATTGTGTTCTTCACTTTGCGATCTTCGTATTTCACCGCGAAAGTGCCGACACCCAGTTCCGGGCGGAAGAAGCGGATGCCGGCGCAAGCGGCCTTCACGTGCGGCAGTTGCATCACCGCTTCCGCGTCTTCGAAAGTCAGTTTTTTGCGGGTGCGCATCTCTTCGGTAGGCCGCCCGAATGTGAATGGCTCGATATGGTAAGCAAAGATGACGTTGGAGCCGATGCTGGCCACCACGTCCCGCACGTTGTCGTCGAGTCCTCGCCCAATTGCGGAAACTCCGATCACCATTGCGACGCCAATCACAATCCCGAGCACAGTCAGCGATGAGCGCAGCTTGTTGCCGCGAATCGTGTCCGTTGCCATCTGCACGATCTCGCCGAACTCGTCTTTGTCAATCATGAAGGAATTGCCGAAAGTCTTTCTAGGTTTCGAACCTTAATGCCACAATCGGGTCCAGCTTCGCCGCCTTGCTCGCAGGATAGACTCCGAAAAACACGCCTACACTGGCTGACACAATCAATCCCGCGGCAACGGCCCACAGTTTGATCGCCGAGGGCATTCCAATCAGGAGAGTGACTGTGAGAGCGATCGCCACGCCGAACAGCACGCCCAGCGCTCCGCCCGTAAGAGACAGGGTTACTGACTCGATCAGAAACTGCAGCAACACATCCTCACGCCGAGCCCCAAGCGCCTTGCGAATTCCAATTTCTCGCGTGCGCTCGGTCACCGCCACCAGCATAATGTTCATGATCACAATGCCGCCGACCACCAGAGAGATGCAGGCAATACCGATGGTTGCAACAAAAAAGGTCTGGCTAAAACTGGTCCAAATGCCCAGCAGGCTGGCATTGGTTTCAATATCAAAACTGTCGTCACTGCCAGGCTGGTCGTGGCGCCGAGCGCGCAATGCCGCGCGCGCTTCGCCAATCGCCTCTTCGAGCGGAACCCCTCCGCTTGCGGCCTTTCCTGAAATCCGCAGACTGTCCTGGTGCGAACCGTACTGCTTCATGCAGGAAGTGAGGGGCAGCATCACGAAATTGTCGGCGCTTTGGCCAAGGGTTGTGCCCTTCTTTTTTGCCACGCCGATCACCTGGTAGGTCCAACCGTCAACCCGGATCTCCTTGCCTAAAGGATCGACGCCAGGCATCAGGTGCTCGACGATGTCATTTCCAACCACCACGACCGGAGATCGATTACTTACATCGGTGTCGTTGATCATTCGGCCCGAGGCTAGATCGGTATCGAGAATCGTGGCCATTGCCGGCGTCAGGCCTCGCACCAGCGTATCGCTGATGGACTGCTCGGCGTACTTCACCTTGCCGGTTTCATTCCGTGTAGTCGCGCCCACCAGTTCGCAATGCCGGCACGCGGCGGCGACAGCCAGGTAATCTTCCATCGTGAGATCTTTGCGTTTCTCCCCTTCAAGATAGTGGTCAACATTCGTCACTGCAGGAGAAACTTTGAAGATCAGGAAGATATCCGCGCCCAGATTGAAGATTTTCTGCGCCACGTAATCGTTGATGCCGGAGACGAACGTGACCACGGCGATCACCGCCGCCACTCCGATGACCACGCCCAGAAGGGTTAGCACGGAACGCAGCTTATTCACCCATAGCGACTGAAAAGCAATTCTGATGGCTTCGAGGATGTGCATAGATCGGGTGTCGCTGCCCGGGCGTAGGCTTAGGCCCTAAACTGTACGTTCAACTGAGCACACGTCACAAGTTCTTGCCGGTACAAGTCTATCAGTCAGGTGACTGGTCCCTGAATCATTTCATACTGCGTTAGCTGGCGTGATCGTGTACACTCTCGCCTTTTCTTGGAGTCAACAAGGAGAGTTGCGCGATGAAGACATCCACATCTGCGGTTTTGCTGTGGTGCGCGTTTATGCTTGTGAGCGCTGGCGCAGCTCTCGGGCAGACCAGCGGAAAGGCAGAGGATGCATCCTGGCAGCGGACGCCGCGTGGCTGAAGGTTTATCAGGCGAAGGACCTGGCTAAATCGGTTGCGTTCTGCGACGAACAAGCCTCTATGTTGGCGCCCAACGCTCCCATAGCGACCGGGAAGGATGCCGTTGCGAAACTGATCGCGGATGATTTTGCGCACGACACTGTAACCTGGCACGCGAACAAAGTCGGGGTCGCCCGTTCCGGCGACCTCGGCTATACGAGCGGCACAACCGAAGATAGTATTAAGGACCCATCGGGAAAAACTATCTCCGACAGGGGCAAGTACCTGACAGTCTGGAAGAAGCAGGTGGACGGGTCGTGGAAAGTCCTGTACGACATGTTCAACTCCGACCTGCCTCCGTCCCGCTAGCCTCATCCCATATATCGCATATAATGATCAGGTTGGCAGCTGGACCGGACGGTCGCTTCCCGTGTCGTCAGATGCGGGCAGAGGAAAGTCCGAACTCCGCAGAGCAGTGTGCCGGATAACGTCCGGGAGGCCGGGTTCAAGCCCGTCCGACGGAAAGTGCCACAGAAAACATACCGCCCCCCTCTTTCGAGACTTTGTTTCGCGAGATCAGGGTAAGGGTGAAAAGGTGCGGTAAGAGCGCACCGCCGGTGCAGTAATGCAGCGGGCAGGGCAAACCACACACGGAGCAAGACCAAATAGGAAGGGAGCCGGAACTTGGTTCTCACGAATCAGATTTCGGCACGTGCCGGCTCGGTGCGTCCAACCTTCGGGTAGGTCGCTAGAGCCTTGCAGCGATGCGAGGCCCAGAGGAATGACCGTCCCGCTGGAGCAATCCGGCGGACAGAATTCGGCTTACAGGTCCGGCTGCCACAAGTTCTTATTTTCAATCACTTACAGAACACCGAATCCCGTTGTGACGCCGGTGTGACGCAGTTGAACGGTTTCAGACATAGGCTCGGTCTTCGTTTGCTTGAGAATCGCCTTGCGCATGAGCCCGAAGAAAGGGCCTACCACACTCTACTACAGGCGAAACTTCCAGAACGCGGCACCGAAACACTTGATCCCTGTCTCAGCGGAAAGAATGATGAACGATGCCACCTTCGCGTAGCCTAACCCCTGCGGAAAACCCGCCACCCACTGCGAAAAAGAACTGACAATCCCCAGAAAACGCGTGGTGTGTGGACTGCTTTCTCGCTTCGTCCACGGACACATAGGGACGTCCGCAAGGTGTGAGATTATTCTTTGATCGAGTTCTGGCAGTACAAGGTGATGATGGCTTTACGTGAACGAATCTGATCCCAAACTTCTGGACCTGCAATCTGCTCTTGCTGAGGTGCAGCGCCTACGGGAAGAAAATGTTCGTCTGCGGGTTCTTTTGCAAGAGCACGGCATACAGCTTCCGGTGGTGCAGTCCCCGAACGGCATTCCCTTCAGAACGAGCACCCAACCAATTGCGCATGCCCCTGTCTTGAAAGCTGAACAACGCATTGCTTTGTTCCGGATCCTCTTCCAAGGACGCGACGACGTTTATGCAGTTCGCTGGGAGAACACCGACGGGCGATCTGGGTACATGCCCAAGGCAGATCGTGACTGGAAGGCCTATCTTCGCGCCAAAGACGAGGATCGCAAGAAGGTTGACCGCCAGACTCGGAAGTTCAGACCGCTGACTGACGAGGTAGTCCGTGGGCACCTCGTCGGAGATAACACCGTCGGCATTTATCCGCTGCTGCAGGATGAGACCTGCTGGTTCCTCGCGGTCGATTTCGATAAGAAAACATGGCAAAAGGATGCTACTGCGTTTCTGGCCATATGCGGCGAACTGAAAGTGCCAGCGGCACTGGAGCGTTCGCGCTCAGGCAACGGTGGCCATGTGTGGATCTTCTTCGACCATCCAGTTCCCGCAAGCACAGCGCGAAAACTGGGCTGTGCAATCCTGACTCGGGCCATGGAGTCCCGTCACCAACTTGGATTGGATTCATACGACCGCTTCTTTCCCAACCAAGACACCATGCCAAAGGGCGGACTTGGCAACCTGATCGCGCTGCCA
>Ga0073928_10001532_pt1 | contig 44058 bp, 31 predicted proteins | sample PaiPotPPA55metaG_FD_76969 | JGI IMG/M metagenome (GOLD analysis project Ga0073928, IMG submission 76969) | Iron sulfur acid spring bacterial and archeal communities from Banff, Canada, to study Microbial Dark Matter (Phase II) - Paint Pots PPA... ...
AATCCGATCGTCACATCGTGCAAATTTGGGACGCCGACGGCTCTCACCTCATCACCACAGTGCTCGCAATCAACAACGTGCGCTTGAAGCCAACGGGCAAGACCGTGGTCAAGTTCGCCGAGCGCTCGGGCGACAACCCGGAAGCACTGAAGGCATGGTTTTATCCTGGTGATAATTTTGGCCAGGAGTTTGTTTATCCCCGGCAACGCGCGACGCAACTCGCGATGGAGTCGAAGAATTCGGTTCCGGCAATGTCCGACGAATCCGCTTCAGTGGATCTAAACACACAGGTAACTGAAGTGGCTCCTCAGGAACAACCGGTGGTCGAACCTGCACCCACAACGACAGCGACCGAGATGCCGGCTGCAACTCCGGCTCCTGAGCCGGTTGTTTCCGCAGAGCCGACTGAACTGCCGAAGACGGCAAGCTCGCTGCCGCTTATCGCTTTAATCGGCGTAGCGTCGCTCGGGCTGGCCATCGGATTGAAGCGTTTCTCAAGCTGACCGAAATGTAAGGAACTCCGCGTCGCGAGGGCGATTATATCGTCCTCGCGATGTAAGGAGATTTGAGTGGCTACTTGGTGCACCGATCCCTCACAGAAAGCCAGTCGATTCGCCGCAATTTATCTGATCGCCGCAGTTTTGCTTCTCTGGGTTTCTTCCGCAGTGCACTCGCAACCCGGGGGTTTTGTCACACTTCAATCGGCCCAATCGACCATCGCGGTGAAGACCGAGTTAGTTCCGCTGCCCGTGAGCGTTACGGATGCAAGCGGAAACGTTGTCGCTGGACTTAAGCTTCAGGACTTCCGCATATACGAGAATGGCCGCCCGCAAGATATCTCTCTGTTCGAGGATGGAGATAATCCTGTAAGCGTCGGACTGATTGTCGATCATAGCCGCAGCATGGGTGCGAAGCTTCCCGCCGTGGCCGCTGCCGTTGCGGCGTTCGCGCGTTCGAGCAATCCTCAAGACGAAATGTTCGTTGTGGATTTCAACGATGACGTAATGGTTGAATTGATGAACGGAAAAGCGTTTACGAGCGACGCAAGCGAGCTTGCGAAGGCAGTACGCGCAGTCGCCGCCCGCGGCCGCACCGCGCTGTATGATGCCATCGCCGAGGGCCTCGTCCATTTGCAGCTTGCCCATTGGGGCAGGAAAGCATTAATAATCGTTAGCGATGGCGGAGACAATGCGAGCCAGCAGAAATTTTCGCAGGTTCTCGCGCTTGCTCGACGTTCGCAAGTAATGATTTACTCCATCGTGCTGGTCGGCGCCGATGAAGAGGAAAATCCAAAAATCCTTCAGCGACTCTCCAAGGAGACGGGCGGGGTCGCATACTTTCCGAGTTCCGTGGAAAGTGTCACGGACGTATCGATGCGAATCGCGCGGGATCTGCGGGAACAGTACACGTTGGGTTTCGTTCCCGAAAAACTAGACAAAAGCGGATCGTTTCGGAAGCTTGACGTTAAAGTGACGGCAGCCGGACGCGGGAAAATCCATGTTCGGACGCGGCCCGGATATTTTGTGGGCGACGAGAAGCAGGCGGGCGCCGCTCCCGCGAAGAGCGCATCGTGAATCCTCCGCGCCGGACGTCTAAGAAGCCTCGGAAACGTGGGCGGATATTCGTTCGTGCGGCGTACCTCTTTTTTCTGACGGTAGGTATTGTTGGGCTCGGATGCGCAGGTTATATTGTGGCTGACGAGTATATTTATCAGGGAGTTGAGGCCGCGAAATTTGAGTCCGCCACAAAAGCGATTGCGACCGAACCGCCGATTGCGAGCGCGTCGAAGCGCGTTATCGTCAACGAAGGCGTGATTGGCGAGCTTGAGGTTCCTCGCCTGGGCTTGAAAGTCGCCGTTGTCCAAGGGGATTCGGACAGGATCCTGCGTCGGGCAGTGGGGCATCTCGCAGCCACGGCGATGCCTGGAGAAATAGGCAACGTAGCGCTTGCCGGACACCGCGATACTTTCTTTCGTCCATTGCGAAAAATTGGACCGGGCGACGCGATCGCTTTCAAGACCTACGACGGCGATTTTGAATATCGAGTGGAATCCGTAGAAGTCGTATCGCCCCGCAATGTCGAAGTTCTGAAGCCGACGGGCGCACGGACGCTGACCCTGGTCACTTGCTATCCTTTCTACTACGTTGGTGCCGCGCCGAACCGTTTCATTGTCCGGGCGATACAGGTGGAGCACTCGCCCTCCCCCTGAACCGTTAACCTCGTTGTATTCCTGCGATCGTACCCGGTGCGGCTATTTCCAAATCAATTGCTTCACGCTCGACTTCAAGTTGAGACGTTCGAAAATCATTGCGGCTTTCGTCGAAGCCGAGTTGCATGCTTGGTAGACGCTGCTGACGATTAACGGATAGGGACAATTCGCCCAGTCTCTTGATTCCGCGATAGCGATTCTTTCGTGTTTTCGCGGAGAATTTCTTCATATATTTGTCGAACGATCCATCCAGGTGAATCAACAAGTGCGGCGACGTTCCTCTCCGGTTGTAGTAACGAAAGAATTTCCGGAGCAGCGGGCTATCCGCCGACTGAAAACCATCTAGGGCAGTACTGTCCCTAAATCGGTGTGCAAGTTACAATGCTTAAAGAACCTAGATTCGGAGGGGTGGGTGAGCGGTTGAAACCGGCGGTCTTGAAAACCGTTAGGCCTCAAAAGGGCCTCGTGGGTTCGAATCCCACCCCCTCCGCCAGCCAGTCTTGGGTTTTCTCTCTGTTCCCCCAATTCCAGCGGAACGCCTAAATTTGCGGCCTAATTGATGAGATTTGGAAACCTCCGCTGGGGCCTCGGTAGCCGTAATTGCCCAAAGCCTAGAAAAACTGGACTATTTCTCTCGATTCAATCACGAGGTGTACTTCGTAGCCATGTTCATAAGACGTGGGCTGCTCGAAGATTGTACCGGCCTCCTCCTTGCAGGGCGTAGCAACGCTGGCCTGCGGGCACGGATACGATTCGAAATACCTTGGGCTTACAGGGGGCACTGCAGAATTTGCGTCATATGAAGCGCTCAGTGTTCCTTTTGTGTGCCGAGTGTTTCCGAAACCTTATTCCGGAGGTGCAGGGCCTCTGGTAGCTGCCTTGCGTATAGCTCGGTGAGGATACTCAAGAATGTTTTCGCAGATCGGGCTGCAGCTCGACTTCATTCCGCAGACATCTCCAACACGCCGTAAATGCTTCGGCAAACAGAACGCCAAGTCCGTTCTGGTGCCAGTCGCGGTCTTCAAATGACCCCACCACGCCCGCCAGGTGCTTAATCCCCCATGACAGCAAGATCTGGCGACTTGTCCGTGCTCGGTTCGCCCGTTCGGACCTGATAGCCTTGCGAAGCGAGATAGATCGCGAAATTTCCGTTAACGGTGCCGACATCCAGAATTGCCGCGTCCGCTAGTAATCCAAGTTTTTTCAATGCGCGGGCGCCATCTCCTGAGACGGTGTCAAACCTCGGACCGAGAATCTTGCCTATTGCTTTGGTATCCATTTTCGACTATGCGCCCAGCATTCGGAATCCACGATCGGAGCGAATTTCGAGCAAATCTTCATTCCGCTTGGATTCAAGCTGGGAAAACCGGCGAAGGAATCCTGACCTCCGCCGGCTACTGTGATCCGGCAGCTCCCAACTTCTGTTTTAGTTGCCAGCGACCACGGTCTGCGTTTTTCCTCGGGCGAGTTCCTGCCGCTTCGGTTTCGGATACACGAATTCATGCCCGTTCGTGCGGCCCGGATAGAACCAAGCAACGATGGCCTCGACCTTTCCCTCGCCCTCATTGGCGAGCACGAATGCGGACTGCCCAGTAGCCTCTCGCCGTTCGCGCGGAACGGTGAAGAGGGTCGCGATAAACTCGTGCTTTTCGTTCAAGATCTGCACGATACCTGTGTTGCCGACGTTCCGAAGCAGTTGAATCCAGTAGCTGCCAGCGAGCAGAGTCTTTCGGGGAATTTGGACCGGCTCGTTGAAGGCTGCAAAAGCAATCATTAAGCCAAGAATTGAAAGCGTCTTTCGAATAAGCACTTGGTGGTTTCTCCTCAAAAAAATTAGACGTGCTAATTGAATAACAAAGACCCAATAACCGCATTGCCCAGTCCTGCGTAGATTAGACCGGTGCCCGTGCAGTCTTATTCCGTCGGATTCATACCTTCCGATCGGTAGGTTGGGGAAATGCAAAAATCTCGCTGCCTCGCAAACCGTATCTGCTTGTGGAATGAATGGCCGGGAAGCTGCCCCCACTCACAATTGGTGTGCCTGGCAGGTGAGCTTGTTGAGACCGGAACGCGAAGTGATCGCCGAAACGAAAAACGCGAAAACTCGGATCCGTTATTCGTGATCAAAATCAACGCCGGTTTGGCAGAAATGCTTCTTGCCGCTCATCGAAATGCGAATCAATCCAGCCGGGTGAAAGATTTTCAGCGCGGCGTCGCGCACGAGAAAAATTTGGGCGATGTCTAAGCAGGACTACCCACCAGAAGAGCGGGTCAATGCGGATACATACCGGCGAAACCCAGGTTCGGAGATGCTGATAATTTCACCATGAAAAAGTTTCAGCCGTTCGATTAGTTTGGGGATTTCTGAGCCGAACAATTCCGCCAGGCGAATGTGGAAGCAAAATGAATCACGGAATCTGTATTCGAGAACGATGCCTGCTCCGTTTGCATTTGTCATTTCGCACCCGCCCCAGCAAACGCCGCATCGGATTCAGCAAGCTGTTCGCGCACGGCCTCTGCGGTTAAACGCGAGATCGTAAGGCCCAGCGTTGTTCTTGTCCGCGGCGAAATGAACAGGATGACCGATTCCATTTTGCCGGGAATTTCCTTCAAAACGCCCACGTATCTTCCGCCTCCGGCGGCAACAAGCGAGGAAAGTTCCTCTTCGCTCAACTTCAGAACCTCGGTGTCTTCAATTTCCGGCTCTCGTCGCTGTATGCGCTTGTCCATACTCTTTCCAACCCTTTTGCTGGCTTGTTTATTCCCAGCTCGGCCACCGGCGTTTTTCCGCCTCGACTTGAGAAATTCTGCGCACTTTGGGAATTTTTTCGCCGGCTCCGCGGTCTGGACACTAGCAAGAGTGTAAGAGGGGGGCACAGTTCAAGGTTTGCCCAAGAAATAAGACGACAAATGACGGAGCGCTTCGTGGCGTTTTGAAGCAGCACTCGAATCGGTGTTCCTCATACTTTTGCGCTTTCGGACGGTGACGCCTTGTAAGCGGAGTATGGCAGAAGAAAACAATTCACTTGGAGGCTGCGAGACTTATGAATCCAAAAAGATGGTTCTTACTGAACTTTGCACTTCTCATTGCGGTCGCATTTTCCGCGATACAACTTTCGGCGCAGACTCAGACCACAGGTGAAATCGTCGGCGTCGTGACCGATCCGTCAGGCGCAGTCGTGCCGAACGCGAAAGTCACGCTTAAGGATAATTCAAAGGGCTCCACGCAGAGCGCCGAGACTAACAAGGAGGGCGTATACCACTTTCAACTTCTGAGCCCCAGCAACTACACAATCACTGTGAACTCCTCCGGTTTCCAGGAAACTGGAACAATAGTAGACGTTGCCCTCGGACAGGTTACCAGCGCCGATGTCCAGCTCACACTTGGGTCTGCCTCACAGACCGTAACCGTCGTCGCGGAAAATGTGCCGCTGATTCAAACAGAGAATGGAAATGTGGCGACCACGTTTAACCAGCAGCAGCTCAGCGAAACGCCTAACCCCGGCAACGACCTTACCGATTTTGTCCAGACTGCTCCGGGCGTGGTGATGAACACCGCTGGTGGATTGGGTAACTTTTCCGACCACGGAGTCGGCGCTGCGTCGAACTTGTTTACCCTCGACGGAATGGATGACAACGATCCCTTCCTCAATTTAAACAACTCTGGCGCCACGAACCTGCTACTCGGCGCGAACGAGATCCAAGAGAGCACCATTGTAAGCAACGGGTACTCGGGAGAATACGGCAGCCTGGCAGGTGCCAGCGTCAACTACGTCACAAAGTCCGGCGGCAACGATTTTCACGGCAACGCGATCTACTACTGGAATGGCAGCGCTTTCAACGCCAACGATTGGTTTCTGAACAATGTGGGTAGACCCAAGAACTTCAGCAACGCCAACCAGTGGGCTGGTTCACTCGGCGGTCCAATCAAGAAGAACAAGGCGTTCTTCTACTTCAATACCGAGGGTTTGCGAGTCGTCGTTCCTGTAAGCACCGCCGTGGCGTTTCCCAGCCAGGCGTTTCAGACCGCGACCATTGCCAATTTAGAGAACAAAGACGGTTTCTCCGCCAATTCCGCGACCGTCAAGTTCTACCAAAACATATTCAGTCTCTACAATAACGCCAAGGGAGCGGCCAACGCCGTGCCGGGGGCCGGGTTTTTGTCTCAGGATCCCCTAGGTTGCAACGGCTTCATGGGGTTGGGACCTGGTGTCCATTGCTCCTCGTTTTTCCAGGCGGCCGACAACAATCTAACGAACGAACAGCAGTTTGCCGGCCGCGTCGACTACAACGCTTCGAACAACGATCGCGTATTTCTGCGCGTTCTGTACGATAAGGGCGTGCAAGCCGCCAATACGGACCCGATCAGTCCGCTTTTCAACATCACCAGCACCCAACCGCAATGGCAGGGCCAGTTGAACGAGACGCACACATTCAATTCGTCCATGGTGAACCAGTTCATTCTAGCCGGGCAGTGGTACAGCGCGACCTTCGACAACCCTAATCGTGCAGCAACTCTTGCGGCGTTTCCCACCACCATCGCTTTCGGGGGCGCCATGATTCCGTGGTTCAACATCGGCGGAACTGCCGCCGGCGGTGCAGGGGATGCGTTCTTCCCGCAGGGACGAAACACCACGCAGTATCAGGTTGGCGATGACCTTTCGAAGACGTTGGGCAATCACACGCTCAAAGTCGGAGCGAAGTTCCGCCGCTACGATGTGAGCGATCAGGACTTTGGCGTATTCACGAGCGGCCTGGTATCACCCCTTTCAGTTACGGCGTTCTTCAATGGTGGTGTGGACCCGGCAACTGGCACACCTTCGGTTCTGCAGCAAAGCTTCCCCTCGGCGTTGTCGCAGCCGATCGCTCTCTATACGCTGGCTTTCTATGGGGAAGACGACTGGAAAATAAGGTCGAACCTCACCCTTACCTTCGCTCTTCGGGTGGAGCACCAGTCCAACCCCGTCTGCCAGACCAATTGCTTTAACCGTTTGAACGCTCCGTTCCTGTTGGCTAACAATAACGTCAACACCCCCTACAGCGCCGATGTTTTGCAGGGATTGAATCAGGAACTGCAGGGTCTGAGCTCGATTCTTTGGCAGCCTCGGTTCGGATTCGCGTGGTCGCCCCGTGGATCGCACAGCACGGTGATCCGCGGAGGAATCGGACTTTTCAACGACGCCTTCCCCGCCGTGTTCACTGACAACTTTGCATCCAACGCGCCAGGGGTCAACACTTTCAATGTCTTTGGAAGCAACATAGCTCCGGGCGAAACTCTCAACGGTGGCAACTTGTTTGCCCAGGCGGCCGCCGACAACGCCGGCTTGATCAACGGTTTCAAGAACAACCAGACGTTGGCTCAAATCCAGGCAAATGTTCCAGCATTCGTTCCTCCTAGCCTGTTCAGCGCCAACAAGCAAACTCGGATTGCCCAGTTCCAGAAATGGAGCTTGGAAATCCAACAGGAAGTTGGCAAGAACAGCTCCTTCGATATCGCTTACAACGGAAACCACAGCATTCACGACCTAGTGGATCGCAATGGCGTAAACGGATTTTGCACTCCTGGCGTTGGGCAATGCGCCACCGTTCCCAATTTTGTCGGTCTTCCCGGTGCTCCGTTCGACCCACGGTTCGGCACTGTTAGCCTTCTGGACACCAGCGGCATCTCGAACTACGAAGGCGTGACTTTTTCGTTCAAGCACAACATCAATGGCGGCTGGGGGAAAGGCGTACTGCTAACCAACTATACCTATAGCCACGCCTTTGACGACGTTTCCAATGGTGGAAACCCGAACGTCTTCTTCTCCGGGACTTCCATTACCTCAGCCATAAACCCATTCAACATCGGCCAAAACTACGGCCCTTCAGACTACGACGTCCGCCATTACTTCAGCGCGAGCTACGTTTGGGAGTTGCCTGTCCGTCGCGCTTTGCTGGGCCATGGCTGGGCGCCTCTCGTAGACGGCTGGCAGGTGTCCGGCACGATTTTCGCCCGCACCGGTCTTCCTTACTCGGTGTTTGATGGTGGCCTCGATGGTCTTCTCTCGGCACAGGGTTTTGGCGGTTCTGTTCTCCCGCAGTTCCTCGGGGGACCGACCTCCAGTTGCGGAGAAGGCGCAGCATCGGGCGCAGCTCCCTGCCTTACCGGCGCCCAGTTTGCTCCGTCGCTGTCGGAGAAAAACTTTATCGGCGGACTCCGTAATATTTTCCGAGGACCCAACTACTGGAATACAGACTTCACGGCCCAAAAGCAGACGAAAATCCCCCGCTGGGAAAAGGGTCAATTCGGGCTGGCCTTCCAGTTCTTCAATCTGTTCAACCACCCGAATTTCAATCTCCCGAACAACAATCTGACTGGAGCGCTCGGATCGATCGCTTCAGCCGTCAGCGAGCCGACCAGCATTCTCGGTTCGGGACTTGGCGGAGATGCTTCAGTCCGAATTATTCAGGTGAAAACAACTCTGACGTTTTAGTCCCCGCACCGAACTGCGGCCCGGATCGCACCCCGGGCCGCAGCATCCGGCGGTCACCGCAACGCCGATAAAGTAGAGTGAGGAGAGTGAAAGTATGCGTGCCGGACGAGTGTGGCAGATTGGGGCCGCGATGTTGGTTAGCGCGAGTCCCCTCCTCGCGCAAACCGATCCCTGCCTTCATCGTTCCGTCGCTATCAATGTGTTCGACAACCAAGGCGAGATAGTTCCGGGCCTCACCGCGCGCAATTTTCAAGCATCCTTTCGCCACCAGGCGATAAAGATTCTTTCGGCCGCTCAGAGCAGCGCGCCACGAGTTGTGATCGTGCTCGACGCCAGCGAGACCATGCTCGGCGCAAAATCCGAATGGGACTTTTCCATCGATTCGGCAAGGCAGTTGAGCAACACACTTCCTCGGGGTGCATCGCTTGGACTGATCGTATTCTCAGGCGACATCGAAAAAACCATTTCGCTGACAGATGACCGCCAGGCGATAGCGGCCGAACTCGACAGTCTGAAGTTGGATCACCAGGCCATCACAACGGGAACTCGAAAGACTGGACTTTGGGACGCGATGGGCCAAGCCCTGTCGCTCTTCGGTGCGCCGGAGGCGGGCGACGCGATTTATGTGATCTCGGACGGATTGGATAAAACCAGCCACCTCCAGCTGAGAAGCTTCGAGCGCTCCATGGGCACTGTCAGGATTTTCGCTTTGGTGTCGGCTCCGTATCCGAATGCAACCCCTGCTTCAGGTATTGGTGAGCAACTCTTGCACCTTGCGGGAGATTCCGGAGGATCGACGTTGATTGTTTCGACCGAACCCAGCGTTGAGAGGGATGACCCCGTATTCGCGCCGTTTGAGCCTCCGCCCTACTTTGAAAGAGTACTGACAGGCAGACAGATCGCTACTGCAAAGGAGGCGCAGTTCCGGCGAATCGGATCTTTTTATGGAGTCGAGGTTCAGCTACCAGGCCGACTCGAAAAAAAGAGCAATTGGAGCCTGAAGGCCGAAGTCGGGATCGACTTGGGCAGCCACGGCCTGAACATCATCTACCCAAAACAGCTCCAACCATGCGAGGTTGCGAACCCATCTGCTAACACAGACCCATGAGCTATTGCTGACGGCCGCGTTCGCTCTTTCTGCAGTAAGGCCAGAACCCCGTTGACTTCATCAGGGGCGACTGTGGCTTGCACGAAGAGGGGAAGTTGGCAATGGTCGGCAGAGATTCAGGGAGTTATCAAAGCTCTAAATGGCCAGAGCCTGTCGCATACGACTAGTGGAGAAGGTTTGGGCAGAAGAGCGGTTTGATGTCGAACGGATTTACCCTCATCGATCGCTCATCGCACCACAACCCTGCCGGCCATTTTCGGGTGAATCGAGCAGAAGTAGGGGTAGGTTCCGGCCTTCGTAAACGTGTGAGAAAACCTCTCGTCGGTGTCCAGCACCTTGGACTTAAACACTTTGTCCCTGCTGACAACCGTATGGGGAATGTCGTCTTGGTTTGTCCACGTAACTGTCGTTCCAACAGTCACGGTGAGGGTTGCCGGCGCAAGGGTGAAATTATCAATTTTCACTTCCGCAGTTGTCCGTGCGGGTTGCTGGGTATTTGCCGCGACGCTCGGTGATCCTGCCAACAGCAGTACCATCGCGATCGTCACCGCCACCAAAAGGGCAATACACAGACGTCTGCCCATCATCTTTAGCTCCTCTTCGGATTTCGTTAGAATTCATTTCCTCACTGGGACCGGATTGTTTCTGCTTTCATCACAGCGTTCCTACTTCTTTCTCCGTTCCATTCTCCGCGTGCCATTCGTTGGCGGCGCGGGATGGATGGGGGATGCCCGCGCCACCGTTGGACGTGCTTTCTTTCATCTAGACTGCCGCGGCGCCTGTCTTATTCCAAGTTCATCCGCATTCTTTGCTTGTGCTTCACAAAAGAGCGTCCGTCGAGAATAAAATCGCCGTTTAGCCGGTTTTTACATATGAAGCATCGCGGATCGAATGTTTGCACTTCACACTCGCAAATTCCAGCACCAAGGAGGTTTATGCGTGAGTGGTAATCTTGGCTGTTCAGCCCTTCACAGCTATTTCGACCGCGAGCTGAGCGGCGACCGTATCGCCGAATTCGAGCGCCACCTCGAGCATTGCACCATATGTGTCGCAGAGCTCGGTGCCTCCGATTCTATTCGCAACTCGTTGCGACGCGCTCAGCTCTATGAGTATGCGCCGGCCTCGCTCAGGTGGAAGATTTGCACTGATCTGCGCACCAAAGCGCCCTTGCTCACTGCATCGCGGACTCGACCTTGGTACTGGCTCGCTGCTGCAGCCGCCGTCCTTCTTGTCGCATGTGTGGGATGGAGAATGAGGTTCGGACCCGGCGAAGACTACCAAGCCGAAGTCGCTGCAGAAATTGTCGATGCCCATCTACGTTCGCTGCAGCCAGGCCACTTGACTGTCGTCGCCTCCAGCGATGGGCGCACGGTAAGGACGTGGTTCGACAGCAAGCTGAAATTCTCTGTCCCGGTGCACGATTTTGCGAATTACGGCTTTCCATTGCACGGAGCGCGCGTGGATGTTGTTGAAGGCCGGTCTGTAGCTGCGCTGGTCTATTCCCGTTACGAGCATGCAGTGAATGTTTTCGTTTGGCCCTCTCGTGAACGGGACGCCTCTCCGCACGCAGGCTCACGGCAAGGCTATCAGTGGATAGATTGGCGAAAAGGCAAAATAGAATTCTGTGCTGTCTCCGCCGCACCCGCTGCCGACCTCGAACAGCTTCAGGGGCTTTTGACTGAGTAGTCAAGAACAAACGCGCAAAGGATATTCGAAATGGACAGACAGCGCAGTGTAGCAACGACTTTGATCCTCACTCCGAACGCACAATTCTGAATATCAAATTTTCTCGTTCAACGAGGGAGGCCGATACGCCGCACAAGATCCTGAAAGCGCGCGTCCGAGCGGAGTGAATCGAAACCAGGTCGTAGCAAGACGCCCGGGTTAAATCGCCCCTCATAGGCTTTTTCGAGCCACTCCATAGCTTGCCGGGTATCTCCGAGGGATGCATAGATCGTGGCGATCTCCGAAGCATCTGAATAACTGGGGCTTGAGCGCTTTTTCAAATCGTTCAGCAGCTTTACCGCTTCGCTTCTCTTGCCGGACGCGGCGTAGGCGCGAGCAAGGTTCGCCGTGGTTGTCGGGCTACCGCCGGAAAGCTGGACTGCTATCTGGAATTCTTGCACCGCTTCCTCCAGCATGTGCTTTTGGAGGTATGCTTGGGCGAGTTGATTGTGTGCGAGAGCAAAATTGGGATCCATTGCGATCGTCTTACGGCTTTGACGTATCGATTCATCATAAGAATGCACGAGGACAAGAAGCTCCGCCAAGTCGGCATTAATGATAAGAGATAGCGGATCCAGGTTTTCCGCTTTTCCCATTTCTGCGATTGCTTCGCCATAGCGGCCCAATACACCTAAATGCCAGGCGTACCAATGGTGGGCGGTGGCGTAGCCCGGGTTCAGCTCAATGGCCCGCCGGAATTCCTTGTCGGCAGAGTTGAAGTCCCAGTCGAAGGCATCGAAGCAAAAGGCCAGAGAGTTGTGGGCTTCGCCGAGCGCGCTGTCCAGTTCCAGAGCCTTGATCGCAGCGGCCTTCGCTTTAGGCAATGCCTCCTTGGGCGTCATCACCGCATACTGCCAATCTCCCAGCAAAGCATAAGTGTCGGCTAGGCCGGAATAAGGTTGGGCGTACTTGGGGTCCTCTTCAATTGCCTGGTTGAAATAAGCCAAGGCAACTTTCAAGCCATCCGCCGTGCGCTTATTCCAGAAGTAGCGCCCTTTGAGATAGGACTCGTACGCTTCGGGATTAACAAGCTTGACATTCTTAAGCGCCGCCTGTTCCTGCGGATTCAATTCGATCCGGATTTGATCTGCAATGGCTCTCGCCACTTTGTTCTGGAGCGACAACGCATCACGCAATTCACCCTCATAGCTCTGGGACCATAAGTGCTTGTCCGAAGAGGCCTCGATCAACTGTGCCGTGATGCGGACCTGGTCGCCGGAACGGAGCATGGTGCCTTCCACCACCGCGTCCACATTCAGCTCACGAGCAATCTGCGGCAAAGGCTTGCGTACATGTTTATAGGCCATCACCGAGGTACGCGAGATCACTCGCAGCGCGCTGATCTGGCCAAGGTCGGAAATCAACTCGTCGGTCATTCCGTCAGCGAAGTAGTCCTGAGACGCATCGCTCGAGAGGCTCTCGAAAGGAAGGACAGCCAGGGAGCGAATCACCGGCCGATTCCAGGAATAAATCTTCCAAGTGGCGAGCGATGCGATCAATAGGAGCAGCACGATCACACTCGCCTTCCACGCAAGTGACGGCAGAAAACGTGTGCGCGATGCATGTTTGCCAGGCAGATTCCAGCGACCGGCAGCTTCTGCCGGAGAGCGAGGCTGATCCGGGCTGCTAACAGGCGTTGTTTCGGCGGTCTTGACCTCCGCAAGGAAGCGGTAGCCGCGTCGGGCAACGGTTTCCACAAAACGGGGACTCTCGGCCGAGTCGCCGAGGGCCTCACGGATTTTGTTGACCGCTTTGTTGAGCCCATGGTCGAAATCTACGAAAGTGTCCGCACGCAAGATTTTCTTTTGAAGTTCCTCGCGAGTTACGACCTCGCCTGGGTGTTCAAGCAGAGTCGCTAGGAGTTGGAAAGGCTGCTCCTGAAGACGAACTCGTAGGCCATGCTTGCGCAATTCGCCAGCGCGAGGATCCAGTTCGAAAACTCCAAAACGAAGGCGCCCGCGAAACTGATCGTCTTCTCGCATGGCGAGGTGGACCGCAGCGGAAGGAAGTGTACCACCAGGCGGACTGCACGAGAATAAGGGTGGGAATGCTTTCGTATAAGTCCCCTATTGAGTGAAAGTTATCAGGGGACCCCCATTCCAGCGCGAAAGAACTGCCCGTCCATTGCTGCGATCTCACGGGCGAACCATAGTGAGGCCCTCAAAGCGCACGGGTGGGACGCGGAACCGTTCGCAGGAAGGGTTTCAATGCTCGAACAGAATAGTCTTCCGAATTTTGAACAGGTTCTCTTGCCCCATCTTGACGCCGCTTACAATTTGGCCCGCTGGCTGACTCGCAATGAGCAGGACGCACGGGACGCTGTCCAGGAAGCATACCTACGCGCTTTCCGATTCTTTCCTAGCTTCCGCGGCGGCGATGCGCGCGCTTGGCTCATGAAAATTGTCCGTAATACCTGTTATACCTGGCTGCATGTAAACGGTCCGCTGAAAGACGCCGCGGAATTCGACGAAAATCTCTTCTCCCCTGATCCTCGCGCTCTCAATCCAGAACAAGTAGTGCTCCAAAACGACAAAGGCGTTCTCGTGCGAAAAGCGCTGGAGGAACTCCCGCCGAATTTTCGTGAAGTGCTTATTCTGAGGGAAATCGAGGGGATGTCCTATAAAGAGATCGCGGATATTACCGGCATGCCTGCGGGCACCGTGATGTCGAGCCTTTCGCGCGCGCGCGATCGTCTTCGTCAAGCTCTCACGGGCCTCACGAACGGAAATATGTTGCTAAGTCTACGCGGTGAAGCATAGCTGCAAACACATAACTGGGTGAGCGTGGATGATAGTAGCGGATAGTCCGTGGCCCCGAATTTCAACTGTTGGCAAGTCATACCCTCGGGAATAAAAGCTTCCCTACCCTGGTCATCTTAATTGGTAGGCCATGTAGTTATATATGGCCGCCTGGTCACCCGCGCGTCTCGCGCCTGCCGAAAGGAGTAGCAAATACAAACTTATGCCACCCCACAAAGTAAGTTTGAAAGCTCAGAAAACTCTCTGTGCCGGCACGACTGCGTTTTATTTTGAGAAGCCCGAGGGCTTCCAATTCGAAGCGGGTCAGTTCGCCAACCTCACTCTCGTTGCTCCGCGTGACTCGGATTTGAAAGGCGATACTCGTACTCTTTCCTTCGCCAGCGCGCCGCACGAACGCAATCTGATGGTGGCCATGCGCCTGCGCGCCACCGCTTTCAAGCGCACTCTCAATTCGTTGCCGATCGGCGCCGAACTTCTTCTCCAGGGACCCTACGGCTCGATGACTCTTTCACGGAACGCCAGTCGTCCCGCGGTGCTCCTGGCCGGCGGCATAGGCATCACACCTTTCCGCAGTCTCATTTGGAACGCCGCCGAGTCGCTCTCTCCGCGCAGAATTTTCCTTTTCTATTCCTTCCGTGTTCCCCAGGAAGCTGCCTTCCTGGAAGAACTGCGGGAAATGGAGCGCTACAACGGACGCTACAAACTCATCTGCACCGTCACACGGCCCGAGATGGTGCGAACACCTTGGCGGGGAGAGACAGGACGAATCTCAATCGAGATGCTATCCAAATGGATTCCGGATCTGAGCGTTCCGATCTACTACATCGCTGGCCCTCCCGCCATGGTTACCAGCGTCCGTAAGATGCTCATCGACGCAGGGATCGCTGAAGAAGACATCCGCGCCGAGGAATTCTCCGGATACGAGTAACCTCTGCAACAGATTTAGTAGACCTGCAAACGTACTTTGCTTCCACCGAACCATTTTTGCGAATGTTCCTGCCTGACCGAGTGAAATCAGCGAACAGTCTTCGAAAGTTGGAGTCCGCGCAACTCGGGGCGCGAACATTTGGAATAACAAAGTTGCGTCAGCGGTCTTAAGAGATGAACGAACATATGCATCGAAGGAGAGAAAAATGAAAGTAATAATTCCCAAGTCAGTCGTATCAAAACACGCGAGTCTTGCCCTGTCGCTTCTGGCATGTTTCGCGTCGATCTCGCCGAGCGCTAGCGCCAATCATCGAGCTGTCAAACCCGCACCGCAACCGGCGTCCGTGGTCGCGCATTTGCCTCTGCCCGGAGGCCCGGTGAACGAATTGGTTCTCCAGCAGCGCGGCAGCAAGCAATATCTGTACGTCGAACAGGATTCTAGCGAGGGCGTCGCCATTGTGGACGTCACAACTCCTAGCCAGCCCAATGTCATCAAGCGCGAGGCTTGGCCGAATGCGTCTTCCACCGGGAAGTTGCAAATGATTGGCAGTCGCCTGGCTCTCGCCGAAGCGCCGGACAGCGCCGCGGCGGAAACCATTTCTCGCACCGGGACTCTCAAGGTGCTCAACCTGAACGATCCCGGAAATCCGAAGACCATCCTTAGTCTCTCGGGCGTGACCAGCACTCTAACCGATGACGCACGTAACCTGGTGTATATCGCGAACAACGACGGACTGTGGATCTTGAAGGTTCAGCCGGAGCAGGCGGCGTTTCAGGAACCACGCGCATGTCTCTCGGAAGATGCTACGGACGAATTCGCAAGCTGTCAGTAGTCATGAAGACGGGCCGAGCCTGTCGGAATCCGGCCCGCCCACAGCCATTCGAAAATCGGACGCGGACTCTTCAATTTTCAAGGAGCAAACCATAATGAAATAAAATATGCAGAGCAAGTTTTCGAAAGGTTTTCGCCGGACGGCGCTAGCTGCGCACCATCGACGCGGCCTCGGGAGTTGCCGGAGCGTCGGCCACCGAACTGAATGTTGTTGCCGATATGCTCGCGGTCTTCGGCACATCGGCACAATCGGCGGCATCGTCCGAACCGAGGGAGATCCGCAGCTCTCTGCAAGAAGTAGCCAATGTCGCGCCTCTTCCTAATACCAACGTATAATTGCACCGCTTTGGGCGAGCTGCTATTTTCCTATCATGATTACTCAGGGAAAGACCAAACCAGTCGCGGTTGTCGATGATGATGACTTGATGCGCGGAGCATTGCTGGGCCTGCTGAAAGCGGTTGGCCTGCCGGCGCGAGAATTTGCCTCGGCGGAGGAATTTTTGAACTCCGGCCTACAGCACGAGGTCGGATGTCTAATCGCAGACATCCGCATGCCGGGAATCTCCGGACTCGAACTGCAGGCGAAGTTGAACGCCGATCATCTTCATCACGGCCCACGGCGACGAAAAAATGCGGTTGCAGGCGTTGAGAGCCGGCGCAGTAGAGTTTCTGGCAAAACCATTCGACGACGAAGCGCTGCTCGTGAGTGTTCGAGCCGCTCTGGAAAATTTAACCCGATAAGGAAGTGTGCGCCCGGGCACCAGGAGGTCTTCTGTGGGAGCTGTTGAAAGGTTTGAGTCCGGTGACCAGGACCGTAATCAGCGCAAATTCGAACAGATTATAGGAAGCAGTCCTGCGCGGGAATCGGTGCTCGAACAGGTCCAGCGAGTGGCCCCTACGGATTCCACGGTTCTTCTTCAGGGAGAAACCGGCACCGGCAAAGAATTGATCGCGCGCGCGATTCACAACATCAGCTCGCGCTGCGGGCGCCCGTACATAAAGTTGAACTGCGCTGCCATTCCGTTCGATCTATTGGAAAGCGAGTTTTTCGGCCATGAGAAGGGCGCTTTCACAGGCGCAATCGCGCAAAAGGCCGGTCGTTTCGAAATGGCTGACAAAGGGACGCTCTTCCTAGGATCATCCCCATCCCGCGCAACAGAATTGCTGTGATCCAGGGAGAATGACTCTTCCTGAATTGACGACAGATCGAATTCCAGGGACTTTTGAAAAGCAACGCTGTGTCGCAACAGGACGTTGACAATGCCGTCGGCGCCTATAACGCGAACAGAGCCATCGTCGAAGCAGATAACGCAGCCGTCGAGCAGTTCACGGCGCTCGTATCTTTTGAGAGGGTCTCCGCACCGTTCGACGGGGTAATCACTGCTCGAAACACTGATATCGGCGATCTGATCAATTCCGGCAGCAATGGCGGAGTGAAGACCGACCTCTTTCACATCGCTCAGCCCGGAAGGTTGCGTGTCTATGTAAACGTCCCGGAGGAATACTCGCGGGGGATCAAAGCCGGCATGAGCGCAGATCTCAGTCTCGCTGAGTTCCCCGGACGCAAGTTTCAGGGAAGGTTGGTGCACACGGCGGATGCCATCCATGTGGCAACCCGCACCTTGCTGATCGAAATCGATGTCGACAATCCTGCGGGCACGCTGCTTACGGGCTCATATGCAGAGGTCCACCTGCAGGTCCCGACGCAAGTCTCCACATACCTGATTCCGGTCAATACTCTGTTATTCCGCTCGGAGGGTTTACACGTCGCCATCGTAAGAGACGGGAAGGTCGAACTCGCTGCCGTAACCCCCCGGGCACGATTTCGGCAGTCAGATAGAAATTGTTTCCGGTCTGAAATCAGACGATCAGGTCATTGTCAACCCACCCGACTCGATCGTTTCTGGACAGGGAGTGCAAATTGTTCAGGCAACATTGCCAGGAGACGTCAAGTGAAACGGCTTCGAAAGTTGATTGTGCTCAAAAACTCGCGTCGAGCACCTTTGTTCGTAGTTTTGCTCGCGTCCGCGGTGCTCCAACTCAGTGGATGCTCGGTTGGGCCGAAGTACCACACTCCTGTGACGGAAACTCCTCAAGCCTATAAAGAGGTAGGGAACTGGAAGCCTGCGCAACCCAACGACCAGAATCTTGGCGGTACGTGGTGGACGATATTTCAAGATCGGCAGCTTGATGCATTTGAGCTCCAAGTCAATGTATCGAATCAGAATTTAAAGGCGGCGGAGGCGCAGTACCAGCAAGCACGAGCCGTTCTGCGCTACTCCAGGGCTGACTACTACCCGACCATTACGGCCGGGCCGTCGGCCACTCGGACGCGAGTGTCTGCCAATCGTCCGCCTCCTAATTCGATTCTCAATGGCATCACCGAGAATGACTTCGTGTTGCCGGTCGACCTCTCCTACCAGGTGGACGTCTGGGGACGAGTTCGCCGAACGGTGGAGTCTAATCGGGAACTTGCACAAGCGAGCGCCGCAGACCTGGCTAGGGTCAATCTGAGCATGCACGCGGATCTGGCCATTGATTACTTTGAGGCCCGCAGCCTGGACGCCCAAGAACAGCTCCTGAACTCTACGGTTAAGCAATATGAGCAGGCATCGGAATTGACCCTAAACCGTTTCCAGGGAGGAATTGCGTCGGAAGTAGAAGTTGAGCAGGCGAAGACTCAATTGCAAACTACCCGGGCAGCGGCGATTGATGTGGGCGTGATACGAGCGCAGTACGAGCACGCGGTCGCAATTCTTATTGGCAAACCTCCCGCGGAGTTCAGTCTTCCTCCACTGCCGCTTACCGCACCGCCTCCAGACGTTCCGGTCAGTGTGCCCTCGGACCTGCTCGAAAGGCGCCCGGACATTGCAGCCGCGGAAAGGCGCGTGGCGGCCGCCAACGCCCAGATCGGCGTCGCGAAATCGGCCTATTACCCGACGATAAGTTTGGGTGCTTCTGGGGGATTTGAAAGCTCCAGCATTGGCACCTGCTGCAGGGACCGAGCGGCTTATGGTCCTTTGGGCTTTCTGCCGTGGGGACTCTATTCGACGGTGGAAGGCGCCGTGCCCTCACCGACCAGGCGCGTGCCGCTTACGACTTTCAAGTCGCTGCTTATCCAAAGAGCGTGCTGACTGGATTCCAACAGGTGGAAGATAATCTGGCGGCTGTGAGAATTCTGGAGAACGAGGCCAAAGTCCAGGATGAAGCAGTGGCGGCAGCCCAGCGGTCGCTGGATCTTTCGATCACCCGCTACAAAGGAGGCGTTACAAGCTATCTGGAAGTTAGTATCGCGCAAAGTGCCGAACTCGCCGATCAGGTTACAGCAGTTAATCTGTTGGGCCGACGTATGGCAAACACCGTGTTGCTGATTCAGGCTCTTGGTGGCGGATGGGATCGTTCAAGTTTGCCAGAGCGTCCGGAATGCTGCGGCAAACTGACGGGCAATCAAACGTAATGCTGCTGGGCCTTCGCCTTCCTGCGAACCGGAAGTTATCACCGGAGCGCGAGGATTATCAGGGAATTCCATTCCCTGTTCGTTCCCTGTTCAACTCGGTCTCGTCTAGCCGGAATTGTCAAAGCGGAGAAACGCCGCTGTATTTCTCCCGACTCAATTGCGACGTGCATGGGGTCGCGCTCCGTAAGAGTCCGGCAGTAAGCCCCCCGCAGAGACTTGGAAGGAGCCGATGCAACTTACGAAGGCTCCCTTGATGCGTCAGTGTGGCGTCCACTGAGGATGACCGGTGAACAGTCCATTCACGAAGCCAACTTCGTAAACTAGAAAAAGACCGAACGCTACACTGATCAAGCCCGATGCGACGCGCAATCCTTGATTCAGGCGCGCGAATCGTTTGTCGGCGCAGGCGAACGGGAGAACCATCGCCCCCGTGATGAGGATCATCCCCGCAATCGTGCCGACCCCGAAAACGAGTAGATAGACAATCGCCCATTTCGGATTGCGAATCGTCGTCAGGACCAGCAGGGCTACTGCGGCGGAGCCGGCGAGTCCGTGGACAAGCCCTACCACCAGCGGCCGGACAACCTGATAGGAACCGAGCTGGCCGAAATGACGGTCGAACCAGCTCAGCGGATTTTTCTCAGGCGAGTGCGGATGAGCGTCGGGCTCGTGCCGGTGAGGATGCGTGTGAATGTAATCGCCGTGACTGTGAGGGTGAGAATGGCTCGTTCCTTCAATTCCGTGCGCGGGAGTGACGCTGTCCGTGATCCACTGGAGTATGCCGGTAAGGTTCAAGGCACCCAGCAGAATGAGCATCAGGCCGACGGAGAACTCCATCGAGAGACCAATACGTACGGGAATTACCCAGCCGAAGAGAATGATTCCGCTTCCCACAACGAGGATCGTCAGCGTGTGGCCGACGCCCCAAAATGCGCCGATCAGCGCAGCGTGGCTAATCTTTCGATAGCGCGAGATGATGGTGGTAACGGCGATGACGTGGTCGGCGTCAGTGGCATGCCGCATCCCGAGAAAGAATCCGAGCGCGATAATGGAAAATAGGCTGATCATTTTGTACCAGTGAATGGGCGCCGCGCCTGCCAATTATTCGTTAGTCAGCCGCCGCGACAGCATTGGCCGCGATGCGGCGAAAACGAAGGAACTCCAAAAACTCTTCCATTTCTCTTACTTCGATCGTGCAAGCACTCTTCCACCTCCAGCCCCAGGAGTTCCTTTCCGCACACGAGTTCGCCCGTCGGAGTGCCGCACTCGGAGCATCCCGGCCAACGAAGGGCGATCCGAGTTACAACTACCGAGTATGCGATGCAGCTTCTTCGATCAGAGCTGCGACCTCCTTTGGCCTGGACACGTAGACCGAGTGGCTTGCGCCCGCGGCTTCGACCTTGTGGCTCTTGGCTCGAGCGGCATACCACCGTTCGAGGTCAGGGTTGATGGTTCTGTCGCTTCCCGCTACTAACATCCAGCTCGGTTTGCTTCTCCACGCAGCCGTGGTGATGACTGCCTTGAAATTGTCCCCTAGGTTGAACACCTGCGATCGCGCCATAAAAGCGGCCTGCTCAGCAGACAGGTCGGCTGCGAAGTACTCATGAAACTGAGCGGCGTCCAGGTAAGTGAAACCGTCTGCCGTCTTCTTTATCGCGGTAGACTTGCTCAGGTCACTTGGGAAGCGCTTCCCGTCGTCAGCCTCATTCTCTCCGGCATCTGGCATGTGGGCTGCGATGTACACCAAGCCGGCAACCGATGGATCCGACCCCGCTTCAGTAATTACGGCTCCCCCATAGCTATGAGCCACAAGAATGCACTGTCCATCTTGTAGAGCGAGGACACGCTTCGTGGCAGCTACATCCTCTTTAAAGGACGTCTCCGGTTCTTGAACGATGCTGACGTTGTAGCCATCCTTGACAAGAATGTCGTAAACGCCTTTCCAGCCGGAACCATCCGCCCAGGCGCCGTGAACCAGAACAATATTCCGAACGCGATGCTCTTCGTTCTGCGCTGAGAGCGCGCCGGAGGTCCACAGCAACAAGACGATGCAAAGTGACAGAGACATTCCTCGCAATACTCGGAGGGCGCTCGTTGAACTACGCATTCTTGTCGCTCCTTTTTGCGAATTGATTTGCATGTCGGTACGGCAATACTCGTTTTCAAAAGAAGCCCGACACTTCTCTGATCAGGTCGCGTCATTCAAACGCCCGGGAGGCCCGGAGCACTTTCTGGTTCGCGATGCAGGATTGGAGTATCTCCCCTGTGTTCCAAAGCCCAATTCGCAACCTCCTTTGCGCTTGGACCATACGTTTTCATGGCTCGTTGCGTATGTCAAGAAACGATCCAGCACGTGAATGCGGTTTGCGTGTCCGTTGATCCGGTCGTGCATGCCGATCAGCATCAAGCGGCGGCTCGCACCTTCTTCATAGAGTTGGTAGAACTCATCGCGTAGCGCCTGTTCGTATCTCTGCGGGTTATAGCCCTCGAATGGGTATGAGGAGGTGTCGTTGTTTATCGAACAGGTTCAGCGCACGAGGGATACCCTGATAGCGTTCGTAAGCGAAGAAGGCGTTCGTTGGAAGATCGGGGAGACCATCTTCGGCGAAAAGCGGGCGTGAATAGCGAGGATTCCGACCACTGCAGCAACTCGCTTCCCGAAGAGCGAAGGCGAAACAGCTCGTCTTAAAAGTTCATCCATCGCGGCACCATGACCCCACTTTGCCGCCAAAAGGCAAAGCAAGACTACATCATTTTATCTGCTCGGATTCGTCGAGCTGAACTTTTCTGACCAGGGAGTCGCGTAAATCCTCCCGAGCGCACCGGCGGACCGAGACGTTACTCCCTGTTCCAGCGCGGAGTTATCTCCGTGGGGTTCGACCAACAACATGATATTCCATTTCTGTTAGCAGGGAATTTGGGGCAGAGAAAAGTTCGCACTGCACTGGTCCACCACCCAGATTGTCGCAGGTTTTTTCGCTGTTGCTCTAAGGTCCGATCGGCCGAAATCCTGTCAATTAGCTTAATGGGAGATTTTCATGGTCGCGGCGCCCAGAATCTGCAGGCTTTTTTTCTCTTGGACAAAAACCACAACCTGCAGACTCTCACGATTCCAGCGAGAATCGAATCTCACGCGCGGATCGCCCGTGAAGGACGCCGCATCGTTATTTGGATCCGCGATGCCGATTTTGCGCAGTGATCGCAGGGTAGCGACATGGTGCAGGACGTGCCCCGAATTCTCTCCTCCACTCACGGACGATTGCAATCCATCCTCGGTCACTGCCAGCCATATCTCCGCAGCATCGCCCGCTGTGTTTTCCGTCAGTGTTCCCACCGACACAATAAACTGCTGCGAATCTGCCGCATCCGGCTTCTTAGAAGTAATCGCCACATCCGTTTCCCTGCGCCGTGCCGCTTTTCCAATTTCAATCGCGGCGTCTCGTTCGTTACTGCCTACAAACTGTTCCCGCCCGTTCACAACCATCTGCGGCGTATACACCTCTTCCATTTTGAACTTTTCCTTGTAAGCTACCTGCCTTTGCGTCCACTCCGCTGAAGAATAAGGATCGCGCCAGCCTAGATGATCCCAATAGGTCACGTGCTCCTCCAAGGCCACGACATTTGCCCCGGGGACGGATTGTTGCTCCCCCAACTTTTTAAGCAGCGCTTCAGCCGGCGGACAACTGGAACACCCCTCTGAGGTGAACAACTCCACGATCACCGGTTTGCGTGGCGAATCCAGTGAATGAGTTTGTGCTTTCGTCCGCGAATCGAAAACCCAGCAGAAAGCGCAAATTGCAAGAGATAGCTCTAACGCTGTCGCTGAAACAGTCCTCATTTCTCGGCTCCTGAATGTAACCGCTTACGTCCCGTCCAAATATACGAACGACCTGGATTCCCATGATCCAGTCCGCCGGTCGGCAGCAATCGTCGCTCTGCGTTCAGCCCTGTCCGAGGGGGAGGAAGTACTGCGTGCCTTTCACCGGCTGGCGCAGACGGCGCAGCAGTTCCTGCAGGTCCTGGTTGCGCTCGACGAAATCAATTTCCGACGTGTCCACCACCAGTAAATTAGATGCCGAATAACGGAAAAAGAAGTGCTCGTACGCGTTGGCGACCGCCACGAGATACTCGGGCGAAACCTGGCGCTCGGCGGGATCGGCTTTCTTCGACACTCGCTTGCGCAGCACGTCCGGCTTAGCCTGAAGGTAAATCACCAGGTCGGCCGCGGGGACGGAAGGCGCAAGCATGTCGAAGAAACGCTCGTAGAGCTTCAGTTCCTCGTTATCAAGATTGATGTACGCGAAAATCTTGTCCTTCTCGAACAAAAAATCGCTCACAAGAGGACCGCGCTCGCCTTCCGGGCAGGCTTCCGCCAGCCGCCGGTGACGGTCATAGAGGAAATACATTTGCGCGCGAAACGCCGCGCCGGGTTTCTCGTCGTAGAACTCGGCGAGAAACGGATTATCTTCGCAATCGAAGATTCGGCGCGCGTGCATTTGCTCGGCGAGAACTTTCGCGAGTGTTGACTTGCCGACGCGGATGGGTCCTTCGATGACGATGTGGCGCGGGGGCGTGAACTTGGGGTCCGTCACGCGCGGGATTATAGCAGACGCGTCGCGGCTTTTATTTCAAGGCGCGGATGCTCAGGCATTGCGCGAGTTCGACGCCGAGCGCGATGAGCCTCGCGATATCAACAGTGCGCGAATCGCGTGTTACCAGCTGCGCGCAATGGCCGCGACGATGCGGGCAAGCGCATCGACGTCGCGCGTATCCACTACTTCGGCGGGCGAATGTGAGTAGCGCAGCGGCCAGCCGAGCGCGATGTCGACGGGACCGAAGCGCACGAACGCGGATCCGTCGTTGCCGCCTCCCGTGACGCCGTACTGCACCGGAATTTGATTCGCTCGCGCGAGCTTGACGACTTTCGCAACGAGTGCGGGCGGAACGATGTTGGAATTGTCAACGGCGCGAATGACAAATCCTTTGCCGATTTCGACGTCGCCGAAACGCTTATTCTCGAGGGGCGAATCCGAACTGACGAACGTGTCAACCGCGAATACGTACGCGGGCTCGTGGCCTTCGGTGGCGAGGCGAGCCGCGAGTTTTCCAGCGCCGACGAGGCCCAGTTCCTCGCCGGTGGAGAACACGAAAGTGACATCGCGATCTTTCAGCGGCGCGCCCAGGGCCCACACGGCGGAGATGAGCGCAGCGCAGCCGACGCGATCGTCGAAGCTGCGGCCGTTCGCGCGCGTGCCGAGGAGGGGACGGTAAGATTTTACGACCGTAATCGAGTCGCCGATCTTAATGCCGAGCTTTTCGGCTTCCTCGGGGGTACGCGCACCCACATCGATTCGAACCACTGGAGCCGCTACTCCGCGTCCCCCGCGCGGCCATTCAAACTTCGCTTCGTCCCAGCCGTTCGGCATTTCGATGATCGCATTGCGATCGCCGCTCGACGTGTGAACCAGCGCTGGATGACCGGCGAAGAAACTGAATTCGCCGCCGCCGCAACACGCCGCCTCAAGACGGCCGTCCTTCGAAATGGATTTCACTTCAAATCCGATTTCGTCCATATGCGCGACAACGAGAATTCCGCGCGTCTTCGAGTTCGCGAGAGCGGCGCCGACGCGCAGAATCAAATTGCCCGCATCGTCCGTTTCCGGCTTCGCCCATTTCGGCAGAAGGCTCTTCACCATATCGCGTACAAGACCTTCATGATTGCTCACGCCGTAGGTGTTCACCAGACTCGCGAGAATTTGAGTATTCGAAGGTTGAGTGTTGCCTCGATCGTAGTTAGGCCCAACGTGCCCGCCTCCTGACGCGCCTCCCGACGGACTTCTTGTTACCTGCGAGCCCTCTGCGTACTTGTCCAGAAGAAAAAACAAATTCAGCACGTCGTGCGCGCCGATGGTTTCCGCGGGCGTGTTCTGCCAGGAAGTGGCAATTCCGACGTGCGCCCATTTTGCCGGCATCGACGGCCCGGCCAGGTAGCTCGGAGGAATTATTCCGCCGGAGTAGTCGGTCGAAACGGGTATTTGGTTCGACTCGGCGAGTCCTTTCAGATCGGCGGCGAGACCTTCGACTGTACCATCCGTCTGTTGCACTGCCAGAAGGACGCCGCTGCCAACGTCTCGGCGCGGTGCGCGGTGCATGTTTTCGGCGCCGGCAATCGCGCCGCCGGAAATTAGCCTGCCCACGTAAATCATTTCGTCGAATTGATTCGTGCTGAGGATGCGCTGGAGGCCGCGCGCCGCCGCCCATTGTTGAACGATGAAAGCGACCGTCAGAGTGCCTTTCACATTCGACGGATCGATATCGCGCAACAACTCAACGAGCAGCGCTGCGCCGAAACGGTCGCCCACCGAAGCGCCTGCAAATTCACGGGACTCGAGCCCAAGGTCGGCGAGACTTCGGTTGATCGCAACGGGGCTGAGCAAATCGACGCCCGCTTTGCCGACTTCGGCCGCGGAACTCGCACCGATATCGACGTACATATTCTCGATGTCGTCGGACTTCGGCGGGCTGGTGTGGCCGGGCTGGAGATGAACGGAAAGTCCCGCGACGACGCCGTCGATCCATTTGCCACTCGCGGTGCTCACTTTCACAGGCTGTGCCGAATAGAGTTCGTTGAACACTGGCGGAAGCACGAACTGCGGCAAACGCTGGAGGCGCAAGTAGCCGTCGGCGGCGATTTCGCTAACGACGTAACCGGGCTCGTCGACAGGCGTGGCGATCAAGCGATGCGGCGCGCCGCTGCCAATCGTGACGGTCACGTTGCCGAGGTTGTCTTGAACGGGATGAAGACCGGCGAGCTTCGAATGAATTGCCTTAGCAAGTTCGCTCTCGTATCCCGGAATCGCCGGTATCGCGACGAATTGCGCCAAGTCGGAATCGAGGTTTCCCGGAACTGCGGCGGACTTCTCGGATTGACCAAACGACGGCGCAGCCACCAGCAGCGCGCCACACAAGAATGCAGGGATGGAGAAGGGAAGCCAAAGACGGCGAATCATGAAATTTGCCTCACTTGATTGAATTCGTGGAACGAGCGCTGCCGCCAATGTACTTCAGCAATAGACGCCGCGCAACGGAATCGGTTTCAGCGACCGGCAGCGAGAACTCTTTCGAAAGGCTATGCGCGTGAAAGTTCGGCGATCATCGCTTCGCGGCGATCAAGGGCCATTTGTTCCGCGCGATTGAGAAAAAGCCAGTAAACGAAGAATGCGATGGCAGCGAGGATCAAAAACAAAATCGTCGCGAGCCAGATTTCTCCGAAATACCGCGCGATCAAGAAAACGACGGCAGCAATCCCAAAGAGCGCTGCCTGGCTGCCAAAAGCGGCCAATTGCGTTGCGCCCGAAGCCTTCTGGCGGCCCATCGTGCCGAAATCAATCTTCTTGGGTGAGGAAATCGAAAGCAAATTCCCGATGGACAGGTTCACAGGGAGCGCGAAAAGAATTCCGGCGACGGTTGCAAGCGTGACACCGGCGGCAGGCGGGCGATACAGAAAGCACACACCGAGATAGACGAGAACGATCTCGACGGATACCACGGCAGAGTGAGCCAGATTCTTCGCCATCAGGACTTCGCGCAAGCGCACGGGAGAAGCGAAAAAGAATTGCACGCCGACTGCGTCGGGGCCGAAGTTGTTGTAAATAAGATTTGTGAGAATCAGCAAAGCGTAGGCGGCACCCATCGGAAACGCGAGATCGGGCGCGTGCACCAGGAAGCCGCCACCTTTGCCCGAGTTTCCCGGCGTGAAGCGGAAAATCAAGAGAATGACGACCGGCATCACGAGAGTGAAGAGCATCGGGCCACTGCGCAAAAGGTAACGGATTTCCTTCTCAAAAATCGCCGCGAAAGGGCCGGGCAGGCCCGGGAGCGCCCATCCCGCGTATCGGCCGCATGGTTTTCCAGTGATGCTTCTTTTTTGCGCCGTCGATTCGCTGAGATTTTCACCGAGGAATTGCGCCCGGAGACGAATGTTGAGCAGCGCGAGGAAAGCCAGAGCGTAAGCGCCGAGCATGCTCAGCGCACCAAGCATGGCAACGAGCGCTTGCCGGGCGGACTGAGCGATGGCGGTGGCGGCGATGCCTGGCGGCAACAGTCGCTCGATGGGAAGAATTTGCGCGACGAAGCGGGCGATCGCTGGAGCTCCCCGTTTGTCGTATCGGCCCATGAGGGGGCCGATAAATTGAAAGCTGATGATGAAGAGAAAAAAGAGAACGCCGAGGATTTCGCGCGTCCGGCGCTGCGCCAGCCAGCGTTCGATCCACGAGAAAATCACGCGACCCAGCAGAATATTTACGATGGCAAACACGAGGAACACCATCGTGGCCCAGAGGAAAAGCGGCGGGTCCGCAATGCCGATCCCGAGAGAAATCGCAAAAAGCCATAAGCATCCGATTGCGGTGGCGGGGTCGAAAGCGCCGTAAACCATGCGGATCAGGAAAAACGAAGGATAAGACAGCGGAAAGCGCAGAAGATTCGAGGAGTCCACATTCTCGGTGAAGGCGGTGGCCATCACGGGAAAAAGCTGCCAGGACAAGAAGATTATCCACAACAGAATCGCGAGCAACTCGATTTTGCCCTGCGACACGAAAAAGTAGGATGCAGCGGCCATGCCCGTCGCGCCACCAAGCCCAACAATGCCAAAGGCGAGCGCGATGAAAATTCGCGAGACCATTTCGAAGCGCCCGCGAAGCGTGCGGAGAGAGTTGATGAAGAGTTGCCAGCGAACGCGCGCGATCGCCGCGAACTGGCCGTGCGCCTCCCGGGAAAAAGTCAGCCCAGCCACGATAGTTCCCGATCGGCCTGGCGTGCGCCGCCGACGATGCGAAGGAAAATTTCTTCGAGCGTGAGTTTTTCGCCTGCAGGCGCCTCAGCACCCGGCGCCGGCGGCGGCAGCGCAGCTGCTGCCTGGGCGGCAACACCAGCACGAAGCTCATCGAGCGAGCCCTGCGCCACAAGGCGTCCGCGATGAATGATAGCGAGGTGGCTGCAAAGTCGTTCGACGATTTCAAGCACGTGAGACGTGAGAAAAATCGTCGCTCCGCGGGCAATCATACTCTGGAGCATGGCTTTCAGTGTGCCGGACGCAATCGCGTCAACGCCTTCGAATGGCTCGTCGAGAAAGAGAATTTTGGGACCGTGAATCACGGCTGCGGCAAGGGCCAGTTTTTTCTGCATGCCGTGCGAGTAGTCGGTGATGAGCGTCTTTGGCTGGTCCACGAGCTGCATGAACTCGAGCAGTTCTGCGGAGCGTTTCGAAACGGTGTCGCGATCGAGACCGTACATGCGGCCGACAAAATTCAGATATTCGGCCCCCGTGAGGCGCCCGAAGAGCGCCATGCCTTCCGGCACGACCCCGATTTGGCGTTTCACGTCGATCGCGTTACCTGTGAGGTCCATCCCAAGTATCTGCATGCGTCCCGCGGATGGAGCAAGCAATCCGGTAAGCATCTTGATCGTCGTGGATTTTCCGGCGCCGTTGGGACCGAGGAAACCAAAGAATTGGCCGGCAGCAACCTGGAGGTTTACATCATCGACGGCGACAAATTGGCCGAAACGGCGCGTTAGATGTTCGGTGGAAATCGCGACAATGGCCATCGGCATCCGACTCTAACATATGCCCTGAAATCGTGGGAGCGGGACAAAGAGTTGAAAGTTCTTCGGAGGACCCGCGAGCGGTGGGACCACGATCCGCAAGCAATTACTGGCGTGAACTAACCGTGGGAGTGGGCAGTAACGACGCCTGCGGAAAAACGGCGAGGACCGCGGGCATCTCAAGTCGAAACGTGCAGCCGCCTTCCGGGCGGTTGAATCCGCTGATTTGTCCGCCGTGCTCTTTCATGATGCCGTAGCAAATGCTGAGACCGAGCCCGGTGCCCTTGCCGACGGGCTTGGTGGTGTAGAAGGGATCGAAAACTTTGTCGGGTTCGCCCATCCCCGGGCCGGTGTCTGAGAACTCGATAACGACGTTACCTTTTTCGCGAAGCGTGCGAATCAGCAAGACTCCGCCTCCGCTGATCTCCATCGCATCCACGGCATTGCTGATGAGGTGATAGAAAACCTGAAGCAGTTGGTTCGGGTCGCCGCGCACGGCGGGAAGCACGCTCCGGCTTTCCAGCTCGATGCGGATATTCCTCTGGCGCAAATCGAGATTCCGGAGCTGGACGGCGCCGGTGAGAACGGTATTCAGATCGAGTAGCTGTTTTTCCGCCGGAACCTGCCGCGCAAAACTCAAAAGATTAGTGACGAGATCTTTCGTGCGACGCGCCTGCTCGCGAATCTTTTCGCCGAGCGTGTGCGGCCGTGTGTTAGCCGAATTTTCTTCAGTGAGAAGATCGGCATATCCGAGGATCGCCGTCAGCGGATTGTTGATTTCATGCGCGGCGCCGGCGGCCAGCTGGCCGAGCGAAGCAAGCTTTTCCGATTGAACGAAATGCGTCTGAAGGCGCTTGACGTTCTCCAGCGAGTCCCAAAGCTCGTGCACCAGGCCGGTTCGCTCCTGATACACCAGGTGCTGGCGAAGAAAAATGAGCGACGAACCGATGAACAGAGTTATGAGCGTCGCGAGCAGGCGGAATTTTTTCACCGAATCGGGAGCCGCGCTCAGGAACGTCGACCACGCGGCCAGCGGAATGATGGACAGTACCGCCATCATCGCTAAGCGCCCCGGCCACTGCGTGTCGCGGCGGATGTTGCTTCGCATCGGTTCGGGTTCCGGTGAAATTCCGTGCGCGATAATTCCTGCCGTTCCCCACCAAACGAAGGAGGCGATAAACGGCAGTGCGTAGAGGCTGCCTGCATACTTCTGCCCGCTGGATATGGCCCAGTGCGCGGTAAGGAATCCGCTAAGGTAGATAGACGCGGCGCCGAACAGGTGGGCGTAGACCACCCGCCAAGAACCGCGTGTGCGCAGGAACAAGACTCCGAAACCAATTACCACCACGAGGTTTTCCGCCACGTAGGCGTCCAGATCGTGCGACCGGAACAACTCCGTGTTCGGGTAGACCAAGCTCCAGGGCATGGCCACGAAAACGTAAACGTAGAGCCAGAGAAACGCCAGGAGCACCAGGTCGATGAAGCCGTAACGCAGCGTCTCGCGCATTTTCCGCGCATGAGGCGCCAGCGCGAGAGCGGCCATTAAAGGCACGGTGTGGAGAAAAAACAGCAGGTCGCCTGGAAACGGACTGTGCGTGGGGCGGTGCAGGCCGATCTCCATGTACGTCCATACGAGTTGGCCCGCCAGCCAGAGTGAAGAACCCATTGCCAGCAGCATCCAGAAAGCGTTGCGGCGGCGGTAGGGCGAAGCAGCGTTCCACAACAAACAAGTGTTGGCAAATAGCGGAACCAAGCACTCGAACAGGTCGCTGAACGTAGTAAGCGCCGGGCCGCGCGGCAGCAACAACGCCGCGGCGGTATAGCCGCCGACGAAGAACACCCATGCGCCCAAGATCAGAATGGATGACCTGGAAAATTTCATCTAGAACACACCTAAGCAATTTTAGCGTAGCGGTACGGTGAGCGCCGGTGAGTTTCGTGCAACTATTCTAAAAACTAACGTGCGCGAGCGTTTTTCGCTTTTGAGGATTCAGCGTCTACCGTGCGCGCCGGGCTTCGCCGAAGGGACGCCGGATCGTTGATGAATCGCAGGTGCAGAAGCTTGCGCGTTTCGGTGGAGCGATTTTGCGATGATTTCTCCGCGGGCGGGCATCTTGACGATGAACGGAGCGTGGGCGGCTTTGAAGTGCGCTGTCGAGTTGGGAGTGCGCCTCGAGCAACCTGCAAATTTCGGGTGAACTTGCGCCTCCGCTCCTTACCGAAACGCAGCGATCCGCCTCTATTCTTTTTTGCCGGCGGCAGCTTTCGATTTCTTGTGCGCTTCCTGCGCGAACTCGTAAGCCCGGGCCGAGTGCTCTAAAGCTTGCCGGGAATGCTCGTGCCCGGTCTGATGGTCTTCCTTCCCATGGTGCACGGCGGCAGACCGGTGTGCGTGAGCAGCGAGATCGTGGAACTCAGCGGCTCTTTGATGCGAATCTTTTGGCATGTCCTTGCTCTCCGTTCTTCAGGCTCGTGTCGTTGTCGCCATAGCTTTTTTCAAGGCCGCCTGCGACGCCACGATTGTACATCGCTCGCTTCTCCGTCTAGCTAGGACGCAAGCGAATTGCTCGATGTTGTATGGAACGGTTCGAAGAGCGCTCGGCAGGCTTGAGCTGGATTGCGAGCCCGGCGAAGAAGAAGGAAACAGCCCATTGAATCAAGGAAGGCGGCGAGCCGTTCGACTGCGGCGTGCCAATCGCCTAGGTCTACGCCGAGAGCCTCAGTGAATGTTCCACTGATCCCTCCGGCCGCCGATAAAACCGCGCGTAGCAACTCTGGCATCGGTAGGGAATTAACCGGAAAATCCGGAGCACAGGCTTTTCAAATATTCGCCGGTGCGATCGGGCGACGTAATAGTTGTTCCCGCAACGGGGACAAAATGGCGTTTCGCTGGTCATGTCCTAGTTATTAAAGCTTGTCCTCGGAAAATGGGAATCGGGTATCGCGGGTATTTCTGCAGCGAATTCCTAGGGGGAGATGGCGAAGAGAAACATGTACGTGACGCGAGGACCGCAAAAAGTCCTTGAAATCCCGCAATCGGACGTGCTACAGTTTCTGAATCCTGAAATAACCTAATAATTATCCGTGTGTGCTCCGAAATGACACGCAGTCGGCGGCGTCTGTCCGTGGCAGCCGCCGGCGCGTAACACGCGGCGAGGCGCGTCGTTGTCAAGGGACGCGTACAGAACAAATGATCGGCGAGCGGCACGACGGAATAGCGATCGTCAGCGCGGCGACTCACGACGCAAGCGCCCAAGTTTACACGCCGAACCCCGGCCTCCGGCGAGCGGACGCCCCCGGCAAGGAAGGCCTGGGAGATGGGCAGCGCGGTCTGCGCCAATTCTACAGAAACGCGAAATCGGCCGAGTTCCGCCGATTAGAATCGACCGCCGTCCTTTGTTTTCAGGCAGTTACGGCGGATTCTAATCAGCACCACCGCCGATTAGAAATGCGCCTAACTTCAGCAAAATCACCTCGCACACCATTTCTAGTCGTCGCCAAATTCCCATGCGGCAATCTTGTTTTTCGCGCCCCCGCTAGACTTTATGTGGATTTTCCAAAGACTTCTAATGCGACACTCGCGTAACGTTAGGTGTGCTTACTACGTCCCACACATGTCCGCAAATCCGCTCCGATGCGAAGTTCGTGGCTCCGCCCAATTCGGGACAGCGAAGTTCGTGACAACGCGGTACACGACGACGAGGTTCGTGAAAAGTTCGCGAGGAGTTTCGTGATAACTTCGCTTCGATTTTTCTTCTGTACAGCCGTCGCAATGCGAGGAGATTTATGTTCGTAAGAACTTGTGCTGTCATGCTGTGGACGATCGCAGGTGCAGCGACGCCAATCGCAGCCGCCGGAGCGGTCCGCGGATCTGAGTCAACGATGATCGCGCGTCAAGCGCCCGATCAAGCGCCGGCCGCCCGGCAACTGGGCACGATCAAAGCGATCAAGGGCGGCACGATAACACTCACCACAGACGCCGGTAAGGACATTGATGTGGTCGTACCTGACGCAGCGCGCATCGTGAGCGTCGAACCTGGCCAGAAAGACCTGAAGGGTGCGATACCTCTACAGTTAAAGGACCTTCAGGTCGGCGACAGAATTCTCGTTCGCGGCCAGCCTTCCGCCGACGCGAAGTCATTCGCGGCCGCCGGCGTCATTGCCATGAAGCATACCGACCTCGAGGCAAAGAAGCAGCACGAGCGCGACGAGTGGCAAAAGCACGGCATCGGCGGGCTCGTTAGCGCCGTCGATCCTGCATCGGGAACAATCACGATCGGCGTCGGAGCTCTCGGTACGACGAACGTTTCGATTCAAACCACGAAGGCCACCACTATTCGCCGCTATGCTCCCGACTCCGTGAAATTCGACGATGCAAAACCGAGTACGCTCGACAAAATTAGCCCCGGCGACCAGGTTCGTGCCCGAGGCACGCGCAGCACAGACGGAACCACGTTCGCGGCGGACGAAATTGTCGCGGGCTCATTTCGAAATATCGCCGGCACGATTTCTGCGATCGACGCTGCCGCGAACACCGTCTCCGTAACCGATTTGATCACTAAGCAACCGGTCGTCGTGAAGATCTCGGCCGAATCACAGATTCGCAAGCTGCCTGCGGAAATGGCGCAGCGTATCGCAGCCCGTATGAAGGCAAGCGCGGCGGGCGGCGCCTCGGGAGCCCCTGGCAGCCCTGCGGGTGCCGGTGCGCAGAGTGAAACGGCCACGCCATCAAGCGCGTCCGGCAAGGGCATCGGAAATCCGGGTGGCGGCGGAGGCCGAGCGCCCGATCTCCAGCAATTCTTGAGCCGCGTGCCTCCGAGCACGCTCGCCGATCTTCAAAAAGGCGATGCCGTGATGATCGTATCCACTGAAGGATCTGCTTCGGGGCAAGTGACAGCTATTACGCTGCTCGCAGGCATCGAACCTCTCTTGACGGCTTCGCCAAAGGGCGCTCAAGGGATGTTGCTATCGCCGTGGAGCTTGGGTGGAGGCGAAGGCGGGGGGAGCGCGGATGCGAACCCCTGATCGATCGTCAAATATGGCCGAACCCGAATTCGAGCGAGCTTCGATTCGTCTAATTCTTTCGGGAGATGGAATGCGATTTCGAGCCGGCCTGCGCCGCGCTTTCGTCCCGATGATTCTTCTGTTGACTCTGGGCTTCTCTGCTCGGTCGTTCGCGCAGTCCGCTGCGGGCACGCTCCGGGGGCAGGTGACCGATCCATCGGGCGGCGCGGTGCCGGGCGCGTCCGTGCTCGTTACGGCGGCGAGCGGCGAAGTAATCACCGTCACGACGACTCGCGACGGCAGCTACGAAGCCAAAAATCTCGCGCCTGGCAAGTATGACGTGCAGGTCCTCGCCAAAGGCTTCGCCATCTTTGAGTCGAAAGAAGTCACGATCGCCGCCGGCCAGATTCAAAAACTCGACGTCAAACTCACGATCGAGGAACAGGAGCAAAAGGTGGTCGTCGAAGCCGAGACGCCCACCGTCGACGTCAATCCCGAAAATAATGTCGGAGCCATCGTCCTGAAACAGGAGGATCTCAAGGCTCTCTCGGACGACCCCGACGAATTACAGAGCGACCTGGAAGCGCTCGCAGGACCTTCCGCTGGACCGAACGGAGGCCAGATTTACATCGACGGCTTCACCGCCGGCCAGCTCCCGCCAAAATCGGCCATCCGTGAAGTTCGCATCAATCAAAACCCGTTTTCTTCCGAATACGACAAGCTCGGATACGGCCGCATCGAGATTTTCACGAAGCCTGGGACGGATCAGTGGCACGGCAACGTTCAATTGCAGGGCAACGATTCATCGTTCAATTCACAGAATCCGTTTTCGCATAACACCGAGCCGCCCTATTACTCAACTCTGTTCAACGGCAACGTCGGCGGTCCGCTCGGCAAGAAAGCGTCCTTCTTCTTTAGCGCACAATACCGCGACATCAATGATGTTGCGGTCATCGACGCCGAAACTCTCGATTCCAGTTTTATTCCCACGCCACTCAACACTTCCGTTCCCCAGCCGCGTACGCGTCTCAATCTCGGCCCGCGCGTGGATTATCAGTTGACCAAAACCAACACGTTCAGCGTTCGCTATCAGTACTACCGCGACAATCAGGACAACCAGGGTTTGCTGGGCTTTGCGCTTCCCAGCCAGGCGTTCAACGTGTTGAACACCGAACAAACCCTTCAGGTAAGCGACACGCAAGTATTCGGCACGAATATCGTGAATGAAATACATTTCCAATACCTCCGCGACGGGGACAACCAGATTGCGTCAAGCTCGCTCCCATCCGTCGTGGTTCCCACTTCCTTCACGGGAGGCGGCAACAACAGTCAGAACGTTAACTCTCTCTCGAATCATTACGAATTTCAGAATTACACGCAATGGGTGCGCGGCAATCACACGCTGAAGTTCGGCGTGCGCCTGCGCGAGACCACGGACACGAACAACGCTACGTCCGGTTTTAACGGCAACTACATATTCTCCTCGCTCGGAGCATTTCAAATCACCGAGCAAGGACTCGCGGCGGGGCTTCCCTTTTCGCAGATCCAGGCCGAGGGCGGCGGCCCGCTCCAGTTGTCGATCACCGCAGGCGTGCCGCGGACTTACGTCTCGACGTTCGACTCCGGCTGGTACGCGCAAGACGACTGGCGCGTGCGCCCGAACTTCACGTTTAGTGCCGGGCTGCGCCTCGAACAGCAAACCGATATTCGCGATCATCTCGATTGGGAGCCGCGCGTGGCAATCGCATGGGGCGTCGGCAAAGCAAAAACTGCGCCGAAAACCGTCCTGCGAGTCGGCTCGGGACTTTTCTACGACCGCTTCACGGAGAATCTCGTGCTTCAGGCGGAACGCCTGAACGGCATCACGCAGACGCAGTTCGTTGTGACTTCACCCTGTTTCTTCAATGCCAACAACGTTCCTTCCATCAGCTCGATTCAAACGATGTGCCCGAATTCAACGATCCTGCCGACAACCTTTCGCATCTCGCCGCGGCTCCGCGCTCCGGGCATCCTGCAAACCGCCGTCACCGTCGAGCGGCAAATAAACAAATCGGCGACCGTCTCGGTCTCTTACCTAAATTCCCGCGGGTTCGATCAATTGCTGACCAACAACATCAATACGCCGCTTGCCGGGACGTTTCCCGTGAATCCCGTCTTCCCGCTCGGAAGTCCCCAGAACGTATACGAGTTCGAATCCGAAGCGATCTTTCGGCAGAACCAGCTGATCACCCAGGTGAACTATCACTTTAAAACAAGAGTCTCGCTGCGCGGATATTACGTCCTCAATTATGCGAACAGCGACACGTCCGGCCCAACCAGTTTTCCATCGAATCCGTTCAACTTTCTGGAGGACTACGGCCGCGCTTCTTTCGATATTCGCCACCGGGTTTTCTTCGGCGGTTCGGTCAATTTGCCTCACGGGATTTCACTCTATCCATTTCTTCTTGCCACTTCCGGCTCGCCCTACAACGTCACGCTCAGCGAGGATCTGATCGGGAGTTCTCAATTCAATCAGCGTCCGGCATTTGCCGGCGCCCAATCGAATTCTGCGGATGTCGTCGCCACTAAATTTGGGTCTTTCGACACCATCCCGCAACCCGGCGAAAAGATCGTTCCCATCAATTTGCTGACAGGTCCGCCCCATTTCAGCCTGAACCTTCGGGCGAGTAAAACGTGGGGCTTCGGCGGCGAAAGTGCGAACCAAGGAGGCGGCAATCAGGGTGGGGGACCAGGCGGCGGTCGCGGACCCGGTGGCGGCGGTCGCGGCGGCGGTTTTGGCATGCAGGGCGGCGGAATGGGCGGAGGCGGCGGTACGAACCAGCGTTACAATCTCACGCTCAGCGTTAACGCTCGTAACATCTTCAATTATGAAAACGTAGCGCTTCCGTCTGCCGTTCTGATCCCGCCACAAACGCCCACCGAAATTGCGAGCGAATCTCATTTCTTTGGCGTGCCGAACGCCTTGGCTGGCGGCGCGTTTTCGTCAACCTCAGCAAGCCGCCTGGTCTATTTGCAGCTTGGGTTTACTTTCTAAATGTTATCCGGGCAAGTTGTACGAAATTGCCGCGGCGTACAAACGGCTCCCGCTTTACGGCGCTTTGCTTACCAGTTGCGCTGGCGACGGGAGCTGCGAGGCGTCCCAACCTCCACCGAGCGCCTGAATCAAGCCCCCGCTGGCCGTCATCTGCTGAATTCGAAGATTTACGGCTGCCTGTTTGTTGGATAGCAATGCACTCTGCGCGGTAATCACATTCAAGTAGGGATCGATTCCCAATTTGTAGCGATCCAAGGCCAGCGTGAGCGTTCTTCCCGCGGCGACCACCGCCGCGTCCTGATGTTCAATCTCGACGGAGAGAATCCGCAGCGATGCGAGGTTGTCTTCCACCTGTTGGAAAGCCGTCAAGACAGCTTGGCGATAGTTGGCGACGGTCTCGTCATATTGCGCCCTGAATTGCATCACGGTAGCGCGGCGCAAACCAGCGTCAAAAAGGGTTTCCGCTACCGACGGGCCCATGGAAAAAAAACGGCTCGGCCATGTGAACCAGCTCGCGAACGCGGTGGTTTCAAATCCTGCGATGGCGGTTAGCGTGACCGTTGGGAAGTATGCGGCTCGCGCAATGCCAATCTGTGCGTTCGCCTGAGCCATTAAGCGCTCTGCCGCGGCGATGTCGGGACGGCGCTCAAGGAGCTGGGACGGCAAGCCGAAGGGAATCGCCGGGGGACGTGTTTTGAGAGACTCGACAGGAATCGAAAACGTGGATGCAGGCTGGCCGGTCAGCATCGCGATGGCGTGTTCAAACTGCGCGCGCTGGATGCCGAGAGCGGCAGCCTGCGCTTTTGTGGCTTCGAGCAGAGTCTCGGCTTGCCTGACAGATTCCTCCGAGTCGATTCCGGTTTCGTACAAAGCCGTGGTGAGATCGAGAGACTCTTGAAAAGCGATCACCGTGGCATCCAATAACTCTGTCAGCGAATCTTGTCCGCGAAGTTGGAAGTAATCCGCTGCCACATCGGCCTGGATCGTGAGGCGTGTGTTCTCGAGATCCGCCGCGCTAGCCTGCGCGCCGTAAGCAGCCGCTCTCACGGTGTTCCGAATACGGCCGAACAGATCCGGCTGCCAGGTAGCGTCAAAGGGGAGCGTGTAGTCCGTAAACGTGCCCCTCGAAGAAGTTGTGGAACTCGATCCTCCACCTACGGTGGCCGACGGGCGTTGCACGGTGATGGCCGGATTTGTGGTCACCGTAGGGAAAAGTTGCGATCGAGCTTCCTTGACGAGTGCGCGTGCGGCAAAAAAAGCAGCCGCAGCGGACGCGATGGTTTGGTTGGAAACATTGACCTTCTCTTCCAGCGCGTTCAGTTCAGGGTCGTTGAAAATCTCCCACCACTTTCCGCGAAGCGCGTCGTCTTTCGGCCGCGCCACTTTCCAGCCTTCTGTATCTTTGAATTCGGCGGGTGTGAGTTCCTTGTACGCCGCAGGAGTGTCCGCCGATGGCTGGTGGTACTTGGGGCCGACCATGCACCCGTCGAGAAGGCAAAGGGTGACGGCAAAGCAAATTGTGGCTCGCAGTCGGAAGATAATCATTTTCACATTTGTTCCATGATGACTCGAATTAATCCGCGGCGCTGGGGGCCGGACCAGGCCGATGCTGAACGACGGCGTCAGGTTTCCCCTGCATGCGGAGGCGCAAGCGATCGAACGTCAAATATACAACCGGCGTCGTATAGAGCGTAAGCAACTGGCTCATGATCAGTCCTCCGACAATCGTGATGCCGAGAGGCCGCCGAAGCTCATACCCGGTGCCAGTGCCGAGCGCCAGGGGAAGAGCGCCAAACAAAGCGGCCATGGTGGTCATCAGGATGGGACGAAAGCGCAGCATGCATGCTTCAAAAATTGCATCTGCCGTGCTTTTTCCTTCCTGCCGCTCCGCCTGAAGAGCGAAATCGATCATCATGATGGCGTTCTTTTTTACGATTCCAATCAGCAGAACAATGCCAATGATGGAGATGATGTTCAAATCCTGCTTGAACAACATCAATGCGAGTATCGCGCCGACGCTCGCCGACGGCAAAGTGGAGATGATCGTCAGCGGATGGACAAGGCTTTCATACAAAATACCAAGAACGATATAGACCGCCAGCAGCGCCGTGGCGACGAGCATGGGCTCGGAGCCAAGAGATTGCTGGTAAGCCTGCAGCGTACCGGCATAGAAACCTTGCAGCGTGGAAGGCGTGCCGAGCCGCTTTTGCATTTGGGAAATGCTCAAAGTGGCATCGCTCAAAGACACGCCTGGCGCGAGGTTGAATGACACGGTGACGGAAGGGAACAAGCCCGTGTGGTTGATGGACAATGGCGTTGTATTGGCTTGACCCGTGGCCACGGTGAGCAGCGGAATGTTTCCTCCGCTGGACGTACGAAGATAGATGTCTTTCAATCCTTCCGGGCTCTGCCAATATTGAGGAGCGACCTCCAGCACCACGTAGTACTGATTTAACTGCGTATAGATGATGGAAACTTGGGATTGGCCAAATGCTCCGTATAGGGCCGAGTCCAGCGACTGTGCGGTAAGGCCAAGCCGAGCAGCAGTGACGCGATCGTAGGTCATCAACTCCGCAAGCCCGCCATTCTGCTGGTCTGTGTTCACGTCTTGCAGGCCCGGCAAGCGCTTCATCTCGCTCAACAGGATGGGTCCCCACTTGAATAGGTCCGGCACGTTTTCGGATTGCAGCGTGTACTGATACATCGCACTACTGCCCCGTCCGCCGATGCGCAGATCCTGCGCGGCCTGGAGGAAAGCGGAGGCAACCGGCAGACGGTTCAATTGAGGCCGCAAACGGTTAATGATCTCCGCGGCGCTGACTTTGCGTTCCGCCAGCGGCTTGAGTGCCATATAGATAAAGCCGCCATTTGTCGCGCCACCGCCGCCGGTAAACCCAATCACGTTGGCGACGGCAGGGTCGTTCTTGATGACGCCAACAATCCGCTGAATGGAGTTGTTCATCGCAGGAAAGGACGCATCCTGAGGCCCTTGAACCCCGCCGGTGATCGCTCCGGTGTCCTGCTGCGGGAAAAAGCCCTTGGGTATCTTGATGATGAGCACCACGTTCAGCGCAATGGTGATGAAGAGCACGATGAGGGTGACAGCCGGATTTTCCAGCACCCAATGCAAAGTGGTGCGATACAAAGACAGCGTCCAATCAAAACCTCTCTCGCTGATCATGTAGAGGCGGCCGTGCTTTTGCTTGCGCTCGTCGCGCAGAAGGTAGGCGCACATCATCGGCGTGGTGGTCAGCGAGATGACCATGGACACGACGATGGCCGTCGAGAGGGTGACCGCGAACTCGCGGAACAGACGCCCAACGATTCCGCCCATCAATAGAAGCGGGATAAACACGGCGATGAGCGAGACGCTGATGGAGAAGACGGTGAAGCCGATTTCCTGCGCACCCTTCAGCGCCGCGGCAAAAGGCTTCATGCCGTTCTCCAGATGGCGGGCGATATTTTCCATCACGACAATCGCGTCATCGACCACGAATCCGGTCGAAATGGTCAGAGCCATCAGCGAAAGGTTGTCGAGGCTGTATCCGAAAAGATACATCACGGCGAAAGTGCCAATCAGCGAGACCGGCACAGCAATGCCGGGAATAAGCGTCGCGCGGCCGTTGCGAAGGAAGACAAACACCACAAGGATAACGAGGCCGATGGAAATGAGCAGCGTTCTCTCGACATCATCGACAGAGGCCCGGATGGTGGTCGTGCGATCGAGAACGATAGTGGTTTCAATACCGAATGGAATGGAGGCCTTGATAGACGGAAGTTCCGCACGTATGCGGTCGACCGTGTCAATGATGTTGGCGCCAGGCTGGCGGAAAATAATCATGGTGATCGCGCGCTTGCCGTTCAAATAGCCCGCGGCACGGACGTTTTGCACGGAGTCGGTCACCTGCGCGACATCCGACAGGCGAATAGCCGCGCCGTTCTTATAGCCAACGACTAGCGGCTTGAAGTCCTCGGCGTGGGAGATCTGATCGTTGGCAACGATATCCGCGGTCACGATACCGTCGGAAATCTGGCCTTTGGCCAGATCTTCATTTTGGAGGCTCAGCGCAGATTGCAAATTCGCGATGGTGAGTCCATAGCTGGCCAATTGCGTGGGGTTCGCGTCCACGCGAACAGACGGCAACGCTCCGCCGCCAGTACTGACCTGCCCTACGCCCTCTATCTGCGACATCTTTTGCTGCATCACGGTGGAGGCTTCGTCGTAAATCTTATCCGGACCATATTTATCGGACGTAAGACCCAGAATCATGATCGGCGAGTCCGCCGGATTGACCTTTCGATAGGTCGGATTTCCCGGCAGGTTGGCCGGCAGATAGGTTCGCGCGGCATTGATGGCAGCTTCGACGTCACGCGCCGCTCCATCAATATTGCGGCTAAGGTCAAACTGGATTGTTATGGATGTGTTGCCGAGGGTGCTTGAAGAGGTCATCTCCGTGACGCCCGCAATATGGCCGAGCTGCCGCTCCAGTGGAGTGGCGACAGAGGAAGCCATAATGCTGGCGCTGGCTCCTGGCAAGCCGGCACTCACTGAAATGGTAGGAAAGTCAACCTGCGGCAGGGGCGACACTGGGAGGACTTTGAACGCAATCCCGCCGGCAATGGCAATCGCAACCGTGAGCAGAGTTGTCGCGACCGGCCGGTGAATGAAGGGTGCGGAAGTGTTCATGCCTGTCCAGCGGGTTCTGGTTCTTTTCTGAGCTGTGCTCGCTTGGACTTAGGCGCGAAGCGATGGCCCAGATTGTCAAAAAAGATGTAGATGACGGGCGTAGTGTAAAGCGTGAGGGCTTGGCTCAGAAGGAGTCCGCCAACCATGGCGATACCCAGCGGCCTGCGCAACTCGGAACCGAAACCGGTTCCGAGCGCCAGCGGCAGCCCAGCCAGCAGCGCGGCCATGGTGGTCATCATGATGGGGCGGAAGCGAAGCAGGCAGGCCTGGTAAATTGCATCCGTGGCGTTCTTTCCGTGGTTGCGCTCGGCATCCAGCGCGAAATCGACCATCATAATGCCGTTCTTTTTCACTATGCCTATCAGAAGCACGATGCCGATGATCGCCACCACGCTCAAGTCCTGGTGAAAGAGTATCAACGCGAGGAAAGCCCCAACACCTGCTGACGGCAGTGTGGAGAGAATCGTGATCGGGTGGATAAAGCTCTCGTACAAAACTCCAAGCACGATGTACACGGTTACCAGCGCAGCAAGAATGAGCAAAGGCTCATTGGCCAGCGAATTGGTGAACGATGCAGCAGTGCCCTGAAACCCTGCCTGGAGGCTGGGGGGCATGTGCATGTCATTTTGGACTTTGTTGATCTCCGTAATTGCATTACCGAGTGAGGCATTCGGCGCCAGATTGAACGACACAGTGATCGCTGGAAATTGACCCTGGTGAGTAATGGCGAGTGGCTCAGTGGTGTTCTCGAAGTGCGCGAAAGCGCTGAACGGCACGGCGTTGCTCATGGCCGAACTGTTCGCGCCTGCAGAGCCGGCTCCCCTGCTGGAGGACGAAGCAGAGTTGCTCGCCGAAAGGGCGTTTACGGGAGGAGCGAGCGTTGCCGCCGATGGAGTGAATTGCGCTGAAGCCGTTAGCGCGTTGGATCCCGCGGAGGATGACCCGGAAGACGCAAAAGAGGAAGCGGCTCCCGTACCGCTTGCGCCAGAAGACGCATTGGACTGAATGTAAAGATGGTTCAGCTTGTTTGGGTCTTTCTGAAACTGCGGCTCACTCTCGAGAACGACGTGGTACTGATTCACTTGCGTATACATCGTGCTGATCTGCCGCTGGCCGAAGGCGTCGTATAGAGTGTTATCGATCGTCGATGGCGCAATTCCCAGCCGCGAAGCGGTGGCCCGGTCAATGACCAGCGAGACGGCGAGTCCTCCCAATTGTTGATCGGTGGCCACATCTTCCAGTTCAGGCAACTGCTCGAGTCGACTGACGAAACGGTTGGTCCAGTCATTCAGTTCATTCGCATCCGGGTCTTCGAGTGCGTACTGGTATTGCGTGCGGCTCACGCGGTCATCCACGGTAATGTTCTGCACAGGTTCCATGAACAGCTGGATGCCCTGAATCTGGCTCACTTTCGACTTGAGCCTGCGTACTAGGTCCGACGCGCTGATCTTGCGCTGGGCGAGGGGTTTTAAATTGATCGACATCCTGCCGCTGTTCAGGGTTGTGTTCGTGCCATCCGCGCCGATGAACGACGAGACACTTTCAACCGCCGGGTCATCGAGAACCGCCTTCGTGATTTCCAGCTGTTTCTCCGCCATGGATCGCGAGCTGATCGTTGGAGGCGCTTGCGAAATGCCTTGGATGACGCCCGTGTCTTGCACGGGGAAAAATCCCTTTGGAATGATGATGTAGAGGAAAATCGTAAGTAGGAGCGTAGCCAGTGCGACGAACAGCGTGATCGTTTGATAGCCGAGGACAAATTTCAGCGTCCGCCCATAAAACGCGATCATCCCCTCGAAGGCGCGCTCCGAGGCTTTATAGACGCGCCCCTGCTGTTCTTTTGGTTTATGCCGCAAAATGCGGGCACTCATCATGGGTGTGAGCGTAAGAGAGACTACGGCCGAAACGACGATCGTGACGGCAAGCGTCACGGCAAACTCGCGGAACAGGCGTCCGACCACGTCGCCCATGAATAACAGTGGAATCAGCACGGCGATGAGGGAAACGGTGAGCGAGAGAATGGTGAAGCCAATCTGCTCCGCACCTTTGAGCGCCGCTTCCATCGGCGGCACGCCTTCTTCGATGTAGCGCGAAATGTTCTCGATCATCACGATGGCATCGTCCACGACAAAACCCGTGGAGATGGTGAGCGCCATCAGCGACAAGTTATCCAGGCTGTATCCAAGGGCATACATCGCGCCGAAGGTGCCTACCAAGGACAACGGCACAGCCACGCTCGG
>Ga0073928_10001533_pt1 | contig 44058 bp, 39 predicted proteins | sample PaiPotPPA55metaG_FD_76969 | JGI IMG/M metagenome (GOLD analysis project Ga0073928, IMG submission 76969) | Iron sulfur acid spring bacterial and archeal communities from Banff, Canada, to study Microbial Dark Matter (Phase II) - Paint Pots PPA... ...
CATGTAATGGCGCTCTTCCCGTGTTGCTTCGATTGCATTGTTGATTTCTTTCAAGTCCCAGTTATTCAGCAATGCCATCATCACCCGCAAGCCGTTAAATTCCTGCTTGTCGAGGAAGGGATTGTGGAACCAGTCCCAGGGGCCAAGCTTCTTGATTCCTTTCACCTTGCGTTTAAGGCGCGCGGCGTGCACAGTACCGTCAGCGGTGACGAACTGCGCGCCCCGTTTCAACTTCGGCATACCCGTGACTTTGAACTGTTCCAGATAATAGTCTTCATCAACAAAATAGCCTGCCGCCCACATTAAGCGGCTGGCGGCGGTTTCCGACTGCGGTTCCTGACCCAGCTTTACCTTCCACTCGACACCCTGCTCATCCTTGACATCGAATTTCGGACTGGTTCCTTTCATGTCTTCTTTGATAAACGTGAACTGGCCGTTCGGATCCGGCGCATCCTCCTTCCCGCCAGCGCCGTAAAGTAAATTCAAAGAAGCAACGTCACCTGGATCACGCCATATCACCTCGGGCAGGTTGGCAACATTCTCCCTTTCCTTCCCTTTTTCCTGATCTGTCTTCTGCGCAGTCGCTGATGCTGAAAGCATCAAAAGCATCAGTATCGCTGAGAAGAACAGTGTGGTTTTCGCCGATTGCATGTTGGTTTGCCTCATTCCTGTTCCTGTTAACAACCCTAACGGGCGACTGGTTGGTCAGCCGCAAGCGTATCCCTTTCCGGGTTCTGGAGCTTGTGCAATTCTGCGTATACCCCGTTACTTGCCATCAGAGTCTCGTGGGTGCCTTGTTCCAGCAATTCACAATCCTTGATCACAAAAATAACGTCGGCGTGGCGGATCGTGCTGAGATGATGCGCAATGACGACCGAAGTCCGGCCCTTCATCAGTTTGTCCAGAGCGTCAATGACCAATTGCTCTGAGGCGGCATCCAGACCTACCGTCGGTTCGTCCAAAATCAGAATGGGAGTGTCACGAATGACGGCTCGCGCAATCGCAATGCGCTGGCGTTGACCGCCGGAAAGAGTGTGGCCGCGTTCGCCGACCATGGTTTCGTAGCCCTCCGGCATCTCGTCGATGAACTCCTGCGCGTTGGCCAGTTCGGCAGCGCGCTTGATCTCTTTAGGAGAAGCGCCGGGCTTGCCATACGCAATGTTTTCCCAAATCGTAGCCCGGAACAGGAGCGTATCCTGCAGGACGAAGCTGATCTGATCTCGCAAGGATTTCAGCCGATAGCGGCGAATGTCGGAACCATCAATAGCGATGTGTCCGGAAATGGGATCGTAGAAGCGCGGAATCAGACCCACTAAGGTAGTTTTCCCAGCCCCTGAAGGCCCCACGAAAGCCGCAACCTGTCCGGGTTCGATCTTGAAACTGACGTCTTTGAGTACCTGCTTCTCCTTCTCCCGTTCGTTGTACCCTAGGCCTTTTTTCTTGGTGTCCTTTTCATTCTGCTTGTCGTTGTCCTTCTCATTTTCCCGCCGGGTGTCGTTCGCTTCGTCGCTCTCCGGTTCGTCCGCATACTCGAAACTGACCTGGGAGAATTCGATTTGACCTTTGAACTTGGGCGCTTTTCGCGCAGCCGGCTCATCACGCACCTGGCTTTCGATGGTCAGAACTTCCTGAATGCGCTCGTAACCGACCGTCGCTTTGGAAACGGTGTCGGTCATCTTAGAGAGATCACGCATCGGCTTGTACATCTTGGCGAGATACAGCAGGAAAACGATTAGCGTGCCGGTCGTGAGCTGTCCGCTAAGTGCAAGCCGCGCTCCATACCACAACACCAGACAGGTCCCGACAGCCACGATGACTTGTACAACCGGCGCCAGCCTGGCTTTGACGCTGCGGGCCTGAAGGCCTGCCTCCACGTTTTCCAAGCTTTCCGATTCAAACCGTTTCTGTTCGTACTCTTCCCGGGCAAATGCCTTGACCACGCGGATCGAGGTCAGTACTTCTTCCACCAGGGAGAGCATTTCGCTTTCTTTTTTCCGCACCGCACGTGAAGCGCGCTTGATGCGACGGGTGTAGTAATAAACCACGAGAAAGAGCGCCGGCGAAACCGAGAGCGCAATCAGAGTAAACCGCCAGTTGAGGTAAAACATGACCCCGATCATGCCCAGCAAAGTCAGTACATTCACCAGAATGCCAAGCAGCGCCGAGTTGATGAAATCCTGAACCGCTTCGATGTCGCTAGTGACCCGCGTGATCAAGTCGCCGGTGCGCGACTTGTCGTGTTCCGCCAGCGACAGCCTCTGAATGTGCTGGTACAGAGTCCGCCGCAGGTCGTGGCCCACCCATTGACTGACGTTGGTAGTCAGGTACTTCTCAAAGTAAGAGCTGATAGCGCCGACAATCGCAATCGCCGCGACCGCAGCCACTGCGAAGTTGAGAACGGCATAGGGGTTCTGGCCGAACATGCCGCTAATAAGCCCGCTGAGCCGCCCTGGAAGCTTGTGCGAATGCTGAATATTGTCAACGACAATTTTGATCGGCCACGGCTCGAGAACGTCGGTGAGCGCTTCGCCCAGCATGGCTATCAAGGCGAGGCTCAGCGCCATCCAGTGAGGACGAATCAGGGCGGTGATCCTCAGTTTCTTCGAAGACGCTAAGGCTAGAGGTTTGTCAGCTTTGTCGAGCATACTTTCTTACGGGACGACCGGGACACCAGGCGCTGTCGTTCAAATCGACTTCACGAATCGACTTCACGTATACAGCCCCACCGCGTCGGTGATGTCAGCATTTGCGATGACGCCTTGATGCCCCTTAAATCGGCCCCGAAAGTGGGTCAACTCCATCACCTGATCTACCTTCGTTTCATCATCCAGCCGATTACCACTCCCGCGGTTAAGCCCACCGCGAACGTCGCGATGACTGTGAGCGCAGGATTGCGCTGCAGGCGCTTAGTTGTGTCATTTAAGAATTCTTCGGCGGCATCGCCGCCCTGTTTAACGGCGCGGCGCGCAACTCCTACCCCTTCATCGATTGCATCAGCAACCGCGCGGGTTGCGCGCGAAGCGTGTTGAGCTGATTCAGTAACTTGGTCAGCGGTCCTATCCAGTACCGATTGCGACATAACTTTTCTCCTTCGTATTTTGCGAGCTATTTTGCTGCATCCTTTATTCCCCAACTGCCTTTTCGGGATTGCCGATCCATTTGTGAACTCTGCCGGCACCCTTTTCTGCTTTCACTGAACCTCCAAGTTCGTTCCTGCCTGCCGTGCTTGGTTTCATCGTCTTTACGGTTGCATTTCTTTAGTAAGCTGTGGGCGTCGCGCGATCCGCTAATCCAACAAGCGGCGGCGGATCAAGGCCTCGATCCCGTATCCGGCGCCCCATGCCCGTTGTTGAGATGCATTCGAGAAAGCCAAGAGTGGGGGCCGCTGTACAAAAATTCCAGGGCAAGGTTTCCGCCTACATACCCCAGCAGGCTGTAGTTGCCCATGCGGAAGCCATCCATGACGTTGTATCGCCCTGGATACCAACCATATACGGCAGTCATGGTGCCGGCATAGGGAGCGACCAACGCCGGGAAAGAAAAGACGCGATGGCCATCGTCGCCGCGGCGTGCGGTGAAGGTCGAAATCACCGCATGATTTAGCCGCGGAAGCAATCCTTTGCACTCACAGCGGTAATACAGCGTGTCTTCGCCAAAGGCTTTCGCCAGCGTATAGCGGGTCGTGGTGCTCACAGCGGCGATGGCGAAGTTGGACCCGAATCGCTTGCCATAACCTTCGGCGCCTTGTTCCCACTCAGGTGGAGTGCGTTCTGCCTGATTTATCCCGGCGGCGATGGCCGCGCCCGCAATGGGATAGGGACCAAACAAGTCGAAAAAGTAGTTGTGCAGTTTCGTTTTTTCAGTCGGGCGCGTATAAGTCAAGGCCGGTTGCACATGCGTCGAACCTGGTGACGTCGGCAACTCCGCACTGGAAGATTCGCTGGAATTGGGCGCTTGCGGCCTTGCCAATAGTGGCAGAGTTGCGAATTCCGAGACCACCATCAGCAAGAGCATGATTCGGCGCATTCGCATGTTGAGGTTCTCTTTCCACGATCGATTTGAGATTCACTCCCGAGGGTCAAAGGTTGCCGACTCTACAGGCCAGCGGGTGGGTCAGAGGACGTTTCCGCTGTCGGAAGCTCGCGAACTCTCAGTATTCGGCTTTGGGCTGTGGAAAACTGATCAGAATTGATCGTCCTTAGAAATCAGAAACGCGGGTGCGGGCCAAACGCGCATCGGAAAAGAGCATCAGAGATTCTGGAGATGCTGGTCGCATTCACAAAGTGAGCGATTCAGCACAGCGCTGCCGAAGCAGCGGAGCGAGTCTATAGGCTTCCTGTCAAGAACCAGAAAGCGAGTTCTTCGCAGTAGGAGCGGCACGGCGACCACGGAGACGGCACACTTCAAAAGGAGAGAGCATGTCTTTTGGACTCTACGCGATTGGGTTTTTGATCCTGATCGGCGGTCTGATTTATGGCGCGTACCTGATGCACCTGCCGGCTCACTGGATCGCTGTGGGCGCCATCGTCCTTTTAGGGATTGGAATTGTGTCGGGTGTAAAGGCGACCCGCCAGCGAGATCCAGCAGAATAGGCAGAGATATCGGTAATGTTTGAGGTAACGGGCTTGATTGGGTCCCTTACCAGGAAATGAGCAATTAGACGCGGCAGTACAAGCGGTGAACAGGCAACTCCAGCACTGCGTTCTTAATCAGAATAGTGCGAGCGAATTAGGACAGGAGGGCTTTTTGAAACTACAAGGCTTTAAGCGGCTTGCAGTATCGGTGGTTATGACGACTGCTCTAGGTACGGTGATGTTCGTTGCCGCTCCCCGGTCGTATGCGGACGACGACCATGCAAGATGCCAGCGCCAGATTGAGCGCGCGGAAGCGAGGCTCGACCAGGCGGTTCGCAAATACGGCGAGAGTAGCCGGCGGGCCGAGCAACGGCGCCGAGACTTAAACGCCGAACGGGAACGCTGCTGGAGCAGGTACCATGGATGGTGGGATGCTCATGAGCAGCGTTGGCATGAGAGTCGCGACTGGGACCATGACCGCGACCATGACCATGACCACGACAATCACTAATTCATGATCTCAGACCGTCGTAATCGTGGGACTTAAACCAGGGGGCCCCTAAACTAGAGGGCCCTCTTTTCTCGTGAGCGCGTAGTCGTGAGTAATTGACTGGACACCGCCGATTCGAAAGCAGAAAATCAGGGCAGCGTCGATGCTTTGGAGTCCCCATGATTGCAGTGATTAGGTTCGCGTCGCTCACAGCAGCGATTCTGCTTTTCTGTACTTTGATTCCTTCTCTAGGTGCTCAAACTTCCGAGGCCCCAGCCGCGGAACCGCAATCCTGGACCAAGACGACGGAATCGCGCCCAGCTAACCTGAACCCCACGCGTACGACGGAGTCACACCAAGGATCCTCTAAAGGCAGTGTAGATAAGCAGAGCGTCGAGCGTCTGGGCGCCGACGGCCACTATGAACCCTATTACGACACTGAGAAAGAGTCGGTCCAGGTAAATGGCACCACCGTCCGAACCATTGAGCGCACCTTTGCCAGGGATGCCAGCGGGCAACGGATTCTGACCCAGGTAACGGAAGAGGAAAAGCAAACCCTTCCATCCGGTGGCGAGAAACTGGTGCGCACAACGTCGAATGCCGATCTGGACCGCCATCTTCAGATCGCGCAGCGTGAAGTGACGAATACAAAAAAAATTAGCCCCGAATTGCAGGAGAAGAACACGACAGTCTTCTTGTCCAATGGTCAGGGTGGCATGGCGGCTAGCGTGCAGATCCAGCAGCGCGAGAAACGGAGCGCCGATCACACAGTTGACGTCCAAACCTCAACTCTCCGTCCGGATGGCTCCGGCAACTGGCAGGTGCATGAGCGGAAGGAAAGCACGATCAAGGAAGACGGAAAAGAACGCACAACCGAAGAGCAGGTCTTGCGGCCAGACGTCGAAGGCAAGCTTGCGCCAGTCTCACGCACCGTGGGCAAAGAATCGGAAACCGCACCCGGCGAGAAGAAAAGTACGATTGAAACCTATTCCCCGGACGCCTCAGGCTCAGCCCAGGACACGAACCTGCATCTGAGCCAGCGAGTAACGACAGTAAAGCGGACAGGTTCAGACGGTAAGCAGGCAACTGAAAAACGTGTCGAACAGCTTAATCGCGTGGACCCCGGGGCTGGCTTGCAAGTGACCACCAAGGCCCGTGATACCGTGCAGCCAGGCGCCTCTGGAACGCAGACGACGAGCACGGTAGAAGCCCGTGATGTCGGTGGCAATTTCACGGTGGTTTCTTTCGACACCCAAAAGTCTGACAATATTCATGCCGTTGACGTCGCAATAGCCCCGCAGAATCCGGCAAAATAACATAGTTCTGCGGTGTTGTTTGCGAACTCGCTCAGCAACGCAAGCTAGTTCCAGCCAGCCACTTCTCTATCTTCGCGAGCCCTTCACTGGTTTGAATACGATGTTTACCGTTATGCTGGACTCTCAGTGAGACTTCCAGCGACTGAACTCGTAGCTCTGCTGGTCGCAACCAGTTTTGCCGCTGGCCTGAACGTCTATGCGACGGTTGCCACGCTGGGCTTGCTGGCGCGGTTCGATCTGCTGCCTCTACCTGATTCACTTCATTTGCTGGAGAGTTGGTGGATCATCGCTGCCAGCATCGCCCTGTTCGTCATCGAATTCTTTGCCGACAAGGTTCCTGCATTCGATCTGATCTGGAATGCTCTGCACACCTTCGTGCGTGTGCCCGTCGCCGCCTTGCTGGCCTATGCCGCTACGTCACACCTTTCTCCTGGAAAACAACTCCTGGCCACCGCGCTTGGCGGTCTCATCGCATTGGCCGCACACGGAGGCAAGACCGCAGTGCGCGCCGCGGTTACTTCCTCGCCCGAGCCAATCTCGAATATCGGCTTGAGTTTCGGTGAGGATGCTCTGGCTATCTTCCTGACCTGGTTTGCCACCCAGCATCCTTATTCGGCAGCCGCCCTTGTGATTGCCCTGCTGGTGATCATCGTTATCCTGATGCGATGGGTATTACGCGCCCTGAGGGCATTGTTTCGTGGTGCCGAGCGCGAGTTAGGGGCCTGATCGGAGACCGTCGAGTTTCTTCCCCGTCTAGCCGCGGGCAGCAGTTGACTGATCGTTGCCGATTTCTTGCCCGTATCAGCCGGGCACGGCGCTCCGGCTGCCTGCCACTGTTTCACCTTGGCGGCAAATTCCTCATGAGACATCGGAATAGGGCTCCGACCTTCACCCGGATTCCAGCCCCACATCACCAACTTATCTTGTGTCAGTTGCTCGACCAGTTGATCGAGGTTGCGATTCTTGTCTTGTTTCGGATCCTTTAATCGAACCGCAAAGCTGAGCATCCGTGAGGCCTTGCCAGATCATGGGTGTGGCTGGCGGCGGAAGCCCCCAGTTCGGCGCACCGGGCGGCATGTGTGCGCCGGCGAGATTATGGTCCTGATGGCACGTGCTGCACTTTTCAGCGGTTACCCCGTAACCTTGAGGGCCGCGTCGCACATTCATGGTGTGCGGATGACTGTCCTCTCCCTGCCGCGGGAAGCCGCCGTCGAACTAACGCCCGAAGATTTCCAGCAAATCGAGAATGCAGCTTCGAAAATTCCGCTGCAAGGCGCTCGTTATCCCGAAGAATTGCAGAAGTTAGTGGGCCCTGAGCAGAAAAGAGCAACAAGAATGAAGAGGAAGAAAAGTATGCGAGTCGGAGGCGTCAACAGCCAGGAGTTTTAGGGCAAGGCCCTCCCCTCCCTTCCGGGTGACCCGAAAACCTTTGCTTTCGGAGACTCTTCCGCGTATCCCGTGCTCCCGGCATTTCTGCGCCGTCGGGGCGTCCCGCTGATTGGCACCATCGCGAGCTAACCACTAAGTTCAACACTGCGACTGAGACCTTGACCGCTGGTTTTTGTGAAATTGATTTTTGTATTTCCTATAGATCAAGTCTTAGTTGCGTCTGACTCTGCTCGCAAGCCAACCGTGGAGAAATCGCCGGTCGGCGTCGGACATGCACGCGAAATCTGCACCCCCCAGACTGTGTCGCGTCCACAAGAGTCGAGCCTGGACAGTGATCGACAGCGTTGCATTTGAAAGCGCCAGCTCAAAACTTAAGAGTTCGCCAACATCGATCTTCTTTTTCGAGAAAAGGCCGATCCCATGCTCACTGATATCAGTGATGGTGATCGGGACTAGTTCGCCACGCTGGTTCTTGGCGAGGACGCGCCTCATGATTGCGTAGCGCGCCGCGCGGCGCTCTTCGCGCACCATCCTGGAATAAGCGGTCTTTAGACCCTGGGCGCTGGATTCCCGTGTCAGAGGTTTTCGGATTATGACATGAGCTCCGGCACTCTTTGCGCCAAGTGCCAAGAACGGACTATCTACAACAGTTATGACGGTCGGCTTACGTTTGCGGTCGCTGGTTAGAACTCCGTTCAGGAGTTCAATCTCACCCGGCGCACCCTTACAATCGCACACGACGAGGTCCACATCGCGTTTCGCTAAAAGCTCCAGCCCTTTCACTGGGTTAGCGCAACGCTCGACGTCGATCGAGAGTCGATCGAGAGTACAATTCATTAAAGAGAGCACTTGGTTGTCGTCGGATACGACCAAGCATTCAAATACCATTTCTGGCGTCATTTAGCTTTCCCTTTCTTTGGCCGCCGGAAGGGCGCGCGAATGTTTAAGGCAGCCGTTTCCCTTTCTTGCGTGAAATCGAGTAGTCCCGTTCACCAACCGGGTACCAGTTCACTCATCCGTTCCGAGAGCCACAGCTGTAACTGTTCAAGAGTCTTTGCGTGAAGCTCCAGAAAGTATTTCTTCACCTTTGAGAGACTCGTAGCCTGAGCCGTCATGTCTCTCGTGATGCGCGAGAATAATGGGGATCACTCTGCCCAGCGATCCACCTACCGGCTCCAGTATGGAGACACCTGTGTTGGCATTCACAAAACAACCTCCAGAGACTTGTTCTCGGGGAACCACCAAACAATATTTGGTCACAGACACTGTCAGCATCTAAACTGCCAACTCGAAAAACGCTGCGGACAAAGTCTCGTTCCCGGACTCCTGATGTCCGCGTCGCACGTCCACGTTCGCATTGGCGACCAACAAATTCCGCAGCAATTGCGCTCCCACTTTTTCTGGAACAATTCAGGGGAGCCGACTCCTTGGGGGGTCTGCAACGCATGGAAGAAAACGTGGCAGATGGCGGCTCCCCCGTCCCGCAAACAGAGCGGAAGCTTGAGGTAAATCCACAAGAGCTTGCGTCAGAACTCAGGCTCCTGCGGCACTGGTTTTCAACAGCATTCTCTCCACAGCTTCGACGAACTTTTCCGATCCTTTGTCGAGCGTTAGCCCCGCCTTTTGGAAGTAGCAAGTCGCTCCTTCGTCCAAGAGCTTCCGCTCATTACACTGCGGGAGGCTGGTCAGCACCATGACCGGGATGGAAGCGGTCTGCGAGTCCTTCCGCATGGCCCGCAACACATCAGGACCTGTCATTTTTGGTAACAGCATGTCCAGTACAACGAGATCAGGTTTGTGTGCACGTGCTAGCTGCAAGCCATCTTCGCCGTCTGCAGCTGTAATAACCGAATACCCCGCCCTGGTGAGTGCGCGCTCGTTAGCCACACGAAAAAACCGGCTGTCGTCTATGATTAAGACCTTCATGCATACTCCTGGAGAGTTAGTCGCTGGACCATGTTTTGCCCATCTTGCTTGAACTGCTGCGAGCCACAAATGCTGTTTCCCTGATCCATTCCTCCATCCTGCTTAGAATCTCCAGCCGAAAGTGAAATCCAGAAACGAGGTTACCGACCGACTGGACAATTGCTGGGCTGTCAGGTGAGGATCGCTCGGATCAGTGACTGTTTGATGGAATTCATATAGCCCGATGGTCTCGCGGTAGAAGAAGTGACTTCGCGACACGGGAGAAGGAAACCAGATTTGAAGCTCCGGACCTTGTAGACCATTAGATTTGTCCGTTCCGGGCAATATGTACAACGCTTGCCAGCGTAAACTTACTCTGTCCCCAAAATAGTCTCCACCCATTCCAAAAGTCGGCCTCCAAGCTTCTTTCTTGTAGTTCGTGGTGGAGGTTTCACTCCATTGTGCGCCGCCACCGAAGTAGAGGCCGCGGTGCCATTTATAGAACAAACGGCCCTGCAGATAACGTTCATGCCCTTTTGTGTTGTTCACAGTATTGTCGTTTGTCTTCCGAGCATTCATGTAGCGTGACTCGAAATCCCCGCCTATGTTGCTGGAGTTCAGCAAGAATCCCGCACCCAGGTGCTCAGCGACCGGTTGATATCCGCCGCCCATCAGCGAGGGACCGCTGAACACAACCGGATGTGGTGTCCAGGAGGGCTGTGCGGGAGTTAACGCCGCCGATTCGTTCTGTCCGACAGCCGCAAGCGGTGCGAATAAAAGTGCGGCAAGAATGAGTCGTTTCATTGTTTCCTTCTTAATTTTCGCTGCCTCGAACGCGATTTGACGCGATTCGTTCGCGGCGTCGGGATTTGCTTATCTACCCAGCAACGCAGTTACTAACCTTTCTCAACCACGCCGCAAATGGATAAATGCAATCCCATCGCCAGTCGCAAGTCCCAGAAAGAACACGGGATCGTTCCGGTTCGATTGTCTAGAGTCTGGAAGGGTGTCCAATCGGCGGACACTCGGGCACGCCGTTTTGACCTAGGTGTCCGACGTCCGAACCGCGGAAACCGTCGGCACCGAAGAGGTTAGCGGAGGCCGTCTCTTAACGCCGCACCTGGCGAATCAATTGCACCTCACTTCCGTATGCGAGTTGTGATCGCAGAAGATTCGCCGATTTATCGTGCCCTCATGAAGAAGTACTTTGAGCAGTGGGGGCTGCTCTGCGTATTTGCTTTGGACGGAGCCCAAGCGTGGGACTTGTTACGTGAGTCTGAAATTCCCACTCTCGCATTGCTGGGTTGGGTGCTGCCCAAGATGGATGGTATTGAGCTCTGCCGGAGGATCCGCACTAGCCTCGGCGCACGGCAGTACATCTACGCGATCCTAATCACCGCCAAGGACAGCAAGCAGGATCTTCTCGATGCGATGGAGGCCGGAGCAGACGACTACTTAATCAAGCCGTTCTATGCTCCTGAACTCAAAGCGCGTGTGCTCGCCGGTAAGAGGATCCTCGATCTGCAGAGCACACTGCTACAAACACAGGAATCGCTGCGCATTGCGGCGACTCACGATGCTCTCACGGGCATCAAAAATCGAATGGAAATCATCGGTGTCCTGAAGCAAGAACTGGCCCGGTCCAGGAGGAGCGGGGGCTCGGTAGGAATAATGTTCGCCGACATCGATCATTTCAAATCGATCAATGATTCGATGGGTCACTTGGCGGGAGACAGCGTTTTGAAGGTTGTTAGCGGAAGGCTGACGGCGGCAGTGCGCGTCTATGACCACGTGGGCCGTTACGGAGGGGAGGAGTTTCTGGTGGTGTTGCCTGACTGTGATCTCAAGCGTACCGAGGGGCGGGCCCAGGAACTCTTGCAAGCCGTCAGCAAGAAGGCGGTTACAACGTCCAACGGAACCAGAACCGTGACTGTCAGCATTGGGATAGCATCCACATCAGTAAGTGGATTCGTGGAAGTGGAGGAGTTGATTAACCGTGCAGACCAGGCCCTGTACCGCGCCAAAGAAAACGGAAGGAATCGTGTGGAGGGCCCTCTGCCGGCGGCGGCACTTGAAGTCGTCCATGCTCGCTTTAAAGATGAAGAGTAGACATTGCGGAGCAAGCGCGACGCAAGGTGTTTCGGTCCACCGAGGACAAAACTGATGTCGGACATGCCTAGATTGAGAATACCGACCCTTCGAGTACCGCTGGGTAATGTTGTCGGCGACGGTCCAGAGATACACAAGATCTATCAAATCGTTCAGCGGGCCGCTCGAACAATTCATCCCTTGCTCATCGTTGGTGAAGCAGGAACCGGGAAAGAACTGATCGCAAGAACGATTCATTTCAGCGGGCCTTTACGCCATATGCAATTTGCCAGTTTGGACTGTGCTTCCCTCCCGACGGAGGGACTGCAAGTTGAACTCTCGGGCGCTATAGGCAACTCCTTGCCACCGGGGGATATAAAAGCCGACACCATTGCCGCATACTGTGGGACCATTTTTCTGAACCGAGTTGGAGACCTCACTCTGGACGCACAAGGCCGGCTCCTGCGCGCGATTCAGGACAGGGAGATATGGACTATTCATCATTCTCTGCAGCCTGGAAGCCACTTGCGAATTCTCGCCGCTACCACACGTGATCTAAAGCTCGCAGTTGAGGAAGGAACTTTTCGCCGGGACCTCTATTTTCGACTAAATGTTCTCAGCCTGCGAGTGCCCCCGCTCAGGGAACGTCGCCACGACATTCCGCTACTGGTGTGTAGCTTCCTATACCGGCTCTCAAATGCATTGGGGCGCCAATACCGAATGAGCGAGGAAGCTCTCCAAGCACTGCTGATGTACGACTGGCCGGGTAATGTCCGCGAACTGGAAGGTTGTATGCAGCATGCGTGCAGTGCGGCAAGACAGCCAATCATAGGGCTGCTCGACCTACCGAGATCGATTCGTGGGACGAAAGAAACAATATCTATCAGTCTCCCCAATGTGGGAGTGGTTCCTCTCCCTGAGATTGAGAAGCGAAGCATTCTGGAAGCCATGCTGCAGGCCAGAGGCAACAAGCGCCTCGCAGCCCAATTGCTTGGGATTGGCAAAACCACGCTGTGCAAGAAACTTAAGGATTTTGGTGCGGAAGACCGGGAATCTAAGTAATGGAACATTTCGGGGGAGACGATTCGTGAGCAAATATTTGAGGACTGAAATAGCAAACATTGACCACACGGCAGGATCCCCGGTCTCGGCAGGAGAGAATGTGGCTGTTCGTTCGCATCGTATCCAATACCTTCAGGAGCAAATGAAGACAAACTCCAGGCGCGACCTGCACCGTTGGTCGATATCAATTGTCGTGATCCTCGTCTTAGCCACGGGTTTCGCCGCGGTCATCGCACCCAGCCTGGCATGGAATAATGCGAGTTCCCACTTCGACTTCAAGTACCTTCCACAACTCTTTTGGGGAATGATCTCATTGGTTCTGATGTTCAGCCTTTATGTGTCATCTCAAAAGAAGGAGTTGAATGCCACAAGGAGAGCTCTCGTGCAAGAGTTCGTTATGAGCGAGCATCTACAAGCGTTTTCTCTTTTGGATCCGGTCACTCAACTCCTGAATTCCTGCGCAATTGACCCGATGGTGGCGAAAGAGATCGCTCGGGCAAATCGCCTTGGAACCGCACTTACTTTCGCGACAATCAGTTTGGATAATTTTCAGTCAATCGAGAAGCGCGCGGACATTGAACAAGGAGAACAGGCTCTCTACCACGCGGCACGGCTGCTGAAAAGCACATTCCGGGGATCAGATGCGATCTTTCGAAGTCGCACCAGCGAATTTGTAGTGGTCATGCCAGATACCACAGAGCAGCAGGCTGAAAACGCAATCGGTCGCCTAGGAACCCTCACCGAAAGATGGAACGCCGAGGCCGAAGCTGGCTGCGAATGCAGTTTTTCATGGGGCATCGCAGGGTATGTCGCAGGAGCCAGGACGAGTGACGTGATGGAGAGAGCGCGTCGGTTCATGTTCCTGAGTTCACAGAAAGTCAGCTTTGTTTTCTGAGAGTCGATTCAGCACCATGGAATCGCAATTGCCGGACATGAACAGTCTGAATCTTCTCAATCTTGTGCAAACTTGTTTTCATCATGACTTCGAGCGCCGCTGCTCCAGCAGACGTTGAGTTCGATTTCGCTAAATTATCGCCTCCTTTCCCGACTCTGCCCACGCACTAGCAGGTGACTCGGGACACAGCATCTCCGCATCGGCACCGGCTCGCTGAAAACGCGGCTCGGCAGGCGAGTATCATGGCTACCTGGATGCGCGCGCAATCATTCGCTAACCAACTCAGAGGCCAGGAGTGCAGGCACGAGTTACCTTGGTTACGCTCCACCGCTAAAGTTATCTGAGAAGGCCTGCCGTTTGGGAGTATCTTTTTTGTGAACAGTAATAGTTACCTCCCCTGCCCTCAGTTTGAAAACGGCTGTGAATATTCAGTCGCGGGAATTCCGGAGCCGGCTCATCTCGCGAAGACAGGATTTGTTGCGATGAAACGAACGCGCGTACTCCTCGTAGACGACGAGCGAAATTTCTTGTGCGCCGTCAAGGAGATCCTTGAGGAGAACGGCATGGAGGTCTCCTGTGGCGGCAACTGTGCCGAAGCCGAGTACATGTGGAAGTCCTCCCGTCCGGATTTGGTGATCTTGGACTATGTCCTTCCAGACGGAAACGCCATCGACCTCATCAACAAATTCAAAGGCTCAGATGCCACGGTTCCCATCATCGTTTTGACTGGACATGGCACGATTGACCTAGCTGTAAAAGCAGTCCAAGCGGGAGCGGACAATTTTCTCACCAAGCCTGCCGATTCGAAAACGCTGCTAGTGATGATGGAGCGGAGCCTGGAAAACAGCCGAAACCGCCAGGGCCGGCTGGTTGAAGACTCGAAGAAACGCCGCGAAGCTATAGATCCCTTTCTTGGGGTAAGCCGTGCCATCCAGGGACTACGCGAAATTGCGGAAAAGGTCGCCAACGCTGACAGCCCGGTTCTGATCCGGGGAGAAACAGGTACGGGAAAAGGCGTCCTCGCCCGTTGGCTGCATACGTCCAGCAGCCACTCCAGCGCTTCCTACGTCGATCTGAACTGTGCCGGCTTGCCGCGGGACTTGCTGGAAACGGAACTCTTTGGACACGAGAAGGGTGCATTCACCGGAGCGGTTCAGGCGAAGATGGGTTTGTTCGAAGCGGCGCATAAGGGAACGCTGTTCCTAGACGAAATCGGAGATATGGACACGGTGGTCCAGCCGAAGCTGTTAAAGGTCCTGGAAGAGAAACGCTTTCGGCGGTTGGGAGACATTCGCGATCGTTTCGCTGATGTTCGGTTGATTGCAGCTACTCACAGAGATCTTGCTACCCTGGTTCGTCAAGGCAAATTTCGCGATGACCTTTATTTTCGAATCAGCACCATTCCTTTATGTATTCCGCCGTTACGCGAACGCCGCGAAGACGTTCCCCTCCTCTCGCGCCACCTACTAAGCAAGCTTTCTCTGGATATAGGTAACGCCGTCGAGATAACCGATGCAGCCATCCAGAAGCTTCAGGCGTACTCCTGGCCAGGAAACATTCGTGAGCTGCGCAATGTTCTGGAACGGTCGATCTTGCTTGGAAGTTCTGCGACTCTAGATGAATCTTCAGTCCGTTTTGACCCGCTTAATATTCCGGGTACTTTCGCTCCCACGTCTGGCGTAATGACCCTCGATGAGCTAGAGAGGGAACACATTCAGACTGTGCTTTCGCTTGAAAATGGCCGTGTCGAAAACACCGCGAAACGGCTGGGAATTCCCCGCAGTTCTCTGTACCTTAAGCTCAAGCAGTACGGTATTGTGAAAGAGCAAGCTGCCACACTCCCGTAGAGAGGTTTTTCGCTAGCGTGCCCAGATCTTGCTCCAATTTCGAAACAAAAACTGGAAAGCCCGCCGAGACTCACAAACGTACTTGGCGCCTGACACCTAAGCTTCTTCGTACCGTGGCCGATCGCTGAGTAAAGGCCGACTCCCGATGCAAACCGAATCTAAATGGCAAGAGCGAATTGCCGCGTTGCATAAGGAAATGGACTCCATTCACTACGCCAACAACCTTTATTGGCAACAAATGGTCCAGAACGACGCAGCCAAAGCGGATTTCTACCGAAGACAGGACAGGCTACAAGAAGTTCGGGCGGACCTGGACATCCTTCGAAAGTAGTCCACTACCAAAAAGCCCGGCCCTTCTTTTACGCTTGCGCTGCAGGCGTATGATAGGACTTCTCGAGGGGCGAGACGGGCTGCCCCAGCTTGCTTTACAGTGCAGCCTCTACAAGCCGAGTAGTGGTCGGTCGCGACGGACTGAAAATGCAAGAATCGCGATGCATGTGCACGGCGGTGTTGTGCGGCCATGCGCGCGGCGAGAAATGCCCCCATCAGAGACGGGTTTTGTTGAGACTTTCGGTGAGAATTGAAAACTCCACCTTCGGCCCCACCATAGACCTCGCATTTTGTGAGGTTTGCTGGGCCAACTTTCAGAGGAGTTTACCCGGACTTCTTTGGACAGCCTTACCTCCGTCGAAGGCGAGCTGAAACGGCAGCCTCTAACTTAGCAATTGACTTCCGAGCTGCTCTGCGCTCAGGGACGCTGGTTCCATCTTGTCCAGCACTATCCTTGTCGCCATGACGCCACAGTAAGTACAGATAAGCTTGATGCAATTCGTGGAACTGTTGGCGGCAAAATCGGGAGTGAACGTTACAGTCTTTAGCTTGCTGTTCACATTCTTACAGTGCGGACAAACAAAATTAAACTTCACCAGACAAGTACTTGATTGCATTTCGCCTCTTTAAGCTTGGCGCTTAGGACAGCGGGAGGCCCACCTTTCTCACACGTGTCAAGAAGTGCCCCACGTGCATTCTCTTAACCCTGAGCCTGTTTTTGCTCGGGAGAAACGTCCTTGCTACCCGCCGCCTCACGAAGCGCCCTTGGAGGAGGGCCGATGATGACCCAAGCAATGGGGGGCCATTCGCAACCGCTTCTATCGGCAGAGGTTCTGGCATTTCCTTCGTCTAAGTGGTAGATTGCGTCCAGAAACAAGACGCGGTGAACACTCGTCTCTCCGGCCGGACGAGTGTCAGAGGCGTACACTATGCCGGTCTATGTTTCGTCGCCGATATCGGGTTTGCCTCGCCAGTCTTCAGACATAACGGGGAATATTGCAGTAGCGTTTGGAGTCGTGCGCGAGCATGCGATGGAGGTCTTTCCTGATGATCTCCGCGAACGCAGGACTGACCGGCTCCTACGACTACGGGGAGGTGGCACGCTCCGTCGTGATTGCCGCCGCTGCCTCGTATGCCGCGCTCGATCTGGCGGGCCGCGTAACCGCCGCACGCGGCCGGGTGCGCGCGGCTTGGTTGACCGGCGGCGCCATTGCGATGGGTATTGGCATCTGGGCGATGCATTTCAAGGGGATGCTCGCATTCCGTTTGCCAGTGTCCATCGAGTACCAGTGGCCGACTGTCCTGGCGTCTCTTTCAGTGGCGATCCTCTCGTCCGCAGTGGCACTGTATTCAACCAGCCGCCAGAGAATGGGCTTGGTTGACGCCCTGACCGGGAGCCTCGTCATGGGAGGCGGCATCGCCGGCATGCACTATGTAGGCATGGCAGCGATGAGATTACCTGCCATCATTCGTTTTTCCCCGCTGCTGGTGACCGCATCCATTCTCCTTGCAATCTTGTTTTCTCTTGTCGCACTTTTGATGGCGTTCGATCTACGAGGGGAGACAAGGTGGACTGCCTGGCGGAGGCTTGGCAGTGCAGCGGTCATGGGCGTCGCTATCTCGGCGATGCATTACACCGGGATGGCCGCAGCCACCTTTGTGTCGTCTGCGGTGTCCCCGGACCTATCCCACGCTGTGAGCATCTCCCCGCTGGGCAACAATGGGATTGGTATTGTTACCTTTCTCGTCCTCGGCGCAGCCATCTTGACGTCATCGATGGATAGACAGGTGGAGGCGGAAGTCCGGCAGCTCAACCAAGGCTTGGAGCATCAGGTTGCTGAACGAACCACACAGCTTGAAGCCACAAACGAAAACCTGAGGAAGGAAATTGCCGAACGTGAGCGGGCAGACGAAGCCTTGCGTAAAAGCGACGACCGTCTGCGACTTGTCATTGACACGATTCCTGTTTTGGTTTGGAGCAAACTGCCAGACGGCTCCGCTGATTTCTTGAACCAACGTTTTCGGGAATATACGGGTCTCTTTATCGAGGAAGGACTAGGCGAGGGCTGGTTGGAAGCAATTCACCCTGAAGACCCTGCAAGTTCCATTGACGTGTGGCGTGCGGCCTTCGTGGCTGGGAGGCCCTTCGAGTTTGAAGCGCGCCTGCGGCGCGCCGACGGAGAGTATCGCTGGTTCCTGTTCCGCGGCGAGCCGCTGCGCGACGAAGTGGGAAAGATCGTCAAATGGTATGGAACCACTACCGACATCGAAGATCGAAAGCAAGCTGAATGGTCTTTACAGGAGGCGCAGGAGGGACTCGCTCACGTTACACGCCTGACCACGATGGGCGAATTGGTTGGCGCAATTGCTCACGAAGTCAACCAGCCCATCACGGCAATCGTCACCAATGCTAATTTTTGCTTACGCCAACTCGCGAGCGCGGCCCCGAATCCCGACAAATTGCGCGAGGCAATTTCAGAGATTGTGAATGACGGCACGCGAGCGAGTGCGGTTATTTCAAGAATCCGCGCGCTGTTGCAGAAAGGCACTCCGAATCGTGTTGTAGTGGACATCAATCAAATGATTCAGGAGGTGTCCATTCTGTTGCGCAACGAGCTGGCCCGGAACCGCGTGTCGCTCAGTACGGATCTCGCCTCTGACCCTCCGCGCGTGAGCGGTGATCACGTCCTGTTGCAGCAGGTTCTGATCAACGTCATCATCAACGCCATCGAAGCGATGCGTGCGATCAAGCGCGGGCCGCGCGAACTACTCATCAAGTCAGCCGGTGACGACCATGAAGTGTCCATCCAAGTCAAAGACTCCGGAACCGGGTTTGATCCACTGCAAGCCCAGCGCATTTTCGAGCCGTTCTTTAGCACTAAATCTGAGGGTATCGGAATGGGTCTTTCGATCAGCCGGTCCATTGTAGAGTCCCATGGCGGCCGACTATGGGCTGAGTCGGGTCCCACCGGTGCGCTTTTTCAATTTACTTTGCCAGCCCATGGCGGTGGTGTTTCATGAACGAGCTGACGCCGGTCGTATTTGTAGTGGATGATGATCCATCCGTTGGTCGCGCCATCAAGCGTCTGGTCGAATCTGTGGGATTGGAAGTGGCCCACTTCGGCTCTGCTCAAGAGTTCATGCGCAGCCAGCGCCCGGATGCACCCAGTTGCCTGGTACTGGACGTCCGTCTGCCGGGGATAAGCGGACTGGATTTCCAACACGAATTGGCGGTAACCAACACTCAGATTCCGATTATCTTCGTGACTGCTCATGGCGACATCCAGATGACCGTGCGGGCGATGAAGGCCGGGGCAATCGAGTTTCTCACCAAACCGTTCCGCGACCAGGATCTACTGGATGCAGTTCAGATCGCGTTGGAGAGGGATCGCGCCAGACGTCAAAAAGAAGCTGGAATCGCGGCGCTACGGGATCGCTACGAATCGCTCTCGTCACGAGAGCGCGAGGTAGTCGCGATGGTTGTCTCCGGTTTCCTGAACAAGCAGATTGCGGCGGAGATTGGAACCACGGAAAATACCGTTAAGGCTCATCGCAGCCGGGCAATGGAAAAGATGCATGCAGACTCTTTGGCCGATCTGGTGAAGATGATTGAAAGACTGCACGCTCTCCACGAAAAGGCCTCGTAAACCAAAGCACTATGAACACCTTTCTTTCGGTTACACCACCCCGACCAGCGCTCAATAGAATTCTCACTTGCCTGGGCATGCGCTCTTTCTCGAAAGGGAAGGACTTTGCATTCTTTATGCGTGCCGACGTCTATATCCCGGAGACAAGGTGAAACATCTCCAAACAGATCGAAATACTTGTTATCGAGGACAGCAGGTTCATGCGTCTAGCTGTCCAGAGAGCGCTCACCGGAGCGGGATACGTCGTTCACACAGCCAGTGACGGCGAAACTGGGATAGTTGCGGCGCGCGAGACATTGCCGGATCTGGTTCTGTTAGACCTCGTACTACCGAAAATCTCAGGCCTTGACGTACTTCGAGCGCTGAAGCAGGATGCGATCACGAAGAACATCCCCGTGGTCGTCCTAGCCACACTCTCACAACCAAACAGGGAGGAGCTACTAAACGAGGGCGTCACCGCCTGCGTTGAAAAGTTGGACACACTATTCGAAGGGGATTCTGGCGCTTTGATTCGCATTGTCTTGCAGGTCGTGGGCAAAGCGAAGGCATCGAGTGGATGAAGGAGAACGGATGATCCTGCCTTACTGCAGATGTTCGCGTGGGCGTAGCAGATCAGATAACGTTTCTGACCGACGGTTCGCCGCCCGGGGAACTGCGATCTCTAGAACTTTCGTAAAATCCGGAGGCTCCCAGCTATTGTGGAATCGATCTTGCTCCTAACGTGGAGGGTGTGTGCTTTGTTACGAATTCAGAACAGATTGACAAAAAGTTAATGGTGAGCCCGAAATTCCCTTATTGTTAATTGCAACATGGGGGAGGTTCCGGGCTGGGAGGGCTCAGATTCGTGGGGCGACACTGACGGTCGGCGATCATTGCCTTTGTCCTCAACGTGGTGCCCGCCGCCACAATATCGTCCTCAGTGGTTTTTCCGATTTCGTAACAAGGGACTGCAAATTGCTGTGCGTGTAAACGCTGGTTGACACTACGTTGCGTTTGGCGTGTCTCCGACAGGTTCCAAGTTCGGAACAACGTGATTTTTTCCTTCGGCATCAAGTAGGGGAAAGCTCCCAACTTCGTCACTTGGTGCGATGGGTGGGGGCTAATGCAATTGAGCGCTAGGTCCGCTTCGCGGAAGGCTAGCCGCTTCGGCGTCGGTGGCGCAGCCCTAGCCGTAGCGATCTTCGTTGGGTATCGCAAACTCCCAGACAACACCTCGGCATCATTTCTTCCACATCTCTATTGTTATCTTGGCAACACTCGCCTTATCTGGTTGCATGTCACTTCCGATCTGCTGATTGGACTTTCTTATGTCGCAATCTCGAGTACCTTGGCGTACCTGGTTTGGAGAGGGTGTCAATCTATCCATTGGCGACGGTACAACGCATTGTTCTCAAGCATGTACGAATCTGGGCCCAAGCCCAACTTAATGGTGGAGCGACTCTCTCCTTCACGCTAGGAAGATCGCAGTCGGGAGTTCAGCTATGAAGGCAGATGGCGATGGATTGCTTGTGGACGACAATCAAGCCGATGTGAAGCTCACGCTCAAGGCTTTCCGGGTCCTCAGTAATGAGCGACAAGTGAGTGCGGTCCGCGATCGCGAAGAAGCTCTGGAACTCCTGTTCAGCGCCGGGCGATATTCGGGTCAGCCTCGGGCTTCGAGTTTGAGACTCATCCTGCTGGATCTGAAGCCTCCGAAAGTTAATGGGTTCGAAGTATTGAAAATCGTGAAGGCAGACCCGAAGACTCAATCCATTCCGGTGGTGATGTTGACTTCCTCAAATCAGGCCCAAGACGTGCACGAGTGCTACCGCCTGGGGGCGAACAGTTACATCCAGAAACCAGTTGATTACGACGAATTTTGCGAGGCAATCCAAGAAATCGAGAGATATTGGCTGCTCTTTAACCAGACCAGACCATTCATGCGCGAGGACCAAAGAATTTGAGCCCGGAAGACCCGAAAGCGCTTGCGCGGCCCCGCGAACCATCGTTCGAACGAACGCCGATTCGCATCTTGCTCCTGGAGGACAACCCAGCCGACGTCAGCCTGGAACTGCAGATGCTCAAAGCGTCCGGTCTGCAAGTCACCAGCGATATCGTTCGCACTTCTCCGGCCTTTATGGAAGCAGTACGAAGTAAGTCATATCAGGTGATTCTTTGTGATTACAGCTTGCCGGGTTGGAACGGCATAGATGCGCTGCGCTGGGTTCGGTCGTCCGGCTTCAGAATGCCATTCATCTACGTCTCCGGAACGTTAGGCGAGGAGGTTGCGGTTGAATGCATAAAAGAAGGCGCTACTGACTACGTAGTTAAAGGAAATCTGGAACGTCTTCCGCACGCAATTCGCCGTGCGCTGCGGGAAGAAAAGCTGCGCAGCGAAAAAGATCGAGCCCAGGATAAGGTACGCAGATCCGAAGAGCGGTATCGGCTGCTGTTCGAAAGCAATCCCCAGCCGATGTGGGTTTTTCACCTGGCGACGTTTCGGTTTTTAGCAGTCAACGAGGCGGCCATCGATCACTACGAATATTCGCGAAGCGAGTTTCTGTCGATGACGCTGAGAGACATCCGGCCCGCGGAAGATATTCCGGAGTTGTCGGAGAGCATTTGGAAAGACACGTCCTACAATGAAAAGCCTCAGATTTGGCGACATCGCACAAAGTACGGACGCATCATCTATGTGGAGATCACAAGCCGGAACATCGAATTCGAGGGCCGCGCCGCATCGCTGGTGCTTGCGATTGACGTTACCAATCGCATAAAGGCTGAGGACGCGCTTAAGAGGTCCGAAGCAGGATACCGGTCGATCGTGCAAGGCGCGCCTTACGGTATTTATCGGGTCAACGACGCAGGTCAAGTCCTAATGGCCAACCCGGCTCTGGTAGCCATGCTCGGGTGTAATTCGCAACGCGAAGTCCTCCAACTCAATACCACAAACGAGATCTATTGGAACCCCGGGGAAGTCAGGACGGCACTGTCAACTTCGGAACGGATACGACCCAACTACGAAACCGATTGGAGGCGGAGAGACGGCCAAACCATAACCGTCAGGCTGGCCGGGAGAGAGCTGCCCGGCGAAGCGGGGGCTTCTCCAGAGTACGAAGTATTCGTCGAGAACATTACCGAGAGCAAGCGTGGGGAACAGCTTTTACGCGAGTCGGAAGAGAATTACCGAACGCTGTTCGATTCGATGGACGAAGGCTTCTGCACGATCGAGGTACTATTCAACGAAGAGAATGAACCCGTGGACTACCGCTTTCTGGATGTCAATCCCGCGTTCGAGAAGCATACAGGAATCCAAAACGCGCGGGGGAAAAGAATACGGGAAATTGCTCCGCAACACGAAGAGCACTGGTTTGCGACATACGGCAAGATAGCCGTGACCGGCGAACCCGCCCGCTTCGAAAACGTTGCAGCACAGTTGCACCGCTGTTATGAGGTGCATGCGTTTCGCGTCGGAGAACCGCGAGAGAGGAAAGTGGCTATCTTTTTCAGCGACATTACCGAGCGCAAGCAGGCGGAAGACGCTCTCAAACGTTCGGAAGCGGAATACCGGTCGATCGTTCAGGGAGCTCCCTACGGCATTTATCGGGTCAACGACAAGGGCCAAGTGCTCATGGCCAACCCGGCTCTGGTCAACATGCTGGGCTGCAGGTCTGAAGCTGAGGTCCTCCAACTCAATACCATGGATAAGCCCTATTGGGACCCGATGGTACTCCGGGCTGCGGTCTCAAGTGGGCACATTCTGCGCCACCACGAGGCCAAGTGGAAGCGGAAGGATGGCAAACCGATAATGGTTAGGCTGGTTGGAACAGAGTTGCCTGAGGGAACAGGGGCTTCGCCGGAGTACGAAGTGTTCGTCGAGAACATTAGCGAGCAGCGCTCCCTGGAGGCGCAATTCCGCCAGGCGCAGAAGATGGAAGCAGTGGGGCAGCTTGCTGGCGGAGTCGCCCATGACTTCAACAATCTGCTGATGATCATTGCCAGCTATGCCCGACTTATACCGCTGCACATTGATCATAAAGAAAAACTTCAAAAAGATGCGATGCAGATTGATGAAGCAGTAGCCCGAGCCGCATCTGTCACTCAGCAACTGCTAGCATTTAGCCGCAAGCAAGTCCTGCAACCGACCGTTCTGAACCTGAATACGCTGGTTCTCGGGTTTGGGAAGATGCTTCCGAGGTTGCTCGGGGAAGACGTCGAGATGAGTCTCGCCACACATTCTACCGGCAAAGTGAAAGCGGATGCGACGCAGTTAGAGCAAGTGATCCTGAACATGGCGGTAAATGCCCGTGATGCGATGCCGTCAGGAGGCAAGCTGATCATCGAGACTAGCGATATTTCCTTGGATGGCGGGTATCCGGGGCATGAGGGCACGGCGATCCCGGCTGGCGACTACGTAATGCTTGCCGTTTCGGATACCGGTATGGGGATGGACCGGGAAACACAAACTCACATCTTCGAGCCGTTTTTTACAACCAAAGCTAAAACCGGTACGGGCCTTGGGCTAGCGACGGTTTACGGCATCGTGAAGCAGAGCGGGGGCTTCATTTGGGTATATAGCGAGCTGGGCAAAGGCACAAAATTTAAGGTTTACCTGCCAAGAGTTGAAGGACCGGAGGACGGAACCAGACACGGTATTCCGCCGGAACCTGATCCGCGCGGCGATGAGACGATTTTGCTGGCCGAGGACGAGGCGGCCCTGCGCACAGTCGTTGCAATCTACCTTGAATCCCTCGGATACAAGGTTTTGAGCTCTGGAAACGGAGAAGAGGCTCTCCTGATGTTACAGAGCAATTTGCGATCTATCGACTTGCTCATCACCGACATCATCATGCCCGGTATTGGAGGAGCGCAGTTGGCGAAAACCGCTCAGGACCTAGGGTCCGGCATACCCGTGATTTACATTTCTGGCTACACCGACCGTGCCCTGGACCGCTCGACCATCGGGGAAGGCGCTGCATTTCTGCAGAAACCGTTTCGTCTGGGGTCATTAGCTGTGAAAATCCGGGAGATATTGGGCGATCATTCTTGATGTGTCGGAGTTAAGTTATGGATCACCGAGCATCCCTGTTCAATGCAATGCCGCAGCTTCGGCATGACAAACCGACAACCAATGCCACTTCGCAGTTGCACTCGCCCTACGGTCTCCCCATCACCGATCCTTCCCCCATGGCAACTTTCAAACTTCCAATGGTTTGAGTGTGATTCTGCGATTAAGACGGAACTCCCTCAGGAGAAACCTGCACACTCCGACGGCATTGAAATCGATGTGGCCGTATTGCGGGAGCGCCGGGGTTTCAGCCTGGTTGCCCATGTGGAGAAAGTAATCGATGCGATGCCCGAAATCCGAGTACTGGTGACGGGATTTGACTTGAATGAGGGAGACATTGCCGATGCGATTGGGCGGGGAGCATAGGGGTACATCAGTGAAACCGCCTCGGCCGCGGTTCGAGATGAATACCTTTTGAGAGAACTTACGATTGTTCTTCGCTCCGCAGGCGGCCCACCCATTACCGAAGTAACCCGCGTGACTCGTTGCCGTACCGCTCCGGTGTTGAGGCCGGCTAAGCTAGAAGCGCAAAGCACTTTCGGCAACAGTCCTTACTGGAAAATTAACTGGAGAAGAAATGAAGACTGCGTCTGGCATAGTTCTGTGCTGCTTAGTAACCCTGATCACCGCCTGCAGCACCGGCGGCGCCGGAGGCACGCAACCTACTCCACCAGGCACGCTGACCTCGGTTCAGATCTCGCCTGCGACCATCTCGATTGGGGTGGGGAGCAATCAGCAGTTCACGGCAACGGGGCACTATTCAGACTCAAGTTCGAAGGACATCACCCGTTCCGCGCAGTGGATTTCCTCCGACTCCAGCGTCGCCAGCATCAATTCCTCTGGCATGGCTGTAGGGTCCAATTCCGGCACCGTGACCATTACCGCAAAGTCGGGGACACAGCAATCCACCGCCAGCCTTACGATCAGTCCAGCAGCCTCGAATTTGGTATCTATAGCTTTGTCTCCGCTCGCCGCCTCGGTGCCGGTCAACACCAGCCAGCAGTTCAGCGCTATCGGAACCTACAGCGATGGCAGCACCTCCGACCTCACAACAGTGGTCTCATGGAGTTCTTCTTCCACCGCGACGGCAGCGATTAATGCCAGCGGATTGCTGGCCGCGGTTGCCGCCGGATCGACCAATGTCTCCGCCTCATTCGCCGGAGTTTCCCAATCCACCAGCGTTACCGTCACCGCTCCCAGCATTGTGTCCATTACGGTCACGCCCGGTGACCTAACTCTGGGCATCGGCATCAATCTGCGATTCACTGCGACCGCCACCTACAGCGACGGAAGCAGCCAGGATTTGTCGACCGGCGTCAAATGGAGTTCTTCGTCCACGTCTGTGGCAACCATCAACAGTGCAGGCATGGTGACCACCGTGGCTGCCGGTTCCACAACTATTACTGCAACCGTGGGCGCATTCAGCGACACCAGCACCGTGACCGTCGTGCCCGCTCACCTGGTCTCCATCGCTGTGGCCCCGGCGACTCCCTCCATCGCAATGGGAACGACCTTGCAGTTCACCGCAGTCGGCAGCTTCGATGACGGCAGCACACAATTGCTGACCTCTCTCACCTGGTCTTCATCCTCGACGTCGGTCGCCGCGATTGATGCCACAGGATTTGCCAGCAGCACCGGTACCGGCACTGCCACCATCACCGCCGCATCTAGCGGAGTCAGCGGGACCGCGTCACTCACTGTGACCGCAGCCGCTCTGGTCTCCATCGCCGTCACCCCGGCAAACTCCAGTATGGCCGTCGGCACCACCAAACAATTCACCGCCACCGGCACTTTCAGCGACAGCAGTACGCAGGACATCACCACTACCGTCACCTGGATGTCGTTGAGCGCCGCAGCCGCCACTCTCAACGCACAAGGCCTTGCCTCTAGCATTGCGGCAGGCAGCACCACCATCAAAGCCACTTTCGGATCGATCAGCGCTTCCACCGCACTGACAGTCTCGACCGCGCACTTGGTTTCGATCACTATCAACCCGGTCAATCCCAGAATTTCCAAGGGCACATCCATCAAATTCACTGCCAGCGGCACGTTCAGCGACGGCAGTGTGGCCACCAACCTTAGCGGAATTTCCTGGAAGTCCAGCCACCCGAACATCGCCTCAGTTCGCGGATCGGGAATTGCTCATGGCAAAAAGGGCGGATCCGTGACCATCTCGGCGACAGCTTCCGGGATAACCGGAACCACAACTCTTACGGTCGGGACGGGCACCTTGGTTTCGCTGGTCATCACTCCGGTGAATCCCACAGCCGCAGCAGGTGGCCCGCAGCAGTTCACTGCTACCGGCACCTTCAGTGATGCCAGCACCCAAGACATCACGCTGAACGCTCACTGGAGTTCGTCGCACGCGACCGTCGCCACCATCGCCAACGCCCCCAGCGTGGGAGGCCAGGCCAACTGTATCGCGGCCGGAACCACTACCATCGGCGCCAACTCCGGCGGGACTACTGGGTCAACTACGCTTACGGTGCAGTAAAAAGCGTTTTCGCTAGCACCCAATACAAATGTGGGCACCGAGCTGCGGCGGAGTAGCCCGTTGGAGCCGTTCCGACCGTGCCCATGACGCGAGTAGGCTCCAAGTTTGTCATCTGAAGGCATCACGCGCGTCTCCCGCATATGAATTTACACGGGAAGCGCCAGCCAGCCGTAGGTAGCTCTGGTTCGGATAGCTGGCGATATCCCCATTGCACGCAATATAAAAAGGCGCCCACTCTTGCGATAGGTTGTGAGTGTCTGGATGGTCAACCTATTGACTGACAAACGGAGATTCTTCGCAAATACGCGATGTTCCCAGTTCGCCTGACGAGCTAGCGGTGATCGCGACGGGCTGAGGGGCAAGAACTGGAATACAGCGGGCTTCTCATTCTTCCTAGCCTTCGAGGTGCTTCTCTTCGGCAAACTCAAATCCAAACCAGCGAATCCGCACGTCAACGATCAGACAGTCAGGCCCGTCCCAGCGCTGCCGGTGTGACCAAGTCTGGTGGATCCACGCCCCCGTTGATTTGTTGATTGCCGTTCTGCAGCGGGTCATATTCTGCAAGGCTCCGTGCGGTTTCCCTGTGCCTTAAAAGTGCTCGGCGTTTACGCGACTTCCGTACGAATCGGACGGCCAACAGCAGCGCGAATCATCTCCTTCGTACAGCCCGCCCAACATTTATAAAAGCGAGGGTCCCGAATCAAGATCGCCAAATTGTCCCCACTCCGGTCATGTCCGAATTCCGCGCACGATGGACAACGCGTGACATAGTTGCGGCCAACCTTCCGCACCGGTCCAACGCACTCCAGTATCCGGAACTCTAAGCGCGCAGTTCTGGCTCGACGCCCGGATGCGGTGCTCCTCTCCTGCGGAGAATTGTCTGGCTTCGGCCTTTCCTTCCCAGCAATCAACACTTCGAGCTCTTGCTCAGTGAGCTTCCGAACACCATTCAGGTACGCGATCTGCGCCTCGACGGTGTAGTCCGCGCCGTGAAACCAGAACCGACGATTGGCGCCGCGGTGAATACCGAGCGGGCCGCGAATGGCACTCCCAAACCCGCTAGGTTCGATGGCGTCGTGCTTGGGAAACACCTCGATGCCATCTTTTGGGCCCGAGCCCTTCACCGGCACTCCCAACCCCAACGCAATGTCGTGAATGTAGACACGGCAATCTTTCGCCAGCAGCGGCCTCGCAAGAAAAATCCAGAGATGCCCGCCTCGCCTGCTCATTTCTAGCGCCGGTTCAACACCGTCCTGGATTAACCGGTACTGGAGCTTCAGCAAATCCTCCATCGCATTCTTGTAATCGGCATCAATGGCCAGCCATTTGCAGCGCTGGTTCTCGGGATTGATCGCATACAGGCCAATCGTAATTTCTCCGTCTAGGTGGCGGCGGATTGTCGATTCCGTCAGCTCCACGGGTGCCCCTGTCCTCATCTTCTTAGGCGTGAAATAGTAGTGGCGTCCGGTCTCGGGGTGAGGCCGAGCGGATTGCAATGTGTATGCTTGTCGGTTAACGAACAACCGGCAATAGTCTTGAACGAGATGCGGTGATATCACTTCCTTTTTTTCTCCCTCCGGCGGGCGTATCGCGCACCTTTCCTTTTGTTTGCCATTAAGGATCTGACCTGCTTCCAGCGTAGCGGTGACACGCTTGGTGTTCTCTATTTTGGTCACATCCAGCGCAGCCGCGAGCGAATTGTCTTTTTCACTGCTCTATCCTCCTTCCGCTATTCATTGCTGTCAGCCAGCTCTGTGGATTGCCGTGTTCCAGGAGCCCGTACCGCCTTGTTTTGACAAATACAAACGTGGCCACGTTGGGCGATTTGTTCCATAGCATCGCCATGGATCAGCACTAGCCTGCCGACGCGGGAGGCGATTTCGCAATTCGTGATGAAGTAGTCGATGCTGCGTAGGAAAACAGGAGTTGGGCGGCTTGGCGCTTCGTGTACAGGAGTTTTGGCTGCTGATATTCATGATTGGACTCATTCTCGGACATTCCACATAATCAGTAAATCTATCTCCGAAATATTCTTGATGTCAACATAAAATGGAATACACTGTCCAGAAACGGATGGTTAACATCTACTGATGACGTCCACCCTGATCGAACACGTCGGCCAACGGATCAAGGAGTTCAGGACCGCCTACGGAGAGCGCGGAATCTCTCAAGAGGCCTTAGCGAGCAAGATGGGCGTCGCAACCAATACCATTTCTCGTTGGGAAACTGCAACAGTCAAGCCGACCATTGAAGACTTGGAAAAGCTTGCGCGTTTCTTTGGGAAATCGATTGAGGAATTCTTTCCCCGGAGCGAAGTCGGCACCTGGCAGGGACAGAGGATGGAAGCTCTGCTTAGAGCGGCGGAAAACCTCGACGACAAGGAACTAGACGAAGTCCGGAAATTTGCCGAATACCGCCGTGCGCGGATGATTTACGAGGCAAAATCCCCTGGGCGTAAGAGATCGTGAAAACATGAACCGCAGTGCCTACTACCGGAACATGCAGGCGCTTGCTCTTGAAGTACGCAAACGAAATGGCCTCACACGCGCGGACATAAGCATCAAGCAAATGTGGAAGGTGTACCGGGCCGAGGGAATCGAGCGTATCGACTTCTGGCCAAATCTCAGACAAATTCGGGCAGCATATTTCAACGACGAATGCGGCGTCTCAGTGATGCTTGCCAGGGGACTGCCGGACGAGCCGACTATCTTTAACATGGCCCACGAACTCAAGGACCACCTTGTCGATAAGAATCTGGTTACACTCTGCGGACCAACCGACAACCCGCGCATCGCCGATGATCGAAACGCAATAGAGATCGGCGCTGAGGTCTTCGCCGCGGAGTTCATTTATCCGGAAGCGGATTTTGTGCGGGACTTCGACAAAATCGGTGGTCCGTGCAATCCAAAAGCGCTTGTCAAACTGAAAGAGGCTACTTCGACGTCTTTAAGTTATCAGGCGATGGTGAAACGGTCGCTCAGGCTTGGGCTGCTCCTCTACACGGACGAGCTCCGCTTTGAAGGGGTGCATTGGGGATTGCTCGAAAAAAAGGTTTTCGGCCGCAGATTAAGTGATGCCCGAAGACAGCAGCTGCTAGGGAAACAAAAACAAGCGTAAGAAAGGTTGTGGAGGTCGGTAATGAAGGCAGCGCGGAACTTACGAAAAGGTCTCCGGCTGCAATATTTGGTGGGTTCGCTACGCGGACTCGGCAGGACGCATACAGCGTTCGAAAGACCTTGCCGGCCCACTTGGAAAACGAAGCTTTATGAACTCCCTGCCTGGGCGGCTGTGTCTCTTTTTGTCGAGGAGCAGGCCGTGAGCTATTTTCACCCGTTGACGCCGCTCACAATCATAGGCTACGCGCTGCCAGCGGTTCGGTTTAAGGAACGATTACCGGCACCTCACGTATCGTCCGCGGATAAACCTTCTGGACATCCTGAATTTGTACCAAGCTACCGTTCGCGTGTATCGCGTGACGACCGTGTTTCCGATGCCACTCGGAAAGGGTTGCGGTGCTATGGAGTCGCTCCACAACTTCGCGCCACCCCAGTGAGTTGTAAGCTGAAAACGGGATTTCACCTTCTTGTGTGGCAACCGGGGTCATGCTGGTCTCAATCGCTGCCAAATTCTGGACAACCAGATCTTGGAACCATTGACCATAGACGATAGTCGTCGCCCATTGGCCGGTTCCTCGCTCGTCTCGCTCCCAGTTTGGGCTTTCGATCCTGGTCCGGGCAGAGCACTGCCGGAACAAGTCGACAAAATCAACCACGGAAAACCCGGATGGCGCCAGATCCGGGCTGTAGTTCCGGAGGATCGCCGTGCCAAGTCGCACATAGGTTAGTGCCTTACCGCGACCAGAGTTAGCGATGATCTGGAGATCCCTGTTAAAGCGTTCAAGATTGAAGAATCGCGCGATTGGAACCCAGAACCCGGTTCTTCGGTTTACGATGAGCGGGCTCATGACACCCCAATCCGGATGCTCATTTGGCGCAACTGCCCCCTCTGCGGAATCGGCTGGCTGCAGCAGGTCCAGGACATCGCTGAATCGGCTGATCGCAGCGGTTGGGAACCAATCCCGCAGCGGTTCCCATTCTGTTGACATCTGCGAGCCCAGGTCTGCGGCGAGTTGCGAGAGAGTGTATCGCTGCTCATAGCGCCGGTCGGCTGTCACGTTCTCGTCCCGGCCAGTGAACATGATTGGCTGGAAAACGACACTGAAGACCCTATCGACGTTCCGGAGTGCGAACTCGACAATCGGACCGACTTGGTCGTTATTGACTCCGTTGGCAACGGTGACTTGCAGGGTTATGCGGAGGCCGGCGTTCGCCAGATTCTCCATCGCCTGCTGTTTGACTCCGAACAGGTTTGCCACTCCTCGGTGACGATTGCCTTCGTCCGAAACTCCGTCGAGTTGCAAGAACACACTGTGCAGACCTGCTTCACGGGCTTGTTGCGCAAACCCAGTATCCTGAGCGAAACGGATTCCGTTTGTGGCGACGTGTAGCCGCTTGAAACCCATTGCTCTGGCCGACCTGATGGCATCCAGAAAAAATGGCGAGATCGTCGGCTCGCCGCCAGAGAACAAGATGTTTATTTCCCGGCGAGGCTTGAAAGAGCGGGCGCGGTCCAAGATGCGCTTGATATCGTCGAGATCGAGCTCGTGTACGTGACCGACAGCATTGGCATCCATAAAACATGGCCAGCATTTCATGTTGCAGCGATTCGTCAGATCGAATACCAGAAAAGCGCCGCGGCCGTACCTAACGCTGGAAACTCCGTGGTCGTGAACCAGATCGTCACCGCTGCAGGCGAAATCCGGGCCGGGATAAAGTTCTTCCATGCGACAGAAGAACGCTGCATCAGTGGCCAGCACATCTTCAAACGGTCCGTGGACTTGGCACATTTTACGTATGAGGACACGGCCCGCTTCTTCGACTATCTCCGCAGCAATGACTCCAGGATCCCGTTTGAGAGCATTGATGTCCGCCCGTCCCTCCAGAACCGCATTGCGCGTTTCGATCACGCAGTTGGGACAAACAGAGCGTGTGGTGCGCGGAACTCCGAGAGGAATCGCAGAGCGAGGGGGGCGGTCCGATGGCTTGCCGGGCGCCCATGATGAGGCTCTCCTTCGTTTGGTCGCGATACCGAGCGGAACGCGCCAAGAGAGTTCTGAAATCGTGCAGAGTGCTTTTTCGACTGCTCTTCGCGATAAAACATTGGAAATGCGGGGCATGACATTCTCCTCAGGTTGGACAGAACTTTGGTTTGGGAGTTATTGCCGAAGGTAGGATGGAGGGCTCCAGAAACTGCATGGGCCGAACCCAGACGACTGAGAATTTCCGGATAGATTACGATTGCCGCTGGATACTTGTCAAACGGAAACCGCTGCCGTGTCATACCAGGAAATGTCACCGGCAATTTGAATCACCCTGCCGCTGAAAACAGCGGCCTCTTCAGGTGCTGATAACCGTGTCGCCGAAGAACACAGGGCAGCGGGTCCGGGTGCCATCGCCTAAAGAAATAGCAATCTTCCTCTGCCTCAGGAAATTGGATTTCTAGCGTTCTCTCCGTTTGGGGGCCATCAAGAAGACTTCGGTGCCGCCGGCAACTCTTCGCCGGCCAATCCTTTCTTAACCAGCCCGGCAAGGACATCCGCAAAGGGAAAACCGACACTCGCTTTTTTGAGGGCGTTCACACAGTCGCTGACCGGTGTGACCGCCCACAAGAAGCCGGGCAAGAAGGCCGGAGGCGTCACCGATCATTGAAAATTAAGATAAACGAGCGATCACCTTCGGGTAGTTGACTTGCCAGCCACCATAATGATATCATGATATCATGTACATAAACGGAGGTAGATTGTGGGGCAACTCGTGGTTCGGAACATTGAAAATGCGGTAAAGACGCGTTTACAACGTCGCGCCAAACGCCATGGTTGCAGCATGGAGGAAGAGGTGCGAGACATTCTTCGTAGTGCCGTGCGCGCGGAGGAGACTCCCAGTGGCGGACTTGGGACAGACATCTCCAATTTATTTATGGGAACCGGTCTCAGCTCGGATGTGACCGAACTCCGCGGACACACAATCACGCCGGCGAAGTTTGAGTCATGATCGTTTTGGATACGAACGTACTTTCGGCACTAATGCGACAACCACCCGATGCGAAGGTGATTACCTGGCTAGACAACCAGTCTCGCACATCCGTTTGGACGACGTCGGTAACAGTCCTTGAGATCCGGTTTGGGCTTCAAATCATGGCCGCCGGCAAACGAAGGTCTCTGTTGTTAGCGGCGTTTGACATCCTTCTCGACCAGATAGGTCACCGAATCGCCCCCTTCGACGATGATGCTGCCACGCTGGCCGCGGACTGGATGGCCTCCCGGCAACGCAAGGGCCAGCCAGGTGAGCTGCGCGACACTATGATCGCTGGCATCGTGGTTGCGCGCCATGCGACTCTGGCAACTCGCAATGTGGTCCATTTTGAAGATCTCTCCATACCAGTCGTTAACCCTTGGCTTGCCTGATCGTTCTCAGCGGCGCGGATGCCGGAGCGCAGCTGGCTAGAGGAGCACAAGTTCCAATACAAGTAGCGGTCTATTGACGGGTTCTGGTCGCAGCCGCATCTCGGCATCAGAATTCCAACCCGCGCAGTCGAACGTTCCCAGACGCCTGTCCGGCTGATCGTCTCCCTTCGGGGGCATCCGGCCTCATTCGTACGGAATTTCGAGCTTTATCATCTTGTGGTCGCGGAAGACGTTGATGTGCAGCTTCTGCTGCCACTTGTGGCTCGCCTGGAGGACCAAGAGCAACGGCGCGTCATCGACGGGGAAGTTGGATCCTGCCACATCAACGGACTTGACCACATCACCCTTCTTTAGACCGCCTCGCGCTGCCTTGCTTCCCTCAGGTACGGCCACAACCAGCGCGCCCACCTTGTCGGTGCCGAGCGCTGACTGCTCGCCCAGCGTTTCGATCGATTTGATGGTGGCGCCCGAGAAGTCATAGGTTTTACCCGGCACAACGCGACCTGCAGTAAGCAGCGCCGGGATTTCCGGCGTTTTCGCGAGCCGCCGCAGCCGCGGACTTTCGACGCCGAAATTCATCGGGAAGTTCTTGAATCCGATCTTATGCGCCGGCGATCCTGGCCTCACCCGGAAATCTCCGCGGGGCGCATCAATGAACATCGGCTCACCGAGAATGGAATGGGCATCGCTTCCGAGCTTGCGCGCCTCCTCCAGCGAGATCCTGCTGGTGAATAGGTTGTGGTCAAAGTCAAAGTCCCACTGGTCAACCAGGATCGGTTGGAACTACAAAATAACTGCGAGTGCGCCGGGATTCCAATCCATTTCACATGACGCCGTTTCTCTCGCTATCACCCAGAACGCCACGTTTGACTTCACGCTTAAGCCCGGATCGATGATCGAGACAATCACTGTGTCTGCGGCAGTAACAAGCTTGAACACGAGTTTGAATCCCCCGGGACCTTTCTTAATCATCATCGCCGCCTCCAGATGGACTTAGATCCGTTCCCCGACGTACCAGGGCGCAGTCACCGCAAAGACACGCTCATTGCCGCGGACGAGAAGCACCCATTCCAGAAGGCGGCCACGCTGATTGTGAAGGAAGTATTCATACCATTTGTCCTCTACGATCTCGGGTATGACCACGATGATGCTGCGATCGGGATGTTTCTTCGAAAGGTCGAGAATGAACTGAACGATGGGAATGATGATAAACCGGTAGGGTGAAGGCAGGACGTGAAGCACGGGCGGCTCCTTGCCTGCCGCGCGGAAGGGTTGCTCAACGTACTGTTCCCAGTCGTCTTGAAGCAATTCGGAATGCTCGTTGGGCTCGACGTGCAAGGCGATCACTTCCGGCGAAAGCCGGGCAGCAAATTCAATTCCCTGGCGGGTGACGTTGCTCCAGCGGTCAATGGCAATGACCGCAATGGGATGCTGGCTGAGACCTGCCGCGTCGACAGGAACCTTGCAGGTTGTAAGCAGTTTCACGGAGTGGTAGTGACGGCGGACAAGGGTAAAGAAAACAATTGTCAACGGGATGAAAAGCAGGGTGATCCAGGCGCCTTCCACGAATTTCGCAACCAGCACGACACCCGTTGTGATGCCGGTGACGAGGGCACCGACCCCATTCACGAGTGCGCTTTTCAGCCAGTGTGAACCGCGATTTTTCCACCAGTGCATGACCATGCCGGATTGCGAAAGTGTGAAGGCCAGAAACGCGCCGACGGCATAGAGGGGGATAAGCCGGTCGGTGATACCGCCGAAAAGGATGAGAACGCCGCCACAGAGTACCGCCAGGACGACGATGCCGTAGGTGTACACGAGGCGCCGTCCGAGGTACCCGAAGGCATGAGGGAGGTAATTGTTTTGCGCGATGGCGCGGCAGAGGCGCGGAAAATCCGCGAAGGCGGTGTTGGCGGACAGGGAGAGGACGACAAGGATTGCGCCGATGGTCAGATAATAAAACAAACCCTTGCCAAAAACCGCGGCGGTGAGGATGGAGAGAACACTTTGGTAGCCGGGCTGGCCCGGATCGGTTGCAGCAATGCCGTAAGTCTTTACGAGATAGGAAATTCCCGCCAGCAGCACCGCCAGAAGAAAAATGATCACGGTGAGAGTGCGCTGAGCGTTTTTCACAGTGGGCTCACGGAAAGCCTTCACGCCGTTGCTCACAGCCTCCACGCCAGTCAACGCCGTGCAACCGCTGGCGAAAACCTTCAGCAGTAGCCAGTAGCTGACGGCTTCGGTCATGGGCGGCGGGGGCGGAAGAGGGACTGCCGCTGTAGGATGCCCTCCGCTGAGGAGAACACGGAGAACGCCTGCGACGATGGTAATGAGAAGTGTTCCAACAAACAGATAGGTGGGGATCGCGAAGGCAGTGCCCGCTTCGCGCACACCACGGAGATTGAGAATAGTGATGACGACCAGAATGCCCACGCAGAGAGAAACGGTATGCGGCAGCAAGGATGGGACGGCTGAGACCAAAGCACCAACTCCCGCGGAAATGCCGACGGCGGCCGTGAGAATGTAATCGGCAAGGAGCGCGGCCGCGGCGAGCAGGCCGGCGCGTGCGCCAAGATTGAAGCGCGCCACGGTATAAGAGCCACCGCCGGACGGATAAGCGGCGATGGTTTGGCGATAGGAGAAGTACACGATCACAAGTAACGTGATGATGGCAGCGCTGATGGGCACGATGTAGCGAACGCCAAGAAGGCCAAGTGGAATCAGAAGGCTGAGGGCCGCTTCCGGGCCATAAGCAGCCGAGCTAAGCGCGTCGAGACCAAAGATCGGGACGCCCTGCGCGGGGCCGATCTGCTCGGCTCGTTCGTCACTCGTCTTGATGGGCTTACCGACAACGAGGTCAATTATGTTCATGAGCGATGGATTGTACTGACGTTCGGACTTGTAAGGCTCGCTGCGCTACTTCCAAAACGCGACTGTAGCATGATTTTCAACAGGGGAATCAGAGAATGTTCTTCCTGGTACTGCTGCTGCTGATACCGTTCGTAACCGCGGCCGCCCAAAAAAAAACACCGTCACCACGTGACCACGGTCGTGCATGATTACGGCTCTGAGGAAACCCAATTGCTGATGCGTAGCGACGACTATACCGCGTCTGGACAGGCCACCTACACCTCTACCAGCTCGCGGAACTCGTCCCTTGACCAGCTGGATTGTTTAACGGCGAGTGGGACCTGATCCTTTATAGCCAGTCGCTTCGGACCCTCTGGATCACGCCTAACGAGCCAGCCGGGTCAGGAGAACCCGTCGGTCCGCCTGCTGGCTATTACTCGCAGGGTGTACAAGCCGCGAGCCGCTGCTTCGATCAAAACGGCAACACCTGGCGAGGGTCGTTACTTCCAGCAGCAACTGCAATGTAGGGGTTAACTTCAATTCGGGCGGCACCCTGTACAAGCTGTTAATGAGTCCGTTCCCATTCAGCGGCGCTGGGCTAGTACAGGCGCAGCACGACAATTTCGGTTTTGAACCACAGCACGCGATGCTGGTGGGTGCCGATTTGAAGATGGCGGGTTACAGCCGCGATCAAGTGCCTCCAATGCAAAAGCGCATGATGGACGCTGTCGAGACGATTCCTGGCGTAGAGTCTGTTGGACTAAGCGATGCGCTACTACTAAATGACCAGAACCCCTCGAATATCTTTAGCGATAGCACCACTGACCTGCGGCCATCGAATGCCACCGCCACCGCCTACATTCTGCACAGCTACAGCTTCCCCAGTGGGCATGCAATGGGGTCACTTGTCGGCTATGGCATGCTCGCCTATTTGCTCGTAATTTCCTGGGCTGATCGTTGGCAGGTGCGGGTCGCAATTGTGTCCATCGCTGCGCTGTTAATTCTTGCAATTGGCGTGAGCAGGCTTTACCTCGGAGTGCACTATTTCAGCGATGTAGTCGGAGGCTATGCGGCTGGCGTCCTCTGGCTTTCTGCGTACATAACAGGACTGGAAATCGCGCGGCGGCAACCCCACTCGCAAGGCCCGGAAAAAAGACGCTGAGGAATCCAAGCAACGGCTTTCATAGGTTTACCCCAGTCTCCGTTGTTGGCCTCTGGACTTGCCGGGTACGCACTCACTTCGTACAGGTTGTGCTAATCATCTTCAGCCTGAGCACATGAAAGTCAGCCGTTTCACGTTTGCCGGTTTTGTTTTGCTTTTGCGCTTCTTCGCCGGCCTCTTCCTTACCCTCCGGCAGCACGTAGCCCCTCACAATAACTCTTTGGCCAAGGTGTGCGTTTAGCTCGATTTTCGAACTCTCCAGCCCGTAAATTGTCCCATCCTTTTCCGCGAGCCAGACTTCCTTGGGCTCGTCGCCGCTAACTAAGCACCCCGTTACCGAGACCGCCTTCGGCGGTTCTTTGGCGGATTGGCTTTGCGCGAGCCCGGTCCTGAGACCCAGGCTGGACACGAAAACCAGGGTAGCGAACACCTTCATCGAGGTACTCTTCATTTTGTTTTCTCCATAGGACGTGATTTTTTCTGACTGGCACGCGCCAAACGCACAAAACGGTCTTCTCTTAGATGCGGCTTTAACACCTTTGCCTTCTGCTGTGCAGCGGCGGATCCAATGGGAGGCGCATCAGCCCAGCCATCACATTATTTCCGGATAGTCGCTAGCCGGAGGTAATCCTGGGACGTGGGCCTCGTGGATTGTGCGCCGAGGATGGCTAACAGGAATTACCGATACACGCCCTCAATCCTTCGCATAATCCGCTGCGCCCATTGGACCGCACTAGCAATTAACGATTCTGTCTGGCTGGGGCAGGATTCGTGCAGGTCTTCAGGGTTTTTCAGGTGCCGCGCCACCTAGATAGCGGCCGCGATGGCCAAAACACGCTTTCGGCCTTCATCCATGTGGATCATGCTAGCATGTTCGCTACTAACAAAAGTGACCTTTAATGGGCCGGTTTCCGGTTAGCGGTCATCCGACCGGAACCGCTGCCGACGGCGACTGGCGCCCGGTTTTGAAGATCACACAGCGTGTTCTGATCGGTTTGGAAAATTTTCTACTATACCTGATTGTTCAAGGGCTTTCCAGGGCGAGGTTCTGTAGCGTTCTGATCGGCTTGGACCCTTTCTGAATATAGAACTATCACGTTTTTATCACGGCAGTTTCCAATTTCAGCTGGTCAGGAGAGTCTCGGCCACCACACAACTCTCCCCGAGTCGGGGTTGCTCGTCAACCGTCCGCGGAGTTGCACGGAATCCCACTTCTGCCGACAGCAGGCAGAAGTGGGGCACCGATGTATGTGGTTCTAGTTGTTCTAAGGCTGCTCGGCGTGGTCGATGACGAGAACCTGCACGCGTTCCGTTTGCGGCTGCAGCTTCAGTCCCAACTGCTCTTCTACCGCCGTCAGAAGCGGAGGACCGGAAGCTGCAGGCTGTCCCGCCTTCATCAGTTCAGGTGGCAAGCCAGCAGCCCGGATGCGCGCTTGTTCCTCGTCGTCAGGGGTCCAGTGGAGATTGAAGGCATAGTCACCATCGAGCCCGGTTTTGTCTACAACGGTTCGCCCGAGACGTTGCGACAACTGCGCCGTAAGCAATGTCACGGGAGTTCCCTGCGAGCTCAGCTCGCCTACTCCCATGTGCATGAAACCATGTTTGTCCGCTCTCTGGAGTTTGGGGGCGCCCTCAGCAATGAGAAGTTCGTACACAGGAAGATCTCGGGATTCCTGGTGCAGAGTCACTTTGAAGTAGTCAGCGAGGAACTGTTGAAGGATGTGTTGGTTCACGAGGTTTCGCTGGTCTTCACTGAGCTTGTGCATTTCATCGACCACGGACTGATCAACCTTCGCGTCAATGTCGTAAGTCGTTGACTTAAACCACTCCGGCTCTCCTGCGAGCTGCGTGTCCTGAATGTGGTATGCAAGCTGAAGGAGGGAATGCGGGGAAACGTTGTTTGCGGTGAAGTCACCATTAATCGGCGACATCATCATCTTTGACATTACGAAGCCGTTGCCTTCACTCGGGTGAGGCTTGATGGAGACTGATACGAACTTGGGCGTAGTGGGGGGTTGTGATTCGGCGCGGCTGGGAGTGGCGTTGAGCAATCCAAAAGCGATGGGCAGAGCGATGGCTAGGCATGCGGTCGTCCACAGCAGGAGTTTGCGACTGAAGTTGAGCTTGTAAACGATGCGGTCGGTCATGATATGAACCATCCTTTTCTTTAGATCAGCGCCCGTAACGCCTGACACACAGGTCAGAGGAGAACTCAGACAGAACTCGCAGATTTTCAGAATGCTTTCGGCATAGAGGTGCCGTTCTCCGCCGCGTTGCAAAACTTCTTCGTCGCAGGCGCGCTCGCGTTCGTCGATGAGGCGCGAGCCAACCCACCAGACCAGCGGATGAAACCAGAAAGCTGCTTCGACGAGCATGTGAATTGCCGCCGCGAGATTGTCGCAACGCCGGACGTGACATAATTCGTGCGCGATCACCGCCTCCAGGTGAACATCATCGAGTTTCTCGGAGATCCCTTCCGGCCAGAGCAAAACTGGGTGCACAATGCCGAAGATTCCCGGCTCGAGTGAGGTGCGCGAAAGCAGGATGTCAATTTCGTCTGAGGTCATCCCTGAGGCCAGCAATCTGCGCAGCGCATCTATTTCACGACCCTCCCGCCGAGGAACCACTTTTGCTGCCGCTGCGCGAATTCGCAGCCAACGCGCAGCCCAGATGCCAAGCACGGTCAGGAATCCACACAGCCAAACACCAGCGGCGATCGGGAGCAGATGAAGCATGCGGGCCAGAATAGGAGCGGGAGCGGCTTGAACCACTGCCGGTGCTGCCTGCGTGAAAGGCTGTCCGACCTGCTCAATTGCGACATAGAGCGCGCCGCCCGCGTTCGAAATATGCCGCCAGGCGAAACGGTTGCCGAGCGCCACCAGCACTGAGAAAGGCACCAGAAACTTGATTGACGCAGCCAGCCAGAGCCAATACCGGACTCGGGCCTGATTGCGACGCAGTGTAAGCGTGAGCAACGCAGCAACTACGGCGCACACTGTCGACTGCCACAAGTGGTCTCCCAACACCGGAGCAGCTGTGTTCCAAAGACCCGACAGAGAATGAACGGTCATTCCGGTTTCTCCTTCCTTTGCAATTTGCGCAGGATCTTTTGCGCTTCCTTCACGTCGGCAAGGGTCAGCTTGCCCGATTCAATCAGGTGCGCCATCACCGGTTGGGTGCGGCCCCCGAACAGAGCCAGCAGGTCATCAATCAGCCGGCGTTGCGCGACATCGCGCGACACCGCGGCTTCGAACACGTGAAAGTTCCCGACTTTTTTCACGCGGCGCACCGCGTTTTTGGCCTCGAGCCGATAAACCGTTGTTTGAATGGTGGTGTAGGCGGGTCGCTGCTTTTCCGGGAAACTCTCCTGGATTTCACGGATGGACGCGGTGTCGCGGTTCCACAACACCTCCATAATACGAAGCTCGAGTTTGCTCAATGCCGGACCGGCCATGTATATCTCCTATGCGAGTATGTAGTACTACTACATCTGTAGTATAGATGCAAGTGCTTTTTTATAGAGTTGTCCGGCTATGGCGTATTTCGCTCATAGGTCGAGATGAGGAAGCTAAAACCGCACACCGTTGACTGGGCGCAAATCGACCGCTTCCTCGCGAGCGCGGATAAGAAGCTGGTTTCGGCCCGCAAAATTCTCGCTTTTGACGAAGAAGCTTGTCTTCAACAAGCTTACGAAGCAATGCTCAAAGGTTCGCTGGGGTTCATGTTCAGCCACGGATTTCCGTGCGAGAAGTCAGCCTGGCCACCACATCGCCATCATCGATTTCGTGCGGTCGCGCATCGACAAGAAACATGCCGGTCTGCTGGTCGTCTTTGATCGTCTCCGCCGGAAGCGCAATACAGCCCTTTATGATGATACCGAATTTGTTTCTCGCCATGATGCTGAGCAAGCTCTCGAATCCGCCGGCGACTACTTGAGTGTGATCCGAGTTGATATCGCTGCCCGAAAGCCTTGAATAGGACGGCTTTTGAAATCGCTTTTGAAGTGATCAACGTCCACCAACACGATGGGCCACGATGCCCGGCGAGATTCCTGAATGATCGTGCCACTGGAGCAATGAAACTCGCGAGAGGAATGTTTGAAATCTCTACTACTGGCGAATATCTGCACAAGAACCCTTCCGACTATCTTGAAACAAGCCAAATCCGAGTACGCGAAACTGCAATAACCAATGATCTACATACGCTTGAAAACGGACTCGTGCTGACTCTACCCATCGCACGTTAGGCCCGGATGACGGGCAAACCTTCGATAATCCGGTAAGGTAAGACTTGGCGACAATTCGCCAACTGACCGTCAAACTTGGCTTAGGTGTGTGATTGACGAACCGGGCATCTAAAATCATGCACCGACCCAAACGCGCTCGCATCGAATCACGCTAGGAGGAAGTGTTATGCAAGCTGCCGTTGTTCCCGCTGTGAGCAGTTCGTGGCAGGTCAAAGACGTTCCGCAACCTCAGCCCGGACCGAATCAAGTGCTGGTGAAGATGCATGCAAGCGGCATCTGCTACACCGACGTACATCAAACGCTCGGACACTTGCGCGGACCATTCCCCCGAATCCTCGGCCACGAGCCGGTCGGCGAGATTGTTGCCGTGGCCCCCGACGTCACCACGCGAAAGGTGGGCGACCGCGTGGGTGCCGCCTGGATTCAATCCACGTGTGGACGATGCGAGTGGTGCCAGCGTGGCCGCAGAATGTTCTGTCCCTATCTGAAAGGCACAGGAATTGAAGCACAGGGCGGACACGCCGAGTACATGCTGATGAATGCCGACGCAACCTATCTTATTCCCGACAAGGTTTCCTATGAGCAGGCAGCCCCGATCTTTTGCGCTGGTTATACGGTCTATAGCGGCCTTCGCTGGGCGGATCCCAAGCCGCATGAGCGCGTGGCTGTGCTCGGGATCGGCGGGCTTGGGCACTTGGCAGTGCAATACGCGAAGGCCGCAGGCTTCGAGACCATCGCAGTCTCCCATTCCCCCGATAAGGACAAGATGATCCGCGATCTCGGCGCCGATGAAGTTGTCCGCGACGGAAAGAGTCTTGCGGCAGCGGGGGGTGCGGATGTAATCCTCAGTACCTCAAATTCGACCAAGTCGATGGTGGACAGCATACAGGGATTGCGGCCGGACGGCCGCCTCGTCACGATGGGTGCCGATGCGGAGCCGCTTTCGGTCTCGCTAATGGATCTCATCTCGAAACGCATTCGAATAATTGGCAGCCAGCAAAACGGCCCCGAGTATCTTTACGAAGCGCTTGATTTCGTGGCGCAAGGAAAAGTTAAAACGATTGTCGAGACGTACCCATTGGCAGAAGCACCCAAGGCCTATGACCGCGTTGCGGAGGGCAAGGCCCGGTTCCGCGCCGTCCTCACAATGTAATCGCCGATCCGAGCAGTCCTCGCGGTCTCGGGTGCAACACGGACAACCCTGAAGTCCCAAGGTAAGGGTTGTCGACCATCCGGGGTTGTGGCGTGGTGGCTCGAATCGAAATGCCGAGAAGTCGAACAAAAACGACTAGCGATTATCCGCTATATTTATGTGTCTGTTGAGTGTGTCTGCGGCTTGAGTAAGCGTCAGATTGTCGGAGACCTGGTGGAAGTCCCGACGGTTTTCCCTCTTCTGTACCCCGATGCTCTTGAACAAGAGAGCCTTTCCCGTCATCTCCACACTCATGGCAGTCATGTCCCAGTGACCTGGAACAACTTCTGCCTGCCTAACTTCAAAGTGCCCCCCCTTGTCCAAGTGTCCCAGTAGGCCGAGTCCGAATTTCACGTCCTGTGTGAGACGACCGTTAAAGGCAGCCAGTCGCTCCTGCTTGCAATCGACCCACATCTCGCCTTCCATGTCGTGGAAAACGCGAGCCTCCAGGGAGGGTGGATGAAAATTCGGGTTTGGTCTAAAGCTCAGCTTTACTAAGTTTCCGTCGCCATACGCGTAGTTGAATACAAATGCATCAGGCAGCATCTTGAACAACCGTCTCCCCTGCAGTGTTTCAGCGTCCAGAACTCGCTGCAATTTTCGTTTCGCACTTCGGCTGGTCATTAAGTCCTGCACACGCTGGTCTTCTTCCTTCTGTTGTTTCGCGGTAAGGGGCTGGTCGTTAATAGACAGGAGTCTACTGAGAGAACCTTCTTTTGTCTCAATGATTTCCTGAACCTGTTTTTTCCCATCTTCTTCTTTTTCTAGTCGGTACATCCAGTTGGTATGATCATCTTGGAATTTTAGTTCGTTAGTGATCACCCGCCGCGCCAAGTCGTTAGCCGACACTGCTAGGCTTCCGGAATCCGATTGGGAAAGTGTGGCGGATCCGAGCAGAATCATGCACACCAGAACAGTCGCAGCGCCACATGCCAGTCGCATAACCGGTCGTCGCGACAGCGCACTGCACGTTTTGACCCAGCCATTCACCGCGGACAAGG
>Ga0073928_10001535_pt1 | contig 44039 bp, 42 predicted proteins | sample PaiPotPPA55metaG_FD_76969 | JGI IMG/M metagenome (GOLD analysis project Ga0073928, IMG submission 76969) | Iron sulfur acid spring bacterial and archeal communities from Banff, Canada, to study Microbial Dark Matter (Phase II) - Paint Pots PPA... ...
AAAGGAAGAACTGCTGCGCGTCCCCGGAGAGACCGGGCGCCGAGGCGGGCGCATTGTGGTTGCGCTGAAAGCTGAGCCGAAGACGCTGAATCCGCTAATCGCGGCGGAGACGCTTTCGCGCGAGGTCATCAGCACGATGCAAGGCGATTTGGTGCACATCAATCGCGCGACGCAACTGACGGAGCCTGCGCTGGCGAAGTCATGGAAGATTTCCGCGGATGGCTTGCAATACACGCTGACGCTGCGGCAGGGGCTGAAGTTTTCGGACGGGCGTCCGGTGGACATGGAAGACGTGTTGTTCACGTTTCGCGTTTACCTAGACGAAGCACTGCATTCGCCACAACGTGATTTGCTGATTGTCGGCGGCAAGCCAATTGCGGTGCGCAAAGTGGATGCGCAGACCGTGACGTTCACGTTCGCAAAGCCCTACGGCGTTGGCGAGAGAATCTTCGATGGGCTGGCAATCTTGCCGCGGCATTTGCTCGAGACTGCGTACAAGGAAGGCAAGCTGGGGCAGAGCGGCGCGCTGGGCACTGCGGCCAATCAGTGGGCGGGGCTCGGAGCATTTCGACTCAAAGAATATGTCGCGGGGCAGCGGCTGGTTTTGGAGCGGAATCCGTATTACTGGAAAACTGACGAGCAAGGGAACCGGCTGCCGTATTTGGATGAGATCGTATTCTTATTCGTGCCGAGCGCGGACGCGCAGGTGTTGCGATTCCAATCCGGCGAGACAGACATGATCAGCCGGTTGGGCGCGGAAAACTTTTCGGTGCTTTCGCGGCAAGCGCGAGATTACACGATGGTGGATGCGGGACCAGGCCTGGAGTACAACTTTTTGTTTTTCAATTTGAATGACCTGGGAGAGAAGGCGCTGGAAACGGTGCGTAAGCAGAGTTGGTTTCGCTCTGAACAATTTCGTCAGGCAGTGTCACTAGCGATAGATCGGGAAGCGATTGTACGGCTCGTATATCAAGGCCGCGGGGCCGCGCTATGGGGCCCGGTCACGCCGGGAGACGCAAGGTGGGCGAACGCCGCGATTCGATATCCCGGGCGCTCGCTCGATAAATCGCGTCAACTGCTCGCTGACGCGGGCTTCCGACTGACAAAGGGCGATGACGGCGCGCCGCGGCTTGTCGATGCCGACGGTAAGCTCGTGGAGTTTTCAATCATAACGAGCTCCTCCAATGCGGACCGCGCAAAAATGGCGGCGTTGATTCAGGACGACTTGAAGCAAGTTGGCATGCGAGTGCAAGTGGTGCCGCTGGAGCTGCGCTCGCTGATCGACCGCGTCACGCAAACTAAGGAATATGATGCGTGTGTGCTGGGAATCGCGAGCTTTGACGCCGATCCGAATTCGGATCTCAACGTGTGGCTTTCGAGCGGCGGCATGCATTTATGGAATCCCTCGCAAAAGCGCGCCGCCACTAATTGGGAAGCGGAAATCGATCGGCTGATGGAGCAGCAATTGACCGCAACGAATACCGCCGAGCGCAAGAAACTCTACGACCGCGTGCAGGAAATCCTCGTTGAGCATCAGCCGATGATTTTTCTGGCCAGCCCGGATATTTTGGTGGGCGCGAAAAAGGGCATCGGGAATTTTCACCCGGCGGTGCTCGAGCCGTACGTGCTGTGGAATGTGGAGCAGTTGTACCAGCGAAACGGGGCGGAGAATGCGCGGCGATGAGCCCGGTGCGAGCGGCAGCGGAGAAGCGAACGGCACCAGCTTGGGACGACACGCGGCTGGTGAAGGAATGCCTGCGCGGGAATGAGCAGGCTTGGTCGCTGCTGATCGACAAGTACAAAGCCCTGATTTATTCGATCCCGGTAAAGTACGGTCTACCTCCACACGAAGCGGCGGACGTGTTTCAAGCGACCTGCGCGGAGTTGCTGGTGCGGTTGCCGGATTTGCGTGAGCCGCGCGCCCTGCCGAAATGGCTGATGCAAGTGGCGCATCACGAATGCTACCGGTGGAAGCGGCAGCAACAGCGCGTAGTCAGCCGCGACGGCGAACCGGATTTGCCCGAACCGGAGACGCCGCCGATTGCGGAGACTGTCCTGCAGCAGGCCCAGGAAGAGCAGATGCTGCGGGAGGCGATGGGCGTGCTGTCGCCGCAGTGCCGCAGATTGGTGGAGTTGCTTTTCTTCGAGACGCCGGCGCGGCCGTATGCGGACGTAGCCAAGGAACTGGGCCTCGCCGTGGGCTCCATCGGATTCACCAGACAAAAATGCATCGATCGTTTGCGCCGGCAGCTTGACGAGCTAGGTTTCCACTGATGCCGCGGGCTCGCGGCAAAATCTCTGAAGCTGAATTGGCCACGGAGCTTGGCAAGCTCCAAGACGGTGTGGCGCAACGGAAATTTCTCACCCGCAATTCGTCCCTCGTCCGCTCGGAAGTGGTGCAGCGCCTGGCCCCGATGGTGGTGGACAAAATCCGCGTCGATGCAAAGGAAGCGCTGTTTCTTGCCGAAGGCACGCTGCTCATTGCGCGGAAGCTCCGCCGCAAGAAAGAGATCGCGCTGGCGATGCGCGCGAAGGCAAACGCGCTGTACGCGTCGGGAGACAATCACGGGGCGGTGCAGCATCACGAAGATGCGTTCAAGCTGTACGAGGCGCTGGAGATTCCCAAGGAAGCGGCGCGCACGCTGAGCAGCTCGATTCAGCCGCTGATTTTGCTTGGCGAATACGATCGCGCGTTTGCCGCGTCTGAGCGGGCGCGGGAGATTTTCACGCAAATCGGCGAAACGAGGCGCCTCGCGAGCCTGGACAACAACGTCGGCAACATATTTCACCGCCAGGATCGCTTCGAGGAAGCCATTGCTTATTACGAGCGCGCCTATAAAGCGCTTTCCGGGTTCGAAGATTGGGAGCATGTGGCGGTAACCCTGCACAACATGGCCATGTGCCTGATCAGCCTGAATGAATTTGCCAGGTCGCTGGAGTGCTATCAGAAGGCGCGCGACCTTTGCGTCCGCTACGACTTGCCGCGGCTTCGCGATCAAGCCGACTACAACATCGCGTATTTGTATTATTTCCGTGGCGAATACAGCCGGGCCATCGAAATGCTCTTTGCTACGCGGCGCGCTTGCGAGGCGAGCGGAGACGCGTATCACTTTGCTTTGTGCCACCTGGACCTCTCGGACATTTACCTGGAGCTGAACTTAAGCGAAGAAGCGCGAGAGATGGCGCACGAGGGATTTGTGCGTTTCGAGAAGCTCGGGATGGGCTACGAAGCCGCGAAAACGCTGGCAAATGAAGCTACAGCGCTCGGGCAGCAAGGCAAGACGGTGCAAGCGCTGGAACGGTTTGCGAAAGCGCGCGAAATGTTTTCACGCGAAAAGAATCTGGTGTGGCCCTGGCTGCTGGATTTGTACCAGGGACTGCTTTTGTTTCATGAGGGGCGTTATTTCGAGGCGCGCCGCCTGTGCGCAGGAGCGGCGGAGTTTTTCGACCAGACACCACTGGCGGGGAAGGCGCTGCTATCCCGGCTATTGCTCGCCCGCATTGCGCTGCAGGTTGGTGATTTATCGGGCGCGAAGAAGGAGACGGACGCAGCGGTCGCGAAGCTTTCAAATTCGCAGTCGCCGGTGTTGGTATATCAGACGCGCCTGCTGCTGGGGCAAATTGCGGCGAATCGCGGAGATCGCGTGGCCGCGTACGCGGCTTATCAGGAAGCGCGTAAGGCCCTGGAATCGTTGCGGACGCGGTTGCAAAGCGAGGAGCTGAAGATCGCGTTCGTGAAAAATCGCATGCAGGTATACGAAGCGGTCGTGGAGCTTTACCTCGATCCTGCCAACAAGGAAATTTCGGCCGACGAGGCGTTTTCGTGCATCGAGGCGGCAAAGTCGCGCAGCATGATTGAAATGATTTTTCAGAGCGGGCAAAGCCTGCCGATGGGAGAGGCGGGCCAAAGCGAGTACGTGCGAAAGATCCGGGATTTGCGAGAAGAATTGAATTGGTATTACCACCGGATTGAGTTGGAGCAGCTGAGGCCAGAGGAGAGGTCGCGGGAACGCCTCGAGCTTTTGCAGAAGGCAGCGCAATTGCACGAGAACGAGCTGCTACGTGCGCTGCGGGAGTTGCCGGCGCAAGAGCGGGAAAACGCGACGCTGGAGACGCCGGCCGATTTTTCCGTGGCAAAGCTGCAGGCGAGCCTGCCCGCGGGCACCGTGCTGGTGGAGTATTACTCGGCGGGCGAGCGGCTGATAGCCGCGGTAATCAGCCACGAGAGCATTGAGATTGTGCCGGTCAGCGTGGTGTCGCGCGTTACCAATTTGCTGCATTTGCTGCGCTTTCAGTTTGCGAAGTTCCGCATGGGATCCGCATACACCGAAAGATTCGCGCAACCGCTCTTGCGCGCCACGCTGGGACACCTGGAAGCTCTGTATCGGGAGCTAATCGAGCCTATCCGCAGCCGGCTGACCGGTAAGCACGTGGTGTTTGTGCCGCACGGGCCGCTGCATTTTTTGCCCTTTCACGCATTGCGCACGGGAGAGGAATATCTGTGTGACGCGCACACCGTTTCGTATGCGCCGAGCGCGACCGTCTTCGGTTTGTGCCAGGAAAAAGGGGCAAGCGACAGGCGCAACTCGCTGGTGCTGGGAATTCCGGACGAACGCGCTCCGCTGATATTGAGTGAAGTGCAATCGGTTGCCGCGCTGCTTCCACAGACGGAGCTGTTTGTCGGCGCGGCGGCTACGGCACAGGTTCTGCGCGAACGGGGATTGGAAACAGGAGTCGTGCATGTGGCAACGCACGGAATCTACCGCCAGGACAACCCGATGTTTTCCGGCATCAAGATGGGCGACGGATACTTGAACCTGTATGACCTCTATCAAATGAGGCTGGCGGCGAAGCTGGTCACACTGAGCGGCTGCGCCACCGGGATGAACTTCGTGGCGGATGGTGATGAACTGCTCGGCCTTCAGCGGGGCCTCTTCTGTGCAGGTGCCAGCTCATTGCTGCTCTCGCTTTGGGACGTGCATGACCGGAGCACAGCGGAGCTGATGCAGGAGTTCTACAAGGGCTATATCGCATCGGGCGGCATGGCCGAATCCCTGCGCGGGGCGATGCGCAAGTTAAGAGAGCAGAATCCTCATCCGTACTTCTGGGCCCCCTTTGTCCTGGTCGGGAAAGTAGCAGAAAACACGGCACTTAACTAATTCTGGCATTCGCAGCCCGACCTATATCTTTTCCATACAAACAATCCCTTATGTGGTGAGGCGAGAAACACTCGCCACCGTCTGCTGGGGAGCAGATGGCAGGAAAGGCTGGGGGGAACGGCAATGAAGCATTTTACGACAGAGGAATGGATCGATTTTGTGAACGAAGCGGTCGCCAAAACCAGGCGCCCGGAAATGGAAGGGCACTTGAAGGAAGGCTGCCCGCGATGCGAGAAGGCGGTTTCGCTCTGGCAGAAGGTGCGGCAGACAGCCAAATCAGCGGCGGACTGCCAGCCTCCGGACGACTCGGTACGCATAGCAAAGGCAGACTTTACGGGCACACAGCAGTATGGCAAACGGGCGAAAGTTCCGGGCCTCGTGGAGATTCTTTTCGACAGCTTTTTGCAGCCGCTGGCGGCAGGGGCTCGCTCTTCGGAGTCAGGGATCAGGCAAATGCTCTATCGCGCGGACCCATACCAGGTTGACCTGCATATTGAGGCCAAACCGGGGGCAAACAAGATTGTGGTGACCGGCCAATTGCTGGACTTGCGGAATCCGGACCTCCCCGGCAGAGACGTGCCGGTGATTATCTCCAACCTGCGCGGCCACGTTGTGCAGACCGTGACGAACGAATTTGGGGAGTTCAGGGAAGAGGTCCGGTCCAGCAGTGACCTGGAGCTCAAGCTTCTCGGCGGCAATGATAAAGCGGTGATCATATCGCTGCGGGATGCGCTGGGTGAACTGCCGGATACAGTGAACTAAGTATTGTCGGATGTGGTGGTTACAGATACATTTTTCCCCCTAGGTAGGCTGTACTGGTACTCGGTTCGGTGGGCGTTCGGGTTGGACGGGACATTCGTACTATTGGTGGGCTAGGCGTGGCGAGAAAGAATCTACGTACGCGCAAGCTTCCAGTTGACGATTATTCGCGGCGAGGAGCCCCGAAAGGGACACACAGCTTATGAAACGCAGATTACTCTCAGCGGTGGTCATTGCAATGATGATGCTGGCAGCGTCCAAGCCGGCCGCAGCGCAGCAACGGTACATCGTTCGTACAACTGGCGGGCTAAATTCGGTGCTGAACCTGTGCTTGTCGGCAAACTGCCAGGTGCAGGGTTCGCTGGACGGGCCCGTCGGGCAAACCTACCTGGTGACGTCAACCGAGAACATATTGCAGGTGCTGCTGGGCGGTGTGGTTAACCTGCTCGAGGCTCTCCTAGGAATACAGAGCATCGAACCCGACCGGGCCCTGCCGATACCGCTGCCACCGGTTAATAACGCTCCTTATGGATTGACTGACACAGCCGCAGTGAACTATTTCGGGACCGTCGTGACCCACGGCTACGCCGCGCAGCCTGCGGGGCAGATCATTCGGTTGATCGATGCTCAGCGGGGTTTTGGAGTCACGGGTTCGGGCATTGTTGCGGTGATCGACACCGGGGTGGACGTCAACCATCCGGTTCTCGTTCCGGTGCTTCTGCCCGGTTATGACTTCACGCGCAATCAGCCAGGCGCTTCGGAATGGCTGGATATGCCGCAACTGCAAAATGGAACTGTTGAAGGCCAGCAAACCGGGGTCGTGCAGCAGTCGAGCGCGGCCATCCTGGATCAGTCGTCCGCCGCAATTCTTGACGGACAGCCCGTTGCCGCGTTTGGTCATGGAACGATGACTTCAGGGCTGGTACACCTCGCAGCACCCACCGCGAAGATCCTGCCCCTGAAGGCGTTTACATCGAACGGGACCGGCTATCTATCGAACATCATTGCAGCGCTGTACTACGCCGTGCAGCACAAGGCGAACGTAGTGAACATGAGTTTCGACCTCTCGGCGCCGTCGCCGGCGCTGTCGCAAGCCGTGTCTTACGCGAACCGCGCCAACGTGATCTTGGTTGCGGCAGCGGGAAATGAAAGCACCAGCGCGCGGGTATATCCGGCGGCCATAAGTGGCTATGTGATGGGAGTCGCTTCGACCACCGATTGGGATGCGCGGTCATCGTTCTCCAACTACGGTTCGGCCGATGTGTGGATTGCCGCTCCAGGTGAATACGTGATCAGCACGTTCCCAGGCGGGTCATACGCGGCCGCATCTGGAACGTCCTTCAGCGCGCCGCTTGTGGCCGGCACCGCGGCCTTGCTTTTGAACGCCAGGTCGGGATTGAATCAATCGCACGCAGCCAGCGCGCTCTCGCATGGCCGTCTTCTGACCCCGGACCTCAATCACGGACGTCTGGATGCGTACCAGGCAATTTCCGCCTGGAAGTCATCCGGCAGCGGCTGGTCCTGGTAACCAGCCTGTGGATGTCCAGGGCATCCCAGTGCTCACCTTAAGCACCACCTTCAGCGGGGCATCGGACTCGCTGAAGATCAAGCAGGTGGAAGAGCAAATCTCCGCGCTGCGCACTTCAGTCATCTGCGCCTTCAACCAGCTCCTGGATCTCAAGGACCTCAACACCGGAGTGCACAGCACGCGCTTAGCGGAATGGGGCATGCGCGTGGGGCAGGAACTCGGGCTGGAAGAGCCGGTGCTTCAGAACCTGGAGATTGCCGCGCTGCTTCACGACATCGGCAAGGTCGGGATTCCCGACGCAATCCTGCGCAAACCCGGGAAACTGGAAGCGGAAGAGTACGCGTTGATGAAGAAGCACCCGGAGTATGGCTGGGCGGTACTCCGCATGCTCCCAGGATTTGAGCGCGCGGCTCTCGACATCTTGCATCACCACGAGTCGTTCGACGGGAAGGGGTACCCGGCCGGATTGAAGGAAACGGAAGTTCCGATCGTTTCGCGAATCGTTTCGGTGATCGATGCCTTTGACGCCATGGTTTCCTCGCGGCCATACCGAAAAGGACTGCCGTTTGAAGAGGCCGTGCGGCGGCTCATCCTCGCCAGTGGCACGCAGTTCGATCCTGTTGTAGTGCAGTGCTTCCTTTCCTTCGCGCAGACCGAGATGGCCGGCGTATTCGCGGCCGCAGGCACGTCCGTCGGCTCCGCGCTGTAAGTACGCGAGGCAATTAGATCGATGATAAGAACTCATCCAAGAACGTCGTAGAGGCTCATAGCCCGTCGGCACCGGTTTACTTGCTTGTACACCTGTGTCATCAAATTGGTAAGCGCTGCTGGCTTCTCGTCTTATCCTTGACCTCCGATGATCCGACCTTCCAGCCAGGAACGCCGCAAGAAGACCCGGACGAAAGTCCCGCGCATGATACGGGTGCGTCCGTCTGAACCTACTCCCGAAGAGTTCGATGAGATCTTGCCAACGGTAAACGCTTCGCGGAACAGCGTGTACTTTGTTCCGCAAAACGGTATCTTCGAGCTAAACATGCGTGTCCTTGTGACCTACCCATATTCGAGCGCGCCGGGCACAATCAACCAGGAGTTCTTAGGGGCCGTGACGCGCGTCGACAAACTGCCAGGAAACAAGCAGGGAGTCGCCGTGCAATTATTGATGCCCATCTATGTAGGCACCAAAGAGACGATTCGCTGAATCAAACACTTCGCGTCACTTGACTGTGACTTCTCTGGGGCTTTGGGGAGCCCGCCTTCCACATGACGCAGAAAATGAAGGGTTCGCGCGGCCTTTTGCTCATCGCCGCGTTTAAGCTCATCAAGGGACTGGCCTTGCTGGCCCTCGCTGTTGGGGCATTGAAAATGCTGCATAAAGACGTGGCCGCCGAGGTGGCGCAATGGATTGATATCTTGCGTGTCGATCCGCATAACCATTACATCCAAGAGGCGCTGTCGAAATTGGGAATGGTGGACGACCGAAAACTAAAAGCATTGAGCATCGGGACGTTTTTCTATTCTGGCCTGTTTCTGACCGAGGGTGTTGGGCTTGCGCTGCGAAAACGATGGGCGGAATACCTGACAATTGTATCGACGGCGTCCCTGCTGCCCCTGGAGATTTATGAGATCGTTAAGCAGGTCAGCGCGCTAAAAATCATCGTGCTCCTGGCAAACATCGCGATTGTCATCTACCTGATAATGGAAGTCCGCAGGACCCGAAATACGCAGCATTAGAAAAAGTATCAGTCCCTTTTCGTCGCGCGTTTCAGCTTCCTCCCTAAAATCCTTATTTGACTTCGCGAATATGCGCGATCAAGTTCCGGATACTGTTCGCCAGCTCCACGACTTCTCCCGCGCCCTGAATATCAAACTCAATCTCGTAGTTGCCCGCCGCGGCATGATCGACCGCTTCCTTCAGACTGATCAGCGGCTTCACAACTTGCCGCGGAAGAACAAAGCTAATCCACACGCTGACGAGGAACGTAATCGTCGACACGATGGCCAGCGACCATTCGGCGCGCGAGATCAGCCGCTGCGCTTTGCGGTGATCGCTCTCAATGCGCCCCCAGTTTCTCGCTTCGAGCTGGGAAGCAAGATCGAGAACCGCGTGGCCGGAATTCTGCAAGTCGCTCGTAATTTGGCGAAGCGCCGGATTTCCTTCCTGCACGGTCTTGGAGATCTGCGTATCAAAGGAATCGACACGTTCTCGAAGCTCCTCGATCAAATGTGCGCGGCTCTTGCGAGGGGCGCTCTTGATAAGATTGTCCAGATCGCGCTCGTAGTCCCTCACGACTTCATTTATGCGATCGGCCTGCGCTTGGCCCGGCTTCCCCATGAGCGCAACTGCCGTCTCGAACTGTTGACGGTACTGGTGCAGTGCATTGAGGGCTTGCTGCGTTAACTCCTGATCGGAAGGGTTCAGGTCGCGAATGGCGTTTAGAATTTGCTCGACTTTGCCGATGGAATCGCGCACCGCTTGCAGCGAAGCCGGGTCGTTGAGCAGCAGGTAATTGCGCTCGGAGCGGCGGGCATCGAGCATCTCAATGGTGGCTTGCTGCGCAAGGGTCGCTGCGGGCGCGTCATAGCTGACGATGCGGTCGACAATGAATCCAACCTGGAAAAGATAGTAGACCGCCAGCACAATCACCGGCACGAGAATCAAACGAACAATCGCCAGGCTATAGGCAATGCGTCGCCGCAAAGAACTGCCCGGCGCGAGCACTCGAAACGATCGACGAATTCTGGATGGCATCAGCCAATCCTCCTGCGGCTACCTGCAAGCTGCAAGATGATAAGCCAAAAGGAGGGAAGCGACGCCTGGAACACCATCGAAAAGGGGCTTCACTCGCGGCAGAGAGCAGCGAGCAAAGCCCCTTAATAGCGGGTTCCGTTAGCGCCAGCGCTTAGGGATTGATATCTTCCTTCTTCTCGAGCCGGCCAATCATCCGCTCAATCCCCGGCTTCGCCTGGTCCGGCGCCGTCGTCAAGGCCAGTTTCATTTCCTTGCTGGCGCCATCGAAATCTCCTTTTGCCGAAGCCATGCGCGCCAGCTCTCCATGCGAATACCATTCGTTCGGATGCTTCTTCACGTTGACTTTGAAAACGGCAAAGCCTTCATCCTGCTTTTTTTGCTGTTGCAGACTACGGCCATAGAAATGAAGTTGCAGGCCGCTTGCGATATCCAGCGCTTTCGTTTTCAGGGCTGCAGCTTCTTGCGCCTTTCCCTGCGCCTCCAGAATCATCGACTTGCCTAAAAGATTCTCAAAGCGCTCCTCGCTTTGAATCGATTGGTCTTCCCACTTGATGGCCTGATCGAGATTGGAATTAGTGTCCAGCAGCCAGTTCGCCGCTTCGTCGTAGCCCGCCCAAGTGAACCCGCCGGTGTTGCGAAGCTGGTTTCGGATGCTCCTCAGCACGATGGCATTCTCGTCCGCGGATACATGGAAGGGGACTGCCAGCTTTTCCCAGCGTAGAGTGACGGCCACAGAATCTGGCTTGGGGTCGTCAAAGGAATAGGCCAGCGCTTCCACAAACTCGGCGGCATGGGGCTTAACCGTGACGCGCAGCGCATCTTCCTTTTGGTCATAGCTGAAGCTGCCCCACGACGTTGAATTCTTGGAGAAAATAATGGTCCATTGATCCGCGGCCGGAATTGTGTGCAGACCGTAGGTGCCGGCCGGTAGCGCGTGCCCTTCGACCGAAACATCATCGGTGAACGAGATGGTCGTGTTCTCATTCGCTCCCGACCGCCAAGGCTGGCCGTACGGAACTGCCTTGCCCCAGATTTCGCGTCCGCCTACCACCGGTCGGCAATAGTTGACCGTGATATCCGTAAGTCCGATCCGTTGCGTGCTGATGGCGCGCTGGCTAAGCGTTGGAAGTCGCAGCTCCACAGCCTGCCCGCCATTCTTGAATTGTGCTCGCGCAACTCCGGCGAAAGCTCCGATGGCTAGCGCAAGGCTTACACAAGAAATGAGGAATCTCCGCATACACACCTCCCCGTCACAATTGGGAATCGTTCTTAGGACGCGATTCCACACATTCCTGTCGGCATAGACGGACGCCGCCACAGACTCGTAAGCAAGCCTCGAAGCATTTCACTGGAACCCGACGCGCTCCCCGTTTGACAAGAACGCGTTCAGTTCTTAACATAAGCATTCGCATTCAAGTTGTTCAGAACTGCATTTGGAGTCGCTTCAAAGTTGAGTTGTACATCGTTGTGTAAAGCTAAATTCTTATGATTACAGTAACCGACCTTACCAAGAGGTACGCGCGGCACACCGCTGTCGACCACATCTCCTTCGAAGTTCACAAAGGACAGATCGTCGGTTTCCTCGGGCCCAACGGTGCCGGCAAGACCACTACCATGCGCATACTGACGTGTTTTCTGCCGCCCACGTCAGGCAACGCCACGGTCGCCGGCTTCGACGTCCTCGAGCAATCGTTCGAGGTGAAGAAGCGCATTGGCTATTTGCCGGAGACGCCGCCGCTCTACCCGGAAATGCGCACCGCCGAATATCTCCAGTTTGTAGGCAGCCTGAAGGGCCTTGCTAAGGCGGAGCTAGCCAAGCGCGTCGACTACGTGTGCGAGCGCTGCGCGATTTTAGACGTGAAAGACAAGCTGCTCGGCAAACTCTCCAAAGGCTATCGGCAGCGCGTAGGTCTCGCGCAAGCCATCATCCACAATCCCGACGTGCTGATTCTCGACGAGCCTACCTCCGGTCTCGACCCCAAACAAATCAACGACACGCGGGAGCTAATCAAGAGCTTGGCCGGCGACCACACGATCATCCTGAGCACGCACATCTTGCCCGAAGTCGAGCAGACCTGCGAGCAGGTCATCATCATCAACAAGGGCAAGCTCGTCGCCACCGATTCCGTCAGCAATTTGCAAAATCGTGCGCGCGGCGCGGAATCCTTGCTGGTCGAAGTCGGCGCGCGTAACGGCCTCATGGACCCGCTGAAGGTGCAGGCAAGCCTTGAGCTGGTTCCTGGCGTCAGCCGTGTGCACCTCAAGAACAAGCGCGATAGTCGCTCGATCTTCGAAGTCGAAAGCCGCAAAGGCCTCGTTCGCGGCGATCTGGCCCGAGCGGTAGTAGAAGCCGGCTGGGACCTCAACGAGCTTCGCCCCACCGCCGTCAGCCTCGAAGAAATTTTCTTGCAGCTCACCGGAGAACCCGCTGCAACGCCGGCGGAAGAAGCTATGCCCGCAGGAGTCAAGTAGATGCGAAACATCTGGATCATCTGCCGCAAAGAGCTGCGCAGCTATTTCGTTTCCCCTGTTGCGTATATTTTGCTGGCCATGTTTGCGGTCATCTTCGGCTTTTTCTTCTGGAACATTCTCGGCTACTTCGTTTTCCGCGGCATGGAATCGCAGATGCGCGGCCAGATGATGCCGATGAACGTCAACGAGGAAGTCATCCGCCCGCTGCTCTCGAACGTCAGCGTCATCGGTTTGTTTCTCATCCCCATGATCACCATGCGCCTGTTTGCGGAAGAAAAGCGCACCGGGACCATCGAGCTGCTGGCCACGTCGCCGGTGAGCGATATCGAAGTGATCCTCGGCAAGTGGCTTTCCGCAATGGTTCTGTACGCCTCCATGCTGCTGCTCACCGCGATCAATTTTCTTTTTATCTTCCGCTACGGGCATCCGGACTGGAAGCCGCTCGTCATCGGCTATCTCGGTTTGCTGTTGCAAGCCGGGGCACTGCTCGCCATCGGAACATTCATTTCCACGCTGACGAAAAACCAAATCATCGCCGGCGCGGCGACCTTCGGTGTCTGCCTGCTGCTGTGGATTCTCGAATGGGTCAGCGGTTATGAGACCGCCACGTGGGCTCGCGTACTGGCCTACATGTCCGTCATCACCCATTTCGAGTCTTTCGCAAAGGGATTGCTGGACGCCAAGGACGCTATTTTCTACGTCACTCTAATTTTCTTCGGACTCTTCCTGACCGCTCGCTCCATGGAGTCCCTGCGGTGGAGGTCCTAAAGTGAGCGCTCAATTCTTGAAAGCTCGGCAAACGAAGTACGCTGCATACGCTGCCACCTATGTCCTGGTGGTCATCGCCATCATCGCGACCGCGAACGTGCTGGCCAATCGCTACGACAAGTCGTATGACACGACTTCCAACAAGCGCTACAGCCTCTCCGACCAAACCGTGAAGATCGTCAAGGGCCTGAAGCAAGACGCCACGGTTACCTACTATGACCAGGCCAGCCGGTTCCAAGCCGCAAAGGACCAGCTCGATCTCTATGCGAATCTTTCCCACAAGGTACATATCGAGTACGTTGATCCAGACAAGAAGCCCCAACTGGCGCGCGAAGCCGGCATCAAGAACTATGGAACCACCATCGTTCAGATTGGCGCCAACAAGCAGGAAGCCAAAGGCTTGAACGAAGAAGGCATCACCGGCGCGTTCATTCGCGACCTGAAGAACACCACGCGCACGGTTTGTTTCGTCACCGGAAGCGGCGAGCACCAAATCGATGATTCCAGCCGCAACGGCTATTCCCGCTTTAAGGAATTGCTGGGCAAAGACGAGTACGCCGCGAAGTCCATCAATCTGCTGCAAAAAGCGGAAATCCCCAGCGACTGCACAGTTCTGGTTGTTGGTGGCCCCAGCGGCGATTATCAGCAGCCGGAAGTCGATGCCATCAAGAAATTCGTTGAAGACGGCGGCCGCGCTCTTTTCTTGCTGGATCCGCCGTTGAAGATGGGCCGCTCCGAAATCGCGGACAACGATGCGCTGGCGGGCGTTCTGCAAAGTTGGGGCGTCACGGTCGACAAAGACTTGATCCTCGACATGAATCCGATCGGCCAGCTCGCAGGCCTCGGCCCGCAAGTCGCCCTCGTCACCAGCTATGACTCGCATCCGATCGTCAGCGAAATGAAGGGCACCGCTACCGGCTTCCCGCTCTCCCGCTCCGTTGATGTAAAGAGCGGCGCGAAAACGATGGTCCAAAAGCTGTTCGGTTCCTCCGAGTCTAGCCTGGCCACGGAAAAACTGAATTCGCCAGAGGTCAATCCTAGCGATCCCAAAAACAAAAAAGGCCCGATGACCATCGCCGCTGCGGGTAGCTACAACACCGGCAAAGAAAATTCGCAGGGCCGCTTCGTCGTGATTGGCAGCTCGGCATGGGCGGCCAACTCCTTCATCAATTTCAATGGCAATCGCGACCTCGCCCTGAATGCGATGAACTGGCTTTCGTCCGACGAGGATTTAATCTCCATTCGTCCCAAAGAGCCGGAGGATCGCCGCATCACCCTGACCCGCGCGCAAATGAATTGGGTTCGCCTGACTAGCCAATTCCTCCTGCCGCTCATCGTTGTCTTCGCCGGCGTCTCCGTATGGTGGCGCAGAAGGTAGTGGACGCGCAATGAAGCTGTCGCTCTCGGGGCCAAACTAATGAAAAACACTGGATTGCTCACCGCAGCAGTCGTACTCGCTGGCCTCAGCGGCGCGCTGTACTGGTCTAACCGTCACCCCGCGTCCGAGACCACCGCGAAGGCTTCCCTCGACACACCGCCGAAAATTCTTACCCTGAAACAGGAAGATATTTCCAAAATTGAAATCAAGAAGAAGGGCGGGGAAGAGTTGGCTCTCGCAAAAGGCGATGCGGGCAAGTGGCAGATCACCGCGCCCAAGCCGCTCGGCGCCGACCAGGAAGCCGTCTCGAGCCTGCTCTCCACCGTCTCCTCGCTAAATTCCGATCGCCTTGTGGAAGATAAGGCCACCGACCTCGGGCAATATGGCCTCACGCAGCCTTCGCTCGAGCTCGATGTCACGAGTAAAGACTCCAAGCCGCAAAAGCTGCTCCTCGGCGACGACACTCCTGCGGGCAGCGCCGTTTTCGCCAAGCTCGATGGCGACCCGCGCGTCTTCACCATCGCGAGCTACAACAAATCCAGCCTCGACAAGACCGCGAACGATCTTCGCGACAAGCGTTTGCTCACTCTCGATTTCGACAAGCTCAGCCAAGTCGAACTCGTCACCAAGAAACAAGACATCCAGTTCGGCCGCAACAAACAGGAATGGCAAATCGTCAAGCCCAAGCCTTCCCGCGCCGATAATTTTCAAGTCGAAGAAATCGTTCGCAAGCTGCGCGAGGCCAAGATGGAAACCGCGTCCACCGACGCGGATGCCAAGAAAGCCGCCGCCGCATTCGCCTCCGGAACGCAAGTCGGTACCGCAAAAGTCACCGACGCCGCCAGCACCCAAGAGCTGCAAATTCGAAAAAGCAAAGACGAGTACTACGCGAAATCGTCCGCCATCCCCGGCATCTACAAAATTCCAAATGATCTGGGTTCCGGGCTCGACAAAAATGTCGACGACTTTCGCAACAAGAAGCTTTTCGATTTTGGCTACGACGATCCCACCAAGGTCGAACTCCACGATGGTGCGAAAGCGTATTTTCTGACCAAGGGTGGGCAGGATTGGTGGTCTGCCGATAGTAAAAAGATGGATTCCGCGAGCGTTCAATCTCTCATCGACAAAATTCGCGAACTATCGGCCAGTAAATTTGTCGACTCTGGCTTCACCACGCCCGTCATTCAGTTGACAGTCACATCCAATGACGGCAAGCGCGTCGAGAAGACTTCGATTTCAAAATCCGGCGACACCTACATAGCCAAGCGCGAAAATGACTCGTCGTTGTATCAACTCGATTCCTCCGCAATTACCGACCTGCAAAAGCTCGCCGCAGATGTAAAGCCCGCCCCCGCTGCCGGCAAGACGTAGTCCCGCCAGCAAGAAGTAGTCGTGGCGGCAAGAAGTTGACGCACCCACATATTTTCGTTCGTCTGTGTCAGCCCGCCGCCACTAAGCGTTCATCAACGTGCCGCGTCATTCAAAAATACAAAGAACAAGGTATAGAAACATTTAGCCGCTCATCCAAACTGGACTTGGGACACGGAATCGCAGAAAAAGTTCTGCGGCAGACGAATGCAGCACAGCGCTCACACCAAGCTTCGCCTAGGTACGCAAGCCAACGGCGGCATGCGTGTGGTCCCCAAGCCTGGCGCTACGCAATCGATTCCCCCGCTTCTCCTTGATCTTGATGGCACGCTGGTTGACAGCGTCTATGAACACGTCATGGCTTGGCGCGAGGCGCTTGAAGACGCCGAAATTCGCTTGCCCAACTGGAAAATCCACCGTCGCATCGGCATGAGCGGCAAGCTGTTCCTCCCCACGCTTCTGCGAGAGCTTGGCAAAAATATCGACAAGTCAGAAATCCAGTCCATCGAACGCGTACGCAGCGGCATTTTCAAAAAGAAAATACCAGAAATTCGTGTCCACGCCGGCGCAAAAGAGCTGTTGGAGTATTTCGAAAGAATCGGCGCTCGCTGGGCGATCGCCACCAGCGGCGACCGCGCACAAGTGGAGCAGCTGCTCAAGAATTTCGAAATCCCTTCCACGGCTCCGGTGATAACCGGTGACGACGTGTCTACAGCGAAGCCTGCGCCTGATTCCTTCGTCGTTGCTGCGCAGCGCCTCGGTGTTTCGCCGCTTGATTCCATCGTGATTGGCGATAGCCCCTGGGATCTGCTTGCTGCCCAGCGCATGAAAGCTCTCGGCGTAGGGCTATTGTGCGGCGGCTATGCGGACTCGGAGCTGGAGCGCGCCGGCTCATATCGCGTCTATGAAGATCCAGCCGACTTGCTTGAGCATATCGAGGAATTAGGCATTCAGGCGGAGTGAGAATGTTCCAGCCGGGGATAACGGAGATACCTGTAGCGCAGGGCGGAGTCCGCGGAGCCCTGCGGCTTTTACTCGATAAAAGAAGGGTGAACAATGGCAACCGCAAAGCGAAGAAAAGCCGCGAGAACAAATATCAAGAAAGCGGCGCAAGCGGCCAAGCGCACTATCGCCCATTTGCCGAAATCGGTTCGCACTGCTCTAGGTAAGCAGGGCGCCAAGGTCGCCCGGCAGCGGCGCGCGTCACGATAGCGCGCATTCCCAGGACAAGAAAATCCCCAAATGACTTTTCTGGAGATGAACTATGAAAGCCGTCGTTTTCCATGGGGTTGGAGATATTCGACTGGACAATGTCAAAGAGCCTTCCATAAAGCACGACTTCGATGCCATTGTGCGTTTGACCGCCAGCGCTATCTGCGGCACCGATTTGCATTTCGTGCGTGGCACCGTGCCGGGTATGCAAGAAGGCACTATTCTTGGTCATGAAGGGGTCGGCGTCGTTGAGGAAGTCGGCAAAGCGGTTCGCAACGTTAAGCCGGGAGATCGCGCCGTAATCGCGTTCATCGGTGTTTACCCGGAGACCGCGCAAACCTTTCCCATCGGCAAGGCCGTGAACAAGAATCTCAACATCTGCCAGGGCAACTGTAATCACTGCAAATATATTCCGAAGCTCGTCGACTTGATTCGCACCGACGTCGTCAATCCCTCGTCTGTACTCACCAATCTGGAGCCGCTCACCTCCGCGATCGAAGCGTATTAACTTTTTGACCGCCGCGAGCCCGGTTGGATTAAAGTAGAGCTCCTTCCCGCGGCATAACCGCGCAGGGGCTCGTCAGGCATAGTTCCGTTTGTTGCCGCGTGCTTTCTGCACTCCTCCGCGCATCCAATCTCACGTAGAGGATAGTGAGCCATGGCCATCGCACCGTCGGCTGAATCAGAATTACTGCACGGCGCCCACGCACACATGATTACGCGCGGCTACTTCCGCATGCTGAACTTCTTTGACATCGCGGAGGCCATCGATCTGGAGAAGTTGCGCGTGCTGCTCGGTTCGAAAGCGGCGCCTCGCTCTCCCGGATTCGTTCATCTCACTCCCGAATACGCGCAAGCGCAGAACGCGCCCCTGGAAGAGCCGCTCGAGCCGGTAACTCTTTCCAGTGGCGAAAAATTGGGCGGCAAAATTAAATATTATTGGTTCGGCGTAGCCAGCGTGGAACTAAGTACGCCGTTCCAGTGCGACCTGAATGCCCTGTGCGGAGATTCGTACCGCTGGATGAATGCGCCCGAAGTCGAAAAAGCCGCGGAAGATGTGTTGCGCACGCGCCTCCAACGATTTCAGCCCGCGCTTATCAGGCCCTCCGCTAAGTGGCTCGATGAAGACTACCTCGTGATCGATATTCAATCCGCGACTCACGAAGATGGCCGGCCTCCCACCGCGGAAGAATTGCTCAAGCAATATGGCGATCAGATTACCGAACTTGTGCGTGGCGAACTCACTCCGCTCTCCACTGCGGAGCGCGACGAGATTCTTCGCGACGCTCTTTCTTACTATCCGACCGATTTGATCGTGGTCGGTTGGGCAGCCGCGCTCGTCTACGACAAGCCGGACGCCACTTCCGCGATTATCGATTTGCTTGAATACGCGAACACCCAATTACTGGAGTTTCGCTACTACGACGAAGTCCTCACGAATCTGCTTTCGAACGTGTACAGCTCGCTCGAGGGCCATGAAAGCTTTCTCTCCCGCTGGCGCCTGCCGCGCCGCGCAGGCCGCGTAAATCGCCTCCGCCTCGACATCATGGATTTGTCGGAGCGCACTGAGTACGCGGTGAAATTCATCAGCGATACTTACTACGCCCGAGTCTATCGAGTCATCTCATCCAAGATTGGCGTGCAAGATTACAAAGGCCTAGTCAGCGAGAAGCTGAAAACAGCCGGAGAACTCTACGAGTTCATGGTCGCTCAATTCAACGAGCGGCGCATGTTCGTGCTGGAGGTTGTTGTCGCGGTGCTCGTCGCGCTCGACGTCATTCTTTTGCTGCGCCCCGGGCACTAAGGCCGATTCTGGGTCGTTACGTCTCTTATCTGCATTGCTGCGCCACCTCAATCACTGTTTGTGCGTTTAAGGTCGAGTCCGAGGCGGCGGCAAATCTCATCCACAATTTGTTCCGGCGAAGCGCTAATGTCCACCGTGACGGCGTCGGTTGGCTCTTCCAGCGCGGCGAATTGCGACGCGAGGATTTGCTCGCCGGTAAAATGACCGTGCCGCGCAAGCAGCCGGTCGTAAATCAACGCGTAGGTTCCTTTTAGGTAGATGAGCTTCACTTCGCTGCTGTGCCAGAGCAATTCGCGATAACTTACCTTCAGGGCCGAGCATGCCAGCACAACGTTTCGATTTTCCGCGAGCCATTGTTGGATATTCCGATGAATTTCCTCAAGCCAGGGAATGCGGTCGGCATCGGTAAGCGCAATACCTTGGTGCATCTTTGCTTTGTTGGCCGGCGAGTGAAATTCGTCGGCGTCGACGAATTCCCAGCCGAGCCGCTTCGCGAGGAGGCTCCCAATTGTGGTCTTGCCGGAACCGGTCGGCCCCATCACCACGATGATCATGGCTTGGGCGGCACGGCTGTGGAGCTGGTTTGTGTCACCGGGCCGAAGCGCTTGGCGAGCCAGGCGCGTACTTCTTCCGGGTCATACTTGAAGGGACCCATACCGCCCGCAAACGCGATGCGGCCATGCTCGTCGATCACGTAGAGCCGCTCCGGCCATGCGGAGTATGCAAGATCGGCGGCGTTGTTCATGTCGTCGATCCCGAAGGGAAGAGGATACTTCTGCCGCTGCACGAAATCATTCGCAATCGCGACGCGCTGCTCAAGGGTTTTTGGCTGCGCGTAGCAGACGTCTTCTTTCACGTTCGATTTCATCTGCCACTCGTCGGTGGGATGCGCTTCGCGGACGTAAACGGTGAGGAAGTCCGCACGGTCCTTGTAGTCGTTATAAATCTTGACCACGTCGCCGACGTGGCGCCGAAACGGCGGTCAAGTGTAGCTGCCGAAGATCACGACTAAAGGGCGCGAGCCGGTGCGTTCTCGCAAATGAAAATGGTTCGATCCGTCCAAGGCCAAGAGGCGCACGTCCGGTGCATCTTCGCCGACGCGCAGCTTGCCCCGGTGCATGTGGGGAAACGCATATCGCACCATTCCGTAGACATCTTTGGGGCTGCCCGCCATAAACGACAGACCGGCGAACGCGATCACCAATAGGCTGAGCAAAATGCCGAGCGTCCATTTCCAGAAGCGGCTCATCTTGGTTTGTTCCCCTGCGTTTTCGATTGGCCCAGGAAATTGCGCGCGAACCATAGCACTGACTGGATGCCGGCAAAATAATATTTAACCATTAGACGCGCTCCGGAAACTGGTTAGCCGCCTTGCTTGGAAAGCAGCTTTTCGCGTTCCTGCTGGTAGCGCGCTAAGGCTCGCTCGATTACCGTCAGCGCGGCGTACGCGGGACGTATGTCTTCGACTTCGACGCGCTTGCCTTCGAGTTGCTTGTAATCCTGAAAAAAGCGCTTCACGACTAACATACGATGTGATGGCAGATCTCGCGCCTCCACGTATCCACTAAACTCGGGATCGTTGGTGGCCACAGCGATTACTTTGTCGTCGCTCGCGCCGGAATCGATCATGGTCATCAGACCGATGGCGCGCGCCTGGATTAGAGCCAGCGGCTGCACGGGTTCCTGACAGAGAACTAACACATCGAGCGGATCGTTGTCTTCCGCATACGTCTGCGGAATGAATCCATAATTTGCGGGATAAAAAACCGCGGAATGGATAATGCGATCCACCTTCAGCAAGCCGGTGGCTTTGTCGAGCTCGTACTTTACGTTCGACCCCAGCGGTATTTCAATGACCGCCTGAAAATCACGCGGCAAATCTTTGCCGGGTGAGACATCGTGCCATGCATTAACCACGGTTAGCCTTTCTCAAGCGCGCGCCTTGTCGATCATTTCTTCCCAAATTCCTTTGCTCTTTAAGATAAGCTCCACCAGTTCGCGTGCGGCGCCTTTGCCTCCAATAGCTTTCGTAACGAAGTGCGCTGCTAATTTTACTTCGAGTACGGCGTCTCCCACCGCGACCGCTAAGCCCACGCGCTGCATGACCGGCAAGTCCGGCAGGTCGTCGCCCAGGTAAGCGACAGCAGACTCCGGCGCTCCCGTCTTCCGCAATATCTCCTCGTAAGCGGCGATTTTTGTTGGCTGCTTCTCGTAAACGAACTCGATTTGCAACTCTTTCGCGCGTCGTCGCATTGCGGCGCTTTCGCGTCCGGTGATTACGCCGGTGCGAATGCCGGCCGTATGCGCCAGCGAAATTCCCTGGCCATCATGCGCGTCAAATATCTTTATCTCCAACGCTGTTCCGTCTGGTTGAGAGAGCAGTGCAACAATGCCTGGTGTGATGGTTCCGTCCACGTCCATCAGGAGAACCTGTATCTGCTTGGCTCGCCGTTTCACGGCGGGTGAAATCTTCTTTCCTGTTTTGAGCAAGCTCGCTCCTCGAATTTTGACCTGACCACTCAGGAACCTGCACAGCCCCGCCTGCAGCGGGCAGGCAAAAATGGCTGTGCCACTTGGATGCTTAGATCAGCTCCAAGCCCCACAAATCGTGCAAATGCACTACGCCCAGGACTCCGCCCGCCTCATCCACGACTACGATCGAGGTAATCTTGCGTCGTTCCATCAGATTTAAAGCTTCGCTTGCCAGCACGTGTGGGCCGATTGTCTGTGGGTTCCGCGTCATGGCCGCTCCTGCATTCATCTCCAGCGTAGCACCGCGATGCTTTTCCATGAGGCGACGCAAATCGCCGTCCGTGATAATGCCAGCCAGCCGCCCGTCGGCTTGCAGGACGGTGGTCATTCCCAGGCCCTTGTTGCTCATTTCGTGAAACGTTTCCGGCATGGAGGTGCCCTCAGCCACGCGTGGCAGGGCCTCGCCTGCATGCATTAGGTGCTCGACACGCAAAAGTTTTTTGCCGAGCCGTCCGGCCGGATGCAGAGCTGCGAAATCATCATGGCGAAATCCGCGGCGCTCCAACAGAGCGACCGCGAGCGCGTCGCCTACGGCCATTGCCACGGTTGTGCTGGCCGTGGGCGCTAAATTGAGAGAGCAAGCTTCTTCGCGCACGCTCACGTCTAAGGTCACGTCGCTGGCTTCCGCTAGGGTCGAGTCCATTTTGCCTGTCAGCGTCACTAGCGGCATCTCGAGGCGCTTAATTGCCTCTAGCAGCCGAACGATTTCTTCGGTCTCGCCGCCGTAGGACACCGCAAGCATCGCGTCGCCTCGCGCCAGCATCCCCAAATCCCCGTGAAGCGCCTCCGCCGGATGCAGAAAAAAGGATGGCGTGCCTGTGCTCGAGAGCGTGGCGGAAATTTTGCGCCCGATTAGGCCTGACTTGCCCATTCCCGTGACCGCCACGCGCCCCTTGCAAGCGAGAAGGACATCGACGGCTTTCTCGAAGCTGCCATCGAGCCGAGCCTTCACCTCTTCGATTGCCCGGGCCTCGATTTCTAAAACGCGGCGCGCCGTCTCCAGACTCATGCGGCGCTCCATCGACGTACCAATGACGATAGTTCCTTTAGGCGAGCGAGCAATCCAGCTAGCTGCGGGAGCGGCAAGGCGTTCGCGCCATCGGAAAGCGCCGCGGGCGGATTATCGTGCGTCTCCAAGAAGATCCCGTCTACTCCGGCAGCTACGGCGGCGCGTGCCAGCGGCTCGATAAATTCCGGCTGGCCGCCGCTGGCGTGGCCTTGTCCACCGGGAAGCTGCACGGAATGCGTCACGTCGAAAACAACCGGGTAGCCAAGCTTTTGCAAAATAGGAAATGAGCGTACATCTACGACCAGATTCTGATAGCCGAAGGACGCGCCGCGCTCGGTGACCACGATGTTCGCATTTCCGGCGCTCGCGATTTTTTCCACCACGTTGCTCATGTCCCACGGCGAAAGGAACTGGCCCTTCTTCACGTTTACCACGCGGCCCGTTTTTGCCGCGGCGACCAGCAAGTCCGTTTGGCGCGAAAGAAAGGCCGGAATCTGCAGCACATCGCAGACTTGCGCGGCTTCTGCAGCCTGCGACACGTCATGAATATCTGTAAGAATCGGCAGCCGTAGTTCCGCCTTGATCTTCTGCAGAATCCGCAGCCCTTCCTTCAGGCCAGGCCCGCGAAAGCCCTTTGCCGAAGAGCGGTTGGCCTTGTCGTAGGACGCCTTGAAGATATAGGGCACGCCTGCGTCGGCAGCGGTTCGCGCGACCTGCTCGGCCATTTTGCGCGCGTGGGACTCGCTTTCAATTACGCAGGGGCCGGCGATTAGAAATAGTGGGTTTGCGCCCCCGAGCCGTAGCGCGCCCACAGCAATTTCACGTGTCCTATCCATGCGGAGCAATGAAGATAACACGAAGGCATGCCGCTGCGCCGCCTGACGCCCCAGGCAGCGGTTCGCCTAGCCGGAACGGGCGCCAGCAAGATGCCAGCGCTACAACAGTCAGTTAGGCTTTTGCGATTTGGCGGGGTCCCCACTTTGACCTGCATCGTCGGGGGCGTCGATGTCGTCTTGCACGATTGGTTCGCCGCTGGGGCTGAACCCGGGGCGGCCGGCTTTCGGATAAAGATCGTTGTCGATTGCGGTTAGCGAGCGGAGAAGCAGGCTGCTGATGTAGGCGAGGACGCTAGCGCGGCGAGGCGAGATACGACCTTGGGCTGCGAGCGTGTAAAGGGTGCCGAGGGAATGGTTAATGCCTTGAGCGTTTTGAAAGCGGCAGGCTCTCTCGGTCAAAGCGGCCGAGAAGTCCTCGGAGTCGCCGGGCTCTGAGGCCGCGTGACGAGTGCAAAAAGAGCCGTCAGGGTCGGCCACAGTCGAACAGCACTGACGACCGGTGGCGGTACGATATTGGCAACGCTCCGGAGTGAAGTGCGAGCTAGGGGATTTGAGTGTCATTTTGATCCTCGATTGAGGGATGGGCATACCCCACCCCGGGTGTTTTGGAAAAAGAGGCTGCAAGGCATTGAAAACAAACGACAGGGCTTTGAAAAAGAGAGGCAAGAGAGTTCAAGAGGCGGCAAGGCACTGGAGGGAAAGGGGATAGAGGAAGTTGAGGAGGTGAAGGAGTTCGGAATAGGGGTATGACTTGTGCGGGCGACGGTGAGAATGAAAGTCAGGCGAGTATCCACGAACTATGATAGAGCAGGTTATCGAACTTGTCAATACCTAAGTAGGGTACTGGTATTTAGGGATTGGGCACAAAAACCGAGGATATGACATACGAAGGCCAGAACGCCGCGGGTCATCGGGCAATCGAACCATCGATTGCAGTTGGACAGTGAACAGACTACAATTTGTAAGAACGCGCAGGAATCAACCTTGCGCGCGAGCAGTCGCTAGCGTCAGTCCTTCCAGCCACACATCAACCCCAAAAGAACTCAGCGGATCTTCTTTCAACGGAACGCGCCAAAAACGACATTTTCGCGTACCGAAAACCTCAATCAGAAAAGAGAAAGCACGAGCTGTAACAGATCGATCAGCAGTTTCCGCCATCTCAGTTCCCGGATCTCAAGGAGAGACTCATGTCACACACTCAACTTAGCGACGAAATGATTCGGAAGACGCATGGAACGGATTTGCAAAGTATTCCAGAACGCTTGGCATTCAGGCCTGTTGCTCGTTTCTCCGGTGCATTACTGCGGAGGGCGTTTTTGCCCTGTCTCATTGCAGTCATGGCGATGATCTTTCTTCCTCAAAGCATCTCTGCGCAGGACCTCGAGCTTTCGGGGGGATATGCTCATGTTACCCAAAATTTTGGAACGAATGGGTTTGACGCCGGGGCCGCTTGGTGGTTCACGCCCCAGATAACTCTCGCTGCGAACTATGACGGTACCTGGAATACTTCCCAAATAGGAGTGTTCCAAATCACTAATGTAGGGCTTCTGGTGAGCAAGACGCATCTTCAGAGCGTTCTGATAGGGCCTCGAATTTTCTTTCTTTCTCGCAAAGTCAAGAAATACAAACTGGGCGTGTTCGGTGAGACGCAGTATGGAGTCTCACATATAAACTCGACATTCCAGCAAGTCGCGGTGGCATCGGTGTCTTCATCTGACACCGCCTTCACTTGGACGTTAGGTGGCGGGGCCGACTATCCATTTACGTCCCATTGGTCAGCCCGTGGAAATCTGGATTTCATGCGCACGCATTTTGCGGCCGCGGGTCAGAGCCGCCTCAGGTTGGTTCTCGGAATCGCGTATACGTTTGGAAGGCGTGAGAAGTAGCCGATGATGATGGATGCTCGGTGAGGAGTTTTGCGCACGAGGATGGGCCTGCGGTACTGCTTCCTCAATCTCGTAATCGTCCGCTGGTTTCATCGTCCGAGGCTCGCCGAAGTCTGCGCCGACGGGACAAAACAGGAAGGCCTTAGCTCAAAAGCGGCGGCTAGACCGCCGCACTCCAAATTAGGCGGGGACGTGGGGGCCTACGGCTACGGCTTGTGATCGCGCCGGCTCTGCGAGCGGGCGTGTCTTGTTGTGCTTATGTTCTAGGGAGGCGCCTATGAAGGCGGCGAATAGTGGGTGCGGCTCCAGGGGCTTGGACTTGAATTCGGGGTGGAACTGGCAGCCGAGGAACCAGGGGTGATCCGGGGCTTCTATTATTTCGACATAATTCTCATCGGGAGTGCGGCCAGTTATTTGCAGGCCTGCGCCGGTCAGGGCTTTCTCGTAGTCGCGGTTGAATTCGTAGCGATGGCGGTGGCGCTCGCTGATTTCTAGCTTGCCGTACGCGCGATGGGCGAAGGAGCCTGGCGTTAGCTTGCAGGTCCAGGCGCCGAGGCGCATGGTGCCGCCCATTTCGTCTACGCCGAGGAGTTCGCGCAATTTGTAAATGACGCGATGGGGAGATTGCGGATCGCATTCGGTGGTGTCGGCGCGGTCTAAGCCGGCAACATCGCGAGCGAATTCGACGGTGGCCAATTGCATGCCAAGGCAGATTCCGAAAAAAGGCACCTTGCGTTCACGGGCGTACCGGGCGGTGTAAATCATTCCTTGCATGCCCCGCTTGCCGAAGCCGCCTGGGATCAGGATGCCTTCATAGCCACGCAGCCGAGCTTCGGCGGTTTCTACCGAGTCGATTTCTTCGGCTTCGATCCATTCGAGCACGGTTTTGTGGTTATGCGCTAAACCGCCATGCAAGAGCGCTTCGCGCAAACTCTTGTATGCGTCTTCAAGCTGGACGTATTTGCCGACAACGGCGATGCGCACTTCGCCAGCCGGATGATGCTGCCGGTATACGAGGTCTTCCCACCGAGTCAAATCTTGCGGATGATGCTCAAGTTTCAGCGATCGCAAAATTTGCGCGTCTAATCCCTCGCGCCCCAGTTCGACCGGCACGGCGTAGATGGTGTCTACGTCTTCCATGGAAATGACGCAGGATTCGGCTACGTTGCAGAACAAGGCGATTTTTTTCTTGAGGTCGGCGGGGATGTGGCGGTCGCTGCGGCAAAGGAGAATGTCGGGCTGGATGCCGATGCCGAGCATCTCTTTGACGCTGTGCTGCGTGGGCTTGGTTTTCAGTTCGCCGGCTGCGGCGATGAAGGGAACCAGCGTAACGTGGACGAAGAGCGTGTTTTCCGCGCCTAGCTCGAGGCGCATTTGGCGGATTGCTTCCAGGAAGGGCAATGACTCAATGTCGCCGACGGTGCCGCCGATTTCGACGATGACAACGTCGACGCCTTCGGAGACTTTCTTGATGGTGGCTTTAATTTCGTCGGTTACGTGGGGAATTACCTGGACAGTCTTGCCCAGGAAATCGCCGCGGCGCTCTTTGGTCAGAATCGTTTCGTAGATTCGTCCGGTGGTCCAATTGTTGTCGCGGGAGAGCTTGGCGTGGGTGAAGCGCTCGTAGTGACCGAGGTCGAGGTCGGTCTCGGCGCCGTCTTCGGTGACGAAGACTTCGCCGTGCTGAAACGGGCTCATCGTGCCGGGATCGACGTTAAGATATGGATCGCACTTCTGAAGGGTGACTTTGAAACCGCGACTTTCGAGGAGACAACCGATTGAGGAGGCTGCTACGCCTTTTCCTAGTGAGGAAACAACTCCGCCGGTAACAAAAATATATTTTGGCGCCATCCTTATAGCCCGCACTTCACAATTCCGCAGGCTTGTTAGCCCTCCGCAGGAGTGACGTACAATCAATTATGTTCGGAACGCCGGAAAGTGTCAAATCGGATTAATAACGGCTATCAATTCAACGATTTTCTTCTATACAGCAATAAACTCCGATTGAACGCACCGGAGAAAAGCCGCAGGGCTGCGAAGACTCCCTCCCTGCGCTACATGAGAACGCATCAGGACCCCGAGTTACGCGTTTGGTGAAACCTTTTCTGCTGATTCGTGTTCTTAGTCACGGGTGACGTAGACCTTTCGTGAGCTTGTGCTGTTGGCGTTTTGGAAACGCTCCTGGTTTCCGTGTGCAACTGCACCGGCCGCTGCGTTCGTCCAATCTGCGTCACAAAAAAATGAAGGCGGAGTGGGGGCTCTTTGGCCTGGGAGAAGAGAACTACATGAGACGACTGCTTGAAGGGCGGCTTGGGATTGCTTTGCTGGGCAGCGCGCTGCTGCTTTCCACGATGGCCAGCGCACAACAGAAGAGTACTCCGCAGAGGAATTTAAGTTACGACGTTAGCCGGGAAGTATCGGTGCAGGGTTCGGTGATCAGTTACTCGGAAACGTCGTCGGTTGCTCCTTTTGGGCCGCGTATGACGTTGCAGACCAGTTCTGGCGTGCTCGACGTGCATTTGGGCAATGCTCGGTTGCTGGAGAGCAATCATTTCACGCTGGCCGCAGGGGATTCGATTCGCGTGGTTGGCGAAGGCGTTCCTTTTAGCACCGGAACGCAGTTCTTGGCGCGGATTGTTCAGAAGGGTAATCAGACGCTCGCGCTGCGCAGCGCGCAAGGTTTTCCGCTGCGGCCTGCCGGTAAATCCGCCGGTCAGCAGGGTGCGCTGTGAGGCGGCTCCTTGTCGTTGCGGCAGGGGCGCTGGCATTGCTGACGGTCTCGTGTGGAGGCAGTGGGTCGTCTAATCCGACACCTCCGCCGGCCACCGGAACCTTTACGAACGCGAATCTTCAAGGCACGTACTCTTTCTCGATGAGCGGCACGGATGCGAGCGCAAGTCCTGGAGCATTCATCGCCAGGGTGGGCAGCTTTACAGCGGACGGCAAAGGGACCATCACGGCTGGGATGGAGGATGTGTCGGATGCGGGCGTGGTGCAAACGGTGCAATTTACCGGCGGCACTTACTCTATTCAAGGCAACGGCAAAGGGACGCTGACGCTGAACACGGTGAGCGGCACGGGACTGCAGTTCACCATTGCGCTCAACTCATCGACCAAGGGCGTGTTGATTCAAACGGACCTGAACGCGACTTCGAGCGGGTCTTTTATTTTGCAGTCGGCGAACGCTTTCAGCTTGAGCGGGATCAATGGAAGTTATGTATTCGACGTTTCCGGCACGGATCGTAGCGGAGCGCCGATTTCCGTTCTGGGGCAGATAGTGACGAACGGCGGAGGAGCGATCACTGGCGGAATCTACGATTCGGATGACGGCGGGACGAATCCGCCGCTGATTACGGCGCAGACATTCGGTGCAGGTGGGACGTATGTGCTCGATCCCACGAATGGGTCGACGTTTGGTCGCGGCACGATTACGTTCGCAAGCCGAAACTTCGTTTTTTACATTGTGGACAGCACGCGGATCCGATTGCTTGAGACGGACGGGGCGCTCTCTACGTTTGGTGATGCTTTGCAACAGAGCGGTGCACCTATGCAGCCTGCGGCGGGGAGCTTTACGTTTCTGATCGGCGGGACGGCGGTGCTGGGGACGGCGGGGCCGATTGCACGGGGCGCCCGTTTTACCACGGACGCTAGCGGAAATGTGACCAAGATCCAGCTCGACGACAACAACAACGGCCACCTTACCTCGGTCGGGAGCGGCACTACGATCTCAAACGCGAAGTTTGCCATCGATACGGCTAATGCGGGTACGGGGCGTGGAACGCTGACCTTTACGGCGTCAGGCAGTCCGAATGCCGGCACATTTACGTTTGTCCTTTATTTTGCTTCGGCGACGCAGGCGTTCATTCAAGACACCAGCAACGGCGTGGTTGGCGACGGCACCATGCTCGCGCAAACCGGCACATTCTCGGCTGCCAGTTTGGCGGGGAATTACGTCTTTGATTGGAGCGGAATCAACCTGACGTTGGGTTTCGAGGAGGACTTCGCTGGGCAATACGCGCTTTCCAGTGCCGGCGCGATCAGCGGCGTTGTCGACTTCGTAGAACTGGCTTCGCCGAGCAAACGCAATCCTGCGTTTCTGGCTATTCCACTCAGTGGAACGCTTACGCTGAATGGGGATGGAACCGGCGCTAACAATTACACGGTGACGACTGGCAACTCGCCGTCGACCACCTTGAACTATCACGCTTACCTTACTGGCTCGAACACGATTTTGTTGGTCGGCGTGGACTCGAACCGAACTAGCGCGGGGAGCGCGTCCGTTCAGCCTTAGCTGAGACGATTGAGCCGCGGATGGCGCTGTGCAAAGGCCGCAGGGCGAAGACTCCGCCCTGCGCTACAGGGGATTGCCAAGGGCGGCCGGGGTTGCTAATGGGCGAGTCGGCGCTACTTGCTAGCTAACAACTTTTCTACGCGGGCTATGTCTTCGGGCACGTCGACGCTTACGGCGTCGTGCTCCACTTGGGCTACGCGAATCTTCCAGCCGTTCTCTAGCCAGCGTAGCTGTTCGAGCTGCTCGATTCGTTCCAGCTCACCTTGCGGCAGCGTGGGGTATTCGAGCAGGGCATCGCGGCGAAAGACGTACAGGCCCAAGTGCTTTAGGTGGCGGGCTTGCACGTGCCCAGCGGTGTCCCGCACCCAGGGGATGGGCGCTCGCGAAAAGTAGAGCGCGTTCTCGTCGAAGTCCAGCACCACCTTGCAGACATTGGGATCCATGATGTCGCCGGGCGTCCTGATGGGAGTGGCCACGGTGGCAATCGCGGCCTGCGGTTCCTCGAGCAAAGCTCCCACCGCTGTATCCACGGCCGCGGGATCGAGCAGCGGCTCGTCGCCCTGCACGTTCACAAAGATGTCGCCGGCTTCATGCGCGGCCACTTCCGCCACTCGTTCCGTGCCGGTCCGGTGGTCGTGCCGGGTCATGCGCGCTTCGCCGCCGAATTCCTGCACGGCCTTGACGATGCGGTCGTCATCGGTGGCTACGATGACGCGGTTCACCCGCTGTGCCATTTTGGCACGGTCGTAGACACGCTGGATCATGGGCTTCCCCGCGAGCGATACGAGCGGCTTCCCGGGGAGCCGGGTCGACCCATAACGGGCCGGAATCACCACCACTACGTTCGGCGAACTCATGATTTGCCCTTCCTACATTGTTCCTGAGCAACTTCTACTGTAACTTCCCAATGCTGGCAAGCGCATGCCTTCTCATCGAAAGAGGGCGCGCACCGATTGGGGATCGACAACGAAGCGTGTTGACAAAAGATTGACAAAGTTTCTGGGAAGCATTCAGCAATTGTTCTTGTCTTGTATATTGCCGGTGTTAGAATTCACTCCAGTCCTACCGCGCGGCCGTTCCTGTAGGTCCGGGTCGAGTGAGGGAGCCGTGAAGCGCGATGCACATCAGGTCCGTCCTCTGAGTTGGTTCGTTATCGTCCTGTCTGTCTGTCTAACATTACTTTTTTCCGCGTCCATTCCCGCTGTTGCGCAAAGCCCTTCGGGCTCCGACGAAAATCCTGCGGGCAAAGGCGACGAAAAACCCAAAGAGGAAGCTAAAGCCAAAGATGCGGCGAAGTCCAAAGAGGACGTGAAAAAAGATACGTCCGGCTTTGTCGTCAAGCCATTGACCGGGTTGCACATGGATGTGGACCTCGCGCTCATCAATGTCACGGTAACTGATCCTTACAATCGCCTCGTTACCGGGCTTGATCCAGACAACTTCCGCGTTTACGAAGACAATATAGAGCAGGAAGTCGTCACGTTTTCGTCCGAAGATGTGCCGATTTCGATCGGCGTGATATTTGATTTTAGCGGCAGCATGGCCAACAAGATTGGGAAAGCTCGCGAAGCCGCGCTGCAATTTTTTAAAACTGCTAATCCGCAGGACGAGTTCTTTTTGGTTAGTTTCAACGAGCGCGCTGAGCTTACGAGCGCCTTCACGAATAGCATTGAGGACCTGCAGAGCCGCATGATGATGACCGCTCCCAAAGGCCGGACGGCGTTGCTGGATGCGATCTATCTTGGCCTGAGCCAGATGAGGGGTGCTAAGAACGGCAAGCGCGCCTTGCTCATCCTATCGGATGGAGGCGATAATCATAGTAGGTACAATGAAAGCGATATCAAGCGACTGGTAAAGGAAGCCGACACCCAGCTCTATGCCATCGGCATCTTTGACCCGCTTGGGTACCGTAACCGGACGCCCGAGGAGCTCAACGGCCCATCATTGTTGGGCGAGGTCACCGAAATGACGGGTGGCCGCGTGTTTGCCGTTGAGAACTTGAACGAGCTTCCGGACATCGCATCAAAAATCGGCATGGAGCTGCGAAACCAATATGTCCTGGGATATCGGCCAAGCAATAAGGCGCATGACGCGCGCTGGAGAAAAATCAAAATCAAGCTGCGGGCGCCCAAGGGGCTTCCTCCCCTCAACGTGTACTCGAAAACGGGCTACTACGCTCCAAGCCACTAATCTCGCATCCGTGTCCTCACGGCGGGGCTTTCTGGCTCTGCTGGTTTCGTTTGCTGTCCTGTTCGGGGTAGGGATCGCGCTGGCGCAAATTCCGACTGTACCTGGCGCTCCTCCACCGCCTCCGGGTCAAGCTACCTCCGGTCAAGATTCCAAGATTCGCGTGGATGTTAACCTCGTCGTGCTGCACACGACGGTGATGGATGACCGTGGGCGGTTTGCGGATGGACTGAAGCAAGAAAATTTTCGAGTTCTGGAAGACAAAGTCGAACAGAAACTCTCTCTCTTCAAGCGAGAAGATATTCCGGTCAGCATGGGGCTGGTGATCGATAACAGCGGCAGCATGCGGGACAAACGGCCGCGCGTGAACCAGGCCGCGCTCACGCTAGTTGAAGCCAGCAACCCGCAAGATGAAGCGTTCGTGGTCAACTTCAACGACGATTTCTATCTCGATTTGGATAAGGATTTTACCAATAGCGTTCCGGAACTGAAGGAAGCGCTGGAGCGTATCGATTCGCGCGGCAGCACGGCGCTTTATGATGCGATCATCGGCTCGCTTGACCACGTCAAGAAGGGCAAGAAGGACAAGAAGGTGCTTCTGATCGTCACGGACGGCGAGGACAACACGAGTCACAGTTCGCTCGAGAAGACCGTTCGCGAAATCCAGAAGACGGATACGGTCATTTACACGATCGGTTTGCTAAGCGAAGAGAGCAAGAAGAGCGCCAAGCGCGCGAAGCGTGCGCTGGAAGAAATCTCCAAAGCTTCAGGTGGTCTGGCTTACTTTCCGGAGAACGTCGAAGATGTGCACAACATTTGCGAGCAAGTTGCGCATGACATCCGGAATCAGTACACGCTGGCCTACTATCCCACTAACGCAAAGCGCGATGGCACGTTCCGCGCCGTTCAGGTGGAAGTGATCCCGCCGCGCGGCCGCGGCAAGCTGCAGGCACGCACCCGCAACGGCTACTACGCGCCTGGCGGTCCGAACTCTAGCGCATCCGGTAATTAGCGCTTCTGCAGTCCAGACTCTCCACCAGTTTTTGAGCGATTTACGGTTGTGCCGTGGCGACGACACTGGCGTCTTGCGCTATCTCGCGCTTGACCTGCTCGGCCAAACTTCGCACTTCCTCTTTGCGAGGCTCGAGTTTCAGGTAGCACTCCAAATCTTTGAGCATGGCGGTTAGGTTGTGTTGGCGATGGTGGATTCTAGCCAGCAGGAAGTATGCTTGGGCGAAATTCGCGTTGCGCAGCAGCGCCTGCTCCACTGTTCGTTCTGCTTCGATTAGGCGATTCAATCCAAACTGCGCCCAGCCCAAATAATATTTGCCGACCGCCGAGCCCGGCTCGAGATCTAGCGCACGCTGCAAAAGGGTTGCCGCCTGCGGAAATTCGGCTCTTTGACAGAGGATTGCACCGAGGCCGAACTGCGGCAGCGCGAAATTTCCTTTAGTAAGGTCAATCGCTTTCTGAAAGGCCTGTTCGGCTTCGGTCTGCTGAGCCAGCCGGAAATGAGCAACGCCTAAGTCGTAGTAGGCCATGTAGTGTTCAGGGTTTTCCGCGATAGCCTGCTCGAGATATCCGATGCTGCCCAGAGCGTCGCCCTTGTCCAAGAGTTGGCTGCCCTTATCGAAAGCCGCATGGCCCTTGCCTGCGATTTTGAGGTCTTGCACGGACACGACGTACTGGTGCGTCGTAGCATGCGAGTCCGCTTGTCCCAGACAAAGTCTCACTGAAGATAGAGTTGCCAAGGAAATCAGGAGAGTGGTGGAAAAAACACTCTGGAATCTTCTGCCAAATCGGAAAGTGTTCATTGCGACTTGCTCTCGGGCGGGAAAGTCATCCCCCGTCAATGCTTTCATTCTGAAAACAAAAACGCGGTGCAAACGATCTATTTAATTTGTGTGTGGGCGAAGATACCTGCGCGAACGAACAGAGGGGGTAACTGCCCGCCGGTACAGGCTACGAAACAGCGCGTTCTAGCGGGCCTTTTGACTGCGATCAGCGCTCGCTATGTGCGGGACTATTTCTCTTAAGAAGCTCTCGCCGTGGGGAATCGTTCCGCCAAAGTTCTCTGCAATGGTTTGTCCCATGTCAGCGAGGGTTTCGCGGATGCCGAGGTTCACGCCCACTTGTGATCCTGGGGAGTACGCCAAAATCGGCACATATTCACGCGAATGGTCGGTGGTGGGCCAGCGTGGATCGGGATCGCAGCCGTGATCGGCCGTTATCATCAGGAGATCCCTGCGGCTGAGTTGAGGCAAGAAGCTGGCGAGCGCGCGGTCGAATTCTTCCAGGGACTTGGCAAAGCCTTCTACGTCTTTGCGGTGCCCGTACAGCATGTCGAAATCGACGAGGTTGCAGAAAATCAGGCCCTTTTTGCGTTCGCGAACGGCGGCAGTCAATTTCTCCATGCCGTCGGCGTTGCTTTTGGTGGTGACATAGTCCGCGACACCGCGGCCGTTGTAGATGTCGTGGATTTTGCCGACGCCGAATACGGGCACGCCGCGCTCTTCGAGAACGTCCAGCAACATCGGCTTTGGCGGATCGACCGCGTAATCGTGACGCCGGGAGGTGCGCGCGAAATTGCCGACGGGGCCAGCGAACGGGCGTGCGATCACGCGTCCCACGCGATGCGGACCGTCCAGTAACTTCCGCGCGATTTCACAAATGCGATAGAGCTCTGCGATTGGGATGACGTCTTCGTGTGCGGCGATCTGAAAAACACTATCGCCCGACGTATATACGATGGCGTTGCCTGTGCGCACATGTTCTTCGCCCAACTCCTTGATAATTTCCGTACCTGAAGCAGGCTTGTTGCCGATAGTCTTGCGCCCGATCAGGCGTTCCAATTCAGCGATAAGATCGTCAGGGAATCCGTTTTTGTAAACCGGGAAGGCCTGCGGCAGCCATACGCCTGCCATTTCCCAGTGCCCAGTCGTCGTGTCCTTTCCAGGGGAATGTGTTGCGCCTTTGCCGTAAGCTGCGAGGGGCGCGGCCGTGGGCGGCAGATGCTTCAAGGGAGCAATATTCGCCAAACCCAGCCGAACCAAATTCGGAATTTGCAGTGGGCGCGATTCTGTAATGTGCCCAAGAGTGTTGCGTCCGACGTCATCGTAATCGGCGGCATCTGGCAATTCGCCGATGCCTACGCTGTCCAGCACTATCCAAATAACTCTGTCCCACGCAGCCATCGCGGCACTCCTCAGCCCGGCCGAAGCTCTTCGCGACTTTAGCATAGCGCGCGAGCCCGAGGCGTTGCGATGGCGGGCGTCTCGGCGATACTCTGTGTGCACGACCCCGGTTGCAAATGCTGAACTTTTTTCGCTGCTGCTGCGTAGTAAAGAACGGGGAGGTGTGCAATGGCTGAGCGTCAAAACCAGCGCCGAACTTCGCTGGTGCTGCCGATTGTGCTCATCACCATCGGGGCGATGTTCTTGTACGCGAACTGGCGGCCAGCATTTGATCCCTGGCCGATCCTGCGAACGTACTGGCCGCTGATTCTGGTATTTGTCGGTCTAGGGAAAATGTGGGATGCGACGCGCGCGCGGCAAAACCCGGATGGCACGGCGCGATCGGGCGGCGTTTCCCTCGGAGGGACGTTCGGCGCCCTGGCCTTCGTTTTGGTGCTGGTGGTTCTGTTCTGGCACGGTCGCGCCTTCACGCGCGATCGCCATTTTTCCAACGATTGGCAGGAACAGCAGCACTCTCGCACTGTGGACCTGCAAGGCGCGAAGTCCGTTCATGTGTCGCTGGGGACGAGCGCGGGCGAATTCAACATCAGCGGAGGTTCCAGCCATCTTCTCGATGCGGAGTTCAAATACAGCGATTCCTATGGGATGCCTCGCGTTGACTACAACGTTGAGGGCGGCGTCGGCCACCTGAACATTTCCCAGGACGATACGACCACACATTTTGGAAGGTCGCACAATGAGTGGAATTTGCGACTGGGCAACGACGTGCCGCTGGAGTTGAAAGTAGAAATGGGTGCTGGGCGCGGGCGCCTGCGCCTCCGCGATTTGCCGGTGACGCGGCTGGAGATGACCATGGGCGCGGGTCAGGCGGACGTGGACCTTACGGGCGACCGTAAGAGTGATCTGACCGCGAATCTGGAAGGCGGCGTGGGGCAGGTCACCATCCGCTTACCGCGAAACGTTGGCGCGGTCGTCCGAGCTTCTGGCGGCATCGGCTCGATTAGTGCGCACGGATTTCGCCACGAAGACGACGAATACACGAACGAAGCTTACGGGAAGACTCCTGCGACGATTCATCTGAAGGTCGACGGCGGGGTCGGGCAAATCAGCTTGATCGAAGAGCCGTAAACACTCGGTTTGCCCTGCCCGCGCAGTCACCGTATAATTTGAGGTTTGGACAGCGCGCGCGGAACGCGCTGTCTGAGCTTCCCTGTGGCGACAAACGAACTCATGCCGGTAAACACGAGCCAAGACGTTATTTCCATTCGTGGTGCCCGTGTCCACAACCTGAAAAATATCAGCCTGGAAGTGCCGCATAACGCGATTACCGTGGTTACCGGAGTCAGCGGGTCCGGTAAGTCGTCGCTTGCGTTTGACACTATTTACGCGGAGGGGCAGCGGAGGTATGTGGAATCGCTGTCCGCTTACGCGCGGCAATTTCTGGAGCGCATGGAGAAGCCCGACGTCGATGAGATTTCGGGGATTGCGCCGGCGGTGGCCATCCGGCAGAAGAATTCCACGCGCAACCCGCGGTCGACGGTGGCCACTGCAACCGAGATTTACGATTACTTGCGGCTGCTGTTCGCACGATGCGGGCAGACATTTTGCATCAAGTGCGGTGCGGAAGTACGTCGCGACAACCCGGAGGAAATTGCGAACAAGGTTCTTTCGCTTGCGTCGGGGCGGCGGTTCTACGTGTTGTATGAGCTGCGAATCGCGCCGGGGCAGCCTGCTACAGCTCGGCGCGGCGGGAAGAAAAAGCCTGCAGTGCCTTCGCAAGAAGTTTTGCGAAATGCGCTGAGCGATATTCAGAAGCGCGGGTTCAATCGGCTGTACCAGGACGGCCGGCTGCACGAATTTTCTTCTCCGGAAACGCTGCTGGACGTGGATTTTACGCGGCCCGTGTACGTGGTAGTGGACCGGCTGGCAGTTAGCCCGGAATCGCGGGCGCGGCTGGTGGACTCGATTGAGACTTGTTACCGCGAGGCGGGCGGGGAAGCGATTCTGGAATTTGTCGGCGATGCGGGGGGAAATGCGGCGGAGCGACTGGTCTTCAACGAGCGCTTCGAATGCAAGAACGATGGCACGCTGTATCAGGAGCCGGAGCCGCGGCTGTTTTCGTTCAACAATCCGTATGGCGCTTGCCCGCGCTGCCAGGGTTTCGGCAATACCATTGATTTCGACTTGAACCTGGTCGTGCCCGACGCGAGCAAGTCTTTGGACGAAGGCGCGATTGAGCCGTGGACCAAGCCTCGTTACAAGACGTTGTTTCAAGAGATGAAGAAATGGGCTCGCTCACAGGACATTCCCACGAACGTGGCGTGGCGGCACCTGACGGCGGAGCAGCGGAAGCTGATCCTCGAGGGCGACCCGGAGAATGATTTCGACGGCGTGAAGGGATTTTTCAACTGGCTGGAGCGCAAGAAGTACAAGCTGCATGTGCGCGTTTTTCTAAGTCGCTATCGCGGATATGCGATGTGCCCGGAGTGTGGCGGGGCGAGATTGCGTGCGGAGGCGCGGGCCGTACGGGTGGCGGGGAAGTCGATTACGGAGATTTGCGCGCTCACGGTGAAGGAGGCTCGGGCGTTTTTTGCCGGTTTGGAGCTGACGGAAGCGCAAAGCACGATTGCAGACAAGATTCTCGAGGAAATTCGCTCGCGGTTGCAATTCTTGGATGAAGTGGGGCTGGATTATCTTTCGCTAGACCGATTGACCTCTACGCTTTCCGGGGGCGAGTCGCAGCGAATTCAACTGGCCACTTCTTTAGGCTCGCACCTGGTGGGCGCTCTGTATGTTTTGGATGAGCCGTCGATCGGTTTGCACCCGCGTGATACGCAGCGGCTAATTGACATTCTGAAATCGCTGCGCGACCTGGGTAATACGGTTTTGGTCGTGGAGCACGATCCGGACACGATTGAAGCTGCGGATCATGTGATTGATCTTGGCCCGGGAGCCGGAGAGCTTGGCGGCAAACTTTTGTTTGCAGGCTCGTACGATGCGATGCTGAGCGAACCCAAATCGCTCACGGGGCGCTATCTCAATGGCGAGCTGCGCATACCGGTGCCGAACAATCGGCATCGGCCGAGCGGCAAATTTCTGCGGCTATTCGGGGCCACGCTGCACAATTTGCAGAATGTTGACCTGATGATTCCGCTGGGAACTCTGACCGTGGTGACCGGTGTGAGCGGTTCGGGAAAATCCACCTTGGTTCACGACGTGCTGTACCGCGCGTTGGGCGCAAAGCGCAACGGCGGAAGCGTGAAGGAGTTCTGCGATCGCCTGGAGGGCGACAACCAGATCACCGACGTGGTGATTGTCGATCAGTCGCCGATTGGCCGCACGCCGCGTTCGAATCCGGCGACGTACTTGAAAGCTTTTGACGCTATTCGCGAGACGTTTGCCGAGACTCCGGATGCAAGGCGCAAGGGCTACAGCGCTGGGCACTTTTCGTTCAATGTGCCCGGCGGACGCTGCGAAACGTGCCAGGGCGACGGCACCGTGACGGTGGAGATGCAGTTTTTGGCGGATGTGGAGCTGATCTGCGAAGAATGCCGGGGCACGCGGTTCAAGAGCAGCGTCCTGGACGTGCGCTATCACGGGAAGAATATTCACGAGGTGTTGGGGCTCACCGTGCGCGAGGCGCTGGTATTTTTCGGCAACGTTCCGAAGATCGTGTCGAAGCTCAAGGTGCTGAACGAAATCGGGCTCGGCTATTTGCGGCTGGGGCAATCGGCGACGACGCTTTCCGGCGGAGAAGCGCAGCGGCTGAAACTCGCGTCGCACCTCACGCGTGCGGACAATCGCGGCATTCTTTATATTCTGGATGAGCCTACGACGGGCCTGCATTTCGACGACATCGCGAAGCTTTTGGCTGCGTTCCGGAAACTGCTCGAGTCGGGAGCGTCGCTGCTGGTGATCGAACACAATCTCGATGTGATCAAGTCCGCGGATTGGGTGATCGACATGGGGCCGGAGGGCGGCGACATGGGCGGCAAAGTGATCGCCACGGGAACGCCGGAGCAAGTCACGCGCAATCAGCAGTCGCACACGGGGCGATTTTTATCTCGGGCGCTCAACGCGAACGGCCAGGCAAAACGCGCTGGGAATGGCGCATCCAAGTCAGCAAGCCATCCGGCTGCAACGCCAAATGGAGCTCGCGTTCCTGGCATCGAACCATGAAGCATTTTCAACTGCGCGCAGGCGTCATATCGCACGCCGCGCCTTTCTTGCTGATCATTGCGTTCGCCACACAAGCTGCGCTCTGCGATTGCAGCGCAGCGGCGATGCTCGCGCAGTCTGATCCAAAAGCGAAACGGGAAACGCAAGCCAGGCAACAGAAGATAGGGAATCCGCTTAATGATCTTCTCGACGAAGCGCAGCGGAATATCGATGCCAACAACTTTGAGGCAGCAGTAGCGCCGCTTCAGAAATTCATTGCAGAAAAGCCGGACCTAGCGTTCGCGCATTTCCAATTGGGTTACGCCTACACTGCGCTGAAGCGCAGCGAAGAAGCGCGCGCGGAGTATGAGCGCGCGATTGCGCTCGATCCGAAAATGTCCGAGGCGTACTTGAATCTCGGCATTCTTCTCTTAGATAAGCAGGAATACGCGGCGGCAGTGACTCCGTTAAGCAAGGCTGTGGAGTTACTTCCCGTGCAAAGCCGCCCGCGGTCTCTTTTGGCTGTTGCGCAGGACCGCTCTGGAGATAAGGAAGGTGCGGCGCGATCGTTTGAAGGTGTTTTGCATCTCGAGCCAAACGATCTTACAGCCAACCACTACCTTGGCGATTTAGACCTGCGTAGAGGCAAGTTCGCGGAAGCCGAGGCAAGGTTTCGCCACGCGCTGCAAATTCAGCCGGATGCGCCCGAACTCCTGCAGGGCTTGGCGCAGAGCTTGGAGGCGCAGAATAAACCCGAAGCGTCGGACGCGTATCGCAAATACCTTGCGATTAGGCCCGCGGATTCGGGCACGCGCGCGCACCTAATACACTTGCTGCTATACGATCAGGAATACGACGCTGCTCTTGCGGAACTCGATCGCGCCGATACCGGCAAGCCGCCGTCAGTCGATTCGCTGCGGACGCGCGCGGACATCCAAATCGCGCAAAATAAATTGGGCGACGCCATCGCGACGCTGCAACAAGCCGTTACGCTGGCACCGCGCGATGCTCAACTGATTGGCGGACTCGGCCGTATTTACCTACAGAAGCGTGATTTCGCAGCGGCAGAGAAGGAATTGAAGGCGGCCTTGCAATTAGACCCAAACAATCTCGTGTACTGGAAGGATCTTAGCTCGACGTACTACCTTGCCGGGAACTGTCCCGCAACGCTTGCGACTCTGGACGTAGTTGCAAAGGCGGAACCGCCCGGTTCTGGCGCGTGGTTTATTCGCGCGCTCTGCTACGATAAGTTGCACCAATTCAAACCGGCACTCGAAGCTTATGATAAATTTTTGGCATTGGAGCAAGGAAAAGCATCCGATCAGGTCTGGCAGGCGCAGCAGCGAAGCAAAGTCTTGAAGCACATGCTGGAGGGGAAAAGATAAGCATGAGCCGCTGGGGGGCGAGCCTGCTGATCATTATGAGTGCGATTGTTGCCGTGGGGATCGCCCGCGCTGCGACGGACGACGTGAAGTCGCTACAGGCGCGCTTTGACCGCGAGACAAATTCGGTTCACAAGGCCAAACTCCTAGAGAAGCTGGGCGACGCCCAATTGGAGCAAACCAGGCGAGCATCGCAGGCTAGCGATTACAAAACGATTGGTTTCGTGATGGAGAAGTATCGCGACAATGCCCGCGCGGCCGTCGATGCACTGAAGAAAGACCATCCAGACGCGGAACGCCACACCAGCGGCTTCAAGCAGTTGCAGATTCACGTGCATAAGTCGCTTCGCGAAGTCGACGAGGTGCTGGTTGTCGCGCCGGATGAGTATCGCCCGCCGCTGGAAATCGTGCGGCGCGATCTGGCAAAACTCGACGATGAGCTGCTAGAGCTTCTGTTTCCTCGCCACCCGAGTGAGAAAAAACCCGCTGCCAAGAGCTCTGGCGGGCAAGGAGTGTCGCCATGAAATATACCGCGGTCCTATGTCTCTCCTTATTGGGAATTGCGGCGAGCTTCTGTGCCGCGCCATCGAGCATGGCGCAAAAGGACTACCTGTCCGCACTCGAGTCAGACAAAATCCGTGACGCGGAGACCACCAATGAGCGCATCAAGCTGTTTCTCTCGTTTGCGGACGACCGGCTGAAGAAATTTCAGTATGAATTGCAGCATCCCTCCTCGAACAAGCATCCCGAAATGCTGAATGCGCTGATGAACGCTTACGTGGGCTGTGTGGATGACGCCGCGGACTTGGTCCAGCTTGGCATTCAGAAGCAGGAGAATATTCGGCCGGGAATCGACTTGATGGCCGGGCGGACGAAGGAGTTCCTCGCCATCCTGGAGAAGCTTTCCGCGGACGGAACGGAAATCGATATATACAGGGACAATTTGGATGACGCGATCGCTGGTACTCGCGACGCTATGAACGATGCGGAAAAGGCCAAAAAGGCCGTTGCGCCGCCTCCGGTGAGGAGGAAGAATTAGCTCCGATTTGAATCACGAGACCAATACCCAGGAGAGCACCCGCGGATTGAAGCCTCAGATCGCCAAGCGCATCGCCAGTCGGAGCTCGATTGTTCCCGGCGGGGCGGCATTGTTTCAACGGGTTTACACGCGCCTGGGATGCGATGGGCGACCGCCGCGATTTCGCGTTGAGTTTTATCCTTACAGCAGCTTAGTACTGACCATCCGCCGCCGCGAAGACACTGTGTGGGTGCGATTCTCGGACCTCTTGCGGCGAGCGCCCCTCAGCGTGCTCGAGGGTGCCGCTGCTTTATTGTTGTCCCGCGTGTACCGGCGCAGGGCTCCAGCGTCACTAACAGCGCCCTATTTGGAATACGCGCGTTCGGATCGCACGCGCGAGCGCATCAATCATATGCGGAGGCGGCGCATACGTCCGGGCGCCGCGGGGCCGAAAGGGCGGCATTTTGATCTGGAGAAACTTTTCGAGAGCCTGAACGCCAGATACTTCGACGGCAAGCTGCAACGCCCGCACATCGGCTGGAGCAACCGCAGCTGGCGGCGGCAGTTCGGCTGCTACGATCCCGGGCCAAATCACATTTTGCTGAATCGGCGCATGGACCGCCCGGGCGTGCCGCAATTCGCGGTGGAGTACGTTTTGTTTCACGAGATGCTGCATGTGAAACACCCTACTCGGCGCTCAGGTTGTAGCTTGGTGTCGCATTCACGCGAGTTCCGCGAGGAAGAGAAGCGCTTTGCGGAATTCGAGCGCGCACGGCGCGTGCTGGATCGTTTGGCGCGCTAGTACTTCTTCTTTTTCTCGACTTCGCTTCGCAGCTTGTCGATCTTTTTGCGGATCTTATCGCCGTCTTCAGCGTGCGGATAAAGTTCGAGATACCGCGAATACGATGCAATTGCCTGCTTCTTCAGTCCTTTTTTCTCTTGTGCGTCGCCCAGGTAACGGAAGGGAATTGCGTAGCCAGGCTTCGCCGTCGTGGCATCTTGAAAGCGATCGATCGCCGCGTCCACGTCGCCTTTCCGCATGTAATACTGGCCAACTTCCAGATCTTTTTCGGCGCGTAACGGGTCCCATGCGGGTTGGTCGGCGGCATTTTGCGTGGCAGTGTCTGACTTTTGCTTCTTGTCCGGCTTCTTCGGTTTGGGCGGTTCAGCGGGTTTGGATGAGGATTCCGGCGCTGAGTCCTGAGCGCGGAGCAGTGATCCTGGCGAAAGGAGGGCGATTCCCGCGGTTACCAGCATCCAATGAAGTAGCGGTTTTCGTAGCATCTTCGGACTCGATTCCTCTCCCTCTCCGCTGTCGGATTCGCTCTAGTATGATGGAAGTTGCACGGAAATCGGAAGCCTAAGCTCCGATATCAGACTCTTGCTTTATGGAACCTCGCGAAAAAGCTGCTGCGCTGCCGGAAACGGCTGGGGTGTACCTGTTCAAGGACGCCACAGGCGCCGTGTTGTATGTGGGCAAAGCCGGGTCGCTGCGCAGTCGCGTGCGCTCGTATTTCCTCGAGTCGCGCTGGATGGACGCGAAAACCGGTTCGCTGGTTCGGGAAATTGCCGATCTGGAAACGATTGTCGTCGACAACGAGCGCGAGGCGCTGGCGCTCGAAAACAATCTCATAAAGCGCTATCACCCGAAATTCAATGTCCTGCTGCGCGATGACAAGACGTATCCGTACATCAAGTTCACCGCTGCGGAGAAAAACCCGCGGGTGTATTTCACTCGGCGCATCAAAAAGGACGGTTCGCTGTATTTTGGCCCGTATTTCCCGGCGAGCCTGGCGCGCCGCATTCTCCAGTTCATTCACAAGCGCTTCCTGGTGCCGAGCTGCACGGTGGATTTAACGCGCAATCATCCGCGGCCCTGCTTGCAGTATTACATCAAGCGCTGCCAAGGGCCGTGCGTGGATGGGCTTACCACCGATGAGCATTACGCAGAGGCGGCGCGCGACGCCCGCATGTTCCTCGAAGGCCGCCGCCACGATTTGATGAAGAGCCTCGAAGAGCGCATGGCTGCCGCCGCCGAGCAGGAGCTTTTCGAGCAAGCCGCGGCGTATCGGGATCTGCTGCGCACACTGGAAGACATCGAAGAGCGTCAGCGCATCGCCGCCGCACAGGGCGACGACACCGACGTGTTCGCATATTACGCCGAGCCTCCGCTGGTCTCCGCGAACCTGTTTCACCTGCGCGGCGGCCGCGTGGTGGACCGTCGCGAATTTTATTGGGAAGACCTCGAAGAATTCGACCCGCACGAATTTGTTCCGTCGCTGCTGAAGCAGTTTTATCTCGACGCGGAATATCTGCCGAAAGCGATTCATGTCCCGATTGATTTCGAAG
>Ga0073928_10001537_pt1 | contig 44032 bp, 32 predicted proteins | sample PaiPotPPA55metaG_FD_76969 | JGI IMG/M metagenome (GOLD analysis project Ga0073928, IMG submission 76969) | Iron sulfur acid spring bacterial and archeal communities from Banff, Canada, to study Microbial Dark Matter (Phase II) - Paint Pots PPA... ...
TGCTCAGCCTGAAAGACGCTGCGCACGTGGCGGAAACTCGTTCCAAAACAGTGGATGAAATCCGCGGCCGGGAGCCGCGTGAGGCGGTTGGGACGGTCTAATGAGCGAAAAAGTAGCAGGCCATAGAGTTCGTCACGGCAAGACCGTGAAAAAGTCCGGCGGGCATCATTTCGGCAAGCAGTTCGTCATTAGCGAACATGCCGAGCCGAAAAAAGGCGCCAAGATCAAGGTGAAGTGGGTGGTCAGCGCGATCTCCTGTACCGATGATATGCGCGCCACAATCAAGGGACTCGGTTTGCGCCGCATGCATCACGTTGTGGAGCGCCAGGACACCGCGGAAACGCGCGGCATGATTCATAAAGTACGACATCTTGTGGAAGTGGTGGACTAACCGATGCCCAGAAGAAAAGCAGGCGCACATAGACCGGCAGGCGGTCCACGCGGCCGTAAAGCGGGAAGCCCCCGCGGCCATCATAAACCGGCGACTCCGGCGGGCCGCCGGGAAAAGCGTAAGTCTTATAGTTTGTCTAATCTTCAGCCGCCGGTTGGCTCGCGCAAGAAGAAAGTTCGCGTCGGGCGAGGTATGGGTTCGAAGCTGGGCAAGACCGCGGGAGCTGGCAACAAGGGGCAGAAGTCCCGCCGCGGCTATTCACGCCGTCGCGGATTTGAAGGCGGGCAGATGCCGTTGCATCGCCGCATGCCCAAGCGCGGATTTCATAATCCGTTTTCAGTTTCGTATTCGGTGGTCAACCTGGATGAGTTGAATGTTTTTCCGGCTGGCGAAACGGTGACGCCGGAGCTGCTTCGCGCGCACGGATTCATTCGTCGGGCCAAGGACCGCATCAAGGTTCTGGGCGACGGGGAATTGACTGCGAAGATTGCCATTCACGCGCACGCTTTCAGCGCGTCGGCAAAAGAAAAGATCACCGCTGCGGGAGCCACGTTTGAGGTTTTGGCGACGGCCTAAGTAGTAAAGATTTTGTCGGGAAATAAAAGGGAGCAGCACAAAAAAGCATGAATCGATTCATCGAAGCCGTGAAGAACATGTTCCGCATAGAAGACTTGCGGAACCGGGTCTTGTTCACGCTGGCTCTGCTGGCGGTTTATCGCATTGGTGCGCATATCCCCATACCCGGCATCAACAACGCCATTCTTACCCAGCTTTTTAATCAGGCTCAAGGGTCAGTTCTTGGCATATTCGATCTTTTTAGCGGCGGCAACTTCCGACGCATGACGATTTTCGCGCTGGGCATCATGCCGTATATCACCTCATCCATCATTTTGCAGCTGATGACGGTGGTGTTTCCTTACCTCGAACGCCTCTCGAAAGAGGGCGAACTTGGCCGCCGCAAAATTACGCAATACACCCGCTACCTGACCATTGTACTCAGCATTGTGCAAGGCTTGTCCATAGCGGGCACTTTGCAGGCGCAAGGTCTGAACGGTCAGGCGCTGGTATACCACCCCGGGTTTGGTTTCACGGTCATGACGGTGCTTGCGCTGACCACCGGCTCGGCCTTCATCATGTGGCTGGGTGAACAAATCACTGAGCGCGGCATCGGCAACGGTATGTCGCTGATCATTTTTGTGGGCATCGTGGTGGGCTTGCCGCGGGCCATCGTCAATTTGTATGAGCTCGCCAAATCCGGCCAATGGGGCGCGCTTACACCGCTGGTCTTAATTCTGCTGGTTGCATTGATGATTGCGGTGGTTGCCTTCATCGTTTTCGTTGAAGGCGGCCAGCGCCGTATTCCGGTGCAGTACGCCAAGCGTGTGGTGGGCCGTCGCGTGATGGGTGGCCAATCCACTTATCTTCCACTGCGGGTAAATTCCGGTGGCGTGATTCCGCCGATCTTTGCCAGTTCTTTGCTGGCGTTTCCCGCGACCATCGCGTTGATCTTCGGCGCGCGTTACATTTTCCTGCGTACCATCGCTGACCGGCTGAAATGGGGCGAGCCGCTGTACACCTTGGTGTACATCACGTTGATCCTGGTTTTCGCCTTTTTTTACGTGGGCATCGTTTTCAATCCCACGGAGCTGGCAGACAACATGCGCAAGAACGGCGGGTTCATTCCTGGCATTCGTCCCGGACGCACTACGTCCGAGCACGTCAGCCGCATCCTGAAGCGCCTGACATTTATCGGCGCCATTTATCTTGCGCTCGTTTGCTTGCTCCCGGAATGGATGATTGCTGGCATCCATCTCGACCATCTCGGCTGGGGCATCGGTGGCTGGTTTGATCGCCATTTCCCGGTATGGTTCCTCAAGGGCCTGGGCGTGCAGTTTTATTTTGGCGGCACCTCGCTCTTGATCGTCGTGGGCGTGGCCATGGACACCGTTCAACAGCTGGAAGCGCAACTGGTCATGCGCAATTATGAAGGGTTCGCTCGAAAGGGCCGGTTGCGTGGCCGGCGGTAATGGAGAAGACCGGAGCGGTGCCGGACTCCCGGCTCGTTGGTCGGCTGCAACGCGCGGTTATTTTTCTGGGACCGCCCGGAGCGGGCAAGGGCACACAAGCTCAGGAGCTCGCCAAGAAGTACGGCGTGCCGCATCTCTCGACCGGCGATATGCTGCGCGAGAATATCGCTCTGGGAAACGCGCTGGGCGAACAAGCCAAACCGTTGATGGCTCGCGGGGAACTGGTGCCCGACTCCATCATCTTGAAGATGGTAGCGGCGCGCATCGCGAATCCGGACTGCTCTTTCGGCTTTGTGTTCGACGGATTTCCGCGCACGGTGGCGCAAGCCCAGTGGCTCGGGGAACTGCTCAGACAGCATGGATTCAAGCAACCGGTTGTGGTTCATTTTGTAATTGATCCCGGGTTGCTGATGCGCAGGATTACCGGGCGCCGGATGTGTAAGGCGGGTGGCGAGATTTACAATATTTACGATCGCCCTCCGAAGGTTGCGGGAATTTGCGATGCCGACAGCGGCGAGTTGGTGCAGCGTCCCGATGACCGTGAAGAAATCGTAGCACCGCGGCTTGAAGCGTACGCCAAGATGACCGCGCCGCTGGCAGCGTACTACCGGCGGCTGGGGCGCCTGGAAGAAGTGGATGCGGCTCAGAGCGTGGAACAAGTTTCGAAGCGAGTTCTCGAGATAGTGAGCAAGGCGCAGTAAAGCTGGAACCGACAGTTACGGAAACGAGATGGCCATTCATTTACGCAGCGCGGAAGAACTGGAAAAAATGCATCGCGCTGGGCTTATCGTCCACGAGGTTCTGGCGGCTTTGCGGGCGGCGGTGAAGCCTGGCGTTACGACCATGGATCTGGAGAAGCTGGCCGAGCAAAAGTTTGCCGGCAAGCCTGGCAAGCCGGCGTTTAAAGGCTACAAGGGTTATCCGTGTTCGCTATGCACTTCGGTGAACGGCGAAATTGTTCACGGCATCCCTTCGCCGAAGCGTAAGTTGCGCGAAGGCGACATCGTGTCCATCGATTTTGGGATGGAAGTGGACGGGTATTACGCGGATTCCGCGGTCACGGTTCCGGTGGGAGAGATTAGTCCGGCACTGCAGAAATTGCTGGACGTCACCCGCGAATCCCTGGATCGCGCCATTGATAAAATGCGCGCCGGAAACAGGCTTGGCGATGTTGGTCATGCGGTTCAAAGTTGGGTGGAGCAGAACGGCTATTCGGTCGTTAGGGAATTTGTCGGACACGGCATCGGTACCAAGATGCACGATGAACCGAATTTGCCGAATTACGGCGACGCTGGACGTGGTGCACGGTTGCAAGAGGGCATGGTCATCGCCGTGGAGCCGATGGTGAATGCCGGCGGCCCGGAAGTACGCATGCGCGATGAATGGGTGGCGGAAACCGCGGATGGCAGCCCCTCGGCGCACTTTGAGCACACCGTAGCAGTCACGGCGAATGGTCCATGGATTTTGACGCGACCGAAAGAAATGACCGGTCCGTCGTGGTAAGGATTTAGAAGGATTTTAGCAGCGACAGATCATAGGAGCGTATGGCCAAACCGGTTCAAGACGACAAAAAGAAAGGCGATTCCGGCAATACCAAGGAAGACGCCATTGAAGTAATGGCCACGGTCAAGGAGCCGCTGCCCAACGCCATGTTTCGCGTGGAGTTGGAGAACAAGCACCAGGTTCTGGCCCACGTGTCCGGCAAGATGCGCAAGAATTTTATCCGCATTCTAGCGGGCGACAAAGTAGCCGTGGAGCTTTCGCCTTACGATCTTACGCGTGGCCGCATCGTGTACCGCTACAAGTAGGCGCACAGAGAAGGACAGGGAAAATGAAAGTACGAGCATCAGTAAAACCAATTTGTGACAAGTGCAAGGTGATTCACCGGCGCGGAGTGGTGCGCGTCATTTGCCAGAATCCGAAACACAAGCAGCGCCAGGGCTAAGGGAATAAGGAGAACATATGGCACGAATTGCAGGTATCGATCTTCCGCCGCAGAAACGTTTGTGGGTCGGCCTCACGGCGATCTATGGTATCGGGCAGGAGCGCGCGCGGAAGCTCGCCAATCAAGCGGGCGTCGATTTCAATAAAAAAATTCGCGATCTTACCGAAGACGAAACCAACCGTCTGCGCCAGGAAATCGAGAAGGAAGGCCGGGTCGAAGGCGATCTCCGCAAAGAGATCCAGATGAATATTCGCCGGCTGATAGAAATTCAGGCGTATCGGGGCGTTCGCCACCGGCGCAATTTGCCGGTTCGTGGACAGCGCACCCACACCAACGCGCGCACCCGGAAGGGTCCGCGGCGCGGCGCGGTAGCGGCCAAGAAGAAAGTTACCGGCAAGAAGGGCTAACGCCGGAAAGTTATTCAGTCCAGGAATTAAAGGTCAAAAGAAACGGAGCAACACGTGGCAAAAGAGCAGCAAAAAAACGCACAGCCGGACGTCGCACCGGGCGGTAAACCGGCCGCGGCAACCAAGCGCAAGAAGGAATTCAAGAAGAAGCGCGAACGCCGCATCATTCCGCACGGTGTCGTGCATGTGGCGGCGTCCTTTAACAATACGCAGATCACCATCGCCGATCAGGATGGCCGCGTGGTGTGCTGGTCCTCCGCTGGAGCCATCGGCTTCAAAGGTTCGCGCAAAGGCACGCCATACGCCGCACAGCAGGCTTCGCTGGCCGCCGCCGGAGTCGCGCGCGACCAGTACGGTATGAAGAGCGTTGAAGTTCGCGTGCAGGGGCCGGGTTCCGGCCGTGAATCGGCCGTCCGTGCGCTGGCTGCTGCCGGATTGCACATTGTATTGATTCGCGATATCACGCCGATTCCGCACAACGGCTGCCGTCCGCCGAAGCGCCGTCGTGTTTGATGCAGAAGATGCAAGCTACTCAGCGCCGGACAAAAATGTCGGGCCTGCAAAGAAGTTTTTGGGAAGGGAGATAGAAGTTGGCAAGACATAGAGAAGCAGTCTGCCGCCTGTGCCGCCGGGAAGGGCAGAAACTATTTTTAAAGGGCCTGCGTTGTTTCACGGAAAAGTGCGCCATAGAAAAGCGTAACTTCGTTCCGGGACAGCACGGCCAGTCGCGGCGTCCGAAAGTCGCCGGTTACGGCTTGCAGTTGCGCGAAAAGCAGAAGATGAAGCGTACCTACGGCCTGCTGGAGCGCCAGTTCCGCCTGTATTTTGAGCGGGCCACTCGCATGAAGGGTCCCAGCGGCGAAAATCTGATCATCATGCTGGAGCGGCGCCTGGACAACGTTTTATGGCGCGCCGGCTTGGCGTCATCTCGCGCGCAGGCTCGGCAACTGGTGCTGCACGGTCACGTCCGCGTCACAGGCAAGAAGGTCAACATTCCTTCCTACCTGGTCAGCGTGGGCGACGAGATCGCCATCAAGGAACGCATGCACGACAACGCCATGATTCTCGAGGCTCGTAACGTCGCGCAATCTCAGAGCACCGTACCCTGGCTCGAGCAGGACCGCGAGGCGTTCAAAGCCAAGGTCGTGGCCTTGCCGAAGCGTGAAGACGTACAGACACCGCCGTTCACCGAACAGTTGATCGTCGAGCTTTATTCGAAATAATTACTTCCCGGCCGCAGAAAGGCCGGCTAGCAGCTTCGGTGACGTTTAGATATCTATTGTCATCAAATAGCATTGGGCAGTATTGGGGCCTGCGATAGCCCCGGAAGGAAGGAACACGATGTGGAAGGGCTTTCAGAAACCAAAGCGTCTAGCCTCTGAACTGGAATCGCTGACTGAAAAGTACGGGCGATTCTCCGCGCAGCCGTTTGAGCGCGGTTGGGGCACCACGGTAGGGAACGCGCTGCGTCGCGCCCTGCTGAGCTCCATCGAAGGCGCGGCCATCACCGCCGTCAAAATCGAGGGCGTGCTGCACGAATTCTCCTCGATCGCCGGAGTAGTCGAAGACGCCACCGATATCATACTCAACTTGAAGCAGGTGCCCATTAAGCTCAACACCGACCTGCCCAAGACCATTTTTTTGAATTTCGAGCATCCCGGCCCGGTGACTTCCGCGCAAATCGAAGAAGATGCCGATTTCGCGGTACTCGACAAGACTGTTTATATCGCCACCGTTAGCGAAGGTGGCCGCCTGCAGATCGAAATGCGCGTCAAGAACGGCCGCGGATACGTGGCTGCCGACCGCAACTATGACGAAGATCTGCCCATCGGCTACATTCCGGTCGACAGCGTTCATTCGCCGGTGCGCAAGGTGAATTACTCCGTCGAAGCCGCTCGTCTCGGCCAGATGACCGATTACGAAAAGTTGATGATCGAAGTGTGGACCAACGGCGCCATCACCCCGCAGGATTCCATCGGCCTCGCCGCCAAATTAGTGAAAGACCACATGAGCATCTTCATCAACTTTGAAGAGCCGGTCGACAGCATCGAACCGCTGCCGGACACCGCGCACGATCCGCGTCTCGAGCATCTGGACCGCTCTGTCGAAGAGCTGGAGCTTTCGGTACGCTCCTACAATTGCTTGAAGAACGCCAACATTCAGACCATTCGCGAGCTGGTGCAGAAGAGCGAGAACGAAATGCTGAAGACTAAAAACTTCGGCCGCAAATCGCTCAACGAGATCAAAGATATACTGGTGAAGATGGGCCTCGCGCTGGGCATGAAGTTCGACGAGCACGGACGCATTATCTGGCCGCCGCTTCCGAGCCAGACCACCATGGCTCCCTCGGAGGAAAATCTCGGCCTGTAATCGCGGCACGAGACCCGGCAAACCATGCGACATCTCAAGTCAGGATCGAAGCTCGGGCGCAACCCGTCTCACCGGCGGGCTACTTTGCGCAGCCTGGTGACCAACCTGTTCGAGCACGGGCGTATCACCACCACGCTGACGCGCGCGAAAGCCGCGCGTCCGGTGGCGGAAAAGATCATCACCCTGGGCAAACGCGATACGCTGCAGTCACGCAGACAGGCCGCTTCCTACATCATGCTTCCCGCGATCACTCAGAAATTGTTCAGTGAAATCGCCCCGAAATTTTCCGACCGCGCGGGCGGTTACACCCGCATCATCCATGCCGGACACCGCGTAGGGGACAACGCTAAAGTGGCCATCCTCGAATTGGTAGGCTACGAATTCAAGAAAAAGGAAAAGAAAGAACGCCCCAAGAAAGAAGAAGCCGTCGACGAAAAGAGCTAGCTCGCGGCCAAACCGAACCGGCTGAGGTGATTGTTTCCTTGTGAATACAAGGAGGTACCGTGACGAGGGCCGAGATCCGCATAACTGAGGAGCGCATTCTTAATGAAATGAAACGGATAGCGCACGAAGCGCCCGGCACGGCGACGCCTGACTTGAATTTCAAACAGGATTGGGCTTATGGCAATGCCGGCCTGGAAAACGAAAGTATTACCAGACGACAGGTGGAACAGACCATAAAGGAATAACCATATTTTTTTAATTTGATTTTTCAATGGGGTCAGTTTTTCAACTGACTCCATTTTTTTTAATGCAATGCAACCTGACGAAAAACTCCTCTGCTCGCCAGAAGAAAAAGTTCCTCTCGAAATTGCTAACCAAGCAGACGTCATCGAATTTTTGGCGGACTTTGTGAAAAATGGACGCGTCAGGATTACAGAATCCGATGTCCTCGCCATTCACCGCCACTATCAAAGAGATATATCCTTGCTCTGGAAGCTTTCGCGACGTTACGACTGAGATCAGAATTATGGGCACGGACCATAAGCCATCTCATCCGTCGCGGGTGAAAGCTGATGTCCGGGACATGCTTGAATGGCTATACGACGGCGGAAAAGCTTTTAGCCCTGTCTGTCGAGCGGCTAACGTGATGTGGAAGATCAATGCTATTTCACCCATTCAATGGTGGCAATGGAAGGGTGTCTCGTGTCTCGCGCCGTTGCCTATCTTGGGGTTGTCTCAGAGATTGCGCCCGTGTTTGCTGGAGAATCCCTTCCGACGAAATTGAAGGCTAGAAAGCTAGAATACTCAGACGGACTTCAAAGCGCTGACAGAGGTGACCTCTCAAATCTTGAACAGCTCGTCCTGGAATGTTTCGAATCCCAATTCGACGATTTGGCAAGAAAACCTCTTACGAACAGATAGATGGCTGTCTAATATCAGAGGCGTATGCCAGCCAACATTTCCAATCTGACTTTAGACTCCAGACCTCGCATGGTTTTGCTCCCGGGTAAACCACAGAAATAGCGCTACCACTGCGAACGTGGCTCCGATTGAATCTAGCAGGGAATCGTAGGGCGAGGCGGTGCGGCTCGCTACAAAGGCCTGGTGTATCTCGTCCAGTGCTGAATAGCCGGCGGCAATGAATAGCGCCGTAAGTGCCCACGACCAGCGCCAACCTCGCTGCCCTCCCCGGATGCCCCTGTAAAGCAGCAAGCAAAATATAAAATATTCCGTGAAATGCGCGGTCTTGCGCACAAGAAAGTGGATGGTCACGAAAGCCTGCTCGGTCAGATGAGGCATCAGCCAGAACAGGATGGGCCGCAATATTCTTCCGGTGTGGTCCGCAGAAAACGCGTCCGTCGACAAGGAGAAAATCACCGCTGCCCAGCACAGTGCCGGGAGCCAGGCCATCAGCAACCGGAGCTGGTGCGGCGTCTGAACGCGTCCTTCCATCTCCGATAATTGCGGAATGGGGCGCGGATTGCGCCAGGGTTGCGGGTCAGCCACGAAATAGCTCGCGTGCGGTCATTGGCATATTGTCTTCCGATTTGCGGTTCATTCCATGCGGTAATTGGGGGCTTCGCGCGTGATGATTACGTCATGCACATGGCTCTCACGCAATCCCGCGCTGGTAATGCGGATAAACTTGCTCTTCGTCGTCAGTTCTTTCAGCGTTCCTGCTCCCGCGTATCCCATACCGCTCTTTAAACCGCCTACCAATTGGTCGGTAAGCGCGGCCAACGAACCCTTGTAGGGCACGCGCCCTTCCACGCCCTCCGGCACGGACTTGCCGCGCTCTACGTTTTCCTGTCCGTAGCGGTCTGCCGCCGCCGTGCCATCTTCCATGGCCGCCGTCGAGCCCATGCCGCGGTACGACTTAAAGGTGCGTCCCTGATACAAAATCGTCTCGCCCGGCGCTTCTTCCGTGCCTGCAAATAATCCGCCGATCATCACGCATGAAGCGCCGGCCGCGATGGCTTTGCTGATGTCGCCGGAAAACTTAATGCCTCCGTCGGCAATCACTGGTACGCCGGTGCCTTCCGCCGCCCGCGCCGCTTCCATAATCGCGGTGATCTGCGGTACACCTGCGCCAGTCACTACCCGCGTGGTGCAAATCGATCCCGGGCCAATCCCAACCTTCAGTCCGTCAATTCCGAGCGCGATCAAATCTTTAGCGCCGTCAAAGGTCGCGACATTTCCGGCAATTAACTGCATTTCCGGAAGGCGATGGCGAATAGCCTTGATCGCTTCCATCACTCGCGCGGAATGCCCGTGAGCTGTATCGATAGCCAGCACGTCCGCTTTGGCGCGTGCCATTTCCACCGCGCGTTCTAAGAAATCTCCTGTGGCGCCGACCGCAGCTCCCACGCGCAATCGCCCCTGCTCGTCCTTGGCCGCTCGCGGGTAGGCGAGTTTTTTCTGAATATCTTTTACGGTGATTAATCCCTTGAGGTTGTAATCCTGGTCCACCACCAGCAATTTTTCAATGCGATGTTTCTGCAAAATTCGCTCAGCTTCGTCCAGCGTAGTTCCCACCGGCACGGTAACCAGGTTGTCTTTGGTCATCACCGCGCTAACCAACTGCGAGTGATCCTTTTCAAAGCGCAGATCCCGGTTGGTAAGAATCCCAGTAAGCCGCGCGCCGCGCGTCACCGGCAAGCCCGAAATGCGGTACTTGGTCATGATGTCGAGAGCTTGCCGCAAGGTAATATCCGGCGAAATCGTCACCGGATCGACGATCATTCCGCTCTCCGAGCGCTTCACTCGATCGACTTCTTCGCTCTCCCGCTCGATGGTCATGTTTCGGTGCACGACGCCAATTCCACCCTGGCGCGCAATCGCAATGGCTAGACGTGATTCCGTCACTGTATCCATGGCCGCTGATGCCAGGGGAATATTCAGCGACAGTTTGCGCGTGAAGTTGGTACGCGTATCCACTTCAGCCGGTAGCACCGAGGACTTTCCGGGCAGCAGCAGGACGTCGTCGAAAGTAAGACCCTCGGTTATTGGTCCATCCTTCATTCACAAGCCTCACAAAGGAAATTTCGAACAAAAACCAGGGTGTAACTAAAATTGCGTGCTAAAACGACGCGGCCCAGCAAGCTTTTGCTGGGCTTCAAACTGCTTCATCAAATCGAAGAAATTGTTCACCGTGGATATTTCATTGTAGGGGCCCGCCTAGTTGCGGTCAAGTTAACCAGCTCGACGTCCTCTGGCGTCTTCTGGTCGAAAATTCTCGCACCACCATTCGTGTTACTGTAGGTATGGATATCGCGAGCATCCGCGTCATGTCGCTATTTCTCGAAGATTTCGAGCCTCATCCCGTGCTTCGCGGCGCGCATATGATGACTGTGGCTCCGGTGTTTTGGCCGAGAACTTTTTCCCTGCCGCCGCCGGAGGATCGCTTATTTCAGGTTGATCCCGAATCTCGTTTGCTGGCGCACTGCCACTGGCAACCGGGCAAACGTTCGGACGCACCGGTGATCGTAATCGTCCACGGTCTGGAAGGCTCCAGTAATTCCGATTACTCGCGTGGGATTTCCGAAGTCGCATTCCAACGTGGCTACAATGCCGTTCGCATGAATCAACGCACTTGTGGCGGCACCGAATCGCTGACGCCGACCCTTTACAATTCCGGAATGAGTTCGGACTATCGCGCCGTTTTCGAAGAGCTCGCCAACGTTGACGGCTTCAAACAAATTTTCTTTGTCGGCTATTCAATGGGCGGCAATCTAGTTCTCAAAATGGCCAGCGAATACGGCGATTCTTTTCCTCAAGCTCTGCGCGGCATTTGCGCGGTTTGCCCCGCGGTGGACCTCGCGGCCTGTGCCGACGCGCTGGAACGCTGGGAGAATCAGGTTTATCAGCGGCATTTCGTGGTCAGCCTCATGAATCGCTACCGGCGCAAAGCCACGACAATGCCCAAGCGCTACGTACCAAATAAATTGCCACCCGTCCGCACCGTTCGCCAGTTCGACGACGTCATCACCGCCCCGATCTTTGGGTATCACGACGCCCGCGAATATTACGAGGCTGCGTCCGCCAAAAGAATCCTCGCGCAGTTGCGAGTTCCGACTTTGCTCATCACTGCGAAAGACGACCCGTTCGTGCCGTACGCTTCCATCTTGGCCGCGGGCGCCGAAAAAAATCCCGCAATTCAACTGGTAGCGCCCGACCACGGCGGCCATTGCGCATTTATCTCTAACAAGACCGGCCCGGCAAGGTTCTGGGCTGAGCAGTCGGTAGTGAACTTCTGTGACAGCCTCCGGTTGTAAACCTTATATTCACGGCTTCCCCAGTGCGATGCTGGTGTCAATGTCCCGCGAATTCCGGCTTATTTAACTGGCCCCGAGCGATATTCTAAAACTCTTCTAAAATCAGTATTTAGTATGTTGGATAGTATAACCAGGTTCAACGCGCAGTTATAATCCGTCTAACCACGATATAAATTGCTGCAAACAATAAGCTTACCCGTAACACCTTCAAATAAAGTTCATGCCCCGTTTGGAGCGGTGATTGCAATATCGCCTTTGGGTGTTGTCTGTAGTTCCTGCGCGGATCATCAGTACGTAAATTTATGGAGGCTTCAGTGAATCAAGGTTTTCGCAGATTTTTATTGTTTTCGTGTCTCGCCGTGATGGCCTTAAGTTTAGCAATCGTGGGCGGAGTGAGCGCTCAGATCATCAGCGGCGACCTCGTTGGTACAGTCCTTGATAAGACCGGCGCTGCGGTTCCGGGTGCGCATATCGAAGCGGTCAACGTCGACACCGGGGCAAAACTTGAGACAGACGCTAACGACTCTGGAGAATATCGTCTCAACAACTTGCCCGTAGGGACTTACAACGTCTCTGCCAGCTCTGCGTCCTTTGGCACCACCACCATCAACGGTGTGAAAATTCAGCTGAACAACACGCTGACGCAACAAATCACTTTGGAGATTAAGGGTGCTGTTACCTCCATCGAAGTTTCTGGTGTGGCGGCAACCTTGGACACCACCACTGCCCAGGTGCAGAGCACATTTGAAACTAAGGAGATCGCCGATCTCCCATCCGCTAGCACCGGCAGCGGAGTTTTGAATCTTTCTTTGTTGAGCTCCGGCGTTGCCAGTAGCGGTGGCGTTGGCGTCGGAACCGGCCCGTCGGTGGGTGGACAACGGCCCAGGAATAATAATTTTACCATAGAGGGTGTCGATAATAACAACAAGGGGGTAACTGGCCCCTTGGTGGTTGTTCCTAACGATGCGGTGGCGGAATTCTCTTTGTTGCAAAATCAGTTCTCGCCGGAATTCGGTCACTCTTCTGGCGGGCAGTTTAATACGGTCGTGAAGAGCGGAACCAATTCTTTCCATGGACTGGCTTACATCTACAATCAAAACAGGAATTACAATGCGCTGGATACCCTTCAGGCTTTAGAAGGGTTCACGTCGGTGCCCCGCTTCGACCAAAATCGTATCGGTGGCCAAATCGGCGGACCAGTCGTCAAGAATAAGTTATTCTTCTTCGTTAATTACGAATATGAACCCTTAGGCCAAGCGGGTGGTGCTGGGGCTGTTTGCTCTCCCACTGCAGCTGGATTCGCCGCCATCAATGCCACGCCAGGACTTTCGGCTACTAACGTTGCCATATTCGAAAAATATGTCCAACCGGGAACCCTTACCGGGGCCGGATGTGCTCCAATTAATTGGACACCTACCGGAACAACAATCCCGACCGCTGGCCTCGCTGTGGTGTCTCCGAGCTTCACGAACTCTAAGTTCATAGTCGCCAGCATGGATTGGGACATTTCTACTAAAGATCAAGTGCGCGGTCGCTACATCTATAACAGCGTCGTAGGGATTGATAACAGCGCTAATCTACCGGCGTTCTTTCTCCCTCAGCCCAACAAGTTCCACTTGGTTACCATCAATGAATATCATACCTTTACGCCCACTCTGACCAACGAACTTCGCCTGGGCTATAACCGTTTTGCGCAGACCTTCAGTGCCGGTAATTTTAACTTCCCCGGACTGGATAGCTTTCCCAATCTAGTACTCAATGACCTGAACTTCTTGCAAATTGGTCCGGACGGCAACGCTCCCCAGGGTTCCAACCAAAACACCTATCAGTTGGCTGAGGCGCTGACATGGACCAAGGGCAAGCACACCGTGAAGTTCGGAATCGAAGGCCGTAAGCTCATTGCTCCTCAGACCTTTACGCAACGCGTGCGCGGCGACTATGAGTACAACAATACGCTTGAATACCTCCAGGATCTCGCTCCGACTTCGTTTGCGGAACGCAGTAACGGTAATGCCGTCTACTTTGGCGACCAATCGGCCATTTATTGGTATGTGAACGATAACTACCGCATCCGTCCCAACTTGACGATCAATTTGGGCTTACGTTACGAATATACGACCAGTCCTTTCTCGGAGAGATTGCAAGCTCTGAACTCGGCTGCGAGCGTCCCTGGCCTGATAACGTTTGCTGCTCCGCAATGGTCTAAGAATAACTTCGCGCCGCGCGTCGGTATCGCTTGGTCCCCTGGCACCAGCGGTCGCACTTCGATCCGCGCAGGCTTCGGCGAAGCTTTCGATACGCTGTTTGACAACCTTGGACTTTTGACTCTTCCGCCCCAACTTAGTTCCACCAACGACTGCGTGCAACTCTTAGGAGGCTATCCGTGCGCCTCCAACGGTTTTCTTGCCAGCGGAGGTATCCTACCGGGTGCCGGCGGAGTGCGTACCTTCTCCAGTATCGCTGATCAGCGGGCAGCAACTAGCGCGGACCTTCCGAATTTCCAAAAAATGCCAAAATCGATAGACTGGACGCTTGGCATTCAGCATACCTTCTGGTCCGATTACACCTTTGAAATCCGCTATCTCGGCACCCGGGGCATCCATTTGCCAGCCCAGATTCAGCTTAACAAGCAACCCATAGTTTCGGCCTCCAACTTCATACCGACTTACTTTACGGCTCCTAGTCAGGCCACGTTGGATGCCTCGCCCATCGATTTGAAAGGCGTTAAATCCGCGACCACCGCCGTTGTTCCAGCATTTCTCAACGCGGGCTTCACTAGCACAATAACCTCATACCAGCCTTGGGCATCATCGACATATCACGGCTTGGCTACGCAGATGACCAAGCGCTTCAGCCATGGTGTCCAAGGCGTTCTGGCTTACACCTACAGCCACCTCATTGACGACGCCACAGCCGAGGTGTTTAGTACCGTTCTGACTCCGCGCCGCGCGCAGAATGGGTTGGATCTCAGTGCTGATCGGTCCAACTCCATTCTTGATCACCGGCACCGCCTCACCCTTGCGATGATCTACGATGAACCGTTTTTCAAGAATGGTAACTTCTTCTTGAAGAACACTCTTGGAAACTGGGAAATTGCCCCGATCTATACCTACCAGTCAGGCCAGTGGGTCGACGCGCAAAGCGCCCTTGACTCCAACCTGAACGGAGACGGCACTGCCGGCGACCGTACTGTTTTTAACCCTAACGGCGTACCGGGCACCGGGGCTGGTGTAACTCCTTTGTGCAGGAGTACTGTTGCGTCCTGCCCTGCGACCGTGTCAGCCGCCAACAGCCATCCGGCTGGTGTCGTGGGCTACCTCTCGCTTAACCCGACCGCGCAGTATGTTCAGGCAGGGTATGGCGCGATCGCGAATGTGGGCCGCAATACTTTGCAACTCGCTCCCATAAACGACGTGGACCTGACGGCCTTGAAGCGGTTTAACATAACCGAGCGCTTCCGCATTGAATTCCAAGCGCAGGCCTTTAACGTGTTCAATCATCCACAGTATGTTGGCGGTTTCATCAATGACGTCGCCCCAATTGGATTCACTGGCTCCCAGAAAGCTGTATTGGAGCCCCAGAGCGTCGATTTCAACAAGCCGTCCACACAGTTTGCGAGCAATGCTCGCACCCTGCAACTGGCTCTGAAGATTTTCTTCTAAACCCATTCCCTTCGCCCGATTCATCGGGCGATAGGCTTTGAACAAGGCGTCCCGAAGCTGGGACGCCTTGTTCTATTGAATACCGTTTTACTGAGCAAAAGACTCTTCCGTATCGTCAACAACACAAAACCATGGCACAACCTGGTTTAAAAATTGCTCGGTGTTTCGTGAGCGGGGTTAGTTAGATAGCCACAGCGCCAGCCGCAGTCCTTGTTTTATTGCCTCCAAGAACTCTACTGTAGAACTCTGGAGGGGCAGTGCCTCGCCAAAGCACATGAGCATCGACACGCGCGGTGGCTCGCGCAGCTTTGTTCGCAGCCTCAACATTCTGTTGAAACTCGCCCGCCTTTATGAGTTCGGGCATGTGCGCACTGCCGCCCAATTTGAAACCACGTGGAAGGAATTGCGTGGAGCGCTGGATGAAAGCGGCGGCACGGGTCTCTTACTCGGCGCTTCCGGAAATCAAATTCTGCTCGATGGTGTCCCACTCGGGACCTCCGCCGGCGAAAAAAATTTTGCGCAACTGCTGATCACTTCCGGTATCGCGAGCATCCACTTTTCGCCAGCGCTCACGCAATCACAATTCGCCCGTTTCGTTCGCGCTTTTCCCAGTGGCAACGCAAAACCGTCTTCCCTTGCGGATCAACTCAAGGCCGCTCTTGCAGGTGAAACCGGCATAAAGGTGAATGAGATTCGTTATGTTGCCGAGGATTCCTCGGTCGCCGGAATAAAAACGGCCGCGAACCTGGCCGCAAAAGTTCTTGGCGCCACCGGCGATAAATTCCAAGATTTATTCAATGATCCCAGCCGCTTGTTGCAAATGATTCTGGCTGCCGAGAGTTCCCGCGGCGGAGCTGGCGGCGGTCCGGGAACTTCCGCTTCAAAGGGCGGCGGTGGAGAGGGGCCGTCCCGCGGCTCTGGTGGAGACGATCTCTGGGAGTCTCGCGGTAAAGGTTCCGGCGGGGGAACCGGCTCTGGCAATAACGCTGGATCTGGCATTGGACAGGGCCCGGGATCTGGCCTAGGCGGGGTGACCGGTTCTGGAACTGGCTCAGGCACTGGAAACGGTGCTGGACCTGGACCGGGTAGCGGAAGTGGGTCAGGATTTGGGACGGGCCACGGATCCGGGTCAGGCAGTGGAAGCGGGTCGGGATTCGGAACGGGTAGTGGTTCTGGTTGGGGAAGGGGAACCGGATCCGGCAGCGGTGGTTCAGGCACAAACTCCGGAGCAGAGCCGCCCCTAATGGGCCGGTGGCAATCCGCCTCGGCATTATTGAGGACGAAAGTGTCAGGGTCTCCTGGATCGATGCTGCCCGCGACCACCATGACCCTGGGTGCTACTTACTCCGTGGCGGAAGAAGAAATACGATCGGTCTTAAGTTTGTTCTCGCAGCTTGGAAAGTCGCGCAAGAGCCCGGATGCCCGCATGGATATGCCCACATTTCAATCCCGGCTCAGCGCCTTGCCCGTTCGCGCACAGCATACGTTGCAGCAGGCCCTCGCCGGTTTGGCCGCCCAGGCGCCCACCGAGGCTCCAGACAAGCCAATGCTGCTCAAGCTGGCGGAACACGTGGCGATTCGCTTCGCCCTCGACAGCTATGAGCGCGGAGAACTGCGCGTTAACGCGGTCAAGCAGGTGCTTGATCGCATGAATACGGAGATTGAAGCCCTGCGCAAAATACTCGGTGCTCAGGAAGAAATGATGGCCAGCGCCGGCCTTTCGGTACAATCCCACACCGACCTCCTGGATCAGGAATTTTGGCAACAAGTCCCGGAAGAAAACAAAAAAGAAGTTTTGACCTCCGAAGAGGCTTGGTGTGTTCCCCCTCGCAATATTCGGGTCTACCTCGAAGATATGCTTGGTCGCGGCGAATTGAAAACCGTCAACGAAGTTCTATTGAATTACGCAACCCGTATCGCTATGGATGCCCCAGAAGCCCGAAGGACTGTCGCGATCGGGATCTCGGATCTCGCCGAGCTTTATGGCAGTGGTGACGGCAGCGCTCTTATGGACGCTATTCGCCGCACTGGAAGCCAGCTTGCGGTGGAACGCGAGCCAGAACTGCAAATGCTCGTTGGCGCGACTTTCGTTCGCCTTAGCCAGGAGGCTGCATCCAAACGTTGCTATGCCGCGATTCATCAGGCTCTGGCCTCTCTCGAGAGCATTGAGATCCAGCGTCCGGGCGCTACGCAAAGCTTACGTCCCCGCATCGGCGCCGAGGATCGTCTCCCGGAATTCGTTGAAGAGGCGCTGCGTGGCGGCCAACTCCCAGATGGCTTGCCCGAAATTTTGGCTTTAATGCCGCAGGCCACCTTGCAATATCTCACCAACAGATTTGGGCACTGCGGATTCCGCGAGGATTGCGAGCTATTGGGCAACATGGCGCGCGCCCTGGGTGATGACGCGACTCATCGCTTGATTGAAACATTGCAGGCGGCTCCGGCACCAGAAGCCGCCGAAGTCATCGGTCTACTCAGTCAGCTCGATCCGGACGCCGTAGAAAAATTTCTCCCTGGTCGTCTGGAGCAATGGCCGCGCTCGGCGCATGACCGGACTGTCCGCCAGCTCTCTTCCGTTCCCGCTGAGCAACGCGCTCGTTTACTGGTGGCCCTTTACAATTTTCTGGACGCCATGATTCGCCCGCTGGCCATCGACGAAATGGGTATGACTGGGCGTCCGGAATGCATCACCAAGCTCATGGAGCTGATTGACGACGACCAAACCCCAGGTTTTGCGCGCGTTAAAGCCATTGAGGCCTTAGGGCGGTTGCGTGCGACGCGCGCCGGCAATTCCCTGGAGCGCATTATTGACGCCAAGCAGTTGTGGCGCTGGACCTATCCGAGTGAGTTGCGAATCGCGGCCGCGCAAGCCCTAATCCTGATCAATCCGCCGCTCGGAACTCAAAAGGTGACTGGCTGCGGGATCGATCACAAGGATTTGGCACTCGGACCCACAGACCCCGAGCCTAACGCTTCCGTGATACGCCAACGTCGCTACGCGCGTCTAAAGCTTTCTCGCAACTTAATCATGACCACCACCAACCTCAGAGAAAATTTCAGGTTGTCTATCCCGGAGTTGAATCTTGGTGGCGGCATCGGTTCTGGCGAACGTAATTTGCCGCCTGGTTCAATTGTCGTTTTGAAGATATCTTCAGGCGTACGAGCTATTAAAGCGCAAGCGATCGTTCGTGGTGCCCGCCCCCAAGCCCTGGCTTTTGAGTTCGTGGAAATGGACCTGGAAGAACGCGCGCGGCTGAGAAAATTGCTGCTTGAACTTGGCTCGCTGCCTGCACCCGCTGCCCCCATCAATCGCAGCCGGCGCCGCGGACGAATAGCCCTCAAGAACTGAATCTCAATTGCATTATCTTCCAGCAAGGCACGCCAAAGTTCGAATACGCTGCCACCTGCCCGTTACTTGATCCGCTGGACACATAGGACCTATGTACCATTGCACGGGACCGTTCTGGAACCTAGGGTACTAGAGAGGAAGTCCTATTGTGGGGGCCTCCAGGACCATCATGAAAATAGATCCACACTCAGCCTCAGCACGCGCTTTCGTGCGTAGCCTGAATATTCTATTGAAGTTCGCGCGCCTTTACGGCTACGACCATGTCCGCACTATCGAGCATCTGGATATAGCCTGGCGTGAACTGCAAGCGGCTATTCCTCCCGGATCTGAGTCAGGTCTGCTGCTGGGGGCGTCCGGCTCACAATTATTGCTTGATGGTGTTCCGCTGGAAGGCGCTCCTGCGGAGAGGCAATTCGCGCTGTTGCTTTCTACCGCAGGAATTGCCAGTGTGCAATTTTTCCCGATTGTGACTCAAGAAGAATTGCGCCGCTTCGCGCGTGCCTTTCCCACCAGCAAAGCCAGGCCTGCCGAGCTGGTGTTGCAACTCAAAAACGCCCTCGTGGGAGCCCGCGGCGTGCGCATCAATGAAATCTGCTTCATTGCCACCGATGCACGTCTGAAAGACGCAAGCGTAGCCGCGCAGCTGGCTTTCGCCTCAGTTGGCGATGCCGGCCAGGATCAATTCAAGCAGTGGCTCAACGATCCCAAGAAATTATTGGAGTTGATTGCCGCGGCGCAAGGTTCGCACCTTGAAGGGGGCAGCGTTACCGCTAGTGGCTCAGGATCCGCCCGAGCTGTCGGACCCGGTTCAGGTGGGACAGGCGCAAGCACACGCAGCACAACGGCGACGGGCCCCGGGGTTCCGGGCACAGGAAATCCGGAAGTCGAATTTGCCATCGGTCCGGGCAACGAACTTTCATCTTCACCCCGTGGAGGCGATGCGGGCGGTTACTGGATCCCGGCTGGCACAGCCGTGCCGGAAGGCCTGGTCGCCAGCTATTCAGATGGAAGAGCGGTCGCGCCCAGTGAAGCTGAAATGTTCAGAATTCTTGGCGCGCTTACGAATTTTGGCCAAATCGCTTCCGGGCAAGGCGGAATCGCCGGTGCGGGTACATTTCAACAGCAAATTGCGCAATTGCCGGGCACCGCGCAGGCCACGCTGCGTCAAGCCATCGCAGGTTTAGCGGCCCAAACCACGCAAGCCAAACCCGATGAAACCATGCTGGTGCAACTGGCCGAGCACCTCGCCATCCGCTTCGCATTGGAGCAATTCGAACACGGCGACGTCAAAGTCAGCGCTGTCCGGCAGATGCTCGATCGCATGAATCAGGAGATTGAAAGCCTCCGTAACATTCTCGGCGCGCACGAAAATAAAATGACCGACGCCGGAATTCTGGTGGAATCCCACCGCGAAATTCTCGACCGCCAATTCTGGGCTGCCGTCCCGGACAGCGGCAAGCAGAGCGTGTTGCTTTCCGAGGATGCGTGGTGTATCCCACCGCGTAACGTGCAGTCCTATGTCGCTGACCTGCTCGAAAAAGGGAACATCGCGGAAGCCATCGAGATTCTGGAAAACTATGCCTCCTGTGCAGATAGTGAAGAGCCCGATGCGCGCAAAAAAGCCGCTGCCGGTTTATCCGAGCTCGCGGAGCTTTATTCCAAAGCGAGTCCAAGACTTCTCGGCGAAGCGCTGCGTCACGTCGGTCTTCGCCTGAGTATCGAGCAGGACGCGGATGTCCAAGGAATGGTCAGCGCCGCATTCGTGCGTCTGAGCCAGGAAGCTGCATCGAGTCGCTCCTTTTCCGCAATGGAGCAAGCGCTCGAATTATTGGATGGCGTCGAAGCACAGCGTCCAGGAATCGCCCGCAGTTTGCGCGGCAAAATGGGAATCGAAGAACGCGTGCCGGATTTTGTCGATGAAGCGCTGCGCGCTCGTCAGGTGGCTGCCGGCCTCACTGGAGTTTTGAAACTTTTGCCGCAAGCGACTATGGAGCAACTCTCGGCGCGGTTCAATCGCTGCAGCCAGCGTCTGGACGCGGAGCACATCGCCAATCTGGCCGGAGATTTGGGTGAGGAAGGCTTGCAATATCTGCGCAGCGCGCTCCGCGGCGGGCCGGTAACCGAAGCTGTTGAGATGGTCGGGTTGCTCAGCAAACTGGATCCACAAGCTGTGGAAGTGTTTCTGCCGGGGCGCATCAAGGACTTTTCACGGAGTGCCCAGGATCGCATCGTGAGGCAGGTTTCGGGCAGTGGGGCGACAGGGCGCTGCCGCATTTTGCTGGACATTTTAGACTATGTCGACCCGTTGGTCATGCCACTGGTTATCGATGAAATTGGGATTTCTGCCGATCGTGAATCTCTGGGCCGCTTGTTGACCATCGTTGACGGCGATCTGCCCTTCGGCTCCAGTCAGTATTTGCGCGTGAAAGCAGTGGAAGCGCTAGGCCGCATTCCCGCAACTGAATCGGTGGCGGCGCTGAAGCGTATCGCCGGCGGAAAAAAGGTGTTTGGCTGGACGCATTCTCAGGAGCTGCGCATCGCCGCGCTGCAAGCCCTCGAAAAACTTGATCTCGCGTGGGCGCAAGAGTTCTTGCCCAAGAGCGGGATCGAAAATGAAGATCTGACGCTCGCTCCGTTAACGATCTTGGCCAACTCCAAATTTGTTCGTCAACGCCGGCATACCCGCGTGCGCCTCAGAAAGCCGCTCAGCGCTGTCAGTACCAACCTGAAAGAGAATTGCCGCTTGGAAATAAAAACCGCCAGTCTGTCTGGCGGCGTGGCCACTATCAGCAGGCATCTCGCGCCCGGCACGCAGGTTCAGCTGAAACTGCAGTTGGGTTTGCGCAATTTGCAAGCCACCGCGTTAATGCGCGACTACCGCGCGCAAGACATGGCCTTTGAAATTGTGGACATGAATCTTGACGAGCGCACCAAATATCGCCGCCTGCTCGCCGGAAAACTCACCCGCCTGGTCCCCGCCATCGAAGAAGACGCCTCCACCACGACTCCGGCAGTTAACGCTGCAGTCGCCCGTTGATTTTTCTCACCTTTCCAATCTGGGACGACATCGAGGTAGCATTCCGCTACTGTGAAGTTACCGTCGATTCACGCAAAAGAATCACATCTGAACTACTGTGATGTCTTACTAAGGCCAGGTGTTTTCCATCCGGTGACCAGCGAAATCCGGTGATTTCTTCCGACTTAAAATCCGTGATCTGACGGCCTTTCGAACCGTCCACCGGCTGCAGCCAGATATTGTCCACCCCCCTTTCTTCCACCACAAAAGCCAACGCTTTTCCGTCGGGCGTGAACCGAAAACAGGTATCGGGAGACAGACCGTGAAATGTAAAGTTTCTATCGGATTGCAGAGGAATTGTGTGCGCCGCAGATTTGCCGTTTTCGGTCAGATCCTGCAACAGGATTTTTTGCGTGTAATTGCGTGTTTCAGGATGCTCTTCGGCCACCAAGCGTGCGAGCACCCGCCCGTCCTCCGAAAGCGCCGTGCTCATGAGCAGCGAATCAGCAACATTGCTGCCAGGTAACACTTCGCTGCTCCCGCCCTTTGCGAGCGACAACCGCCGAACTTCGGAGCTCCCGGAAATGCCCGCTTCGTAAAGCCATTTCCCATCCTGTGAGCACTGCCACAATTCCGGTTCTCCAAGCGGAGTTAAAGGAGCTGGAGAGGACCCCTCCGCATCCGTGCGCCACAGTCTTCCCCCTTTTTCTCCGCCGCGAAAGTACCAGCCGAAAACAATGGACCGCTCGCCGCCGCAGACATTAATGTTGCCGATAAGTCCTGTCGGACCATTTACGATACTGGCCAAATTGCTCCCATCAATTCTCAATCGCAACATTCGCACGCCTTTGGAAACCACCAGCTCATCGTTGCTCAACCAATCGAACGCTGCGATGAACCCTTGGGCTGGAAGCCCCGGGACAATAACGCCAGCTCCCCTTCCTGACGATGGTAGTAGTTGAATTTCACTACTCAGCTGCTGCTGTACTGTGGCGACGCTGCGTCCATCGCTGGAAATGGTCAGCGTCTCGTGCGCATTGGTGTCATTGGTAATCGCGCGAAACTGTCCGCCCGGATAGGAGAACATTCCGATCTGATCCTGGGTGGAAAAGCTCTCGCCTCTTGCTCCATAGATCATCAGTAACCAGTGGCCGTCCGGAAACCACGCAAGCCGGTTCGGAGCTTTGTCATTGAACTCCGCGAACTTGCGCATTTGCGAACTCGCCAATTCGTACATGCAGATCGTTCCGATGGCGGAGCCACCCGCTGAGCCCATCGACACGGCTAGCCGACGGCCGTCCGGGGACCAGGCTACCGACTTTCGGGAATTTTGTTCCGCGCTGACGTATAGGACCTTTTCGTTTGAGCCGTCTGCGTTAGCCGCTATAAGCCGCCACTTTCCAATTTCCGGATCGTTCACACGGATGAACGCCATGCTTTTGCCGTCGGGAGAGAAACTTACATCGCTGTCTACATCCTTCGCCACCGCTTCTGGCTTGCCTCCCAGCACTGGCGCGCGCAGCAACGTGTAAAGCCCGGACATGCCCGGCGCTGTTTCACGAAAATAAATATAATTCCCGTCGGGTGTAAATCCCGGTCCTGTAAATTTTTGTCCTCTGCTGGACACCACCTGCGTATCGCTGGCGGTAGCAATGTTGCGCAGCCACAAGCTTTCCTGGCCTTTATCCCGCTGCACACTAACGAGAAACTTGCCGTCAGGAGAGATTGCCGTTTGCTCGGTCGTTCCTGTGTTCGTGATTTGCGTCACCACGAAATTCGAAAACGGAGCCGGGTGGGAGCGGTTGAGGAAAGAATAAATTCCGTACCCTGCGGCCCCAAGCACCAACAAAACGATGAATGCTATGGCCGAGAAACTGAACTTGTGTTGCCGGGCTGCAGCCACTACCTTGGATGAACCACTGCTATGCGTCACATTACCTTGGTTTGGTATAGATCTGGAGGAGACCGCCGCCGGCACACATTCAGTTTCTGAGACGCTGGCCGAACGCTTGGAATCGAGGTCACGCTTCAAACGCTGCAGGTCCGTACGTATGTCGGCGGCATGCTGGTAGCGAAGTTTGCGGTCTTTCTCGAGTCCCTTCTGGACGATCTCTTCAAATTTCGGCGGCAGATCGGGATTAATCCGCAGCGGCGGCGTAGGAGTCCGATTCAGAATTCCCTCGAAAACTACACCGGAAGTATCTCCTCGAAACGGCAATTGCCCGGTGCCCATTTCATACAGCACCACCGCGAAGGAAAACAGATCGGTGCGCGCGTCCAGTTCTTTTCCACGCACTTGTTCGGGAGACATATAGGCAATCGTGCCCACCGTTGTCCCCGGGCTCGTGAGTTGCTCTTGCTCGATAGTGGCTTGAGTGTCTACCTTTGGGCCTTTATCGTTTGCGGACATCTTGGCCAACCCGAAATCAAGAATCTTGGCGTGACCGCGTTTGGTGACGAAAATGTTCGCAGGCTTAATATCGCGATGCACGATGCCGGCGGCGTGCGCGGCGTCCAAAGCATCGGCTATTTCAATGGCGATATCGAGAGTGCGCTCCAGATCAACGGAAGCACCCTGAATGAAATGCCGTAGCGTCTGGCCCTCAAGATACTCCATGGCGATAAACACGCGGCCTGCATCGTCGCCCACGTCATAGATGGTGCAAATGTTGGGATGGTTTAAGCCCGAAGCGGCTTGTGCTTCCTTGCGAAACCGCGCCAAAGCCTGAGGATCAGTGTTTACGTCTTCGAGCAGAAATTTGAGCGCCACCAGCCGGTTAAGGCGAGTGTCTTCTGCCTTATAAACCACGCCCATGCCGCCGCCGCCGAGACTTTCCAGAACGCGGTAATGAGAGATGGTTTGGCCGATCAAGTGGAAATGTGTGCCTCGCGAAGATGTTATGTGCTTCAGGAATTACAGTCAACGCACGCACCACAGAATCTCAGAGAACTCTTAGGTATCAATCCGGCGTGGCCACCGCAAACCACCCGGATGACCATCCATTATTTGGTACTAAAGGCCAGTAGATTCCGCATCCCGGATTCGGTAGTCTGAAACCGCTCCTTACGATTCTCGGCCAAACGCCCGAGCGCGCTGCAGGTGAATCTATGCCATCCGCCATTGCAGAAAGACGCAGCCAAAGAATTCCGCTGGATGTGCCGCTGGTTGTAAAAGGGCGCACTGGCGCAGGGCAGGATTTTCGCGAAGAAACTTTCACGTTGAGCGCCAGCGCTCACGGCGTGTTGCTGGCGCTGAAAACCAGTGTTGTCCTGGGCCAAAAAGTGCAGTTATTCAATCGAAAAAATTGGGACGAACTCGAGGGCCAGGTAGTTTACGTCGGACTTCCTCATGCGGGATTAACCAGAGTGGGTATCGAATTTGAGCAACGTACCGCGAATTTCTGGTCTTTGGCCACTCCTCCGGCGGACTGGCTTTAATCGGTTATGAAGCATCAGCAGACGACAAATGACATCGCACTCAAAGCCAAAGCAGATGCTTTTCGCAGCATGCACCACGCCCCTCCCTTATTGGTTCTCCCCAACGCCTGGGATGCGGTAACCGCGAGATTGTTTGTGCAGGCGGGCGCGCGAGCGATTGCCACAACCAGCGCGGGCATTGCCGCGACACTGGGCTACCCGGACGGACAAAACGTGCCCCGAGAATTAATGATGGAAGCGATCACGCGTATTGCGAATGCGGTAAGGGTGCCAGTAACCGCCGACATAGAATCGGGATACGCGGACTCGCCGAAAGAGCTCGGGGAATCGATTCGCGCCGTCATTAACGCAGGCGCGATCGGTGTCAATCTTGAAGATGCCACCGGAGATTCCTCGCAACCACTGTTTGCACGGGAAGAGCAAATCGAGCGCATCCGAACAGCGCGTGAAGCAGCGGACAATATCAATGTTCCTGTGGTTATCAACGCCCGCACCGATGTCTACCTGGAAAAAGTCGGTGAGCCTGCCATTAGATTTGCCGAGACCGTTCGGCGACTCAATGCCTATCGCGAGGCTGGCGCAGATTGTCTATTTGTGCCGGGTGTCACGGATTTGCCCACACTTACCCAGCTGGTTGAAAGTGTCGCGGGACCTCTCAACGTTTTGGCTGGTCCCGGGATGCCGCCGGTGGCTGATTTGCAACGCATAGGGATAGCGCGGCTAAGCGTAGGTTCAGCAATTATGCGCGCGACACTCGCTGTCGCGAGGGATGCGGCGAACGAGCTGTTACAAAAAGGGACCTACAACACATTCCTGGATCGCAACATTCCTTACCACCAAGTCAATAATCTGATGAAATAGGAGTTTATTCACTCGTAGCGCAAAGCGACCATAGGATCCACCCTGGATGCGCGCCGCGCCGGCAAAAAGCCGGCGAGTGCCGCAACGCACATCAACAGTAGAGCGGCAAACGTCAGAGCAACCGAGTCGGCGACTCCCAACCCGTACAACATACTGCGCACAAAAAAAGTCCCGCCGACCGCTACCGGTACGCCGATAGCAACTCCAACCAAAACGAGAGCGATCGTTTCCAGCAGCACTTGGCGTAGAACATTGCCCGGCTCGGCTCCCAGCGCCAGCCGTATGCCGATGTCGCGAGTGCGCCGCGCCACGGTATACGCCATGATGCCGTACAGGCCGATGCTGGCGAGTACCAGCGCGAGAACTCCGAAAGCGCCAGATAGCCTCTCGATAAAGCGATCGGTTTGTAGCGAGTCGTCCACCAGTCCAGACATAGTGTGAATGGTAATCGGCGGTAGGGACGCGCTGGTCTCCTGCACTGCCTGACGGAGTGCCGCGCTTACCGCAGCGGGATCCGCGTAGGTGCGCACCTCATATACTGCGGAGTTCTGGTCCCACATGGGATTAAAGAGTGCTCCATAGATCCGCGGAACAGAGTGTTCTCGGAGGCTGTTGTATTTGGCATCCGCCACCACACCCACAACTTCCAAATCCCCGGGATTACCAGGATAAATATCGCGGACATGCTTTCCGATAGGATTCGCTCCGCCGAAGAAGCGCTTCTCGAAGGTTTGGTTAATTACAGCGGTGTGAATTCCATTCGTGTCTTGTGGTCCTAGTTCTCGCCCCCTCACGACGGGGATGCCCATGGTCGAAAAGTAGCCCGGACCGATATGATCGAACCGCGAATCCATATCCTCGCCCTGCTTTGGAGTGAAACCTTCCACGGATATGGGATCGCCCGATTCGGCATGGCTAAATAATCCGTTGTGGGAAACAGTGGCGGCGCGAACTCCGGGAACGACTGATATTCGGCCCAGGACTTGTTGATACAGATGGGTAATAGCCGGGCCCTTGTAGCCGCCGGCGATCGGGTCAATCCGGAATAGCAGCAGGTTTTCACGATCGTAACCGAGGTGCACTTCGCTCAATCTCGCGAGGCTGCGCACCGAGAGTCCCGCGGCAACCAACAAAATCAATGACACCACTACTTGGGCTATGACCAGCAGTTTTCCAACGGGCAATCGCCGCGACCCGCCGCCGGTTGAGCCAGTGTTTGTGGATTTTAGAATTGGCGATAGATTCAGGCGCGTGACATGCAAAGACGGAGCCAGGCCGAAAACTATCGCGGTCAGCAATGTAAGGCCCACGGTAAAAGCCAGCATGCGAGCATCCAGTTGCAGATTTAGCGGGATCGCCGATACCCCCGCCTGAGTGGAAACCATGCGGAGCAGCAAGACTTCAGCCCATTGCGCCAAGGCGACTCCCGCGATGCCGCCTAGCATGGCCAGAAGAAGCGTCTCGGTGAGCAACTGCCGGATCAATCGCCAATAGCCCGCACCCATAGCCAGGCGCATCACAAATTCTTTCTGACGCGCCTCTCCGCGCGCCAGTAATAGATTGGCGACGTTGGCGCACGCGATTAGCAACACCAAACCTACCAGCACCATCAACAGCTTCAGAGGCTGGCCTAACCGCCCGTGAAGCGCCGAGGAGCCACGTGCCCCGGGCTGCAGCTCGATGCGCTGATCCAGTCCTGTACGGCGGTCATCCGCTGACAGAGTTCCGATCTTTGATTCGAGCATGTTTTTGAAAGCCACGTTAACACTGGCCGTAGCCTGATCAAAGGTGACGCCCGGCTTTAGACGACCAATTACCTGCAGCCACATGTATTGGTTCAAAATTCCTTGAGTGGAAGGGGAGATGTAATCTTTTCCCGGGTAGATGGCCAGCTCCATCATCATCGGAACCCATATGTCCGGAGCTTCGCCAACGGTCTCGCCAAAAAATCCTGGCGGCGTAACGCCCACAATCTCAAACGCCGTGTCGTAGATCTGAATGTTTTGGCCCAGGGCGGCGGGATTCAGGCCAAAGCGTTGCTTCCAGAACGCATAACTGATGACCGCAATCGGTGACGCGCCTCGCGCACGATCCACTTCCGCGGTAAATAGCTTGCCGGCAGCTGGTCTGATTTCGAGCGTGTCGAAATAATCGCCGCTGGCGAGACGGACTCGCGCCGTTTCTTTTTGCCCGTAATGTGAGGAACCTTGCGATGGTCACCTCCAGCTCAGGCAAATTGCTATCCGCAGCGAACATTTGCGACAAGACCTGATTGTGATCCTTCAGGTATTCGAACTCCGAATACGCCAACAGCGAACGGCTCCCGGTTTGGCTTCCAAAGTGTGTACCGTGTTCATCCGGGTCGGTTAGAACAGCCAGTTGCTGAGGATGGGGAACCGGTAACGAGCGCAGCATAACGGAATCAAGAACACTGAAAATCGCAGTGTTCGCGCCAATGCCCAGTGCCAGTGTAAGAACGGCAATCAATGTGAAGCCGGGAGTCTTGGCCAGCATGCGCATTCCATATCGCAGGTCCTGCCAAAGGTCATCCATAGCTCATGCCTCCGCACGCCGTCGGGTGGGTCTTTAGGCAAACCAAAGGCCATGACACGGCAGAGAAGCGCATCTGAATTTAAAGTACTTCTCTACCAGTCGGGCTGGCCTGAACGTGCCGGCGTGGTCGGTATTGGGATTTGGTTGTCTCCAGATCGGACCAATACAGGGCCCCAGCACACCGCTTAACCACCTTTCCGTTTAGGAGTCGAATGTTGCGATTCTTGGCGCGAATGCATCCAACCAGTTAGAATAAGATGATCGTACTCGGATTGCTGTAGCTCTGTTCCGGCCTACACGCAGAAACCCGTCAGGAAACGGCGAACCATTACATGGAAGCAGCACAAATACTGGATAGAGTTGTCGCGCGATTTATCGGCACCAAGCACGAGCGCGACGTTAAGAAGCTGCAGCCCCTCATAGCTTCAATCAACGCGCGCGAAGCCGAGATGAAGGCGCTATCCGATGAGGATTTGAAGCTGCGCTTTTCGGAGCTGAAAGTCCAGGTGCAAGACCGCCTTAAGGACGCCGATCCCGCGGAACCCACTTTTCGCGAATTGATGCAGCAGGCGCTGGAGCCGGTGATCATCCCCGCGTTTGCGCTGGTGCGCGAAGCGGGCTGGCGCTTCCTGAACATGCGCCATTTCGACGTGCAATTGATCGGCGGCATGGTTCTGCACGAAGGCAAAATCGCCGAGATGAAAACCGGCGAAGGAAAAACGTTGGTGGCCACTTTGCCTGCCGGTTTGAATGCGCTGGCCGGGCGCGGCGTGCACATCGTTACCGTCAACGATTATCTGGCGCGCCGCGACGCCGAGTGGATGAGCCCTTTGTACCGCGCCCTCGGCTTGAGCGTTGGCGTTATCGTGCACGATTTGGACGACCAGCAGCGCCGTGCGGCCTATCACGCCGACATCACTTACGGCACGAATAACGAATTCGGCTTCGACTATCTTCGCGACAACATGAAATATGACCTCGCCAATTGTGTTCAGCGCGGTCATCACTTTGCCATCGTCGACGAAGTGGACTCCATCCTTATCGACGAAGCGCGCACACCATTGATTATTTCCGGGCCTTCAGAAGAGTCCACCGACAAGTATGCCAAGATTGACAAGATTATTCCTAAGCTGATTCAGGACATCGACTACACCATCGATGAAAAACACCGCACCGCCACGCTCACGGAAGAAGGCGTCAGCAAGACAGAACGCTTGCTGGGTCTCGGCAATTTGTACGATCCCGCGCACATGGAATCGATTCACCACGTCTATCAGGCCTTGCGCGCGCACACCTTGTACAAAAATGACGTCGACTACGTCATCAAAAACGGCGAAGTCATCATCGTTGACGAATTTACTGGCCGCCAGATGCCCGGCCGCCGCTGGTCAGACGGTTTGCACCAGGCCGTGGAAGCCAAAGAGGGCGTAAAGATTGAGCGCGAGAACCAGACGCTCGCGACGATCACCTTTCAGAACTATTTCCGCATGTACAAAAAACTCGCAGGCATGACCGGTACAGCGGAAACGGAAGCTGCGGAATTCAGCAAGATTTATAACCTTGATGTGGTAGTCATTCCCACCAATCGCAATTTGATTCGCAAAGAGCATCCCGACATCGTTTACCGCACGGAAAAGGAAAAATTCACGGCCGTGGTGAACGGCATAATGCAGGAAGACGATTCCTTCGCGAACGGCATTCGCCATTATCACGAACGCGGGCAACCCGTGCTTGTCGGCACGATTTCGATCGAAAAGTCCGAAACGATTGCCGCTCTGTTAAAAGCTGCAAAAATTCCTCACGAGGTTTTGAACGCCAAGCAACACGAGCGTGAATCGCGCATTGTGGCGCAGGCCGGACGCAAAGGCGCGGTAACGGTCGCCACCAACATGGCCGGCCGCGGTACGGACATTCTGCTTGGCGGAAATCCCGAGCAGATGACCCGCGATTATTTCCTCAAAAATAAAATGGCTATGCCGTATGCCTCGGCCCCTGCGGTAATCGCCGCCGTCGATGGAGCCGGCGACGGCCTCGCGGCGCCGGTCGCGCCGATGGTGTTGTTCCAGCACGAAGGAAAGATTTTTCAGGTTCCCGCCGATCAGTGGAAGCCTGTTTACCATCAGTTCGCCGAGCAATGTAAGGCAGAACACGACGAAGTTGTAGCGCTAGGCGGGTTGCACATTCTTGGCACAGAACGCCACGAAGCCAGGCGCATTGACAATCAACTCCGTGGCCGTGCAGGACGACAGGGCGATCCAGGCTCGTCGCGCTTTTTCCTCTCGCTGGAAGACGACTTGATGCGCATTTTCGGCGGTGAACGCGTCAAGGCGCTGATGTTCCGCCTGGGAATGACTGAAGGCGTGCCTATCGAATCCGGACTGATCTCGCGACGTATCGAAAACGCGCAGAAATCTGTCGAAGCGCAAAACTTTGATGCCCGCAAGCATTTGCTGGAATACGACGATGTAATGAACAAGCAGCGCGAAACCATTTATGGTATTCGCCGCTCAGCGCTCGAAGGCAAAGATCAGCGCGACTATGTTCTGGGCATCGCGGAAGATGTAGCTCGCGAACTCGTAAATACGTTTTGCCCGCGTGAACAACATCCCGATCAATGGAATACCGCGCAATTCCTCGCGGAAATGAATGCCCAGTTTGGTATCGACGCGAAAGCCGCCGGCGCTGATCCCGGCACCCTCACTCACGACGCGCTTTCCGATGCGGCAGCGGAAGCGGTGAACACCCGGTACGCGGAAAAGGAAACACAGTTCGGCGCGGACCTCATGCGCTGGTTGGAACGGCGCATCATTCTCGATGTTGTCGACTCGCAATGGAAAGATCACCTCCTTTCGCTCGATCACTTGAAAGAAGGCATCGGGCTGCGCGGATACGGCCAAAAAGATCCGCTGGTCGAATTCAAAAAAGAAGCCTTCACGCTTTTCGAAGACATGATGGCGCGCATCGACAATGAAACGGTGCGCTATTTATTTCACATCCAGGTGCAGCAAGGTGAGCCGCCGCAGCAATTGGAGCAGCGGCCCGAACCGCCTCGGCCGCCGAGGCAGGATGCGCGGAGCGCCATGGCTAGCGCTGCGGCGCGAGCCTCTTTGGGCAACGACCCGGATTCGCAGCAGTCGACGCCGCAGCATTTACCTTCCGTGGCACGCGAAATTGAACGCAAGCAGGCCAGACAGCAGCGGGACCTGCAATATCAAACCGGTGCGGCACAAGCCGAAGCTCCTAAGCCCGTTCGCGCAGCCGCGAAAGTGGGACGCAACGATCCGTGTCCCTGCGGATCGGGAAAGAAATACAAGAAGTGTCACGGCGCGAATGTCTGATCGCCACGTGCGGCTCGTCGATTTATCGTGACGTGAGTAGTTTTGAATTCAAATAGTTTTTTCCCAGCGCGAGAGCAATCAAAGGATCAAATAAAATGCCGCCAGGAACCGGTCCCATGCAGCAGCCCGTACGCCAGCCAATTCCCGGCGTGAAAAACCTTGTAGCGATCGCCAGCGGCAAGGGCGGAGTGGGCAAAACCACCGTGGCGGTGAATCTTGCTTTGGCCCTCGCGAAGCTCGGACATAAAGTCGGATTGATGGATGCCGACGTATACGGCCCCAACGTGCCCATCATGTTGGGCACACACACGGAACCGCAGGCAACGCAGGACAAGCGCATCATTCCGGTGATGGCGCAAGGCATCAAGATGATTTCCATGGGCCTCCTGAATCCTGGCGACAAGCCCATGATCTGGCGCGGCCCCATGCTGCACAGCGTGATCACCCAATTTTTGCGCAGCGTTGATTGGGGTGAACTGGATTATTTGCTGATCGATCTGCCGCCTGGCACGGGCGATGTGCAATTGACGCTGATCCAGACCGTAGCCGTAACTGGCGCTGTGATTGTCACCACGCCATCGACGGTGGCGTTGGCCGACGTGCGCAAGGCTATTGAAATGTTTCGCCAGGTAAACGTGGAAGTGTTGGGCGTGGTCGAAAATATGAGCACCTTTTCTTGCCCACACTGCGGAAAAGCTGTCGACATTTTCGGGCACGGCGATGGCGCCACGACGGCGCGGGAATACGGTGTTCCGCTGCTGGGCGAAATTGAAATCGATCCGCGCATTCGTGTGGGCGGGGATACCGGTAAACCGGTGGCCGCCGCAGGCGAAGCTGCCGCAGGGGCCCAGAGCCTCTTCAACGTGGCGCGGGCAGTGACCGCTCGTCTTGAGGAAGTCGGCGCTACCGCAACCGGCCCATCGGTACAAATCGACTAGATCCCGTCGCCATTCACAGTCTCGCTTTCTTTCCTCGAAACGCAATCCCCATTAAGATAGAAGCACGACAACAGCGGGCCCTCGCGTCTAGGCTGCTGACCACGGGGAATATTGGCCAGAGTTCCGGACATTCGAGCCTTTCGCGGGAAGTGGCCGCAAATTGCCGCCAGCGCGTGGATCGATCCCGCCGCGGTGATTATCGGCGACGTAACCATCGGCGAAGATTCCAGCGTGTGGCCAGGCACAATTATTCGCGGTGACGTGCATTACATTCGCATTGGGGCTCGCACCAATGTGCAGGACGGTTGCGTTCTGCATGTCATGCGCGACGAGTGGCCGTTGGTGTTGGGAGACGACGTGACCGTGGGGCATTCCGTGACGCTGCATGGCTGCACCATCGAATCGCTCTGCTTGATTGGAATGGGTGCAATTATCTTGAACGGCGCGAGAATTGGAGCAGGCAGCATCATTGCCGCGGGCACGCTGGTTACCGAGCGCACCGTGATTCCGCCCGGCAACCTGGTAATGGGCGCGCCCGCAAAGGTGAAGCGATCGTTGACGGAATCGGATCGCGCATCGATTGCCGATTACGCCAAGCGCTACGTGAAATACAAAAATATCTATCGTGAGGAAGCCGCGAGTGAGTGAAAGTTCAGCAACCGGACAGCAACCCAAGCCCGCGGCCAAGCCTCGCAAATTTCAAGCCATTAAGGGCGTTCGCGATCTGCTGCCCGCTGAGACTCCGCTGTGGAATCATGTTGAGAACACCGCGCACGCGGTTTTTGCCACCTTTGGTTTCAGCGAAATTCGCCTGCCCATTTTTGAACCCACGGAATTGTTCGCGCGCTCCATCGGTCTCGATACCGATGTGGTATCGAAGGAAATGTATACCTTCGAGGATCGCGGTGAGTCGATGATCAGCCTGCGACCAGAGGCGACCGCCAGCGTCTGTCGCGCCTACATTGAGCACAACATGCAGCAGCTTCCGCCGCCGGTGAAGCTGTATTACATGGGGCCGATGTTTCGGCGTGAGCGGCCGCAAAAGGGCCGATATCGCCAGTTCTACCAGATCGGCGCCGAAGTTTTGGGCGGAAATGATTCTCCCGGAATCGATGCCGAAGTCATCGAGACGGTGATGACCTTCTTCGACAAACTGCAATTACAGGGATTGGAGCTGGATATCAACTCCATCGGCTGCCGCGAGTGCCGGCCTATATACGTTGAAGTGCTGCGTGAAGCTCTCTTGAAAGTGAAGGACCAGCTGGGACCGGACAGCCAGCGTCGCATCGAAACTAATCCCTTGCGCGTTCTGGACTCCAAGCTGCCCAGCGAACAGGAAATTATCGCCACCCTTCCACGCATGGCCGCGCATCTTTGTGCCGGCTGCGCCGAACACTTCGCGGAAGTGAAGCGCCAGCTGGAATTGCGCGGGGTAATTTATCGCGAAAACTGGCGGCTCGTCCGCGGACTAGACTATTACATGCGCACCACATTTGAGATCACCGCGCAAGGTTTGGGTTCGCAGAACGCCGTTTGCGGCGGCGGTCGCTACGACGGCCTTGTAGAACTACTCGGCGGCCCTCCCACCAAGGGAATTGGATTTGCGATCGGCGAAGATCGCTTGATTTTATCGCTGCAGGAAAGCGGCAATGCTCCTGCGGCACCCGGACGTGATATCTACATCGCGTGGATGGGCGAAAAGGCGTTCGCCACCGCGATTCGCGCAGCGAAAGACTTGCGCGCCGCGGGCTATCGCGTGGAACTACCTGCCACAGAACAAAAATTTGGCAAGGCGCTCGGTCAGGCCGATAAGCTAGGCTCTCGTTACGCCCTGATCTTGGGTGAAGACGAAATAACCTCCGGTGAGTGGACTTTGAAGACTTTAGCGGACGGATCACAGAAAAAATATGCCGAGAGCGATTTGCTGGAGTATCTGCGGGAGAGCCGTCAGGCCGCGCCACAACAGCTTTAACTAAAATGAAAGTGTCTTTGAGGAGACAAAAGTCTTGCTGGATTTTCTGAGCAATTTGAAGAGAACACACTACTGCGGCGACTTGCGCGCAAAAGATGCAGGCCGCGACGTGGTCGTGATGGGATGGGTTGCGCGTCGGCGCGATCTGGGTAATTTGCTGTTTCTGGACGTTCGCGACCGCTCCGGAATCGTGCAGGTGGTCTTCAACAAGGAAACGCATCCGGACGCGCATGCCAAGGCCGAACAGGCGCGCTCCGAATTTGTGGTCGCCGTCGAAGGCAAAGTCATCCAGCGCCAGAAATCCAATCCAGAACTCGCCACTGGCGAAGTTGAGATTGTGGTTTCACGGCTGCACATTTTAAATGCCGCCAAGACCCCGCCATTTCAAATCGAAGACGATATCAACGCCGCCGAGGAAACTCGACTGCGCTACCGCTATCTCGATCTGCGCCGGCCGCGGCCGCATCGCAATCTGGCGCTGCGCCACAAAATATTTCTTGAAATTCGGCGCACCATGGACGAACTGGGTTTTCTGGAGATCGAGACCCCCATGCTGACGCGTTCCACCCCGGAAGGCGCGCGCGATTATCTGGTGCCCAGCCGCGTGCATCACCGCCAGTTCTACGCCTTGCCGCAATCGCCCCAAATTTTTAAGCAAATCCTGATGATCGGCGGCCTCGACCGTTACTTTCAAATCGTAAAGTGTTTTCGCGATGAAGATTTGCGCGCCGACCGGCAGCCCGAGTTCACGCAACTGGACGTGGAAATGTCCTTTCCGCGACAGGAAGATATTTTTCATGTGATCGAAACCGTCATGGTGCGCGCCTGCGCGGTAGCAGGCGTTAAAGCTGAAGCGCCATTTCCTCACATGCTTTACAAAGATGCCGTTCGCAAATATGGCAGCGACAAGCCTGACCTGCGTTTTGGCATGGAGCTCCATGAGGTCACGATAGCTTTTCCCGCCGAGGCCAAGTCGAAGTTGCAGGTCGAAGGGAACGTGTTTGCGTTCGCGGCTCCCGGCGCTGCGGGATATTCGCGCAAACAATTGGATGAGCTGACCGATAAGGCCAAAGCCGCAGGCGCGCGCGGCGCTTACTTTGTAAAGCTGGCCTCGGAAGGCACGACCTCCACAGTAGAGAAATTGATCGGCGCCGAAAACGTAAAGAAAATCGCGGAACTCTGCGCGGCAAAAACCGGCGATCTGATCATGGCGATCTCCGCAAAGGAAGAAATCAAAGGCACAGAGGCAGCCGCATTAGTCGCTGGACAAATGCGTCTGCAGCTTGGTGAGACTCTTGGCCTCATCGACAAAACCCAGTGGAAATTTCTATGGCTCACCGGTTTTCCACTTTTTGAGTGGAGCAATTCCGACAAAACGTGGGTCAGCGCGCAACACCCCTTCACTGGAATTGTCGACGAGGACCTGGACAAACTTGAATCGGCGCCATGGGAAGTGCGCTCCAAGGGCTACGATCTGGTTTTGAATGGCGTCGAACTCGGTTCGGGCAGCATTCGAATCCACCGTCAGGATGTGCAGGAGCGACTGTTCAAGGCGCTGGGACTTACGGAAGAACAAACGCGCCGGCGCTTCGGTTTTTTTCTGGATGCACTCACGTACGGCACTCCGCCGCACGGTGGCATCGCGCTCGGTCTCGACCGCGTAGTGATGCTGCTGGCAGGCGAAAAATCCATTCGCGAAGTAATCGCCTTCGGCAAAACTACCGCCGCAGTTGACTTGATGGCCGAATCGCCCAGCGAAGTGGACAAAGAACAGCTCGACCAACTCGGGATTCGTATCATCGAAGCCGCTCATGACCAATCGCCGCACGACAGTCAGCAGCCGCTGAAATAATTTATGTCGCGTATACGCATATTAGCGGAGGCGGTCGCAAATAAAATTGCCGCGGGCGAAGTTGTGGAGCGCTCCGCCTCGGTGGTGAAAGAGCTGCTCGAAAACGCGCTGGATGCGGGCGCCACTACCATTCGGGTGGAGACCGAAGCTGGCGGCAGGCGCATGATTCGTGTGATCGACGATGGGCACGGCATGACCCACGACGACGCGCTGCTGGCGTTCGAACGGCATGCCACCAGTAAATTGCGCAGCGCGGATGATTTGCTCTCCATCGCCACGTTGGGATTTCGCGGCGAAGCGTTGCCTACCATTGCGGCGGTATCCAGACTGACGCTCGAGACCCGTGATGCCGCAGAACCGGAAGGCACGCGCGTTGAGTTTGCCGGAGGCAAATTGCTCGGCGTGAAACCGGCTGGACTCGCGGCGGGAACCACCATCAGTGTTGCCGATCTTTTTTATAGTGTGCCGGCCCGCCGGAAATTTCTGAAATCAGATACCACCGAATTGGGCCACATCGCTTCGCTGGTGACGCACTATGCGCTCGCAAATCCCGGTAAGCATTTTGTTCTGACCACTCCGACGCAGGAAATCATCAATTGCTCTCCCGTAGAAAAATTGGCCGATCGCGTGTATCAGCTTTTTGGGAAGCAGGCACTCGACGAACTGGCGGAGATCCCGACAACCACCTCTGGGTTTCGTTCCGCAATTACGGAGCCTGCGCTGGAGCCCGAAGAAGAAAAATCCACGTTGACGGTCAGCGGCTTCACGTCGCGTCCTGAAGTGCAGCGCGCGAATCGCAACGGAATTTATGTTTTCGTCAATCGCCGGCTCGTGCGTGACCGGCTGATCCTGCACGCGATTCATGAAGCCTACCGCAATATTTTGCCCGCCGGTGTTTTTCCCGCGACGCTGCTGTTTCTGGATATGCCGTATGACGAAGTCGATGTGAACGTGCACCCTGCAAAGATCGAAGTGCGCTTCCGGCGTCCGCAGTTCGTTCACGATTTTACGCGCGACACCATTCGGCAGACGTTAACGAATTCACGCGCAATTGCCAGCTTCGCGACCGCGGCGGGCGGCGGGCCGCAGCCGATGCGAATGCCAGGAGCTGGTGTGGGAATCTCCATGGCGGCAACGACTGCGGAGTTTTCTGCGCGAGAGCAGGAAATTGGCGGCGGCGCTGGACGATCAGGCATTCCGCGCGCCCTCATTCCGGCGTCGGAAGATTTCGGTCTGGGTTCGGGCGTGGGCTCGGATGGCGGCTTTGATTTAAGTTCTGCGCCGCTCAGGCCCATGGAACCGAGACTGGCATTTGGACAAGGGGAATTCTCGACGGATCCAGGATTGACGCGAGGATCGACAATCGGAACTTGGGTAGGGAACCTCGCGGGCCCGAACGGCGATGCTCCCGCCAGCTTGCCACGCCCTGATCAGATTTCCGATCTGAAACCGTTGGGGCAGGTCAGCTCCAGTTTTATCGTGGCCGTAAACGGTGGCGGCCTGTGGCTCGTCGATCAGCACGTAGCGCACGAGCGCGTGCTCTTCGAGCAACACTTATCGGCACGCCGCGCCGGAAAGATCGAAGCACAACGAATGCTTATGCCCATCGTCATCGAACTGGCCCCGCGACAAATTGTGATCTACGAGAAAATCGCCGAAGAACTGGCGGCCAATGGATTTGAAGTGGAGCCCATGGGGCCAAGAAGTGTGGCTATCCAGGCGGTGCCTGCGGGAATTGTGGCCAGCGATGCGGAAAAGCTGCTCACGGAAATTCTGGATGGAATTGAGCGGGAAAACGCAGCCATTTCGATTGAAACGCTGCAAGCCAAGATCGCCGCTTCCACGGCCTGCCACGCGGCCATCAAGGTAAACATGCCGTTGGATCAAACGAAAATGGAATGGCTGCTGACGGAGCTTGCGAAAACAGATTGCCCCATGAGTTGTCCGCATGGACGCCCAGTGGTACTGCGATACTCGGTAAGAGAGATCGAGCGCGCATTTCAAAGAATATAGATGCCCTTACGCAAGTTGTCATGTGCGATGGACGGTAGCGGCAGACATCGATCAGGCGAGGTGAACGGGAAGTATGAGTGACACGCAGAAGACAGCCGTGATCTTTGGAGTGGCCAACAAGCGCAGCATCGCGTGGGCCATCGCGCAGAAATTGCAGCAGGGCGGGTGGCGGCTGGCTATCACCTACCAAAACGAGCGCCTCGCGCAGGAAGCCAAGGGCCTGATCGACGAACTACCGGGCGCTACCGGATTCATGTGCGACGTCTCGCACGACGAACAGATCGCGACGCTCTTTGAAGAATTGAAACAGAAATACGGGACGCTGCAGGGCCTCGTGCACAGCGTGGCCTTTGCTCCAGCCGCGGAACTGAGCGGCGAATTTCTGAACACCACCCGCGAAGGATTTCGGATCGCACACGACGTTAGCGTGTACTCACTGGTTGCCGTGGCTCGCGAAGCGGCCCCCTTGATGACGCAAGGGGGCGGCATCGTGACTATGACCTACTATGGTGCGGAAAAAGTAGTCCCCAAATACAACGTGATGGGCGTCGCTAAAGCAGCGCTAGAAGCGAGCGTGCGTTATCTTGCGAATGATTTGGGCGCGCAAAATATTCGCGTTAATGCCATTTCCGCGGGTCCTATAAAAACGCTCGCGGCGCGCGGAATTTCGGGTTTGGGTGAAATGTTGAAGTCGCACGCCGAACGAGCGCCCTTGAAACGCAATGTTGATCCCGGAGAGGTCGGAGCGACGGCCGCGTTTTTATTATCCGCAGCTGGCTCTGGAATTACTGGCGAGACAATTTACGTAGATTGCGGTTATAACATCATGGGATTTTGAACGCTTCATTTCTTCGAATGTTCCTAATCATTGACTCTCATCTGAAACGTAGCATCGCGGTGTGCGCCTTTCCCACCACATGCAAAAACTAACCATCGCCATTGATGGCCCGGCGGGTTCAGGTAAAAGCAGTGTGGCGCGGCGCGTGGCCAGCATGCTGGGCTACTTGTATATGGACAGTGGCGCGATGTATCGTGCCGTGGCGTTGAAAGCCCTGCGGCGCCGATCGTCCCTCGACGATGAAAAGGCGATAAGCGCAATCGCGCGCGAAACGCACGTTGAGTTGAAACGGCCGAGTCCGGCGCAGGAAGCGGCTGGTGCCAAGAACCGCGTTTTTTTGGACGGCATTGAAGTGACCGACGACATTCGCAGCGAGGAAGTCGCGCAGGCGGCTTCGCGATTGGCTACTGTCCAGGAAGTGCGCGAGGTGTTGGTGGCCGAGCAACAGCGCGCTGGGGGCGGAGGCGGCATTGTGATGGAAGGACGCGACATCGGAACCGTGGTATTTCCTGAGGCCGAGCTGAAGATTTTTTTGGATGCTTCCCCGGAAGTGCGCGCGCAGCGGCGTTGGAAGGAGCATCAGGAAAAAGGCGACAAAATTTCCCTGCAGGATGTAGTGGAAGAAGTTCGCGAACGCGATCGCCGCGATCGCGAAAGAAAAGTGTCGCCACTGGTTCGAGCAGCGGATGCGGTGCTGGTGGACAATACCGCTATGGGCATTGAAGAAACCGCGCGGATCATCGTGATGCTGGTGAAAGAACGCGAGGACAGAGCAGCAAGGGCAGGGAGGACAGCATGATACGGATGCTGACTGTGGTGGCGCTGAGCATCGGTGGCGGATTGCTGGTCATGCCGGTGGTTTTGTTGGCACAAGGCGCGACAAACGAGAAAAATACCGAAAGCAGAAGCGGCGATGAGGCGACGCGAAGTTTCCGCGTGTATCTCGAAGAAGATTGGAAGCGCTGGATGGTGGAATATCCGGAACTGGCGACATCTGCGGGTTTTCCAGGCCAGAACCGGCGATGGAGCAACGATTCGCCTGCCGGAATCGAAGCGCGTAAGAAACATCTGCGTGAGACTGCGGCCGCCTTAAGAGGTTTTTCGCGCGACTCTCTGGCTCGTGGGGAACAGCTTAATTTCGATCTGTATTCGGATTTGCTTAGCACGGCGGAAGAAGGCTTGCAGTACGGAGACGACCCTGTGCCGTTCCGCAACGTAGTGCCGCATAACAACTGGATGCCCATAAGCCAGATGAGCGGGGTCCAGCAAGGTGCCGCGGAAACCATTTCCACCATGCCGAACAGGTCGGTGGCCGACTACGAAGATATTTTGGCCAGGCTCGAGGCGCTACCGGCGTACGTTGAACAGCAACAATCCTTGTTACAAGAAGGCCTGAAGCGCGGGTACACTCCGCCGAAGCTGATGCTGCGCGATGTTCCCAAACAAATGGCCGACCTCATTCCGGCGGACGCGCTGGCGAGCCCGTTGCTTGAGCCATTCAAAAATTTCCCCGTGGAAATCCCTGAGCATGATCGCACCCGGCTGACCAACCGCGCGAAAGAAATCTACGGCACTAACCTGGCCCCCAGCTTCCAGAAATTGCACGATTACATTGTCTCCAGTTATTTGCCGGCGTGCCGCGAATCGATCGCTGCTACGGCACTTCCCAAGGGTGCGGAAGCTTACGCCTTTCACGTGCGCTGGCAGACTACGACAAATTTAACGCCGCATCAGATACACGAAATAGGCTTGTCGGAGGTGAAGCGTATTCGAGCAGAGATGGATAAGGTAATCGCTTCAACCAATTTCAAAGGCAGCTTTCACGAGTTCACTGAATTGTTACGAAACGATCCGCGCTTTTACTTTGATAATCCCGATGACCTGGTCAACGGCTACCGTATCATCGCCAAGAAAATCGATCCGGAGCTGGCGCACTTGTTTGGCAAGTTACCGCGATTGCCTTATGGTGTGACGCCCATCCCAGATTTTAAGGCTCCGTCGCAAACCACCGCGTATTACCAGGCAGGCGCGCCCAGCGTCGGCCGGCCGGGCTACTACTTCGTGAACACTTACAATCTGCGCGCCCGTCCGAAATGGGAGATGGAGGCGCTTTCGCTGCACGAATCGGTGCCCGGGCATCATTTGCAGATTTCACTGGCGCAGGAAATGGAAAACGAGCCGGCATTTCGCAAGCACGTCGGCTACTCGGCATTTGTGGAGGGCTGGGCGCTGTACTGCGAAAGCCTGGGCGAAGAATTGGGGATGTACAAGGACCCCTATTCAAAATTTGGCCAGCTCAGTTATGAAATGTGGCGTGCCGTGCGCCTGGTGGTGGATACCGGGATGCATACGCAAGGCTGGACCCGCGACCAAGCCATCCAATTTTTTAAAGACAATACCGGCAAAACCGATCAGGACATTACCGTGGAAGTAGATCGCTACATCGTTTGGCCTGGACAAGCGCTGGCCTACAAGCTCGGCCAACTGAAAATCCGCGAGCTACGCACCCAAGCAGAGACCCTGCAAGGCGCAAAATTCAATGTGCGCGCATTTCACGACGCCGTGCTGGAAAACGGCGCCCTGCCGCTCAACATATTAAGCGCACACCTGCAAGACTGGATGGCAGCTGCGCCAAAATAATCACGATGGCGCGTAACGGCACAACCACTCGGTAACGTGGCAATCGCCTTTGAAGATTACTTATGTGCGTGACTACGCCGGCGCGGACATGGAGCCGAGGAACTCGGAGTTGGATTTGGTCTTGGTCAGGCGGCTCAGCAACAACTCCATGGCCTCTACCGTGGATAGCGGGCTGAGAACCTTGCGCAGCACCCAAATACGGCTCAGTTCGTCCGGCGGAAGCAGGATTTCATCCTTACGCGTGCCCGAGCGCTGAATATCGATAGCCGGGAAGACGCGCTTATCAGACAGCCGCCGATCAAGATTGATTTCCATGTTGCCGGTACCCTTGAACTCTTCGAAGATGACGTCATCCATGCGGCTGCCAGTGTCGATCAACGCCGTGGCGATTATGGTGAGCGAGCCGCCTTCTTCCACGTGGCGCGCGGCGGCAAAGAAACGGCGCGGACGCTGCAGCGCGTTGGCGTCAATACCACCTGACAGCACTTTACCTGACGGCGGCGTTACCGCGTTGTAAGCGCGTGCGAGACGCGTGACGCTGTCGAGCAAAACAACCACGTCGCGCTTGTGCTCCACCAGGCGCTTGGCTTTCTCCAAAACCATTTCCGCAACTTGAATATGCCGCTGCGGCGCTTCATCGAATGTCGAGCTGATGACTTCGCCTTTCACAGTGCGCTGCATGTCGGTGACTTCTTCGGGGCGCTCATCGATGAGCAGCACGATAAGCGCGACTTCCGGGTGATTCACGGTGATGGAATTAGCCATGGATTGCAGCATCATGGTTTTTCCGGTGCGCGGAGGAGCTACGATCAAACCGCGCTGGCCTTTACCTACTGGGCACAGCAGGTCCAGCACACGCCCGGTCATATTTTCCTTGGTGGTTTCCATCTTCAGCCGGCCCTGTGGATAGAGCGGCGTCAGGTTATCGAAGAAAATTTTGTTGCGCGCGACTTCCGGATCTTCGAAATTTACGGCTTCCACTTTGATCAATGCGAAGTAGCGCTCGCCATCCTTGGGCGGACGAACCTGGCCGGAGACGGTGTCTCCAGTCCGAAGATCGAACTTGCGAATCTGCGACGGCGAAACGTAAATATCATCTGGGCCCGGAAGATAGTTGTATTCCGGCGCGCGCAGGAACCCGAACCCGTCCGGCAGGCATTCGAGGACGCCTTCGGAGAAGATCAATCCGTTCTTTTCCGTTTGTGCGCGTAGGATCTGGAAAATCAGCTCCTGCTTGCGCATGCCGCTGGCGCCGGGAATGTTGAGTTCCTTGGCGATCTTGGCGAGATCGGTAATATTTTTTTCTTTGAGCTCGGCAAGGCTAATGCTCATCTGGTTGCTTCCTTCGACGCTTGTTTCTTTCATATGTCCTTAACTTTTATGGGTGAAAATTGACCTTAGAGAAATCCGGATTGTGTACGAGGTGGCGCACAAACTGGCGAACGCACGGCACTCGGCCAGGGAGGCAAACCAGACTATCTTCAACCGGAAGCGCTACTCAACCAGGACCACAGTCCGCGAAAGCCCGAACGCGAACTGCACTCCCAGTGGCGCTTTTAGTTGGTCAAACTTGTGTCTTTCTCAGCACCGGCCACGAACGGTTCAGCGACGGGTGCAACTGCGGGATGCTCAATCGGCACAATCAGCCGTTCAAGAGCGACTTGCAAAACTTCATCCATGGTTTCAACAAATCGGATCGTCAAA
>Ga0073928_10001539_pt1 | contig 43995 bp, 34 predicted proteins | sample PaiPotPPA55metaG_FD_76969 | JGI IMG/M metagenome (GOLD analysis project Ga0073928, IMG submission 76969) | Iron sulfur acid spring bacterial and archeal communities from Banff, Canada, to study Microbial Dark Matter (Phase II) - Paint Pots PPA... ...
AAGCATAGTGACTGATTCCCAGGCGATGATGCCGATGTAGAAGACCGTATGTACTAGCGGCGAATTGACGGCGCGCCACATGAGGTGGTTCCCCGGAAGGGTTGAGTCCATCATCAGGACGTGGCGGACAAGCTCATAGTTGGAGCCGTAATCCGTGATGTTGTCTAAGACCAGAATCGTGTAGAAAAGTGCGATTGCAAAAACGAGAACCGCTTTGGAAAAGCGAAGCGCCATTACATCCCGCATTGGTTGTCGCACGCGGGAATTATATCTCTCGGTGACTTACCGCGAACTTTCTTGGAGTGCGCTCAAGTCCTGATTAACGGGTGGCTGGCCTACCTTTACGTTGTACCGCCAGCGTCGATCCTCGCCACGTGAATATCGGACGGCGGGTGGCCCATGCTTCGCAAGGAACGCGAAAGGCTGGGCCACCCGACTGCGACGCAATTCATGGTTGCGTCGCAGGCTTCGCGATGAAGATACTCTTGAAGCTTTTGCGATACTGAAGGAATACCAGTATCCACAGTACAGACGCGACCAGAGCCGGAGCAATGGTCGCCGGCGAAAGCGTCAGGTGAAACGCAAGGATGTTGTAGATCTCCCCAGCAAGCACAGTCAGCGCAAGTGGTACGAAAAAGCCCGAGAGTAGCAGCAATCCACCGAGCACCTGCAGCGCGAAAAAGAACGAAGCGAAGTGCGATGCGCTGACGGCAACAAAGAACTGGATTGCGAGTGGATTCGCCGGCGGCGGTTGGTGGATGAAGTTGAGAAATCCATTCAGCCCAAAGACCGTAAAGATCAGTCCCAGTAGATAGCGAGCAACGATTGAAGTAATTTTCATATTTGTTCTCCTTGGAAGGTTTGCGCGTGCGTCTGCACGGCTTGAAGATGTGGTGCGAGAAAAGCGTTCCGGTCATGTCCCTGGTTCAGCGCACTGGTCCCGCCTGCGGTGAGGAAGGTCGCGTCCGTCACGCCAAGAAAACCAAATACGGACCGAAGATAAGGCTCCACGAAATTGAACGAGGCCGCCTGCGTATTGGCGTCGTATATCCCGCCGGTTGCGATGATGAAGGTCGCCTTCTTGCCGGTAAGCAGGCCCTTCGGACCTCGCTCTCCGTAGGAAAAGGTTCTGCCGACACGCGCAATCTGGTCGATCCATAGCTTGAGCACGGAGGGCACGCCGAAGTTATGCATCGGCACTCCGATGACGTATTCGTCGGCCTGCTCCAATTCGGCCAGTAGAGAGTCGGAGAGCGAAAGCAACTCCTTCTGCTGCGGAGTGCGGGCCTGTTCTGCTGTGTAGGCGGCGCCGACCCATTCCGCACTAATCGGCGGCATTGTTGTTGCGTTGAGGTCGCGGTCGATGCCCCTTCCATCCGGGTGCGAAGCCTTCCATTGAGTGACGAACGCAGCGGTTAGCTCGCGAGAGACTGACCGGCCGTACAGCGGGCTGGAATCGATGTGAAGCAGGGTCGACATTTTGTAATTCCTCCTACACGACAATTGATGATTACTCAACATATGTCGATTCATAAAATAAACAAGTGTCGTTTTAGTCTGTAAGGAGGTATCCTTACATCAATATAGAAATGGGCCAGCTTCTCCAGCACGAGACGGGAACGACGGATCCGCGCATCCTGCGCAGCCGCCGCATGCTCATGGATTCACTCGCGAGGTTATTGAAAAAGAAGGAGTTCGAAGACATCTCCATTCAGGAGATTGCCGATGACGCTACCCTAAACCGGGCCACCTTTTACCTGCACTATCCGGACAAGAACGCGCTGCTACAGGCCATGACTGGCGTCCGCTTCCGCCACCTGATAGAGCGCCGCGCCATCACCTTTACCGACTGCCATGGAGCACTGCGCGCCATTGCCCTCGGCGTCTGCGACTATTTCGTTGAAACAACAAGCTGTCCCACCCAGTTTGCTCGGATGCCGCTTGAAGGCTCCATCATCCCCGTGGTCGAGGATATGTTCAAGGAAGGCCTTGCTCTTCATGGGATCCCACCGGGTGCCGATGCATCACTGCTGGCGACCACCGCGGCCTGGGCCGTTTTTGGAGCCGCGCGACTGTGGTTTCAGACCCCCAACCGTATCCCCGCCGAGGGGATGGCCGCCAGGATTGAAACCATGGTAAGCCCCGTCCTTTTCGGCGCCTCTGAGTAGCTGACGGCGAGCCTCCACCCAAACCTATGCCGCCAAGATGAGATATGTACAATCTTGACGAACGCAATCAGTGAACCTTTAGACCCCAGGAGGCCACCGTTTGAACTCCAGCAAATGTGTAGCTGTCTTCTCATCTCTCCTTCTTTTTATATTTTCCGCGCCGGTTTCGCAGGGGCAAATCGACAACTCCACCCGGAAACTCTCTCACGATATTTTTAGACAACTAATCGAAATCAATACGACGGACTCGGTGGGAAACGTGACTACTGCATCCGAAGCCGTGGCACAACGGTTTCGCGATGCCGGTTTCGCCGACTCCGATATGCAGATCCTTGGCCCGAACGACCGCAAAAAAAATCTCGTGATCCGGCTGCGCGGAACCGGAAAAAATAAACCGCTGCTGCTCATCGGCCACCTCGATGTGGTAGAAGCCCATCGCGAAGACTGGACTACTGATCCCTTCAGCTTCGTTGAGAAGGATGGCTTCTATTACGGCCGCGGCACGCAGGACATGAAGAGCGGCGATGCCATTATGGCCACCACTCTGATCCGCTTTAAGACGGAAGGTTACATTCCCGACCGCGACATCATTCTTGCTCTGACTGCGGACGAAGAAGGCGGCAAGTCGAATGGCGTTGACTGGTTGTTAAAGAACCATCGTGAACTCATCGACGCCGAAATGGTTTTCAATCACGACGGAGGCGGCATCCTGAGCGATCGCGGCAAACCGGTGATGATGACGGTTGATGCCACCGAAAAGCTCTATGCGGATTTTCAGCTTTCGGTAACGAATCCGGGGGGCCACAGCTCATTGCCAAGGCCGGATAATGCTATTTATTCGCTTGCTAACGCGCTCGCGCGACTGGAGCACTACCAGTTCCCCTTTGAACTGAATGATGTTACGCGTGTCTACTACGAGCGGATCGCCAAGGTTGAGACGCCGGAACGTGCCGCCGACATAAGAGCGATGCTGAAAAATCCGCTGGACGGCGAGGCAGTATCCAGACTTTCGCGTGATCCAATCGACAACTCCACTGTGCATACCACCTGCGTTGCGACGCGCCTCAACGCTGGGCATGCCAACAACGCTCTATCGCAGCGGGCCGAAGCGAATGTGAACTGTCGCATTCTGCCCGGGCACTCGGCAGAAGAGGTCAGGCAGGAATTGATTAAGGTTTTCGCGGATCCGTCAATCACCGTGCGTTACGTCGACAACTTCGGCAATATCTCCGACGCTGCTTCCGGTCGCGAGAGTTTCGCGGCGCCGCCCTTGCGTCGCGATGTGTTTGGCCCGCTGGAAGAAATTACTGAAGAAATGTGGCCCGGCACTCCCGTCATTCCGGATATGGCGACCGGCGCATCCGATGGTGTTTACACGATGGCGGCGGGACTGCCAACCTATCAGATCTCAGGAATTGCCATTGATCGCGACGATATTCGCGCCCACGGACGGGATGAGAGGCTCGGCGTCGACTCCTACTACAAAGGCCTTGATTTCTACTACCGCTTCTTGAAAGCGGTGACAGCAAAATAAAAATGCGTGGATGGCCAGCCCACCTTTGTAAGATTTTGAGCTCCTCAGCACCACATTTTGAATTGATCCGCTCGCCGCGGATTTCGACGGGCGGAGACTCGCGCACGTCCAGTTATGGTTCGACCTCATACCGCGCGACCATGCCTGCGTCCATGTGCTCGTCGATGTGGCAATGGTAGAGCCAAGTGCCGGGGTCGTCGGGGACCATGTCCACGGTGTTCATCTGCGCGGGCATTAGAGTCATTACGTCGGTGCGTTTGCCATGATCCATGACAACGTTTCCGTGCCAGTGTGGGGTGTGAAAGTTAACGCCTTCGCCGAGGCTCAAAAGATACCAACGAACTCGTTCGCCTTTCTTCATGGTCATCAATGGTCCGTTTCCATAGATGTAGCCATTGATGGTGGCTTTGAAATTGGCTGCCGTAAATCCGGTGCCTATGAGTGATAGAGTCCCCTCGTTATCGGAGGGAATCGCCTCCAGCTTGTTTATTCCTTTGGGATCGGTGGTGTAAGTCTGGATGTTGTGAGTGAGGTACCAGCTGGTGTTCTCGTCGAAGAACATGAAGAGGGTGACAAATTCGCGGTCCACGTCTTTAGGTTTGCCGCCGGGTCCCGCCATGCCACGCCTAGTAATAATTATGGCGCCGATCAGTCCGCTTTCGACATCTTTGCTTCCGTGAGAATGATAGAGCCATACTAGCGAACTGGGATCATCTGGTCCGGGGCCGGCGCGTTCGGGTACCTGCCAGGTATAGAGATGCATTTTGCCCGGAGGGACGGCGTCGTCTTCCTTGTCGGCTCCTGAAGTGCCATCGTCGTACATTGAGCCTTCCGAATCCTTGTTATAGAACACGCCGTGTGGATGCAGGCTGTATGCCCGAGTGGCGTTGTTCTTGAAATAAACTTTGATAGTGTCCCCGACTTCGGCGCGAATGACCGGACCGAGAATCCCCATGTGCTCCCACTCGGGCGCGCGTGCCTTCAGATGGCTGAAAGATTCGTCGGTATACTCGCGGTAAACGGCCTTTCTGTAAACCTTGCCGATGCGATGCGGGCCCTGTTCGACAAAAGTGACGGGATAGCCCTCGAATTTCATGCCCATAATTTTGTTCATTCCGCCGGGGGCGTAGTCCCATTCCACTTCGTCGGCGGCGATGTAGTAAGTGTGGGTTTGAGGTGCGTCCTGCGCGGCAAGTTGGACACCGCTCAGTGCTGCCGCGATCCCGAGGGCTAAAGTCAGCGCTAATAGGACAAACAGTTTGCCCATGAATTTCAGAATCATTACTTAAACCTCTTGAAAGTTGGAGTGTGCTAAACGGAGAGTCGATGTCACGACGCAGAAGAGTAGCACAAGACATGAAAACTTCAGCATTTTTCCCGCGACGGAACACGAATCTCATCAGGATTAGTCTGAATGTGGTTTCGCGAGCGTCCAAAAAATGTTCAGGTCGGTGACGACCTCAGCCGGAACTTGTACGGGAGAAAGTATGAAATCGGTGTAGTCTCGCTCAAAGTCAAAACTGGAAACGCGAATGTATCCGCATGGCGTAATCCAATAAGGAAAATAACCGAGAGCGTCAATGACTTCGAGCGAGCGTTGATTTTTGTGTTCTTTTAATCTCGGCAGAATTTCGCAGATAATGAATGGCCGGTCCCGCTCGATGACGCGACGCATGCCGGCCAACGCGGCTGCCTCGAAATCTTCAACGTCTATTTTGATCAAATCGACTTTCATGGGATGAAAAGATTCATAATCGTCGAAGGTTACGGCTTCTATTTGCACGCCGGGCGCGTGCTGCCTGACTTGCCAACTGTTCGTGGCCAAAGTTCCGGTGGACTCAGCATCTTTTCCTTCGCTCTGGGGTAAATGGAGAATCGCATTGCCTGACCGGTCCGCAAGCGCAAGGTTCTTACAAGTAATCCGTCCTTCGAGCCCGTTTAATGCGACGTTTCTCTTGAGTCCGCTGTAGATTGCGGGAGTAGGCTCAAAGGCTAGAACGACAATATCCGGATTCCACAAAGCCCCCAGGATCGCATACATGCCATAGTTCGCTCCAACGTCAACGAAGGTCTGAACCCGCGAGAAAAAGAACCGTAACGTCTTCGAGGTCTCTCGCTCGTAGCCGTCTATGCCGTCCCAGAACAAGTGCGATGCCAGCCCAATGCCAGAATCCCTGGCTATTCGCATGCTGCGACCGTTCGGCAAACGAACCCGAACGCCATTCTTCCGCACGCTGCTTTTTAATTGCGAGGCGAGTTTGGTGCAAACCCTTTGGATCGGCTTTGCGAACCGCGCGAGCAGAAGGCTGCAATAGTAATTTTCCCGCAGCCGCTTCATCGATGCGATCAAATTTGTTGCCATTGTTGGCCTTCAGTGAATCGTGGACCGTCCAGTGTTCGCCGAGAGTATATCGGACCGCAACGCTTGGAGTGTGTGCCCAGTCTCTCGTCTTGCTGGTTCCGTATCGGCACATATTTCAAAAAGGAGAAGGTTCATCACAGACTTCTGACCGCGCTGGTGGTAAACACAATATGTCTCCCGTCGAGACTGGACTGTAGCTTGCGATTCACGAGCAGGGTGGAGTCATATGTCGCGCGCGCCGCATCGTTTTTGTCCTTCACGTGTATTACTTGCTGTTTTCTTCCTTGCCACTCTTACCACGTCCCTGTTAGCTCAGGATGGTTCTACTGGCGCGATCCGCGGAACGGTAGTTGACGTTTTGGGAGGACGCATTGCGGGGGCATCGATTGCTCTAGTCAACAGAGCGACAGGATTTCCCTATTCCACAAAAAGCGATGGCGACGGCATCTTTTCGTTTCAGCTGCTGCCGCCAGGAGACTATACGGCGCGGGCCAGTTCAGCGGGAATGTCTCCACAACTCACACCCACCCTTCACGTTGACCTCGGCGCAACAACGAAAATTGCCTTCGACTTGAGCGTTGCCAGCGTGAAGGAGACGGTGACGGTTTCGGCCCCGCCCGCGCTGGTTGATACCGAGCCTGATCCCATCTCATATTTGGTTGACGAACGGGCGATCACGGAGTTGCCGCTCAATGGAAGGCGCTTCACCGACCTGGCGTTGCTGACTCCGGGAGTTACCCAGGATCCGCGCGGTTTGACTTCAGGGTCCAACGGCGATTTATCTTTCGGGGGGATTCGCGGATTTCAAACCAGTTATCTCGTCGACGGGCAAGACTACAACAATGACTTCTATTCTCAAGCGATCGGGCGTTATCGCGCTCCCTATCAGTTCTCCAATGAAGTTGTGCAGGAGTTTCGTGTTTCCTCGAATGCCGCAGGCGCGGGAGTAGGACGATCCGGCGGCGCCGTCGTAAACGTCGTCACGAGATCGGGCACCAATCAATGGCATGGCAGCGGCTTTTACTTTCTGCGAAACAGCGCCTTTGACGCCACCCACGCCTTCACCGACTTCAAGCCTCACGATGATCAGCACCAGTTCGGTGGAACTCTGGGCGGCCCGTTGCGGCGCAATCGCGTGTTCTTTTTCGGGGGATTCGATCAACATATCTTTCATCTGCCCACAGTAGTGCAATTCGTTAACGGAAGTTCGGTGGTCACGCCGGTGGCCGGCGCTGGCCCAGCGACTCCCGGGGACTACGAGCCCAGCGATCAATCCATGGTCTTTGCGGCCGCCGCGCAACTGACGCAACAGGGTGGTGAATTTCCGACACAACTGTTGGGGAATGCGGCTTTCCTTAAATTGGATTTCAAACTCTCCCGCCATAATGACCTCTCCATGCGGCTGAATACATCGAGTTATTGGGGAGCAAATAATGTATTCATCGATCCCGCGAGTCCCCTGACTACGTATGGGATTTCAGACAACGGCGTGGAGCACGTCAACACGGAGACGGGGGCGGTTTCGCTTACCACGGAACTATCCGACAACGTCGTGAGTCATCTGCGGACTGGGTATTCGCGCGACCTGGAATGGTCGAACAGCAACTCGACCAGCCCGCTTACAAAAATAACAAGCATTTTTAGCGGGATGGGACGGTCGTCTATCTTACCTCGCGAAACTAAGCAAAATCGATTTGACGTCGCGGAGACCCTTAGTGTCGAAGGCAGGCGCAACTCCTGGAAATTTGGAGGCGATGCGCTTTTCACGCAGATTTACGATTTCTTCCCATCAAATTTCGGCGGTGAGTACATCTTTGATCCGATCAAAGTGAACCCGTTCACGTTTGCTCCGCAGGAGGGTGGGCTGCAACTCACATCATTGCGGGCGTACGCACATCAGGTGCCGCACTACTATCTGCAAAACTTTGGTTCGGCAGTTACACATCCGGACACCAATGAGTACTCCGCCTTCGCGCAGGACACGATTCGGGTAGCCAGGCACTTGGCTTTGAGTCTCGGGGTCCGCTACGACCTGCAGACATTTACTACAAAAGGACTGACACCGAACCCGCTTTGGCCGGAGGGCGGGAAGGTTCCGCTTGATCCCCGGAACTTCGGGCCTCGCGTTGGGCTGGCATATTCAATGGGCCGATATCGGCCGCTGGTAGTGCGTGCAGGATATGGGCTGTTCTATACCCGAATTCCGCAAATCTATAATTCGGCGGTTGCAAGCCACAATGGCCTCTCGGGGAACTATTTGTTTCTGAACAATACGAATTACTACGATAACCAGGTCTTTCCGAAGTATCCCAATCCACTGGTGAGCTGCGGACTGTTGGCTTCGGCGTGTGAGCCTCCTGCAAATCTTCTTCAGTTCACCCAGAGCGACATCTCGGCTTTCTCAGCTAACTTTCGAACGCCTGAGGTGCATCAGGCGAGTTTGAGTCTACAAAAAGAATTGGCAGATCGAGTGACGGCGGAGGTTACTTATACTTATGTTCACGGCCAAAACTTGATCCGCGCTCGGGATGAGAACCTGCCGCCTCCGGTGAATGTAAGCTATCCGGTTTACGACAGCACGGGAACGAATTTCACTGGAAATTATTACAACGTGCAATCGTTTTCCACCTGGCAGATGACGCCGTCGCTGACGTGTCCGTTTCCTCCGTGCATCAATCCAGTGGCTCGGCCTATTCCGCAACTGGGGGCCATCAATGTCTTTGAAAGTGAAGCCTCGAGTGTTTATCACGGAGCCACGCTTTCCATTCAGCGCAAAATGACCAGCGGACTTTATTTTCGCCTGGCGTATACCTACGCGCATGCCATCGATGACGGACAAGATGCGCTGGTCACAACTTACTCCACCGTGCAAAATTCGTACTCAACCAAGTTGGAGCGAGGGCCGAGTCTAACTGACCAGAGGCAACGGTTCGTTCTGGCGTGGATCGCGGAACCAAAATTGGTTCCACATTGGGGAGGCCTCCTGGAAAAATTAATCGCGGACTGGAAATTCGCAGGCGTCGTGACGATAGGCAGCGGACGTCCGGTGAACGTGATGGTTTCGGGAGATCCCAATCAGGATGGCAACAGTCAAAATGACCGACTCCCAGGAATCGGACGCAACTCCTTGATCGGTCCCGATTACGCAACCACGGACTTGCGGCTTACTCGCCGTTTGTTCAACCATGATCGAATGAAGCTGGACTTCATGGCGGAGTCCTTTAACCTGCTCAATCGCGACAATCAGCGCGTGGATATTACCGATAACGGCTTTCAAACTGACGTGGTGCAATTCCTGCAAACCACTAAGCGCCTTGGCTTCGTGTACTTCCCGGGGTATTACCAGGTGCCGACAAGTTTGACTCGAGCTACCAATGCCTACGCGCCGAGAGAAATACAGTTGGCTCTGAGGCTCAGTTTCTGACGAGCTCGCCCTGGGGGCCTGTGTGGATTCGACGTTTCCGCGCATCTATTCTATTCACTTGACTTAACCTCGAAATCTTGCAATAACTAACCAGTCCAAATTGGGACGAGTTTGGGGGTGTGTTTCGTTGGCGGAAGTGAGATTGCAAGAGGGAGAATCCCTCGAAAACGCTTTGCGGCGGTTCAAGCGCAAGGTGCAACAGGAAGACATTATTAAGGAGGTCAAGCGGCACTCCTTTTACCTCAAACCAGGCGAAAAAAAGCGCGTGAAAGAAGCATTAGCGCGCAAACGAAGCCGTAAGAAAGCTCGCAAAGAGCAAGACTAATTTAGATTGAGTGATCTGAAGGCCGCCCCTCCCCGGTTGGCGGCCTTCGGGTCCGTTTCGTTAGTCGCGCTGCGTCCGGTAAGTCTGCAGCGCGCAGTTTGCAGTCTTCGCAGTGCCACGCCCCCCGAGGCGTGGTGGGCCGAATCCAGGGTTGTCTTCAAAACAATCGAGGGGGATGAACTAAGCTCCTGCGCCTCCGTGCGCGCAGCGAGGCCAACTTCCTCGCTGCAAACGGAGATGGCTGGGGAATGGAACGAAGGGAGCATTTCCTCAATGGAATTTCGGGACAAGCAGTTACAGTGCATGGATTGTGGCGCGGACTTTACATTCACTGCGGGGGAACAATCATTTTTTCAGGACAAGCAGTTCAAGAACCCTCCTAAACGATGCAGGGCCTGCAAAACCAAACGAATGGCGGTTTTAGGCGCTGCCCCGCCAAACGGCAACTTTGCCAGGGCTGAGACCCGGACGGTGTGTTCGCACTGCGGCAAAGAAACGACCGTCCCGTTTAGACCCACACAAGGGCGGCCTGTTTTCTGCCGGGAATGCTTCCAGGAACGACGGGGCCAGTCCGTCAGCGCCTGAGCGTGCGGTGGTCAGATTCGACGAAGTCCCGACGGTCTTTCATTTCATGGTTGCGGCGCCGCTTGGCTCATGTTCGGCACCAATTTCTCAAACACTTCTTCGGCACGTCTCACTGCCGCCTGCACATTCTCGCACACATTCTCTCGACCAATGACGTTCTCAAACTCCGCCTCGCGAATCAATTTGGCGGGCTGCTCCCTCGCTCCGCATAGAATTAGAGTCCGCCCAGTTGCGTGCAGGTGTTTTGCGGTTTCCTCCAAGGCAAAAAGCCCGGTCGCGTCCAGAGCGGTCATGTTCCTTAGGCGCAATATGACGACCGGGGGAAGCTGCGCCATTTTCTCCGTAACAACCGAAATTTTATCGGTCGCTCCAAACAGGAAAGGTCCGTGAATGCGGAAAATTGTCGCGTAGTAGGGGATGTCCTTATCCTGCAAAATGTGAGCGCGTCCATCTTCGACGTAGTCGTCGGTGACCTGCGAAACGGTGGTTGTGCTGGCGACCCGGCCTATGAATAAGAGCGCCGCCAGGATCATTCCAGCCTCCACCGCCACCGTCAGGTCGGCAAAGACGGTAAGCGTAAACGTCACCAGCCACACGCTGATATCGGTCTTCGTTAGTTTCAGAAGTTGCGGTATTTCCCGCCATTCTCCCATATTGTAAGAGACAATCATGAGAATGCCGGCAAGTACGGCCATCGGAATGAAGCTTACAAGCGGCGCAGCAAATAACAAAATACAGAGCAGAGTCAAAGAATGAATCATCCCCGAGACCGGTGATTGCGCTCCCGAGCGGATGTTCGTAGCTGTGCGGGCGATTGCGCCTGTCGCAGGAAGCCCTCCGAAAAGCGGGGACGCGATGTTCGCCACCCCTTGTCCGATCAATTCCATGTTCGAATTATGGCGGTCGTTACTCATGCGGTCGGAGACAACTGCGGACATCACTGATTCAATCGCTCCCAACATGGCCACCGTCACGGCGGGGCCAAGCAGACTGTGAATCAAGTTGGCGTGAAACTTGGGAATCGCGAAATGTGGCAGCCCAGAGGGTATGCCGCCAAAACGACCGCCAATCGTTTCTACCGGCAGCTTGAATAGCACGACAACCAAGGTCCCCAGCAGTAACGCAACAATCGGTCCCGGAACGCGGTTAGATATAGCCCGGCAGGCAATTAGGATTATTACAGTAGCGGCCGCGAGAGCCGTCGCGGAATAGTTTAGAGATCCAAAGTTACCCGCCAGCGATTGCATCCTAATCCAAAAAACGCCGGGGACTTTATCGATGTGCAAGCCGAAGAAGTCTTTCACTTGCGTGCTGGCGATCAGAATCGCGATTCCATTCGTGAAACCGATGACAATGGGCCGCGGAATGAACTTCACGGCGGAGCCCATACCCGAAGCGCCCATCACAACCAGAAGGACCCCCGCCATCATCGTGCACATGAAGAGCCCATCCACTCCGTGCGTGGCGGCGATACCTGCGACCACCACGACAAACGCCCCAGTGGGACCGGCAATCTGCGTTTTCGAGCCTCCCAGCAAAGACACCAGGAACCCAGTGACGATTGCGCAGTAAATGCCGGCTTGTGGCGGGAGGCCAGAGGCAATCGAAAAAGCCATGGCCAAAGGCAGGGCAACTAGCCCGACTGTGATGCCAGCAATCAGGTCACGCAGAAATTTGGCGAGAGTGTAGTCGCGAAGGCAGAGGACAGACTTAGGCAGCCAACGTTCGTCAGGGAAAACAAAAGCCATTTCAGCATTATGCCAAATAAGGTCGCGTCTTCCTGTCTGAATCCTGCCGGAACTTGTTGCACAGAAGGTGCGTTCATCCCGCTTCTTTGCCAGCGGACGCCAGATTGCGATGTCAGGCCAGCCCCAAACGTCGAAAGGTTTATCGTTTATCATTGAGATCATAGAGACGACAGCCCGAGGTCTCAATCATTGGCAGAATTTTCTAACCACGATGCTTTTTAAACGTGACCCGGTTAAGTTCCGGGTTGGAGAATACCGTGAGCACCATCACTTCCCCCGCCAATTCAGCCGATCTTCAATCTTCTAACCAGCCGCTTACCCCGGAAGAACTCAATAAAATAAACGCGTACTGGCGAGCAGCCAATTACCTTTCAGTCGGCCAGATTTACTTATTCGCGAACCCGTTATTGCGGGAGCCGCTGAAGATCGAACATGTCAAGCCGCGGTTGCTTGGACACTGGGGCACGACTCCCGGCCTGAATTTCATTTACGTTCACTTCAATCGCATCATCAAGAAATACGATTTGAATGTGATCAACATCACCGGGCCCGGTCATGGCGGCCCCGGAATTGTCGCAAACACTTATCTTGAGGGAACCTACACGGAGTTGTATCCCCAGATTCAGGAAAACGAAGACGGCATGGGAAAACTCTTCAAACAGTTTTCTTTTCCCGGCGGGATTCCCAGTCACGCTGCGCCCGAAACGCCCGGCTCAATCAATGAAGGCGGAGAACTTGGCTACTCGCTGGCGCACGCGTATGGTGCAGTTTTTGATAATCCAGATTTGCTGGCGTGCTGCGTAATTGGTGATGGTGAAGCGGAGACCGGAGCGTTGGCTACAAGCTGGCACTCCAACAAGTTCCTCAATCCGGCGCGCGACGGCGCGGTCCTTCCCATTCTGCATTTGAACGGTTACAAGATCGCTAATCCGACCCTGCTCGGACGCATGAGCGACGAAGAACTCACCCAACTCTTCAATGGTTACGGTTACACACCTTACTTCGTCGAAGGACACGAGCCAGAAGCGATGCATCAGAAGATGGCCTGTACTCTCGATACCATCGTCGGCGAGATCAAAGCGATTCAGGCGGACGCGCGGAATAATCGATCGCGGAACGACGCATCAACCACATGCCCATCGTGGCCGATGATTATCTTCCGGAGTCTCAAGGGATGGACTGGCCCCAAATTCGTGGACGGGAAACCGGTGGAAGGCACATGGCGAGCGCATCAGGTACCGGTAACCGATCTTCGCGAAAAGCCTGGACATTTACAAATTCTTGAAGACTGGATGAAGAGTTACAAAGTAGAAGAACTGTTCGATGAGAACGGCAAATTTCGCGCCGAACTAGCTGACCTTGCACCGAAGGGGAATCGCCGGATGGGCGCCAATCCACACGCTAACGGCGGCCTGTTACTGCAAGGTTTGTTCATGCCGGATTTCACAAAATACGGCGTCAGGGCCGAGCATCCCGGTGCTGAAACCGCCGAGGCAACCAGGATTCTCGGGACGTTCTTGCGGGACGTGATGAAGTTGAACCTCGATTCGAAAAACTTCCGGGTATTCGGTCCAGATGAAACTGCGTCGAATCGGCTCGATGCGATATACGAAGTAAGTGGCAAAGAAATGATGCAGCCGCTACTGCCCACGGATGAGAACGAATCGCGCACCGGCCGCGTCATGGAAATGCTTAGCGAACACATGTGCCAGGGCTGGCTCGAGGGATATCTGCTAACCGGGCGGCATGGTTTTTTCTCCTGCTATGAAGCCTTTATTCACATCATCGATTCGATGTTCAATCAGCACGCAAAGTGGTTGAAGGTGACTCGCGATATTCCCTGGCGCCGTCCGATTGCATCTCTGAATTATCTTCTGACGTCGCACGTTTGGCGGCAGGACCACAATGGGTTCAGCCATCAGGATCCGGGCTTCATCGATTACGTGATAAACAAGAAAGCGGATATCGTTCGCGTCTACCTTCCGCCCGATGCCAACACCTTGCTTTCCGTAGCCGATCACTGCCTGCGCAGCCGCCATTACATCAACGTGATCGTTGGCGGAAAACAGCCGGCCCCGCAATGGCTCAACATGGACGCAGCCATCGCGCACTGCACAAATGGAATCGGAATGTGGACGTGGGCCTGCACGGATGAAAACAGCGAGCCTGATGTGGTGATGGCTTGCGCCGGAGACGTCCCGACTCTGGAAACGCTAGCCGCAGTCGACCTGCTCCGGCAACATTTTCCCGATCTAAAAATTCGGGTCGTGAATGTGGTCGATCTCATGACCCTTCAACCGCCCTCGGAGCATCCTCACGGTATTTCCGATCGCGAATTCGATTCCATGTTTACCACCGATAAGCCGGTTATTTTTGCATATCACGGTTATCCTTGGCTGATTCACCGGCTCACATATCGCCGGAACAATCATGACAACTTGCATGTTCGCGGGTACAAGGAAGAGGGCACTACCACGACTCCGTTTGACATGACGGTATTGAACGAACTCGACCGCTACCACCTTGCGGGCGATGTCGTTGACCGGGTTCCCCGCTTACAGGCCGTTGGAGCTCATTTCAAGCAATGGCTTCGGGATAAGCTGGTCGAGCACAAACTCTATGTCCGCGAGCACGGAGACGACATGCCGGAAATCCGCGATTGGCGTTGGCCGTACTAACGCATGAAAGTTCTGGTGCTGAATTCCGGCTCCAGCAGCCAGAAGAGCTGCCTTTTCGATCTGGGCGATGTTCTCCCTAAAGATCCGTCGGCTTGTGTGTGGGAGGCGAAGATCGAATGGCAGGGTGAATTTGCCGAGGCCGCGATCAAGAGCGGACACGGGTATGAGGTAAAAAGTCGCGCCAAGTTTTCTTCTCGCTCAGAAGCCCTTGAACATTTCTTGCGCACGCTGTGGGAAGGTGAAAAACCTGTAATCGCATCGCCCTCGGAAATTGACGTTGTTGGACACCGCGTCGTACACGGCGGACCTGATTTCGCCGATCCAGTCTTTATCTCGCCGAAAGTCACGGACGCGATTGCCGGCGTTTCTGCGTTCGCTCCCCTTCACAATCAAGCGGAACTTGAAGGCATAGAAATTATCAGGAAGCTTCTTGGTTCGGTACGCCAAGTTGCAGTGTTTGATACCGGGTTTCACAAGGATATTCCGCTCGCCGCCTCGGTCTACCCGGGGCCTTATGAGTGGTTTGAAAGCGGAATCCATCGCTACGGGTTTCACGGAATCAATCATCAGTACTGTGCGCGACGGGCAGCGCAAATGCTGGGTAGGGATCCGGATTCGCTCCGAATCGTAAATTGTCATCTGGGCAATGGGTGCTCGCTGGCCGCAATCCGCAACGGAAAAAGCGTCGACACCACTATGGGCTTCACTCCTCTCGAGGGATTAATGATGGGCACTCGTTCAGGCTCAGTCGATCCCGGAATTCTGACTTACCTCATGCGCCAGAAAAAAATGACCGCAGAACAACTTGACGAAATTCTCAACAAACGCTCAGGTCTGTCAGGCATTTCAGGAATATCGGAAGACATGCGGGAGATTTTGGCTGCTGAGAAGGCTGGGCATGATCGAGCAAAGTTGGCATTCGACATTTATGTGCACCGACTGGTATCAGCGATCGGAGCTATGGTCGCGGTGCTGGGGGGAATTGATGCATTAGTTTTCACCGCCGGCGTTGGAGAGAATTCAGCGGATGTTCGGGCCGCACCCTGCCGGAATTTTGGTTATCTGGGACTGAAGATTGATGCCGGAAAAAATTCCCAGCCGTCTCCCGATCAAGATATTTCCGATTCAGATTCCTCAGTGCGAATTTTGGTCATCCGAGCGCAAGAGGATTGGGAAATCGCGCGACAATGTTGGCGAATAGTCGGCCAGCATGCGTAGCCCTGGATCCACGTGTTTTGATCACGCTAAGCTTCGGCGGGCAAACTTACTATTTTCTTTTGAATGGCGTAGGTCACCAGCTGAGCTTTGTTATGTATGTCCAACTTGCGCATCAGGTTGAATTTGTGAGCTTCCACAGTTTTAACGCTGCGCCCGAGCCTCCCAGCGATCTCTTTCACCGAGTTTCCCTCGGCGATCAACTTTATTATTTCGCGCTCCCGAGGAGTGAGAATAGACCCTCTCGTGGAGTCGCGGGCGGAGCGGGCACGAACATCATCGACCATTCGCCCTAGAATTTGGGGACTCAAATATTTGTGCCCTTGAAAGACTTCGCGCACCGCAGTGACAACCTTGGGTGCTGGCGAGTCCTTCAGCATGAATCCGGAGGCGCCCACGCGCATGCACTGCAACAGATATTCCTCTTCTTCGTGCATCGTAAGAAAAATCAGTCGGATGTGCGGATAGTCTTGCACTAAGATTCGGGCGGCTTCAAAGCTGGACATGCCTGGCATCCCGATGTCCAGCAACACTACATCCGGTTGAAGCTCACGTATCTTTTCCAATCCTTCAGCGGCATCGCTCGCTTCCCCAACAACTTCAAGGTCCGGCTCGCTCTCCAGTACGCGGCGCAACCCATCGCGGAAGAGCGTGTGGTCGTCGACAATCACACACTTAATAACTCGCGCCGCACTATATAAATTTGTCTCCATGGTCGCCACTTCTAACTTGCCCTCGCCGATGCGGCCACATCTCGCAGATCCTTGTGCGTGTTGCCGGAGGCAAGGGGTATTTCTATATCGATGATCGTGCCTCCCCCTTTTCGTGATCGAATTCGCATACTTCCACCCAGCTCCTCGATCCTGGCATTCATGCCTCTGACACCGAAGCCTTCTGAAGCATTAACCTTTCCAGAAAATCCATGCCCATCGTCATCGATTCGCAACAAAAGGCAGCCGTCGCGCAGTTCGATGCTCACGCCGAAATGGTGAGCGCCGGAATGTTTCGAAATATTATGCAGCGCTTCCTGAATCGACCGGTATACGGCAAGCTCAACGTCGTCAGCCAGAAATCCCAACTCTCTCGGGAACGCTAAATGAGATTTCATTCCGGTTTGCTTACTTAACGCTTTCACTTCTTTGCGAATCGCGCCGATCAACCCTAGATTTTCCAAGGTCTTTGGCGACAGGCTGCCGATGATTCGGCGCAGACCCTCAATCGTGTCGTCAAGCAAAGCCATGGCCTCTTCCGCTCGCGGCCTGAGGGGTCCATCCGCAGCCTGCCTGAGTAAGGTACCTAGATAAAATCGCAGAGCCATCAGCCCTTGACCCATTTCGTCGTGCAGTTCCCGGGCAATCCTTTTGCGTTCGTTTTCTTCCGCGCGGAGTATGGAATTTGGTAGATTCCTGGGCATTACGAAGCCTGACCCCAGAATCGTCCCTTGTTTCCGTCCGGAGTGAACCGCCATGGACCTAACTCCAGAAGTCTTCTCGCCGACGTGTCCAGCCCGCTGCATCGAAGTTCCACCCTTAGCTGAACTAAGATGATGTCCGTAGGGTCTGGTTTGTCCGGGCTATCAGATACAATTCAAAGGAATGTTGCGTTATTTCACATCAGGAGAGTCACATGGCGAGGCTTTAGTAGCCTTTTTATCGGGTTTACCGGCGGGATTACAGGTGGATCAGACTTTCCTGGACCGCGAGCTTTGGCGCCGCCAGCAGGGTTATGGGCGAGGCGGACGCATGAAAATCGAGCGGGATACGGCCCATATCTTGTCCGGAATCAGGCATGGTAAGACTATTGGTTCTCCCATTTCGGTTATTTTGCAGAATAAGGACTGGAAGAACTGGACTGAGTCGCTCCCGGTAGAAGTGGGCGATCCCGAGAAACACAAACGAGTAGCTTCGCCCAGGCCGGGCCATGCGGATCTTGCCGGCGCCCTAAAGTACAACTTCGCCGAAGCTCGCTATGTGCTCGAACGCGCTTCAGCGCGCGAATCAGCGGCACGGGTGGCAATCGGATCTCTGGCCAAAACGTTCTTGTTGGAACTGGGGATTGAGGTACTTAGCCATGTCGTTGCCGTTGGAAAGGCTTCAATGGGCGATTTGCAGCCATCATGGGAACAAGTTCATGCACTCTGGAAGAAGGACGAGATTCTTCTTAACTGCGTTGATCCTGTCATCGAACAGGAGATGAAGAGCGAAGTGGATAAGGTCCTTCGAACCGGTGACTCGGTCGGAGGAGTCTTCGAGGTCGTCGCTCACGATGTTCCGCCAGGGTTGGGAACATATGTGCAGTGGGACGAAAGACTGGACGCGTTACTGGCGGCTGCGGTTATGTCCCTGCAAGCTGTCAAAGCGGTTGAGATCGGCGCTGGAGTAACGGCTGCCGCGTCTCCTGGCTCAGAAGTCCACGATGAAATTGGATATGGTGCCGCCACTGGGTTCACCGGCTTTACGCGCACCCGGAACAATGCGGGCGGAATCGAAGGAGGCGTTTCGAACGGCGAGGACGTCCGCGTACGTGGGTACTTAAAGCCGATCTCGACATTACGTCGCCCGCTGCAATCGGTCGACTTCGCCAGCCGCGAGCAGGTCAAAGCTGCTTATGAACGCTCCGATGTGTGCGTTGTCCCTGCTGCAGGTGTGGCCGCTGAAGCGATGGTGGCGCTCACGATCGCCCGGTGCGCTCTGGAAAAATTCGGTGGTGACTCAATGGGAGAAACTCTGCGGAATTTCGAAGGCTACCGCCAACAACTGAGAGACTATTAACGACAGAATGATCTATCCAATTGTGAAGTTTGGAAACCCAATTCTCCAAAAACCCGCCGAGCCAGTCACTGTATTTGACGCCGAGCTGAAAACGCTCGTCGAAGATATGTTCGAATCAATGTACGCTGCGCGCGGAGTTGGACTGGCCGCGCCGCAGATTGGCATCTCGAAACGGCTCGCCGTCATTGACGTTACTTTCAATGAGGATCCGAAAGCCCGGTTGGTACTCGCGAACCCCGAGATCATTCACAAAGAAGGACGCCACCGTCAGAGCGAAGGCTGCCTGAGTGTTCCGGAGTTTCGCGAGGAAGTGTCTCGGGCGAAGAAGGTCACGGTGCGCGCTCAGGACGAGAACGGAAAGTGGTTCGAGAAGACTGGCGAGGACCTTCTGGCTCGAGCTTTCTTGCACGAGACTGATCATCTGAATGGAAAACTCTATTTAAGCCATCTGAGCGCCCTGAAGCGAGACTTGATCAAGCGCAAAATCCGGAAACTGGTCAAGGCTGGCGAGTGGTAAGGCTTTCGGAATTTTCGCAGCTCGATCAAATGACTCGCTATGAATCTCGTATTTTGCGGCACCCCAGCATTCGCCGTTCCTACACTAGAAAAACTAGTCGATGCTCAATTCTTCGTCCAACTCGTGGTTACGCAGCCGGATCGCGCTCGAGGCCGTGGGATGGAGCTTGCTTTTTCTCCAGTGAAGAAGGCCGCATCGCAATTACATCTCCCGATTACCCAACCGGAAAAGATCAAGAATAACGCCGAATTCCGCGAACAACTGACAGGGTTGAAGCCCGATGCGATCATTGTTGTCGGATACGGTCGCATCATCCCGCAGTGGATGATCGATCTTCCTGCTCTTGGCAATATCAATCTGCACGGTTCTTTGTTGCCAAAATATCGTGGCGCCGCCCCAATCCAGTGGGCAATCGCCTGCGGCGAGTCAAAAACCGGTGTGACCACGATGCGAATCGACGCGGGTCTGGACACAGGCGATATTTTGCTGCAAAGAGAAATCTCAATCGAACTAGATGACACCGCTTTAACGCTGGGGCCGAGACTCGCAGCTGTCGGATCTGATCTTATGATCGAAACTTTGCGTGGATTGCAGGCAGGAACTCTTCGAGCAAGGCCCCAGGATAACGAAAAGGCAACCCTAGCTCCGATTCTCAAGAAGGAAGATGGCCGCATTGATTTTCATCGCACTGCAGATGATATTTACAATCGACTGAGGGGCTTCCAACCGTGGCCAGGCGCATTCACAACTCTTCGCGAAAAAACCTTAAACATTTGGCAGGCTAAGCCCATGCCGCACGATCTCGCGGAAGGCCAGATTCTACTTGAGGTCAATCGTCTAATTGTTGGTTGCGGTAAGGCCACGTCGCTCGAGCTCATGGAAGTTCAACCCGAGGGTAAGAAGCGGATGTCCGCTCGTGATTTTATTCAGGGATACCGTCCGCATGATGGCGAGAAGTTGGGCGCCTGAGCGTGGCTGTCTCCCGTTCACGAGTCGCGGCTTTCGATGTTCTGCTGGCAGTCGAGCGAGAGCAAGCGTACGCCTCTGAACTTCTGCACTCTCAGCGGTATCAGGATCTCTCCTCACAAGATCACGGGCTATTCACTGAGTTGGTGATGGGAGTACTCCGCTGGCGGTCTTTGTTAGACCTGCATATCGCGGAGGCTGCGGCGCGGCCGTTGCAGAGACTCGACATCGAAGTTCTAACCGCGTTGCGACTGGCCGCATATCAGCTGATGTTTCTTGATCGCGTGCCAGCGAGCGCGGCGGTTAACGAAAGCGTGGAGTTGGTAAAACGTTCCCGCAAGCGTTCTGCGATACCTTTTGCAAACGCGGTGCTTCGCAAACTTTCGATTACTCGCGGCAACCGCAATCAGGCTGCGGATGACAGAGAAATCTCCCAGCTTTCGGATTCTTCAGCGCATCCGGAGTGGCTCATTGAGCGCTGGACCCGTCAATACGGCGACTCGATAACGCGAAAGATCTGTGAGTACGACCAGAGGATTCCTGAGACAACAATTCGTTTGACTGACCCGTCCAGCGAGCACGAACTTCAGCGCGACGGAATTCAACTCAATCTTGGGAAATTGCTAACATCTGCCCGAAGGGTTCAGTCAGGAAATTTGACTGGGACTTCTGCATTTCGCGAAGGCCGCGTCAGTATCCAGGATGAAGCCTCGCAACTCATCGCGCTGCTGGTGGGTACAGGTTCGAAGATCTTAGATTGTTGCGCAGCACCGGGCGGAAAGACCCGCGTACTCGCTGAGCGAAATCCGGACGCAACAGTGATTGCTATGGACCTGCATCCTCATCGGGCGTGGTTGCTTCGAAAGCTGGCCCCGGCGAAAAATGTGCACGTCATTGCGGGGGACGTCCTCCAGTTGCCCACTAATCTGCGATTTGATCGTGTGCTGGTGGATGCACCCTGCTCCGGTACCGGCACTCTGGCCCGAAATCCCGAAATCAAGTGGCGGCTGACCCTGGAAGACATCGTTGACCTTCAGGCGCGACAACTGGCGATTCTTCGTTCTGCGATGAGACGCGTTATACCAGGAGGCAGGCTCGTATATTCAACGTGCTCGCTGGAACACGAAGAGAATTCAGACGTTGTCGAAAAAGCATTGCATGAACACAAGTCATTTCGTCTCGTAAATTGCCGGGAAGAGTTAGAGAGGCTTCGATCAGACGGTGAGTTGGCTCTCAACGAAAACGAGATCGATTTGCTCGTCCGCGGCGCGTATCTTGGAACGATTCCTGGAATACAGCCCTGCGACGGCTTCTTCGCGGCGGTTATAGAAAAAGCCAATTGAACGAGAGTTCTGAACTTCTCAAGGCTGAGTGGCAGGGTGCTTTTTATGGTGCATCATGGAGGTAAGGGTACTCGGTCCGCGCCAGATAAACTCCAGTGCAATGTTCCCACCCACTGAAGCGAGCAGAGCGTAGTTCCCCATCCGAAATCCGTCTTTAGCGCCGTAGCGGCCTGGGAACCATCCATAGACCGCAGTCATGGTGCCCGCGTATGGAGAAATCAGATCCGAAAAAGAGAATCCCCGATGCCCGTCCTCGCCCCGGCGGGTTGTTATAGTCGAGATCGCAGCATGCTCGAGTCGGGGGAAAAAGCCCTTGCACTCACACCTGTAATAAATAGTATCTTCCTTGAAGATTTCGGCCAAACCATAGCGAGTCGTTGTTGTTACTGCCGCGATTCCAAAGTTGGAAGCGAATCGCTTTCCGTATGCTTCAGCGCCTTGCCCCCACTCTGGAGGCGTGCTGTCAGCCTGGTTAATCCCGGCAGCCAAGGCGGCTCCAACAATGGGATAGGGGCCAACCATGTCAAACAAGTAGTTATGACGCTTTTGTTTCTCAGTCGGACGGACATACGGCGGGGCAGACGGCAAGGGATTTGTGGTAGGCGATGACGTCGCAGCACTAGTGTGTGCGGAGTTCGTAGAAGCGTCCGCTGACTGCGCCGAGGCTGTGGGGGTCAGCGTCGCAAGAAGTACCGCGAGCAGCAAAGGGGGAATCCGGCGCATCTTCATACATCCTCTCCTGGAGTTTCGCGCCGTAGATTCCGCGATCCATCCTGAGAACTATCAAAATAACTTATGGACTGAAGGTGACATCGTAACAGAATCCTCCGCACAATTCGTGACAATCCGTCGCAATGTCTTGAGAACTTTAAGGGACTTCCCGTTTCAACGAACTTGAAAGTTAACCGCACTTCCCGAGAGCACCTTTTGCCCCGGGATAGGATCCTGAGAGACGATTACAGCGCTGGGGGATAACAACGCAGAAGACGACAGAGCCGGAGATTCAGAAGTGCCGGGAATCTGCGGAGCCGCCGAGACGTTTCCGACATGTAACCCGCCATCCTGCAATGCCGCTTTCGCAGAACTTAAACTCTGTCCAACGAAACTCGGCATGACAAATGCCTGAGGGGCGGCAGTGTCGCTGACGAGAAGGCTAATCTTCGGGGCTGCAACGTCGCTCGCATTCGGTGGTGGACTTTGAGCCAACACCTGATCCGCAGAACTCCCCGGCACCGCAACTTGTGCAACTGCACCAATATCAAGCCCACGCCGGCGAATATTGATCTCTGCCGCGCGCTCGCTTTCGCCAAGCACACTCGGAATCTGTACTCGCTGCGGTCCGAGACTCTCCGCTACGCGCAACTGCCATCCGCGTCGAACCCTCGTTCCGGCGACCGGGAGTTGAGAAAGTATCCGGCCCTCGGGCACCGTGGCACTGTAGTATTGGCGCTCGACTTCTAAAGGCAGACCCGCCTGGCTGGCGATCTTTTGCGCCTCTCCGGGAGCCTTCCCAACTAAATTCGGGACACTTACTTCGCGGCCATGTATGGCGAGCTGCATCGCCGTCAAAGCCGAAACCAGCGCGATCACGACCAGCACCAGCGCCCGCAAAACTAGCCGGAAAAATGATTTCATTTGGGAATGGCAGATTATAACGCGGCCGGCAGCTGTTCTTGGCTCCCTTATACTCGTGCTATGCCGCCCCAGGTTGAGCTTGCAACCACCCTCCGCAAATATTGGGGATACGATTCGTTCCGTCCACTACAGGAGCGCATTGTCCGTAGCCTGCTCGGGGAGCGCGATACTTGCGTGGTCATGCCAACCGGCGGAGGAAAATCACTCTGTTATCAATTGCCTGCCTTGCTGTCCGGGAAAACCGCCGTGGTCGTTTCTCCCTTGATTGCGCTGATGCAGGATCAAGCGGCTCAACTGGCTCAAATGGGAATTCCGGCCGCTGTTTTAAATAGTTCAATCACGGCGACACAGCAGGCGTCGTTGATCAACAAAGCTCATCAAGGCAAATATCGTCTTTTATACATCTCTCCCGAGCGCCTGGCACGTGCGGACACCATGGATTGGCTGCAAAAAGTTCCCATCGCATTTTTCGCTGTCGATGAAGCCCACTGCATATCAGAATGGGGACACGAGTTCCGTCCTGAATACCGCCAATTAAAGCGTCTGCGAACATCGTTCCCCGATCGTCCTATCGCGGCATTCACTGCCAGCGCGACTCAGCGCGTGCGTCACGACATTCTAAGTCAGCTTCAACTGCGAAATCCTGATAAGTACATCGCAAGTTTTCATCGGCCGAACTTGCGTTATCTGATTCGCGAATGCAATGGACGTGAGCATCAAGAGCTCCTCGTGTCCGTGTTACGCAACCATCCGGAAGGCAGCATCATCGTCTATGCACCAACGATTGATGCCGTTAAGCTGACCGTGAATTTCCTCAAGGGCGAAGGGATCTCCGCTATCGCCTACCACGGGAAAATGGAAGCCGACGAGCGGCGTCGCAACCAGGAGCTGTGGATGTCCGACGAAGTTCGGGTATTGGTTGGGACGATTGCCTTCGGACTTGGGATTAACAAGGCAACAGTTCGCGCAGTAATCCATCTTTCTCTTCCGAAGTCGATCGAACAGTATTACCAGGAAGCTGGCCGGGCTGGGCGCGATGGCGATCCGGCTAATTGTGTCCTGCTATGGCAAAAGCGCGATGCAGGACTGCTTGCCTACTTTATTGAACAGGTCAGTGATCCGGCGGAGAAGGAGCGATCCTGGGAGCGTTACCATACCATTCGTCGTTTCGTTGAATCGCAGGATTGCAGGCACCGTTATATATGCTCGCATTTTGGGGAGCGAACCAAGTGGGAAACCTGCGGATCATGCGACTCTTGCGGCGTCGTGCCCGAGTGGCTGACGGCGGCGAGCGCCTTGAAGCCGGAATCTTCGAGAGTCATGTCGCCAAAAATCCTTTCTGCACCCAGACCACCGGCACTCCCAACGTTTCTTTCTGGTCTGGACGCCGAACTGCGCAAATACCTCCGGCAATGGAGGCGCGAGGCGGCGAAACAACAAGGCGTCCCTGCCTTCGTCGTACTCCACGACACATCGTTGGAACAAGTTTGTCGCTTGCAGCCGATGTCCATCCCACAACTCCTGAGCGTTCACGGCATCGGAGAACGTAAAGCGGCGATGTACGGTGAACAGATATTTGAAGCATTAAAAGCCTTTCGTGCCGGAGCGAGGGCCCAAGAAAAGGCATCTGGGTCCTAAGGCTACGAATTTTGGGATTTCAGGGCTAGCAGTTCAACGAAGTTTTTATATCAGCTTTGCCAAATTTACCTGCAACCGCCCTTGCCCTTATTCGGAGGGACTATAATCGACTGATAACATTATGGTTATTGGCGCATTACTTTGGCACTAGAACTGTTATACGAAAGGGCAGATACCAGCATCTCAGGTATCGTAGATTTCGGTAGCCGTTACGGTCGAATCGACCGGGAATCGGGCACGGGCGCCCCTAATATTGGAGGAAGTCGAAATGAAACATCGAGTACTTGCAACCACGTTAGTAGCTTCGGTTATGGCATTTCCTGCCTTTGCGCAGACTAGCTCCACTACGCCGGATCAGACCACCGCAAGTCAGCCGGCTCAGTCGCCGTCGCAAACTTCTGATGTGAGCGCGACGGGGAAACCGTTACAGCCTCCGGCTCGTGAAGGATTCTGGGGACGAGTAAATCCGTTTGCGCGCAAGAAGTACGTTCAACGCCAGACCGCGCCTATCCGCGACCGGTTGAATGAGCTCGACGAACTGACGGCCACCAACGGCAAGAACCTGAAAGATGCCGATGCGCGCGCTCAACAGGGCATCCAGTTGGCTTCCGCCAAGGCTAGCGAAGCCGATCAGCATGCGGTCGACGCTGGGAACAGAGCCGATGCAGCACAGCAGACCGCCACTCAAGCCAACACCAGAATCGGAAACGTCGAGCAGGTAGTCAGCAACATTGACCAATACAAAGCTTCTAATCAAACGGAAATCCGTTTCCGCCCCGGACAAAGCGTTCTGAGCAAGAATGCCAAGTCCGCGCTCGATGACATGGCGACGCCTCTCAAGGATCAACGAGGGTACATCATCGAAGTGCAGGGCTTCTCTTCAGGACGGGGCCAGGCTGCGATCGCTACCTCGCAAAAGATGGCCGACTCCGTAGTTCGGTACCTGGTCGAGAATCACGACGTGCCTGTCTACCGCATTTATGTCGTTGGCATGGGCAATGCCCCTGTAGCCTCGGCCGATGCGGATTCGAAAACCAAACACATGAGTGGCGGCCGCGTCGAGATTAGCTTGTTGAAGAACGATCTTGAGCAGCTCGCCTCTTCAAACTCGGCTGCTCCAGTCAATCAAGACCAGCCGACAAAATAATCGACTTCATTGAGGATAGGGGCCCTCCCCCAAAAAGACTCTTGCAAATCGCAAGGGTCTTTTTTTGCGTTCTTCGAGTTAAGTCAGGGGGTCCAGTGTCACGCAGTCGCGAAGAAACGGATGATGCTAAGAATTTAGGCCGCCTGCGTCGATTTCGAACTGCATAATGTCCGAGCGCGGTAGAATCAGCATGAAGGGCGGGCAGAGCAATCCTCTCTCCCCGACCGAAAAACATCGGAGGAGCAATGGCAGAGCGTCGTGAAGGATCGGTGCCGGGCGAATCGCAACGCCCCAGTCCCAACGAGAGACTGGTGCGAGTGTTCGACACGGAACAAGAATCGGAAGCCCTGGTGGTTCGCGGTCTTCTCGAATCCGCTGGAATCGAGTCGGACATAACTTCCCTCGATGCGCAGCAGGATATTCTGCCCGGCGTTGGCGGCACGATTGTTTTGGTACGCGCAGAAGATGAGGCCAGGGCACGCCAACTTATTCAAGACTCCAAACGCGCCGCTGCGGAAGATGACACCTCCGAACTGGACGCTATTGAAGATCCACCTAGCGGAGGCCGCTAGCTGCGGCTGCCGGGATGACGTTTCGGCCATCAAGATAAAACGTCACCGCTCCACTGGCATCCGTACGATAGGTTCCTACTTTCGATTGCGCGAGACGATCCAGAACTTCCTGCCGCGGATGACCATATACGTTGCGCGCTCCGACAGAAATTACCGCAAATCGAGGATGCACGGCCGCCAGGAATTCGGGTGCCGTGGATGTTGCGCTGCCGTGATGGGCAACTTTGAGCAGATCGGCTCGCGGTTCTTCTTGCGAAACAAGATTCTCTTCCTTTCGTTCCGCATCGCCTTCCAGTAGAGCCGAAGTCGATTTGTAAGTCACCTTCATCACCAAAGACGTGTCGTTAGGACGGGATAACTGAAGATCCGCGCGTGCAAGCGGAGCTAAGATTCGCACATTGGCTCCGCCCATCTCGAACTTGTCTCCCGCTGTATGCAGAACAATCGGAATTCCGAGACGCTCGGCTTCCTGAAGCACGCGCTGCAATTCTGGCGAAGGTGAATCGACTCCCAGCCACAATTGGTGCGGATGAAAATTCGCCAGAATGGCCGGCATCCCTCCGATGTGATCAGCGTGCGCGTGAGTAATCGCAACCGTATCGAGGCTGGAAAACCCGCGCGACCATAGGTACGGAGAAACCACATCTTCACCAATATCCAGGTCGGAGTGCATCCACGCAGGCAGGCCTCCAGCGTCCACCATCAAGGTGCGGCCCTGCGGGGTCACGATCAATATCGAATCGCCTTGGCCGACGTCGATAGCAGTAACCTCCAAAGTCCCTGGCCGAAAATCGGGGCGCGGAGGAACGAAGCTGATCCATATTGCGCTGGCAGCGACCGCAGCTAATCCCGCCGCCGCGAGCATTGGGCGACAACGCGCCAGAATTATCGCAAGCACGAGAGCAACGCAGGTTAGCAACGCAACCCAAAATCCGGGAGTAGCTACGCGCGTGTCTGCAATTCGAAGCCCACCCATCCAATGAACTGTCGCGTCTGTAGCTTTCAGTGCGAGACCGGCAAGAAGGGCGACGGTCTTAGCGGCTGACATCGAAAGATAGCCGAGCCCAATCGCGATTCCAGCGGCGATCATGATAATTTCGGTGAGCGGCACAACCGTCATGTTTGCAGGCAGTGAAACAATCGTCGCGCGATGGAAGTAGTATGCCATCGGCAACACAAAACCGGCTTGTAGCAGTATCGATATCAGAACAAATTCAGAAACTAGAACCGAGCAGCGACCCAAGCCTGCAATCCCAATCAACGGCAGCCTTGTCCCAAAGAATTGCTGCAAGCGAACTGCAATCAGCCGGAGATCAAGTCTGAACTGCACCAATCGAGGCGAGAGGGCCAGGTCATAACCCGTCGAATCGAGATTTCGAAATGCCCGAGACAGCGGTTTGGTCGTGCGATCTAAAATCGGCATCCCAATGCCTCCGATAACGAGCATGCAAAGGAAACTCAGCTGGAAGCTTGCCCCAAACAGCTGTGACGGATCGACAACCAGCAGCGCCAGCGCTGCCGCGCCTACAGTGTTGAGGATGGACCGCTGCCGGTAAAGCAGCCTGGTAGCCAGATAGAGAATAAGCATCACGGTTGCTCGCCAAACCGGAGCGCCTACATCTGTGAGAAGCGCGTAAGAGACCGCCACCAAGGTCGTAATCACGCAGGAGGCAAAGTCGTTCAAGCGCAGCCTGCGTAGCATCCAAAACATCACCAGCACTAGAATCCCAACTTTCAGCCCAGAAACCACGAGTACGTGGTAAGTGCCAGTACGCTGAAAGTCCGTTCGGGTTTCTACTCCCAGGAGGTTGCTGTCGCCGAGGAGAACCGTGTCGACGAGGGCCGCTTGCCTCTCAGACCAGAGCGCCTGAATTTTCTCAACAAGGCTGCGGTGAGCGCGAGTGCGCCAAAGTTCGGCGTGGCTTCCAGAAAATCCCGGAAGAAATTTAACATCTTGAAGTTTGACAGACCCCAGCGCCGCAATGCCGTTTTCTGCCAAATAACCTTCATAGTCAAACGCTCCAGGATTTCGAAAATTGCGCGGCAATGAAAGTTTGACGGGGAAACTTAAGCGCTCGCCGTAACGAAAGATTTCCGTTACAGTAAATTTCTGGAGATCCACAGCTGTCACGCTCTCAACTTGTTTGCTGGGAATGGTAATTCGCAGGCCCGCATGAATCTGCGAGATGGTCTCCCCGGCCGCGATCTGTTCTGTTTCGATATCGACCTTTTGGGCATCCTCACCAAAATCCTTTCGCTGGAGAGTTCCTTCTCTTGTTACGTGGCCCGATACCATCACTTCATTGGCGCTGGCGAATGGAAGAATTTGCGCCCTCGCAGCGTCCACAGGCGGACGCAGCTGAATCAACAATGCTCCGGTTGCGAACATCACTGCGAGCATGATTATGAAAGCCGGAATTATTCGCTCGCGAAGCAAAAACACTCCGGAGGATCCGAGCACAACGGCGGCGATCATCCACAACAAGGAAGTGGGGGACGCGTGATTGCCAATGAATATTCCAGCCGCGAATGCGCCGGAGGTCCATAGGAGCGGTTGCCTGACACGCTCGGGATCACGCGGGGATTTTGAGGCAGAGCGATTCAGAAATTCACATCATTCAGATTGTCGGGGAGAAGACTCTAGCGAACCAACTGGAACACGCTCTCGATATGGAAAGTCTGGGGAAACAGATCCACGAGGTGCGCTTGCTCAACGCGATACCCAGAATCGAGCAGGCCACGCAGATCCCGAGCAACCGTTGCCGGATCGCACGAAACATAAGTAATACGAGGCGATCCCACAGACGCCAGCAATTTTGTCACGCTCTCGCTAAGTCCACCTCGTGGAGGATCCACCACAACGAAGTCCGGACGGAGCTTCCCTCCAGCGTTTTTCAGGTATTGTTCTGTCGTTGCCTGAACCGCTTTCACATTCGGAGGTGAATTGTATAGAAGGTCAGCATACGAAGTCTGTGACGATTCAACAGCAATTACGCGTTGGAATTCCCGATATAGAACTGATGAGAACAGTCCAACGCCGGCGTAGAGATCCAACGCAGTACCGCCCGACTGACCAGCTGTCACGATGCTCACCAATTCGTCAATCAGGAAACGGTTCACTTGAAAAAACGATCCGGCGCTGACGCGGTAAGAACTTTCGGAAGTTTTGTAGACCAGGTCGCCTCGTCCAGCCAATTGAATCTGCTCACGTTCGTTCGCCTGATCCGATGAGCCTCGTGAAATGTACTCTTTGAAAATTACGACGCCGGCGATTTCGGGGATTTGAGATTGGAGGCTCTCATGGAGCCGCAGCGCCGCGCCGGGATTCATGTCTTCGCTGCAATACGCTTCGATCAGCAACTCCGAGTCGCTTGCATTTGCAAACATTTCGATTTCCCGGATTTGAGCTGGAACACTCCCCTTGCGCCCGATGTCCCACAATGCAGATGTTCCCCGATTGATCAGCGGAGAACTTATTGGGCACTCCTCGATCGGAAGCAATAGATGAGAATTGAACTTGTGATAGCACAACGCGAATTCAGGGGTCGTCTGCAACGTGAGCCGGGTCCGATTGCGATAATTCCATTGCAGCGACGGATGGATATTGAGTTCAGTTTCTAATTCCACCTTGGCGATGCGGCGTAGATTTTCTTTTAGAATTGCCGCTTTGATTTCGAGTTGATGCTCGTAATTGGAATGCTGGTAGTGGCATCCCCCGCAGTGCGCGAAATAAGGGCAGGGTGGTTCAATACGATTGACTGAGCGCACCGCAAGCGTATCTACAAGGCCTCGTGCAAATCCCCGTTTCTCTTCGATAAGATGAGCTTCCACTTCCTCCCCTTCGAGCACAAAAGGAATGAAGACAGCTTTGCCTGAGCCCTGGTCATCAGCCGGAAGGCGCCCTAGCCCGTCACCTCCGTAAATTAGTTTTTCAATTGTTAGCTGCAAGACATGATTCTATCGATAGTTTGGGAGCTTGACAGGCGAAGACGTCGGATAAGAGTTTGAATGTCATCTTGAGCACAGCGAAAGACTTATGAACTTAATGACAATTTGGGCGGATGATTAGCCGTCGCAAAAAAATTCCAGCACCCGCAGTTTCACATATAAAACAGACTCAACCTCGGCAGCTTATATTTCTCCAATAGCTTCTTGTTCAAATATTGCTTTTGCAACTGCTGGATTTGTGCCGCAGGCATCTTGCTGCGATATGGGAACAATTCGCGATCGGCTTCTGCGCGTACCGAAACAATCTGCTCGTCGGGTGTCACTGCCATCAGCACGGCAAACAACTTCTCTTCGAGAACCGCAAGCCGCCGCTCCAAGTCTTCGAGGCGTGGAGGGATGTTTCCATTCTCAATCTCACCGGCAAGTCTTTGCAGCGTACCAGCGGTCTCGGCAGCCAGCATTCGACCGGAAACCCCTGATCCGTCCGGCAATAGTGCCGTTTCCAACGCCGAGGCGTTTCGCTTAAGAAAGGCAACGATCTCCGAGATCTGAAATCCACTCTCAGGCCTTTTCCTTTCTTCCTGCGATGCCGATCCCACCGCTGCTTCTTTCATCTCTTCTGCGGCAGTCAAGACTTCCTGAGCACAGTACGCCAGGCTGTTCACTTTCCGCGACTGCGTGGGACGCTTCTCATATCGCTCGAAAGCCGCATCAATACCACACAGCACCGCTTCCAGCGGGATTCCGGCATCCTTCCAAGTTTCGATCAGCGCCCAATCGAGCGTGGACAGCAAGAGAACGCCGCCCCGCCGGAGTTGGAAGTACTCTTCAATTTCGGTGAAGAAGTTAAAATAATTTTCCACGAGTTAACGCGAGCGGGCTTTGCCGGATGAAATTGAAGCGGGCGAACTGGTTTTTGAATGAGCGCCGGCAGCGGCCTCCGGCTTTGCTGGTATGTTCCGCTGCCAAATTATCCGCAACCCCTCCAGAGTCAGTAAGTCGTCCACATGCTTGATGTATTTCGAACCTGTGCCAATTAGCGAGGCTAACCCTCCGGTAGCAACCACGGTTGTTTCTGGGCCGAGTTCGTTCAACAAAAGGGCGAGGATCCCGTCCACGAGTCCCAGATATCCGTAATACAAACCAGACTGGAGACTGCCGACTGTAGTGCTGCCAATCACGCGAGCAGGTTTCCGAATATCCACTCGGGGCAGGCGAGCAGTTCGTTCGAATAAGGCATCCGCTGAGATTCCGATCCCCGGAGAGATCACTCCGCCTAAATATTCTCCCTTGCGGGAAACACAATCGAAAGTAGTGGCCGTTCCGAAATCCACGACCACGCAGGGTCCACCGTGCTTTTCAAAAGCCGCGACGGAATTCACGATACGATCCGCACCCACTTCAGCGGGGTTGTCGTAGTGCACCGGCATTCCTGTCTTCACGCCGGGCTCGACAAAAAGCGGCTTAACGCCGAAGTATTTCTCGCACACTTGCCGCAGTGTGGAATCAAGCGGTGGTACCACCGAGGAAATCACGATTCCGCGAATATTGTTTACCTCAAGATGATCCATCGCGAATAAGTTGCGAAAAAGCACCCCATACTCGTCCACGGTTTGAGTTGCAACGGTTGCAACCCGCCAATTCGCCACGAGGCCATTCTGCTGAGAATTTCGGGCAGACTTATCCGCAGACTCGGGATCAAAAACTCCCAGCACCGTGTTGGTATTGCCGACATCGAGGACAAGCAGCATCTATTCCCTTACCTTCACGGTTCCACTCAGAACTGTTCGCGGGCCTTGTGCGGTGCGAACCGTCAAGAAACCCCGGTCATCAAGGCCTTCCGTAATTCCTTCAAATCCGCCATTTTCCTCGACTTCGACGTGCTTGCCACGCGCCGAGGAAGATCGCTCCTGGAATCTGCGCAGAATCGAATCGCGCGCCGCCGCTGGATCCTCTATCAGCTGCCGGTATTCGCGATCCAGCGATTTTAGCAAAGCCGCGCACAACTCAGTCCTCGACCATTCGGTACCGGTTTCAAGACGCAGAGATGTTGCTACAGTTTGTAGCTCACTAGGGAACCCCGCGTGATTCACGTTCATGCCGATTCCAATAACTAGGTACCGCACGCGAGTCGCTTCAGCATTCATCTCCGTCAGGATGCCGCAAAACTTCTTCCCATTGATTAGCACATCGTTCGGCCATTTCAAGTCGGGTGCAATTCGAGAGTCGACTTCCTGAACAGCATCGTAGACAGCCAATCCAGCGGCAAGCGAGAGAATCAGAATTTCGGATGGCGGCACGACAGGTCGTAGTACCACCGAGCAATAAATGCCGGTGGATTCGGCAGAGTGCCATTGATGAGCGCCTCGACCCCGTCCAGCGGTTTGCTGCTCCGCAAAAAACACACTGCCCTCGGGCTCGCCCTCACTCGCCGCTTCCATGGCAATATCATTTGTTGATCCAACTTTGTAGTAGTGATGAATTCTGTCGCTAAAAATTGTCCCTCTTAGTAATGGCGAAAACATGTCCGGAAGCAACAAATCCGGTGCCGATTGCAGGCGGTAGCCGGTTGCAGGGTGGCCTGCGATATCCACGCCAATCTGCCTCAACTGCTGCACAAGTCTCCAGACCTCGGAACGGCTAACGTGAAGATCTTCCGCGATCTTGGTGCCGCTAACCACTACCGTCGCGTGCGCGGTCAACAACTTAACTAGCCGGCCGAGACGGGCGTCGGTCTGTGCGTTGGATGAACCCAGGTTCGCCCTTCGGCTTGGGAGTGCTTGATTGATGCTGGAATTATGAGCTAATGAAATTGAAACGACAAATAATGAAAGAAGGTTGCTATACCGGCGAGACGCGCAGGCTCATATCTACAGCCGGTGCAGAATGCGTCAAGGCTCCCACGGAAATGAAATCCACTCCTGTTTCAGCATAAGCTCGAACATTTTCCAGACTAATTCCTCCAGAGCTCTCAAGAGGAATCCTCCGTTCCAGCCGGGAACAGCGTTCGACTGCAAGTTTCACATCCGCGACCGACATGTTATCCAGGAGAATAGCTTCTGCGCCATGCTCAAGAGCTTGTTCCATTTCCGCGAGTGACCGCACTTCAATCTCAGTGACCTGTGTGCCACGCCGATTGCGGTTCGCTCGTTCCAATGCGGGTACGATGCCACCGGCTAGCGCAATGTGATTATTCTTTATGAGAACGCCGTCGGAGAGGTCAAGGCGATGGTTCTGACCGCCTCCGCAACGCACCCCATATTTATCAAGTACTCGGAGGCCAGGTACCGTCTTACGTGTGTCGAGGATGCGAGCTTTCGTGCCCGATACTTCGTCCACGAACCTTCGAGTGAGTGTGGCGATCCCGCTCAGCCGTTGTAAAAAATTAAGAATAACCCGCTCGCAGGATAGAATCACGCGTGCGTTGTGGCGAATGACTGCGATGGTCTGTCCCTTATGTAATCTCACGCCGTCGAAAATTTCAGGGTGGCTGGTCACTTCATAATGAGAAAGCACGGCGCCATCGAGCGCGGCGTACACGTCAAGAATTCGTGGAACACATCCCACTCCCGCCAAAATGCAATCTTGCTTCGCGAGAATAGTGGCAGAGGCTCGTTGGCTGGCCTCAACGCAGGCGTAGCTGGTGGCGTCGCGCGTGGCTCGATCCTCGACCAGCGCGTTCTCAATGATGCTCGTAATGCGTCGGCTATTCCAGTCCATAAGCTCGTGTGGGGGCGCCCTCGCCCGCCTGGGCGGGTCAAGACCCGCTTCCTCTTTGATGTCGAGCTTCGCTCGACCACCCGGACGAGGGCGTCCGGGCCTACGTGAGTTCCTTTAATGCAGTCTGCGCCTTTGCCTGCAAAACTTTCAATTCTTCAGCACGCTTGCGGATTCCTTCCACGACCTGAGCCGGAGCCTTGGCCAAAAATTGTTCATTCTGCAATTGTCGCTGCCCATTCGCGATTTCTTTTTCGAATTGCTCGATTTCTTTTTGAAGGCGAGCACGTTCCGCAGCAACGTCGACCTTCTTTTCGTAGACAACGTACAAATCGAAACGAGGCGTACTTCGAGCGCCAGAAATCTTTGCCAGAGAGCTGTCGCTGAATGTAATGCTCTCCACGTTAGCCAGACGTTCCACCGCACTTTGATTCTGCCCAATCACACTACGAACTGCCGAGTCTTCGGTATAAAAGTGAATTGGCACTTTTTGTTTCTGCTCGACTTTCAATTCCGCGCGCAAATTGCGCACGTTAACGATCACGTCTTGCAGAATTGCCATGTCGTTTTCAGCAGACGTATCTAGCTGCCGATCATTAATTTGGGGATAAGCCGCCAATGCTATTGATCGCAGCGGCGGATTGCCGTCGTAAATCGCGTGCCATATTTCCTCGGTGATGAAGGGCATGATGGGGTGCAACGACCGCAACGAAGCTTCGAACAGGGCGACCAAATTTGCACATGAAGTTCTGAGGGATTCGGCATCGGCCTCGCCTTCCGCAAGAAGCCGAGGTTTGATGAGCTCGATATACCAGTCGCACAGCTCTCCCCAAAAGAAATCGTAGATAGTCCGGGAGGCATCGTCGAAACGATAGATTTCTAGAGCCGCACCAACCTCGCCCGCGACACGATTGAATCGCGAGAGGATCCAGCGATCTTCGAGAGTCACTGCGGTAAATCCCGCGATGCCGGCAGTCTGTTCAGCGGGATCGCGGGCGAGGCTTGCCCTGAGCGGAGTCGAAGGGGCGCCCGCGCCACTCGATCCTATTCGATCCACATTCATGAACATGAATCTTGCAGCGTTCCAAATCTTATTGGCGAACGCGCGGTAGCCTTCGGTGCGGCTGGGATTGAACGCGATATCCGTCCCCGGCGAAGACATTGACGCCAAAGTGAACCGGGTGGCGTCGGTCCCGTATTTCTCGATGACTTCAATGGGATCGAGCACGTTGCCCTTTGTCTTCGACATCTTCTGCCGATCCGCGTCACGCACCAGCGCATGAATATAGACCTCGCGGAATGGCACGCTCTCTCGGAGCGCATCTTCAGGTGACATTTCTTTTTCGCCAGCAAGCAACGGCCGGTGCGGGGGACGCATAAACCAGCAACCCAGCATGATCATCCGGGCGACCCAGAAAAACAGGATGTCAAATCCCGTAATCAATAACGAAGTAGGATAAAAAGCGGCGAGATCAGGAGTAGCCTCCGGCCATCCCAGCGCGGTAAATGGCAACAGCCCCGAAGAAAACCAAGTGTCGAGGACGTCTGATTCCTGCTCCAGCTTTGAGCTGGAGCATTTCGTGCACTTCGGCGGCGTGGTTCGAGCGACAATCATCTCATTGCAATCCAAACAGCGCCACGCGGGAATTCTGTGTCCCCACCACAGTTGCCGCGAGATGCACCAGTCGTGAATGTTGTGCATCCAGTTCAAATAAATTTGCTTATAGTTCTCTGGAGTGAAATTGATGTACCCCTTATCCACCACTTCGATCGCGCGCTTCGCAAGCGGTTCGATCTTGATGAACCACTGCATGGACAACCGTGGCTCGACGATGGTCCCGCAGCGATCGCATTTCGCGAGAGCGATCGTGTAATCCTTCTCTCCCGCTAGCAATCCTTGTTCGCGCAAGTCTTGCAACACGCGTTCGCGGGCCTCAGATCGATCCAGCCTGGCATACGGACCCGCGTTTTCATTCATGCGGGCGCGCTCGTCCATTACATTGATTTGCGGCAAGTTGTGCCGAAGCCCAGCTTCAAAATCGTTGACATCATGCGATGGGGTGATCTTCACCGCGCCGGTTCCAAACTCAGGCTGAGCTATCTCGTCCGTGATGATCGGAATCTCGCGATTCATCAGCGGCAAGCGAACCTTCTTACCGTGCAGATGCTTATAACGTTCGTCCGTTTCGTTCACCGCGACAGCAGTATCCCCGAGCATTGTTTCGGGGCGCGTGGTAGCGACCGTGATGTACTCGTCGGAACCCACAACGGGATAGCGAATCTCATACAGCTTGCCGGGAATTTCTTCGTGCTTCACTTCGAGATCAGAAATCGCCGTTCCGCATCTCGGACACCAATTCACGATGTACATCCCGCGATAAATCAGGCCGTCTTCATATAGACGAACGAAAGCCTCGCGCACGGCGCACGAGAGATGCTCGTCCATCGTGAAGTACTCGCGGTCCCAATCCACGGATGCGCCGAGGCGCTTCATCTGGTTCTGAATGGCGTCGCCGTAAACACGCTTCCATTCCCAAACGCGCTCGATGAAAGCTTCGCGGCCGATATCCTGCCGTTTCTTTTTTTCGGTCGCGAGTTGCCGCTCCACCATCATCTGCGTGGCGATTCCGGCGTGATCTGTCCCCGGCAGCCAAAGCGTCAAAAATCCGCGCATGCGATGCCAGCGGATGATGATGTCCATCTGCGTCTGGTTCAGCATGTGACCCATGTGCAGGCGTCCGGTGACGTTGGGAGGAGGCAGCAACAGGCTGAATCGCGGACGGGCATCGCTCGGTTCAGGATTGGGCGCGCGAAACAGCTTCTCTTTTACCCAGTACTCCGCCCATCGCGATTCAATCGCGCCAGGTTCATACGCTTTGGGCAGATCGTGTGGCATGGCAGTGAAAAGGCCGCCCCACCAGCTCAAGGCGGAGAAAATCAAAGTAAAGTTGATATTCGATACTAAGGCGTGATGATACGACGGTCAACTTCGGCCGGCAGTACCTGATTCGACCGTTGCTCTTACGCAAGAAGTGGCTGCGTCAGATGGAATCTTGCTACGTATCCGTCATGCGCTGGCGAGTGTGTGCTGAGGGCTATAACACCGTCTTAGTACCTGCAACAAAACGATTGATGCGACGGGATACAGATACGCCACTAGGAAGCAAAACACAAAGGGCCCGACTCCCATGTTTCCGACTCCCGTTGCGGCTGCGATGCTCGTTCCTATTCCGCACCCGGCCTGCCAGAGAGCGCGGATTGTGAAGTCGTAGACGACGAGACCTAGGACCGCTGCGGAATACGAGTTGACGGCGCAGATTTTGACTTGGATGAATCGGATAGCTGTCACCAGAAGAATTACGAGAAACGTGACGTTTATCAGCATCATCACGACAAAGGCGAGCCGGAAATAAGGGAAGCTTGGCTCCGCTGCGTACCCAGTCAGAAAGAAACGGGACGAATCCGCCAGACACCACGCGCCGAGGAGGGCGAGAGCGGCATTCACCGCTCCCACAATTCGAAGCACGATCTTTGCCACCTTTGGAATTGTCTGCTCAATATTTGAGATTGCTTCCACGATTGCAAGTGTAGGTCAGCATTTCTATGCCCGCCAACGTTACCTAAGTCAAGACCATTATCGTTAATTACGCAATTTCACTCACAACTTCTCAATGAGTAAAATCGCGATTTAACGCCAACTATCCGGTTAGCCCGGCGGTCTTAAGCCTCTGGAGGCGTCTTTTTTCCATCCAGCCGATCCATGTGCAGGCAAAGAACACGCCACAACTAGGAACGATGGCATCATGCGCGACCTGCTTCCAGAAATACGAATACGGAACAGAATCCCGCAGCCAGTCCCACCGAGTCATCTTAATTCTCCTTTTGGCGAGGGCAGCTTCCATCTCGTTTACTGTCATGCTTCCCATCTGATGAAATTCGGCTTCGCTCAAAGGTGGGTCATATCTCGTTCCTCCGTGAAATGATGCGACTGTGCGGACGAGATCAATTGCAGGACCAACAAGGACTGCGATAAGCAGAGAACGTAACAAGAGAGACTTCATCCCTTTACCTCAACTCCAACAAATCAGTTTAGCGAAGGGCAGGAGCAAACACGCATGACTGTCGTAATCAGAGAATTACGCTCACTGAGATTTGGCGATTAGGATCCCGAGACTGCTGCGAGACTACTTCCGGTCCTCGGCCAGTTTTTTGGCGATCTCTTCCATCAGCTTGGGTTTCAATTCGGATAACACGCTATCAACAATACCGGCGATGGTGGATGCCTCAACTGCTGCCCGGTTTTCCTCAGAGGCCTCTGTATCTTTGCCTGTAGTTTGAGCCGTCTGATCTTTTTGTTCTTCGCGTATTTGCTTAAACGCCGCAGTGGCAGCATCCGCGACTTGGGAAGGTAATTGCTGGCCTATGATGGATTCACGAATCTGCCGCCAGTTCTGCCATGCGCTGGCAAGCTGAGACTCTTGGCTTCCCGAAGGTGGAGATGAACTCGCTGCCAACGATGTTCCATCGGCTACGGGTTGAGACGCGGTAGAGTCCGGTTGAACCGGAAGACCTTCCGTTGCTTTGGTCGCAGCTTCCACTTCTTGGCTTGCGGAAGACTCGACACCAGATGAAATGGCAGTAGTCCGATTCGGTTCGCTCGCAACCGAACTGGCCGAAGCTGCAGCGGCGTACGCAATGTCTCGAAATCCGATCGATGCGGCGGCTTCAGCGGGAGTAGGTCCGTTAGTTTCTGTCTCGGAAGTCGAAGGCTGAACTATCGAGGTAGCAACTAGGTTGGTGGGTTGCTCTTCAGGCTCGGCTGCCGCAGTCAAAACAGGTTCCGCGCCCGAAGAGCCATCCGAAGCATTTGAACTAGCGGTTGATTTTGTTTCTGAAATCGCCTCTTCATCGTCCGGGACCAATGACAACCGCGATTCCGCAGAACCCTGCGGCGAAGCAATCACCATGGCGGTCTCAAACACTCGAGGATCTGCTTCTGGAGCCAGCTCAGATAAAGGATTCCTCGCACTCTCCGCCGCGGCGAACGCAGCGTAGGCCTTCTCCATTTCCAATTCAAGAAGTAGATGAGAATCGCCATCTGACAGCGGAACGGGATCCGCTACCCATCTTGGCCCTTTGCACACCGCGCTAACCGCAGCAAGAGCGGTCGCGAATGCGCCAGTAGGAGCGTCCCAATCTGTCTTCGCCGTTTTGACGGTTTCGGAAACCTCAACGGCGGGAGAAAGTGTGGCAAGGGCTGCCATGACCTCCGCCCCATCGGCCGATTGGTCACTACCTGCAACTGACGCGGTCGTGGAAGAAGGCTGGTCCGGAACTGGTGTCTCGGTAGTAATTGCTTCCACTTTGGGTTGAGGTTCAGGGTGCAAATCTGCCGGAACATCCTGAACATCAGGGACCGCTTTCGCACGTGGTGCAATTTCAACAAATTTTTCGAATGAAGCAGCCGGAGCCACGCTATTTTCGGCTACGGCAGAATTTTCCGAGAAGCCGGATGGCGCCGCAGTTTCCGGCAATTTCGCTTCCGGCTTCGACTCCGTGCGTGGGCCCAGATCATAAAAAGCGGTGCCGGTAGATTGTTGCACAGTCTCTTTTTCGCCCTCGTCGGGTGGCGCATTTCGAGGAATACTAAGCCGTCGCTTCCATCCTGAAGTAGTTTCACCCGCGGGATCGGAGGACTTCTCACGTTTGCGCCGCGACGAAGTCTCTTCGGCGGAGGAGATCGCCTTGGCAAACCGCCCGGTCTTAGTGGGCCCCGCCTGCGGCACGATACGATCCTCAAGCCTCATGATGGCCGCAAGAAGCTCGTTGGCGTCAAAGGGTTTTATGATGTGACCATCGGCTCGCACGCGCCGTGCCTCATCAGCTTTAAAGGGTTCTAGTTTCCCAACCGTAAGCAACACTGGAATGCGCGACGTGGCCTGCGACTCCTTGAGGCGCTGGCAGACCTCCAAGCCCCCGTATCCCGGCATGTAGACATCGAGCACAATGAGGTCCGGGGTCAGTTCGGCGATCTTCTTGAGAGCCGCCGACCCGTTATTGACGGTAATGACCTCATACCCAGCATCGCTGAGGATTCGCCGGCCCATGTTTTGCGCCGTCACACTATCGTCGGCGAGCAGTATTTTCCGCGCCAAATGAGTTCCTTTGATATTGCGGGGAGATAGCGCGAAGTTAACGTGTCCGGGACGCTAAGTCAATGAAGATAAAACATTAAGGGGTTACGAGGGGACAATCGAGACTGGCCTAAAGTTACCTTGGGGGCAACAAAAGCCGTTACCTGGAGGTGCCTCGTGTGACTCTAGAAAGGGACGACCTTATGCAGCCCTTTCTTTTTCTTCTTCTTACTGGAAGAAATGTCGCTGTCACTGGCCATATCCTGAGAGGCTACCGCGTCCCCCGGCTTGGCCTCTTCTCCGGCTGTAGACCCGGAAGACGCTGTCTGAAGCTCATTGACTTGCGGCGGTGCCGGCAACGGCTGGGTATTGTCAGCGGTCACGTTCGGCTTGAGCTCATTTGGATCAGGAGCTGCATCCGGTTTCAATTCCGCTGCACCAGGCTGGGACGGCGGCGGGGCGGAATTGTCCACCACGGTTCCATTCACTGAGGGAGCACCACCCACGGGAGGCGTGTCTGAACGGGGAGCTGGATCATCCGGCCCTGGCGGTGATCCCTTTACTGTTTCAACGGAAGCATTCTCAGAGTCAGCGGACTTCCCCATTGCCGCCCGATTTGCCTCCTGCACAATGTCCTTGGCGCTGGTTTCCTTGGGATCCACCAAGGGCGGGTCTCCGACTCTTGTAGCGGCCGTCGTGTCCGGACTCTTCTCGAACGTTCTGACGACTTTGGTGATGGTGGGATCGGGCCGGCGGCTGTTCTCCTCCGCTTTATTTTGTGCAACAGCGGCCTTGGTCGGCCTGGGGACTGGCTGGTGAAGCGCCTGCAAGCGTAATTTCGCGTCATCCGCACGGGCCATGAGCGGGTAACGAGTCAAGATCTGCGAATAAGCCTGCGCGGCGTGCTTTGTAAAATCCTCAATCATCCGGGCCTTTTGCGCTTCATTAATCGTGCGGCCCCTTATCATCGCGATTTCGGCTTCATAGGCCTGGCCCAATAAATACAAGACCTCGTCCGCCTTGCTGTACAAGGGATAAGTGTCGGCCAACGATTGCAAGCGCGCAATGGCGGCCGCATAAGATTGCCGATTGTAATAAAAGCGCCCGACCCGGTATTCACGCTCTGCGATTACTTCCTGCACCTCAAGCAGACGCTGCTTGGCCTCAGGAACTAATTTGCTCTCTGGCCATTGCAGGATGAGCTTTCTGTATTCATCCTCCGCTCGCATCGCATGGGTGTAATCCCGGTCAGGCTTCTCCATCTCATTAAAATGGATGTTGGCGATCTTCATCTGAGCTTCGGCGGCCTCAGGCATATTCGGGAAAAAGGTTATAAAGTCCGCATATTCAGCCTCGGCTTGAGCCAAATTAGCGGTGCCGCCTTCGGCATACCATGAGTCGGCTACTGCCAGTTTCGCGCGGGCAATGTATTCGGAATCCGGATACGTGTTAATCAGCGTCTGCATGTCAAGACGAGCCGTGTCAAAGTGGTTGTGCTTCATCGCGTCCATGGCGCGATCAAACAATACTTTGTCAGGCTGCTTGGACCCGACAGTAGCCAATGGATTGTTAACTTTCTTATTGGTACAGGCAACGGCGAACGCGAGGACAGCCAAAAGAAGAGATATTTGAATGCGGCGTGACATAGACTCCTTATTACCCGTTTATTAGTGGCAAGCGCATCGTCCAGTCGGCCAACTGGAGCAGGATCTAGACCTTCGACAACATGGCCTCGGTGGCCGTCTTCAGTAAGTTTTGTGCGTTACTCTTTGGATCGCCCTGACCGAAGATGGCGTTGCCTGCCACCAGAATTTCCGCCCCGGCCCTTACTACTTCCGGCGCTGTGTCGCGCGCGATTCCGCCATCTACTTCAATTCGAAAGTTGAGCCGCCGCTCGCGCCGTAAGTCCGCTAGATGCCGTATCTTATGGACTGCAGCCGGGATAAATTTCTGCCCCCCGAATCCCGGATTAACCGACATCACGAGGACGTAATCCACAATATCGAGCACCTCGGTCAGAAACTCCACGGGCGTCGCAGGATTTATCACCACTCCCGCCAAACAGTCATGGCTCTGAATGAGATGCAATGTCCGGTCTAAATGCCTGCAGGCTTCCTGATGCACCGAAATCCAGTCTGCTCCGGCTTCCGCGAACTCCGAAATAAACTGATCAGGATTCTCGATCATCAGATGGCAGTCGAGCGGCAGGTCAGTGAATTTCCGCAACGACCTTACTACTGGCGGTCCAACTGTGAGATTAGGCACAAAATGCCCATCCATAATATCCACGTGGACAACGGAAGCTCCGCCCTCGGCGGCAGCCCGTACCTGGTCCGCCAAATGCGCGAAATCCGCCGATAAAATCGAGGGTGCTAGCTCAATCAACCTGGGTTCCCGGGAGCGAGAATGCTTGTGAAAATTCTAACACGCGAAGGAGGGGATATTCGGGAGGATTACCCGTCGAGGATAAGCAGCGGGAATCTGCCGCGATAATCCTTCTACCTGCACTTCCGACTAAACAGGCATCAAGAGAGTACCCTCCCCGCCGCACTCCGAAGTCTTATGATGTCACAAAGACCCTGGCTGGAATTTTTTGTGCGGAGGTTTCTGTATGGCGGCTAGTCAAGTCGTTCTGTATTTCGACAAGCAAGAGGATGCCCTTCTTTTTACCCTGGCAGCCAGCTCAGTAATCGGAGCCGATAAATCGGTTCGCGGCAATCAATCCGCATTGAAGGTTGCGGAAGAGATATCAAAAGCCACCCGCATCACCACCGAGGGATCACTCAACCGGCAGGCCAAAGCCGAAGAAGATCCCACGCCGATCCGCTGCGTCTAGACCAGTTATCTGGAATTTCTACTTGGGACTGTCAAAACGGTAGCCGATTCCCCGCACCGTTTTCAAATAGGATGGATTTTCAGGGTCTGGCTCGATTTTCTCTCGCAAACGCCTCATATAAACATCCACCGACCGTGGAGTCACAAAGCATCCGGCTGACCACACCGCGTCCAATAATTGATCGCGCGTGAAGACGCGGGCGCGATGAAGCGCCAAGTAATGCAGCAAGCGGAATTCCCGCGCCGTAGTGGGAATTATCTGGCCACCCACTTTGAGAATCATGGAAGATGCGTCAATCTCGATCTCCCCCAGATTCAAAACATCCGGCTGCTCAGACGGAACGGTGCGCCGAAGAACCGCACGCACTCTGGCTACCAGTTCCCGCGGACTAAACGGTTTTGTGATGTAGTCGTCGCCGCCGATCTCAAAACCTTTAATCCGATCGGCTTCGCCAGTTTTTGCGGTAAGAAAAATAATTCGCGTCCCGGCGAGGCGCTTATTCGCCCGGATGTGACGGCAAAGTTCGATGCCATCGCTTCCGGGAATCATAATATCCAGCAGAAACAGCGAGGGTCGTTCTTTCTCGGCTTCCGCAATCACGGAAGAGGAATTCGAGAGCCACTTCGTGCTGTACCCCGAACTGTTCAGGTGGAAGCAGACCAAGCCAGCAATATCAGCATCATCTTCTACCACGAAGACAGGCGAATCGCGTGTCTCGGTTTCCACATCGGA